>Ga0335074_10010407_pt1 | contig 13017 bp, 7 predicted proteins | sample Lox_Sample_23_FD_206715 | JGI IMG/M metagenome (GOLD analysis project Ga0335074, IMG submission 206715) | Soil microbial communities from Loxahatchee National Wildlife Refuge, Florida, United States - Lox_Sample_2.3 | ecosystem: Environmental > Terrestrial > Soil > Wetlands | place: USA: Florida...
GCCATGTCGACCGGCGGTGCGCCGGCCACGGCGGCCGCCTCGCCGTCACCCTTGCTCTCGGCCCCTATCGCCCCGGCAGTGGCACAGACGCGGCCAGTATCAGCGTGGACGGCCGGCGCGGATCGCTTGGTCGCGGCCGCGTTGCCCCGCCCGGAACCTCCGCCTGTCGTCCGCACGGTCGAGCCGGACGTCCTGTCGCCTGAGCCGGCGCCCCGTCCGGCGCGCGTCGCGGTTTCCGCGGCCTTCGTCCCGACCGCGACGATCCCGGCGACAGGTCCACTGGCCGCGCTGGCGCAGCCGGCGGCGCCGGGTTTGAGCACGGCAACGGCCGCCGAGATCGGGCGTGCCGCGCTGCCGCCCGCGGCTGATCGTGCCCCGGGGCTCCGGCCCGTGCCGGAGCCAGCCGCGACGTTCGCGCGCGAAACGTTACCCGACAGACCCGCGCGTTCCCCGAGGGCCATGCCCGCTATGCCGCCCCCGCCGGTTGAAGCGGGCGGCGATGGCGAGGCCGCTCCCATCGCCACCGTGGCAACTCCGGCCAGCCCGAGCAGCTGGTGGAGGGCGACGCGTGACGTCGCGCTCGCAACGCCACCGGTGCCGGGCCTTGCACACATTCCGACGGCGCCGATCGCCCCCGCATCGTCTCCGGCGGAAGCGGGCAGCCGGTCGCCCATGCCCGGGACATCGGCCTCGCCCCGACTGCTGGCGATGGCCGGCACTGCCGCAATGGTGCGACCGGTCGCGGTGAGCAGCCCCGCCGCGCCGCCTGTGCCGGACCGCGTGGCGTCGGCGCCCGCGCTGGCAGCCGTCGCCGAAGCCCCCCGGGTGCTGCCTTCGCCAGAGGCCGGCGGACCTGGCGCAAAGCCGTCGCCCGTCCTGGCCCGCGCGGACGCGACATGGCCGGCGTTGGTGCCGATCGGTGCGGAGATTCGTGGCGTGCCACCGCCGATGCCGGTGTCGCCCGACCGGCTCGCTTTTTCCAACGCCCTGGCTCCGACACCCCTGGCCAGCACGAGCGACGCGGGCTCACGTCCGCCGGTGCCGGCGCGCGTGCCGGCTGCGATCTCCGAGCCCGCAGCCACGCCCGCCAGGCTCGCGCTGGCCTCACCGCCGGCGCTGCTGCCACCCGACCAGATCAGCGCGTCGGTCGTCCCCACTCCGCCGGTGTCCGCGACCGCGGCCGGCCTGGTCCCGACAGTACCGCCGGACCTGCCGGCTGCGTCGACTCTGCCTGTGACCGCGCCCGCGAGCCTCATGCTGGCCTCGCCGCCAGCGCCGCTGCTCGCTTCCGCACCGAGACCATCCCTGGCTATCGCCTCCGCCGCTCCGCCGCGATCGATTCCGGCTGAGGCGCTCACTGTGCGGCTGCCGCCTCGGCCGCAGCCGCGGGTCGTGACGGTTACGGCGCGGGTCTTCGCCCCGGCCATGCCGCCGGCGCCGATCGTCGCCGGGCTGCTGAAGCGGGCGGAAGCGAGACTCGTCGCCGGCGACGTTCGCAGCGCCCGCGCCCTGTACGAGAAGGCGGCCGCCGCCGGCAGCGGCGCTGCGGCGCTCGGGGTGGCGAAGACGTTCGATCCGGTCTTCCTCGCCGCAATCGCCGCAACCGACGTGATGGGCGACCGCCGCGTCGCCGCGCGCTGGTACCGGAAGGCGGCGCAGCTTCGCGAGGCGCAGGCCGATATGCGGCCGGACGACCCGAAGCCCGACCCCTTGCCCGCCGACGGAGATCATTGATGCCTCCGCGTTGCGCCCGCTTGGACACGTCCGACGCGTCTTTCGCCCTCTGTGCAGAGGCAACCGGGACAGGAATGCGCCTCAGCGCGGCCGGCGGTGCCGCAACTGCACCCCTCTCGCGCGGCCGCGCGGGGGCCCGTATTCCTCCGACGACGCTGCGATTCGGCACCGCCTTGCTGTTCGCCACGCTGCTGGTTCCAAGTACGATCGTCTGGCCGATCGAAGCCGCTGCGCGCGGTGGCGGCGGCCATGGCGCGGCCGCCGGCGTGGGTGGGCCTGGCGGCGGCAACGGTCGGGGCGGGTTCGGGCCCGGCGGGGGTTTCGGTCAGGGTGGCGGGTTCGGCCAGGGTGGCGGGTTCGGCCAGGGTGGAGGGTTCGGCCAGGGCGGCGGGTTCGGCCAGGGTGGCGGGTTCGGCCAGGGCGGCGGGTTCGGCCAGGGCGGAGGGTTCGGGCCGGGGCCGGGATCGCAAGGGAACGGCAATGGGCCCGGCGGTGGCGCTTCAGGCGGACCGGGCTCCGCAGGTGGCACTGCGCCCGGAGCCGGACCCTCGGGTCAGGGCGGTAACGGCAATGCCGGCGCAGGGACCGGCGGCGGCGGTGGTGGCTTTGGGGCAGCCGGAGGACCGGGCCCTGGGCATGGGTTCGCGGGTGGTTTTGGCCTGGGTGGCGGGTTCGGCGGCGGGCCCGCCCCGGGATCCAGCGGCAACGGCACCGGCCCGGCGGGCGCCGCTTCGGGCGCTCAAGGGGCGGGATCCGGAAGCGGCACCGGGACCGGCATGGGATCGTCGGGCGGCGGCGGAACAGGTGGTTCCGGTCCGGGAACGGGAAGCGCTTCCGCCGGCGCGGGCCCGGGCGCTGGCGGAAGCGGAGCCGGTTCCTCGGCAGGCGGGCCGGGTTCGGGCGGACCTGGCGGGGCTGGAGGCGCGGCGTCGGCCGGCGGCCAGGGCGGAACCGGGACGGCAGGCGGATCCGCGGGTGGCGGTTCGGGCAGCGCGGGCGCAGGCGGCGCTGCGGCTGGCGGCGGCAATGGTGGACCCGGCGCCGGCGGCGGCGCGGGTAGCACCGGGTCGGCCGGCGGCGGTGCGGGCGGTGCCGCGGGAGCCGCCGGAAGTTCGGGCGCAGGCGCCGCGGCCGGAGGTGCCAGCGCGGGAGCGAGCGGGAACGCGGCCGCCGGTGGCACCGCCGGATCCGGCGGCACCGGCACGGGTGCGGCGAGCGCGGTCGGCGTTGCCGCGGCCGCCGCATCCGGCCTCGGCCTCGGTCAGTCCGACGCGGCGGCGGGATCGGCGGGAAATGCGGCAACCGGAATCGGGACGGCCGCCGCACCGGCCCCGGCCGTTTCTCCCGCCGCCGCTTCACCTGGGCCGGCGCTATCCCCCGTCGCGGTGGCGATTCCCGCTCCCGCACTCCCCGCCGATCCGTCGCTGACCGCCCCCGCTGTGCTGCCACCGAGTCCGGACGGAAACGTGGCCGATCCCGGCCGGCGGCTGCTTTCGCAACCGGGCTTCGGCACCGGGCGAACGATGGCTCGCGTCAGCGCCACGATCATGGCACCGGCGCCGGCGCGGCAGCATGCCGGCGGCCCGGGCCCTGGCGCCTATGACGGCGCATACAGCGGTGCAGCACGGCTGGTACGCGGGAATTGCCCCCGCGCGATTTCCTTCGCCCTCGTCGTGCAGGACGGGCGGATGCTCTACGAGGATCCGGTGAACGGCGACCTCGAGGGTCCGGTGCCGCCGGGGCCGGACACCCGCCTCGTGCAGCTTCGCCGCGGCCGGGTGCGCCTGGTTGCAACCATGAACGGGCGCGATCTGGTCGGAGGTGTCTACGGCGGCGCCTGCGATTACGACTACGCGCTGCACCGGGTGCTCTCGGACGTCATCCTGGTGGAGCCCCTGCCGCCGCCGCCCGGAACCGCGTTCGCCAGTGCGCCTCCAGCGCCGGAAGCCCCGCCGCACGTCACGCTCAGCGCGGCACGCGTGGTCCTCTCGCCGGAGGCGGAGGCGCACCGGGGCGACCTGCTGCTCCGCCGCGGGGACATCGTCGCGGCGCGGCATCTGTATCAGCGCGCCGCTTCCGGCGGTGACGGCCACGCCGCAGCGGCGCTCGGCTGGACCTACGATCCGGCCTTCAAGGCCAGAAGCCGCGGCGCGGCGCTTGCCGACCCGCTCGTCGCGCGGGTCTGGTATCAGCGCGCGCAGTTGCTCGGCGATCATGAACGCGACCTGCGCCTGCGGGCGCTGGAGACGCCTGAGGCCGAAGGCGGAAGCTGAGGCAACCAGCAGGCCCGCATAAGCCGGCCGCCCTTGGTCAGATCGGGCGCACTGCGCGCTCGACACCGTCGAGCGCACCGTAGAGCCCTCGTCACGGGGCGGGAGCCACGTCAAGCCTGCGGCCTTCGGCCGCACCGCGCGAAGCGCGGCTCCGGGCTTGACGTGGCCTCCGCCCCGTGGCCCCCCCGCACTGAACGCCTCCGACACCGGCTGCCTCGCGTTGGAGCGGCGGATCGGCGTCGCCGTGCTACAGGGGCGCGATGGACACGAGCCTGCCCTCCCGACTGCGCGCCGGCGACGAGAGCACCCGCGCCCTGCTGTCGCGGCTGTGGCGCGAGCATGTCCGGCACCATCGCGGCCGGCTGTTTACCGTACTGGCGCTGACCGCGGCGATGGCGGGACTGACCGCGCTCTACCCGGTGGTGATCGACCGCGCCTTCGCCATGTTCGCGGCGAAGGACCCGCGCATCCTGTACCAGGTGCCGGCCCTGGTCGTTGCCATCACCGGCGCCAAGGCCGCCGTGCAGTACGGCCAGAGCGTGACGGTGCAGCAGGTCGTGCTGCTGGTGATCCGTGAGCTTCAGGGCCGGATGTTCGCGCACCTCTCCCGCGCCGACCTGGCACGGGTGGAGCGCGAGGCGCCGGCACAGCTTGCCGCCCGCTTCACCACCGACGCGGCGATCATCCGCGAAGCGCTGACCCGCGCGGCGCAGGGCATTGCCGACGCGGTGACGGTGGTCGGGCTGATCGGCTCGATGCTGTATCTCGACTGGGTGCTGACGCTGATCGCGGCGCTGCTTTATCCGCTCGCCGCGATGCCGATCCAGCGCATCGGCAGGCGGGTGCGGCGCGCCTCGGGCGGCATGCAGGAACGCATGGGCGAGACCGCGGCGCTGCTGAACGAGAGCTTCGCCCAGGCCCGTACCGTGCGCGCCTACCGGTTGGAGGCGCATGAGGAGCGAAGGGCCCGCACCGCCTTCCGCGATCTCTACATCGCGCTGATGCGCATGACCCGCAGCCGCGCCCGGGTCGATCCGGTGCTGGAGGTGCTGGGCGGCGCCGCGGTTGCCGCGGTGATCGGCTTCGCCGGCTGGCGCGCCGCGCTCGGCACCGGCACGGTCGGCAATTTCACCGGCTTCGTCGCGGCGCTGCTGATTGCCTCGCGGCCATTGCGGGCGCTCGGCTCACTGAACGCGGCGGTGCAGGAAGGGCTCGCCGGCCTCGCCCGCGTCTTCGCGGTGATCGACGAGCCGCCAGCGATTATCGAGCGCCCGGGCGCCGTGCCGCTGCCGCCGGGACGCGGGCATGTGGTGTTCCGGGAGGTGGGCTTCGTTTATCCGGACGGCCGCCCCGGGCTGCGCCGGCTGAGCTGCGAGGCGGCGCCCGGCCGGACGATCGCCCTGGTCGGCCCGTCCGGCGCCGGCAAATCCACCGCGCTGGCGCTGATCCCGCGCCTGCACGACGTCACCCGCGGCGCGATCCTGGTGGACGGGATCGATATACGCGACCTGCAGCTCGCCTCGCTGCGCGACGCGATCGCCTATGTCGGCCAGGATTCGCTGCTGTTCGACGAGTCGCTCGCCGCCAATATCCACCTGGGCCGACCGGACGCCACGGAGACGGCGGTGGAACAGGCGGCGCTCGCCGCCGCCTGCGGCTTCGTCGGGGAGCTGCCGCAGGGCTTTGCGACCCGCGTCGGCCCCGGCGGCGGCCGGCTGTCCGGCGGCCAGCGGCAACGCGTCGCGCTGGCCCGGGCGCTGCTGCGCGACCCGCGCATCCTGCTGCTCGACGAGGCGACCAGCGCGCTGGACGCGGAGAGCGAGGCGGCGGTGCAGGCAGCGCTCGCCCGGCTGCGCGCCGGCCGCACCACGATCATCGTCGCCCATCGCCTCTCCACCGTGCGCGAGGCCGACCTGATCGTGGCGCTCGCGGATGGCGAGGCGGTCGAGTCCGGCGATCACGCGACGCTGCTCCGGCAGGACGGGCTCTACGCCCGGCTGGTGCGCACCCAGGCGCTGGGCGTCTGAACCGGGCGGCGCCGCGCCGCCCGCCCCTGGACCTCGGGCCCATCGTGCTGATATCGACGGCTGCGACCGAACGGTTCGGTCGGCGGCAACCGGTCAACCTGCCCGGCGTTGCGCTGCGGTGTCGTCGCGGGCGGTGTCGCGCAGGCGTTGTCTCGCCCGGCCGGGTGACCGACGTCGGGCCGGCGGTGGGGACGGGAGAAAGAGGGACGCGGCATGGCCGGTGAGGAGCAGCCGGGCGGCAGCACGGCCGACCAGTCGCGGCGCCCGGCGGCCTCGGGCGCCGCACCGCAGGCCGGCAACGCGCAGGCCCAGCCGTCCCAGGCGCGGGCCGAAGCGCCGCCGGAGCAGCGCCCGAACCGCGGCCGCTCCGGCCTGATCCGCCTCATCTTCCTCATCGTGGTGCTGGTCGCGGTCGCGGCGGGCGGTTGGTACTATTACTCCACCCGCAATCTCGAGGGCACCGACGACGCCTTCACCGACGGCAACGTGGTGACCATCGCGCCGCACGTCGCCGGCTACGTGACCGCGCTCGCGGTCACCGACAACCAGTACGTGAAAGCGGGCGACGTGCTGATCCGCATCGATCCGCGCGACTTCGTGGCGGCCCGCGACCAGGCGGCCGGAACGCTGGCGGTGGCCCAGGGACAGCTCGCCGGCGCCGAGGCCGGGCTCGAGAGGGCGCGCGTCACCTTCCCCGCACAGCTCACCCAGGCCCAGGGCCAGCTCATCGAAGCCGAGGGCCAGCTCTACAAGGCGCAGACCGACTACAAGCGGCAGCACAGCATCGCGCGCGCCGCCACCACCCAGGAGAGTGTCGACACCTCCACGGCCAATCTGCGGCAGGCGGAGGGCCAGGTGAAAGTGGCGCAGGCGCAGGTGCAGGAGGCGACACCGGTGCCGCAGAACATCGCCCAGTCGAAGGCGCAGGCCGACCAGCTCACCGGCTCGGTGCGCGAGGCCAAGGCACGGCTCGACCAGGCCGAGCTCAACCTTGGCTACACCGTCGTGCGGGCGCCGCAGGATGGCTGGGTCACCCGCCGCAACGTCAATGTCGGCGACTATGTCCAGCCCGGCCAGGCGATCATGTCGCTGGTCACGACGAAGGTCTGGATCACCGCCAATTTCAAGGAGACGCAGCTCGACCGCATCCGCCCGGGGCAGCGCGTCGACGTCCATGTCGACGCCTACCCCAGCCTCAAGCTGCTCGGCCATATCGACAGCATCCAGCGCGGCTCCGGCAGCCGGTTCAGCGCCTTCCCGGCCGAGAACGCCACCGGCAACTTCGTCAAGATCGTGCAGCGCGTGCCGGTCAAGATCGACATCGACAGCGGGCTGCAGCCCGATGTGGCGCTGCCGCTCGGTCTGTCGGTCGAGCCCACCGTGCATCTCGACGGCACCCGGTCGGCCGGCCAATGAGCGGCGCCGCGAACCCCGACGACGCGAACTGGAAGCCGCGGGCCAATCCGTGGCTGATCGCGGTCGTGGTCACGCTCGCCGCCTTCATGGAGATCCTCGACACCACGATCGTCAATGTCAGCCTGCCGCACATCGCCGGGTCGATGTCGGTCAGCTATGACGAGGCGACCTGGACGTTGACCTCCTACCTGGTCGCCAACGGCATCGTGCTGCCGATCTCCGGCTGGATCGGGCGGGTGATCGGGCGCAAGCGCTACTTTCTCGTCTGCATCGCGATGTTCGCGGTCTGCTCCTTCCTGTGCGGCATCGCCGGCAGCCTGATGCAGCTCGTGCTGTTCCGGCTGCTGCAGGGCTTCTTCGGCGGCGGGCTGCAGCCCAACCAGCAATCGATCATCCTCGACACGTTCGAGCCGGCGCAGCGCGGCCGCGCCTTCGGCATCGTCGCCATTGCCGTGATCTTCGCCCCGGTGATCGGCCCGACGCTCGGCGGCTGGATCACCGACACCTATTCCTGGCGCTGGGTGTTCTTCATCAACGTGCCGGTCGGCATCTTCACCCTGTTCGCGGTCGCCCGCATGGTCGAGGACCCGCCCTGGGTGCTGCGCCAGCAAGGCAGCGGACGCAAGAACGTCGACTATATCGGCCTCGGCCTGATCGCGCTCGGCCTTGGCTGCCTGCAGATCATGCTCGACCGCGGCGAGGACGCGGACTGGTTCTCCTCGCCCTTCATCCGCACCTTTGCCGCCCTTGCGGCCGTCGGGATCGCCGGTGCGGTCGTCTGGCTGCTGACCACGAAGCACCCGATCGTCAACCTGCGCTGCCTCGCCGATCGCAACTTCGCCATGGGCTCCGTCATGATCTTCGCGATCGGCGCGATTCTCTATTCCAGCGCCGTGCTGATCCCGCAACTGGCACAGGAGCGGCTCGGCTACACCGCGCTGCTTGCCGGGCTGATCCTGTCGCCCGGCGCGCTGCTGCTGATCCTGCTGATCCCGATCGTCGGGCGGCTTCTGATGCCGTACGTGCAGACCCGCCACATCATCGGCTTCGGCTTCTTCGCGCTCGGCTGCGCCCTGCTCTACGCTCACACGCTGACGCCGAACGTCGATTTCGACACGCTGGCGCTGATGCGGGCAGCGCAGACCTTCGGCCTCGCCTTCCTGTTCGTGCCCAACAGCACGATCACCTACATCACGCTGCCGCGCGAGCTCAACGCCGACGGCAGCGCGCTCTACGTGATGTTCCGCAACGTCGCGGGGTCGATCGGGATCTCGCTCGCGACCGCGCTGGTCACCCAGCGCACCCAGGCCAACATGGCGCATCTCGTGCAGTACATGACGCCGCTGTACCAGCCGTACAACGCGGCACTGGCGCAGATCGAGAATGCGCTCAGGGACATGGGCCACGCCGCCTCGACACTGCACCAGGCGGCGGAGGCACAAATGTTTCTCCAGCTCCAGACCCAGGCGAGTATTCTCGCCTATACCGATGTCTTCGCCCTGTGCGCGATCGCGGCGTTCTGCATCGTGCCGCTGACCTTCCTGTTCGGCCCGAGCAAAGCCGGCGGCGGCCGCGGCGCCCCGGCGCATTGACCTGCCGGCCTATCGCTGCGCGGCGATCGGCAGGAACATCGGCCAAGGCGCAGAGAAAGAAAGGTCTTCTTCTTCTGAAGAAAAAGAAGCAAAAAGACTTTTATTTGTTTAAGGTCGAGGCAGTTCCACCGTCCTCAGCCCAGAACGAATAAAAGTTCTTTGGTTCTTTCTTTCAAGAAAGAACACCTTTCCTTGCCTTGGTCAAGGCTTCACCTACACGGAGAAGTACTTGGCGTGCGGGTTGACCACGACCAGCGCGCTGGTCGACTGCTCCGGATGCAACTGCCACTCGTCCGACAGCGACACGCCTATCCGCTCCGCTTGCAGCAGCCGCAGCAACGGCACCTGATCCTCGAGCCGCGGGCAGGCCGGATAGCCGAACGAGTAGCGCGACCCCCGATACCCCTGCGCGAGCATCCGCTCGATGTCCCGGTCGTCCTCAGCGGCGAAGCCAAGCTCGGCGCGGATCCGCTTGTGCGTGTATTCCGCCATCGCCTCGGCCATCTCCACCGACAGGCCGTGCAAATAGAGATAATCCTGGTAGCGGTTGTCCTCGAACCAGGCGCGTGCGGTCTCCGACGCGCGCTGGCCGACCGTCACCACCTGCAGCGCGATCACGTCGCGCTCGGCGTCGTCGATATCGCGGAAGAAATCCGCGATGCACTCGCCGTCCTCGCGCGGCTGGCGCGGCAGGGTGAAGCGGCAGAGTTCGGTCTCGCCGTCGCGGTCGAACACGATCAGATCGTTGCCCTGGCCCGCCGCCTGCCAGTAGCCGTACGCCGCCTGCGGCCGCAGGATGTCCTCGGCCTCGCACAGCGCCAGGATGCGACGCATCACCGGTCGCAACTCCTGCTTCGCCCAGCCGAGGAAATCCTCGAGCGAACGCCCCTGCTTCCGGAATCCCCACTGGAACTGATAGAGGCTGCGCTCATTGACGAACGGCACGATCGCTTTCGGCACCGCCTCGATCACGCGCGGTCCCCAGAAGGGCGGCACCGGCACCGCCAGCTCCCGGGTGAGCCGCCGCCGCCGCGCCTGCACCGCCGCAAGATCGACCGGCCGGAAGGCGCGGCTGTCGGCCTGGCCGAGCGTGCGGGAAGGGTTGCGCCCCTTGCCCGCGCGCCGCGCTTGCACCGCGGCGAGGTAATCGTCGAACGCGTTGCCGGTCACCTTGTCCATCAGGTGCAGCCCGTCGAACGCGTCGCGGGCGTACGCGACGCGGCCGGAGGCGTAGGCCCGGACGCAATCCTCCTCGACATAGGACCGGGTCAGCGCCGCGCCGCCGAGCAGGACCGGGATGTCGACGCCCTGGCGCGACATTTCCTCGAGATTCTCGCGCATCACCACGGTGGATTTCACCAGCAGCCCGGACATGCCGATGGCGTGCGCGCGATGCTCGCGCACCGCGTGCACCATGTCGGCGAGCGGCACCTTGATGCCGAGATTGACCACGCGATAGCCGTTGTTGGTCAGGATGATGTCGACCAGGTTCTTGCCGATGTCGTGCACGTCGCCCTTGACGGTGGCGAGCACGATCGTGCCTTTCTCCTGGCCCTCCACCCGTTCCATGAACGGCTCCAGGTAGGCGACGGCGGCCTTCATCGTCTCGGCCGATTGCAGCACGAAGGGAAGCTGCATCTTCCCCGCGCCGAACAGCTCGCCGACGATCTTCATCCCGTCGAGCAGGATGGTGTTGATGATCTCGAGCGGCGAATGCGCCTTCAGCGCCTGGTCGAGATCATCGGCCAGCCCCTTGCGGTCGCCGTCGACGATCCGGTCGCGCAGCCGCTCCTCGACCGTCTCCGCGCGCCTGCGGCGCGTCGCTTCGGCGGCCTTGCGGTCGGCGAACAGCTCCAGGATGCGGGCGAGTGGGTCGTAGTCCTCGCGCCTGCGGTCGAAGATCAGATCCTCGGCGACCGCGACCTCCTCGGGCGGGATCTGGTGCAACGGGCGGATCTTGCTGACATGCACGATCGCCCCGCTCATCCCGGCGCGCACCGCATGGTCCAGGAACACGCTGTTCAGCACGGCGCGCGCCGCGGGGTTAAGGCCGAAGCTGACATTCGACAGGCCCAGGATGATCTGGATCTCGGGAAAGCGCTCGCGGATCGCCGCGATCCCCTCCAGCGTCCATTGCGCCAGCTTGCGGTCGTCCTCGTTGCCTGTCGCGATGGTGAAGGTCAGCGGATCGATCAGCAGGTCGGATTGCGGCAGGCCGTGCCGCCCGCAGGCGAACTCGACGAGGCGCGTCGCGACCGCGAGCTTGCGCTCCGGCGTCTTCGCCATCCCCTCCTCGTCGATGGTGAGCGCGATGACGCCGGTGCCGAAGCGGCGGGCGAGGCGCAGGCGCTGCTCGGCGGCGTGCTCGCCATCCTCGAAATTGATCGAGTTGATGATCGGCTTGCCGCCATGCAGCTTCAACGCGGCTTCGATCACCGGCGTCTCGGTGGAATCGATCACCAGCGGCGCGTTGACGCTGGACGTGAAGCGGCGGATGACCTCGTCCATCTCCGCCCGTTCGTCGCGCCCGACGAAAGCGGTGCAGACATCGAGCGCGTTCGAGCCCTCCGCCGCCTGCTCGCGCCCCATGGCGACGCAGCCGTCCCAGTCGCCGCGCTCCTGCAGCTCGCGCCACTTCTTCGAGCCGTTGGCGTTGCAGCGCTCGCCGATCGAGAAATAGCTGTTCTCCTGCCGCAGCGGCACGGCGCCGTAGAGGCTGGCGACACCGGGCACCCAGACCGGGCGGCGGGCGACGGGCGGCGGGCGCCGCGCCGCACCGGCGCGCCGGCGCAGCATCGCGTCCAGCGCCTCGATATGCGGGGTGGAGGTGCCGCAGCAGCCGCCGATCAGGTTGACCCCGTCCTCGGCGACGAAGCGCTCCAGCCAGCTCGCCAGCTCCGCGGCGCCCAGCGGATAGCGCGTCTGCCCGTCCACCAGCTCCGGCAGGCCGGCATTGGGCTGGCAGGACAGCAGGCCCGGCCAGTTGGCGGCGAGCCAGCGCACGTGCTCGGCCATCTCCTGCGGCCCGGTGGCGCAGTTCAGCCCGAGCAACGGCACGTCCAGCGCCTGCACCACGGTCGCCGCGGCGGCAATATCCGGGCCGACCAGCAGCGTGCCGGTGGTCTCGACCGTGACCTGCACGAAGATCGGCGTGTCGGTGCCGGCCTCGGCGCGGGCGATCTTGGCGCCGTTCACCGCCGCCTTGATCTGCAGCGTGTCCTGGCAGGTCTCGATCAGGATGGCGTCGACGCCGCCTTCGATCAGGCCGCGGCACTGCTCGGCCAGCGCCCCCTCGAGCGGGTCGTAGTCGATCGTGCCGAGGCTCGGCAGCTTGGTGCCCGGCCCGACGCTGCCGACCACCCAGCGATGCCGCCCGTCGGCGAAGCTCTCGGCAGCCTCGCGCGCCAGCTCGCCGGCGCGGCGGTTGATCTCGCGCGCCCGATCGGCCAGGTCGAACTCGCCGAGCGTGATCGGCGAGCCACCGAAGCTGTTGGTCTCCACCATGTCGGCGCCGGCGGCGAAATAGCCGCGATGGATCTCGCGCACCAGATCGGGACGGGAGAGCGTGAGCACGTCGGTGCAATTCTCCCGCCCCCAGAAATCCGCCTCGATATCGAGCGTCAGCGCCTGCACGCGGCTGCCCATGCCGCCGTCGCACAGCAGCACCTGGTCGTGCAGCGCGTCGAGGAGGTGCGGTCGGCTCATGGCGAAGTCCTCAGTGGCGGGCGGCGGCCCGTGACGGCTAATGGGGGAGCGGCCAGAATGGGGGAGCGGCGCGCCATTCGGGTTAATGCCTCAGGGCGCAGCCGGCCTGGACCGGGCCGGCGCACCGGATGCGGCCGCGGCGTGACGCGGCGCCGCCGCGCCAGGCGGGACGCGCCGCTCGCCGGCCGCCGTATCACCGCGACGCGCGGACCAGAGCCGCACTTCGAGCCGTCCCGGCACGACGCGCCCATCGTCCGGCCGCAGTCCGGC
>Ga0335074_10010408_pt1 | contig 13016 bp, 8 predicted proteins | sample Lox_Sample_23_FD_206715 | JGI IMG/M metagenome (GOLD analysis project Ga0335074, IMG submission 206715) | Soil microbial communities from Loxahatchee National Wildlife Refuge, Florida, United States - Lox_Sample_2.3 | ecosystem: Environmental > Terrestrial > Soil > Wetlands | place: USA: Florida...
CGCCCACCGCCTCGCCACGGTGCGCGACGCCGACGAGATCATCGTCCTGCAAGCCGGCCGCATCGTCGAGAAAGGGCCGCACGAAGCGCTGATGGAGAAGGGCGGGCTGTACGCCAAGCTCTACGCCTCCAGCCACGGCTCGTTCGACGACTTGCCGGGCGAGGGCGAGGACCGCGCGGACAGTCTGGTCACGATGACCTGAGCAGGGTCGCGACGACGCCCCGACCGTGGCGGGCGCGCATCGGCTCTGCTAGCCTTCATTAACTTCGACCGCTCATGGTCCCGGGGCCGATTCGACGACTGGGGCGCCTCTGGTATGAGTAGGAATATCCTGCTGGGAGCTTCGACGGTGCTCGCCTTGGCCGCGAGCGCCGACGTGGCCGCCGCGGCTTCGAGCGCGCCGCCCTCCAGCCACGGCGCCTTTGACGCCGGCCCCTGGCTCGGCGCCGCCGCGACGCCGGCGACCGACCAGTCGCTCCCGTTCCTGCCACCGCCGAGGTCGCCCCCGCCGCCGCCCGCGGCGCCTCCGCCGCCGCCGATATCGCCGCCGCCCGCGCCACCGCCTCCGCCCGCGGCCCCTCCTCCTCCTCCTCCGCCTCCGCCGCCGGTCGCGCCGCCGCCGCCGCCCCCGCCGGTGTCGCCGCCGCCGCCGCCGCCACCGCCGCCCCCGCCACCACCGCCGCCCCCGCCACCGCCGCCGCCCCCGCCACCCCCGCCGCGGCGGCCGTCCGTCGGCTGAGCTGGGACGCGCTCCCCGACGGCGGGGCCGGCGAGCCGCCGGACCGGTTCGAGGAGGTTCCGTTCGAGCATCCGCTCTGGGTGCTGTACTCATCGGGCACCACCGGGCTGCCCAAGCCCATCGTGCACGGGCACGGCGGGATCGTGCTCGAGCACCTGAAGATGCTGGCGCTGCACCAGGACCTCGGCCCGGACGACGTGTTCTTCTGGTACACCACGACCGGTTGGATGATGTGGAACTACCTGGTCGGCGGGCTGCTAGTGGGCGCGGCCGTGGTGCTGTACGACGGCAGCGCGACGCATCCGGGCCCCGACGCGGTCTGGGACCTGGTCGCCCGGGCCGGCGCCAGCTACGCGGGCACCGGCGCGCCGTACCTGCTGGCCTGCATGAAGGCCGGGCTGCGGCCCGCGGCCGACCACGACCTGTCGCGGTTGCGCGGCGTGGGCTCGACCGGGTCGCCGCTGCCGCCCGAGGCCTTCCGCTGGGTCTACGAGGCGGTCGCGGCGCCGGGCCAGGAGCTGATACTCGGCTCGCTGTCCGGCGGCACCGACCTGTGTACCGGGTTCGTCGGGCCGTGCCCGCTGCTCCCGGTGCGGGCCGGGGTGATCGCCGGACGGGCCCTCGGCGCGGCGGTGGAGGCGTTCGACGCCGCGGGCCGGCCGGTTACCGGCCAGGTCGGGGAGCTGGTGATAACCCGCCCCATGCCGTCCATGCCGGTGGGCTTCTGGAACGATCCTGGTGATGAGCGGTATCGGGACAGCTACTTCGCCGACTACCCGGGAGTCTGGCGGCACGGGGACTGGATCATGATCCTGCCGGACGGCGGCTGCGTCATCTACGGCCGATCCGACGCCACCCTGAACCGCGGCGGGATCCGGATGGGTACCAGCGAGTTCTACCGCGTGGTCGAGGCGCTGCCGGAGGTCGCCGACAGCCTGGTGATCGACACCGGCGGGCTGGGCCGGGAGGGCCGGCTGATCCTTTACGTGGTTCCGGCCGACGGCCGGGACCTCGACCAGGACCTGATCGCCCGGATCCGCTCCGAGCTGCGCTCCGGCCTGTCGCCGCGGCACGTCCCCGACGAGATCCACCGGGTGCCGGGCATCCCGCGCACGCTGTCCGGCAAGAAGCTCGAGGTGCCGGTCAGGAAGATCCTGCTGGGCACGCCGCTGGCCCAGGCGGCCGACCCCGATGCCCTGGCCAACCCGGAGGTCCTGGCCTCCTTCGTCCCCGAGGCGTCGGCATGACCAAGCCGGCGGTGACCGGGCGCTCCTTCGGGGAGGAGGGCGGGCGCCTGACCTACGGCCAGTACCTGCGGTTGCCGGAGCTGCTGGCCCAGCAGGTGCCCCAGGTGGTCCCGCCCGTGCACGACGAGCTGCTGTTCATCACCGTGCACCAGGCCTACGAGCTGTGGTTCAAGCAGCTGCTGCACGAGCTGACCGCGGCCCGCGACGCCATGCGTCCGGACGAGACCTGGCGGGCCAGGCAGCTGCTGCAGCGCGCGCACGTGATCGAGCGGCTGCTGGTCAGCCAGATCGACGTGCTCGAGACCATGACCCCGCAGGACTTTCTCCAGTTTCGTGCCGCTCTGGCCCCCGCCAGCGGCTTCCAGTCGGTACAGTTCCGCGAGCTTGAGTTCCTGTCCGGCGCCAAGGATCCCACCTTCGTGACCCGCTTCCGTGCCCTGACGGAGTCAGAACGCGAGCGTCTCGCCAGCCGCCTCGCGCAGCCGTCGCTCTGGGACGCCTACCTTGACCTGCTCCGGGCCCGCGGGCTCCCGGCCGAGACCGACGACCAGATCCTGGCCTCGCTGGTCGCGATCGCGCGGGACCGGGCCAACCACGACGATCTGTGGCAGCTGGCCGAGGACCTGCTGACCCACGATGAGATGTCCGGCCTGTGGCGGGCCAGGCACGTACAGATGGTGGAGCGACAGATCGGCACGAAATCGGGCACGGGTGGCTCGACCGGGGCCCCGTACCTGCACAAAAGAGTGCCGATGAGGTATTACCCGCTGCTCTGGGAACTGCGAGATTGGTTGTAGTGGGTGGGACAGCTCAGCGGGACACAAGGGAGTGAAACCGATGGCTGACGAGAGTTCGGCGAAGGACGACAAAGAGGCTCTGCTGGACCAGGCCGCCGCCGTGGCCGCCGTGGACAGTGCGGTGATCGATGACGCCCGCGCCTTCCTCGGCGCCTATTACCGCCACGTGGCGGTGGACGACCTGGCCGCGGCCGGGCCCGAGCGGCTGGCGGCGGTGGCGACCGAGCAGGCCAAGTTCGCCGCGCACCGGCCGCAGGGTCGCACCCTGGTCCGGGTCCGCCGCGGCCCGGCGGCGGCGGCCTGCTCCCCGGCCAGGGATGTCGTCGACATCGTCACCGACGACATGGCGTTCCTCGTTGACTCGGTGCGGATGGAGCTGCGGCGGCACGACGCCGCCGCGCACCTGGTCGTGCATCCCCAGTTCCTCATCAACCGCAGCATCACGGGAGAGCTGCGGCGGATCATCGGACTGATCGACGGTGAGCGGCCGGGGCCGGACGAGATGGCCGAGTCGTGGATCCACATCGAGATCAGCCGCCTGCCCGAGGGCGAGGCCGCCGTGCTCCAGCGCGACCTGGAGCGGGTACTCGGCGACGTCCGGGTCGCGGTGGAGGACTACCCGCGCATGCAGGCCAGGGCCGTGCACCTGGCCGAGCAGCTGGCCATGGTGCCGGACGTCAAGGTCCCCGAGGGAAGCGAGTCGCAGGCCGAGGCCGAGGCCCTGCTGCGCTGGCTGGCCGACGGCCACTTCACGTTCCTTGGCTACCGCGAGTACGACCTGGAGGACGGGCCCGACGGGATGGCGCTACGGGCCGTGGCCGGCACCGGGCTCGGCATCCTCCGCCACGACCAGGCGGGCTCGAGCTCGTTCGCCTCGCTCCCGCCGGAGGTGCGGGCCCGCGCCCGCGACCCGCAGCTGCTGATCCTGACCAAGGCCAACTCGCGCTCGACGGTGCACCGGCCCAGCTATCTCGACTACGTGGCCGTCAAGCGGATGGCGGGTGACGGCGATGTCGCCGGTGAGTACCGGTTCCTCGGGCTGTACACCCACGACGCCTACACCGAGAGCATCACCAGGATCCCGGTCCTGCGGCGCAAGCTCATCGACGTGCTCGCGGCCAGCGGCATCGCGGCCGACAGCCACGACGGCAAGGACGTCGCCGAATTCCTGGAGAACTACCCGCGCGAGGAGCTGTTCCAGACCCCGGTGGCCGAGCTGACCCGGATCGCCGAGGGCGTGCTGCGGCTGCGCGAGCGGACCCAGACCCGGCTGTTCCTGCGCCGGGACGTCTACGGCCGGTACATGTCCTGCCTGGTCTACCTGCCCAGGGACCGGTACACGACCGAGGTCAGGCTGCGCACCCAGGAGATCCTGCAAGAGGCGCTCGACGGCGGTGGGGTCGACTACAGCGTGAGCGTCGGCGAGTCGCCGGTGGCGCGGCTGCACATCGTGGTGCGGGCCGAGCGCGGCCACGTGCTGCCCGCCGTCGACGAGTCGGACCTGGAGACCCAGGTCGCCGCCGTGGTCCGGTCCTGGGACGACGACCTGGCCGAGGAGGCGCTCTGCCAGCTCGGCGAGGAGCGCGCGCACACCCTGCTGACCATGTGCAGCGGCGACTGCATCCCGCGGACCTACAAGTCCGACGTCCCGGCGACCGCCGCGGTCGACGACCTGAACAAGGTTCTCGACCTGCGCGAGTCGGGCGAGGGCGTCGCCTTCGACCTGTGGGAGTCCGAGAATTTCGTCGGCGGCGTGCCGATCGACGAGACCGCGGAGCCCGACGACGGCGCGGCCGGCGGCCCCCGGGTGTGGCGGCTGTCGATCTACCGCACCGGCTCCCCGATCACGCTGACCGACGTGCTGCCGCGCCTGCAGCACATGGGCCTGGAGGTGGTCGACGAGCACCCGTATGAGTTCGCCGCCGACGAGCCGTTCTGGATCTATGACTTCGGGCTGCGCCGCAGCGGGTCGGGCCAGGACGCGGCGTCGCGGGTGCCATCGTCGATGGCGTCGGTAAAGGAGCTGTTCGAGAGCGCGCTGACCGCGCTCTGGCACGGGGACGTCGAGGACGACGGGTTCAACGCGCTGGTCCTGGACGGGCACCTGACCTGGCGCCAGGTGGTGATGCTGCGGGCCTACGCCAAGTACCTGCGGCAGGCGGGCAGCACGTTCAGCCAGAACTACATCGAGCGGGTGCTGCGGTCCAACATCACCATCACCCGGCTGCTCGTTCGGCTCTTCGAGTCCCGGTTCGACCCGGACCACCAGCCCGGAGAGGCCGAGCGCAGCGAGGCCATCGCCGAGGAGATCCGGGGCGAGCTGGACGAGGTGGCCAGCCTCGACCAGGACCGCATCCTGCGTGCCTACTGGGCCCTGATCGGGGCCACGCTGCGAACCAACTACTTCACCGAGCCGGCGCCGCCGACGGCCGACGTCCCGTACCTGGTGGTCAAGCTCGACGCGGCCGAGGTTCCCGACCTGCCCGCGCCCCGGCCCGCCTTTGAGCTGTTCGTCTACTCGCCCCGGTTCGAGGCGGTGCATCTCAGGTTCGCCGACGTGGCCCGGGGCGGGCTGCGCTGGTCGGACCGGCGCGAGGACTTCCGGACCGAGATCCTCGGCCTGGCCAAGGCCCAGGAGGTCAAGAACTCGGTCATCGTCCCCTCCGGGGCCAAGGGCGGCTTCGTCTGCAAGCAGTTGCCCGACCCGGGCGACCGCGAGGCCTACCAGGGCGAGGTGCTCGCCTGCTACCGCAGCTTCATCAGCGCGATGCTGGACGTGACCGACAACATCGAGGCCGGGCGGGTGGTGCCGCCCGCGCGGGTGGTCCGCCTCGACCGGGACGACCCCTACCTGGTGGTGGCGGCCGACAAGGGCACGGCAACGTTCTCCGACACCGCGAACGAGATCGCCAAGAGCCGCGGGTTCTGGCTCGGGGACGCGTTCGCCTCCGGCGGGTCCGAGGGCTACGACCACAAGAAGATGGGCATCACCGCCCGGGGCGCGTGGGAGTCGGTCAGGTACCACTTCCAGGCCATGGGGATCGACGTCGACCAGACCGACTTCACCGTGGCCGGGATCGGCGACATGTCCGGCGACGTGTTCGGCAACGGCATGCTGCTGTCCCAGCACATCCGGCTGGTCGCGGCGTTCGACCACCGGCATGTCTTCATCGACCCGGACCCCGACCCTCGGGTCGGCTTCGCCGAGCGGCAGCGGCTGTTCGGGCTGGAGCGGTCGTCGTGGGCCGACTACGACCAGTCGCTGATCTCCGAGGGCGGCGGCGTGTGGCCGCGAACCGCCAAGTCGGTCCCGGTGTCGCCGCAGGCCCGGGCGGCGCTGGGCCTCGACTCCGGCGTGGTCGCGCTGTCCCCCGACGAGCTGATCTCGGCGGTGCTGCGCGCCCCGGTGGACCTGCTGTGGAACGGCGGGATCGGCACCTACGTCAAGGGCACCACGCAGACCCAGGCGGACGCCGGGGACCGGACCAACGACGCGGTCCGGGTGGACGCCTCGGAGCTAAGAGCGCGCGTGGTCGGCGAGGGCGGGAACCTCGGGCTGACCCAGGAGGCCCGGGTCGAGTACGCGCTCGGCGGCGGGCTGGTGAACACCGACTTCATCGACAACTCGGCCGGCGTGGACACCTCGGACCACGAGGTCAACATCAAGATCCTGCTGGACGGCGTGGTCCGCGACGGCGAGCTGTCGCCCGCCGACCGGGGCCGGCTGCTGCACGAGATGACCAATGAGGTGGCCAGCCTGGTGCTGGTGCACAACTACCTGCAGAACCGGACCCTGGCCGCGGCCCGGGCCCAGGCCGGGCAGATGCTGCATGTGCACGCCAGGTACATCCGCAAGCTGGAGCGCGACCACCGGGTCCGCCGGAAGCTGGACGTGCTGCCCGGAGACAAGGAACTGGCCGAGCGCCGGTCGGCCGGCACCGGGCTGACCGGGCCGGAGTTCTCCGTCCTGCTCGCCCAGACCAAGATCGCGGCCACGCAGGAGGTGCTGGCCTCGGGCCTGCCCGACGACCCCTACCTGCGCCGGGTGCTCACCGGATATTTCCCGGCCCCGCTGCGCGAGCGGTATGCCGACCGGATGGGCTCGCACCGCCTGCACCGCGAGATCATCACCACAGCCGTGGTCAACGACATGGTCGATCGATCGGGGACGACGTTCGCGTTCCGGCTCAACGAGGAGACGGGCGCATCGGTCCCGGACATCGCGGCGGCGTGGCTGGTGGCCCGGGACGTCTTTGACATGACCGGATTCTGGACCCAGGTCGAGGCGCTGGACGGGCTGGTGGACACCTCGGTGCAGATCCTGCTCGCGCTGGAGGGCCGCAAGCTGACCGAGCGGGCCGCGCGGTGGCTGCTGCACAACCGGCGCCCGCCGTTCGACATCCACGCCACGATCGACTTCCTGGCCGACGGCGTGCTGACCGTCGGCTCCGGGCTGCCCAAGCTGCTTACCGGCAGCGACCTGACCGGCTTCGACGAGCGCCGGGACTCGTTCACCAGCCGCGGGGTCCCGCTCGGGCTGGCGGAGCGGACCGCGGCCATGGTCCCGGCCTACTCGGCGTTCGACATCGTGGACATCGCGGCCCGGATCGGCCGGCCGGTCGAGGAGACCGCCGAGGTCTACTTCGACCTGGCCGACCGGCTGCAGATCACCCGGCTGCGGGACCGGATCACCGCGCTGCCGCGCGACGACCGGTGGAACACGATGGCGCGCGCCGCGCTGCGCGACGACCTGTACAGCGCGCACGCCGCGCTGGCCGCCGACGTGCTCGGGGTGACCGGACCGGGCAGCCCGGACCAGCGGCTGGCCGCCTGGGAGGAGCGCAACGACTCGGCGGTGCGGCGGGCGGCCCAGACGCTGACCGAGATCTGGGAGACCGACCGGTTCACCGTGGCCACGCTGTCGGTCGCGGTCCGCGCCGTGCGCACCCTGGTGACCGCGAGCGCCCTGCCCGGCTGACCGGCCGAGCCGATCCGCCCGGCGCGCCATGCCACGACCGCGCCGGGCGGGCCGCGCCTATCGCAGGACCGCGCCGGGCGGGCCGCGCCTATCGCACGACCGCGCCGGGCGGTCCGCGCCTATCCCACCAGACCGCCGGGCGGGGCCAGCAGCGTCGCGAAGTCCGCCGGGTCGATGTTGCCGCCGGACAGCACGACCGCGGTCGGCCCGCTCGGCCGCACCACCCCGGACAGCAGCGCGGCCAGCGGAACCGCCGCGCTGGGTTCGACCACGATCTTGAGGCGGGCGAAGCAGAACCGCATCGCCTCGACGATCGCGGCCTCCTCGACGGCGACCACGTCCTGGAGCAGCCGCCGGTTCACCTCGAACGTGCGCTCTCCGGGCGTGGAGGCTCGCAGCCCGTCGGCGATCGTGTCCACGCGATCCAGGGTGACCCGGTGGCCCGCGCGCAGCGACCGGCCGGTGTCGTCGGCCCCGGTCGGCTCGACGCCGATGATCGCGGTGCCCGGGCGCAGCGCCGTGATCGCGGTGCTAACGCCGGCGGCCAGCCCGCCGCCGCCGATCGGCACCAGGACCAGGTCGAGCGGGCCCGCCTGCTCGGCCAGTTCCACGCCCAGGGTGCCCTGGCCGGCCATGATGTCGTAGTCGTCGAACGGCATGATGACCGTCAGCGACCGCTCCCGCGCGAGGCCGGCGGCCACCTCCTCGCGGCGCTCGGTGGCCGGGTCGTAGCGCCGGAGTTCGGCCCCGTAGCCCTCGATCGCGGCCAGCTTGGCGGGCGAGCCCGTGGCCGGGACGACCACGACCGCCCCGATGCCCAGCAGCGAGGCTGCAAGGGCGACGGCGGCCCCGTGGTTGCCCGATGAATATGCCACCACCCCTCTGGCGCGTTCGTCCGCTGTGAGCAGGCTCAGGCGGTTATAGGCGCCGCGGAACTTGAACGAGCCGCTGCGCTGGAACGGCTCCGCCTTGAGCCACACGCCGACGCCGCAGCGGGCGTTGAGCGCGGTCGATTCCAGCAGCGGCGTTCGGTGCACGACGCCCGACAGCCGGGCGGCGGCGGCCTGAACCCGCTCGAAGCTCAGACCGGTGCCGGTCTCTTCCTGGGCGGTATCGGTAGAAATCGGTGATCACTCCCGGGCTAGCCACTAACGTTTGTCTCCCTTGCAAACGATAGCTTCGGCTGAACCGGGCATGGCAACAAGCGGACATGCCAGCCTGACGTAGGCTTTCCGGCATGGCTACGGACCCTGCGGGCGAAATCTCGGAACTGTCATCGAAACTCGCCAGCATCGAAGCTGTCCTCGGCCCGGACGCCATGCGCAAGGAGGCCGACGAGCTTCGCGAGCGCGCCGGCGAGCCCGGGCTCTGGGAGGACCCGGAGCAGGGGCAGGCGGTCACCCGCCGGCTGTCCTACCTCGACGGTGAGCTGGCCCGGCTCGAGGGCCTGCACCGGCGCCTGGACGACACCAAGGTCCTGTTCGAGCTGGCCGAGAGCGAGGGCGACGAGGCGACCAGGGAGGAGGCCGCCCGCGACCTGGCCACGCTGCGCAAGGAGATCGACCAGCTCGAGATCAGGACGTTGCTGTCCGGCGAGTATGACGTACGCGAGGCGCTGATCTCCATCAACGCCCAGGCCGGCGGCGCCGACGCGGCGGACTGGGCCGAGGGCCTGCGCCGGATCTACCTGCGCTGGGCCGAGCGGCACGGCTATCCGACCGAGATCTACGACACCTCCTACGCGGAAGAGGCGGGGCTCAAGTCCACCACGTTCGCGATCAAGACCCCGTACGCCTACGGCACGTTGCGCGGCGAGCACGGCACCCACCGCATGGTGCGGATCTCCAAGTACGACAACCAGGGCCGCCGGCAGACCTCCTTCGTCGGCGTGGACGTGATGCCCGTGGTGCAGCAGGCCGACCACATCGAGATCCCCGAGGACGAGATCCGGGTCGACGTCTTCCGGTCCAGCGGTCCCGGCGGCCAGGGCGTCAACACCACCGACTCCGCGGTGCGGATCACCCACCTGCCGACCGGGATCGTGGTCTCCTGCCAGAACGAGCGCAGCCAGATCCAGAACCGGGCCAGCGCGATGGCCGTGCTGCAGGCCAAGCTGCTCGAGCGCAAGCGGGAGGAGCAGCAGGCGAAGATGGCCGAGCTGCGCGGCGACCACGCCGGCAGTTGGGGCACCCAGATCCGCAGCTACGTGCTCCACCCGTACCAGCAGGTCAAGGACCTGCGGACCGGATACGAGACCGGGAACACCGCGGCGGTGATGGACGGCGAGATCGACGACTTCATCGAGGCCGAGATCCGCTGGCTCCGCACCCAGGGGCAGTAACGTCCGGGGGGCCACCCCCCAGACCCCCCGGCGTGCCGTCCGCTCGGCCCGCCTGCGGCCGGCCATCGCGGGCGGCGCCGGCCTTCCGGCCGGTTCCGCATGCAACCCGATGCGTGTCGTTCCCGGGTGCCCAGATTCCGGTCGGCGACCGGCCGCTGACGCCGGTAGCCCGGTCCCGGGTGCCCGCGCATCCGCCTATGCCGCGGATGAATGTGAGGCTGGGTCACACGGGTGTGCACCAGATTCACATCCATCGGGGCCGGGCGGGGCGGGCCTGGGCGGGCGGGGCGGGGCCGGGCGGGGCGGGGCCCGGCGGGGGCCCGGCGGGGGCCCGGCGGGGGCGGGCGGGGCCGGGCGGGGCCGGGCGGGGCGGTGGCGGTGGGGGCGGGGCGGGATGTGCCCGGTATGCCCGGATGAACGGAACGGGTGGCCGCCCGCGGGGGCGGCCACCCGTTTGCCGGCTAGCCCGATTCCGTCGCTGGGGGCCAGATTCGGCCGCGACGGGGCGTAAAGACTACTTCACGAAATACCAGTTCTCCGGGGTGATGCTGAGCGTCGGGCTCTGTGGCAGCACGCCCTTGAGGTTGTTGGCCACCTCGGTCAGCGTGTACGCGGCGTTCGGCTGGTACTCCACCGGAAGCTGCGGCGCCAGGTAGTCCTGCCAGTTGTAGAACAGGTTCAGGTTGTCGTTGGTCAGGGTCTGGTTGATCATCGAGTCGTTGGTCTTGTCGCAGTACCCGCCGGAGTTCGCGACCGCCCCGCACTGGAACAGCTCGTCACCCGTGGGCAGGTAGTCCGGCGAGAACGACCAGCCGAAGCCCCAGTTGGCCATGTCCCAGTTGCAGGGGGACTTGGTGACCACGCAGTTGCCGCCGGCCACCGAGATGACCTGGGCGAACGGCTTCGGCACGAGGTTCAGCTTGATCCCCAGCGACGAGGCGTTGGACTGCAGCTGGGTCATCTCCGAATTGACCCAGGACACCCCGGACTCGTAGATGAAGTTGAAGCTGAGCGGGGAGCCCTTGGCGATCCCGGGACCGCACTTGGACGGGTCGGCGCAGGTGGTCGTCCCGCCCGCGTTCACCGTCCAGCCGTGGCTGGTCAGCAGCGACTTCGCCTTGGTCGGGTTGTACGGGAACGGGTCGCCCTGCTTGCCCGTGGCCGACAGCCACTTGCTCGCCGGGGTGGCCGCCACCGGGCCGACCGTGACCGCGCCGTACCCGCGCAGCGGTCCGGAGATGATCGCCTTCTGGTTCATCAGGTAGGCCATGGCCTGCCGGAAGTACAGCTGCTTGAAGATCGCCGCGTGGTCGGAGTCGGTCGACTGGTAGTTGATCGCGTAGTAGTCGATCCCCCACGGGTAGACCGGGGCCAGCGTGTATCCCGACAGCGGGTTGGAGCCGACCGCCGCGTTGGCCGGCTTGGCCGGGGCGTCCTGGTCCGGCAGGTACCCGAAGTCGATCTTGGTGCTGGAGGCCGGCGACCGCAGCACGTCGTACTCGGCGGAGTCGGTGGTGAACGGCACCTCCTGGAACTCCGCCAGCTTCGGCTTGACCGGGCCGGAGTAGGACTTGTTCGGCACGAAGGTGACGTGGCCGTCGGCGTTGAACGACTTAAGCTTCCACGGCCCGTCCACGATGCTCCACAGCGGCGACGTGGCGTACGTGTTCAGGTTCTTGGCCTGGGCGGCCAGGTAGTTGTACACGGCCGTGCAGTCCTTGACGTTGGTCGCGCAGTCGCTCGGGCCGCTCGCGGTCCTGTCCCAGGCGGCCGGCATCGGGGTGACCTGGCTGAGCTCGTTGTACACCATCCAGGTCGGCGAGTACGACTTGCTCATGGTCATCTGGATCTCGGTCGGGCTGACGACCTTGATGCTCGACATGTTGGCCGGGAAGCCGGTGTAGGCGCCGTAGTTGGCCGGCTCGGCCAGCTCCATGTTCAGCCAGAACATGACGTCCGTGGCGGTGACCGGGGTGCCGTTGGACCACTTGTAGTTTTTGAGCGTGATCGTCAGGGTGCGCCCGCTGACCGTCGGCTGGTTGGCCAGGCTCAGCGAGTTGTTCACGGTCGGCTGGCCGTTCTGGCCGAACCAGTAGAGCGGCCGGTACATGAAGTACTGGAAGTCGAACAGGTTCAGGTTGCTGATGTTGGCGCTGTTCATGTACGGGAAGATGTAGGTCGGCGGGCTCGACGGGGGCTCCGCCCAGACCGCGGTGCCGCCCTGGACCGGGGTGTTGCCGGTGGCGGACGAGCTCCCGCCGTTACCGCTGCTGCAGCCGGCCGCGACCAGCGCCAGCGCGGCAATGCCTGCCGCCAGCAGCGGGGCGTAGAGCCTGGGGCGCGGTCGTCCTGGATGGCCGAGCACTGATCTCATGGACATGGGTTCCTTCCGGCATGCGGACCGGGATGGCCGAAACCGGCGGGCGCGCACCGTTTAGTGAGGCCGGCGGCCCGCCGGGCGATCACGCGACGTGATCAGTAACGATCACTGCAGCACGTCGTGATCGGCCTGGTCTAGGGTACAGGGCGGAATAGTCCCAGGCTGGGATGCTTTCGTGACGTGCACGTGACCGTCTACCGAGCGTGACCGCCGTACGTAGCCGACCCTGCCCGGGGCGTAATCCCTGAGGCCTGTGGTGCGGCTCAGTGCGCCAGGTGCAGCGCCAGGATCATCAGCAGCAGCGCGAGGAGCACGGCCGCCACCAGCGGCACGGTCAGCCCAGGCCCGTTGTGGTGGTGGTGCATGCGGGCCCGTGCTGCCTGGCATACCGGGCACCGGCCTTCGGACACCGGTCCGGCGCACTGGGCGCAGATCAGGTGCTCACAGCTCATCTAAGGTCCCTCCGGGCCGGCGCCTACCCGGTCACTTCGACGATGTTGGACGTTCTAAGCCAGTTTCCCCCCTAGACTGTCC
>Ga0335074_10010409_pt1 | contig 13015 bp, 10 predicted proteins | sample Lox_Sample_23_FD_206715 | JGI IMG/M metagenome (GOLD analysis project Ga0335074, IMG submission 206715) | Soil microbial communities from Loxahatchee National Wildlife Refuge, Florida, United States - Lox_Sample_2.3 | ecosystem: Environmental > Terrestrial > Soil > Wetlands | place: USA...
GCGACCTCTGCCCGACCGGCACCGGTCCTCGGCCAACTGGGGTGCGCCTGCCTCGGCCTCAGAGCTCGCACTGTCGGCTCGATCTCGGAGCAGCTCTTCCGCAACTCGTCAGGCATCGAATCACAAGCGACAGAACCGGCAAGTAAGCCCGCTGACCCTGGCCGTGCTCGCGGCGTGCATGGCCGGCGGCCTGGTTGCGATAGCCCACTCGTATGAAATCGCCGAGACGACTATTGCGACACCGTCAGAGTTCGTGTGGTTCTGGTTCGGGATGTTCCTCGTCGCTCTTCCGCTGATCGCGGTGATTGCCCGTCGCCGCACTCCACCACATGTACGCAGCGCACTTATCGTACTCTACGGGCTAGTTAGCTACGCTCCCAAATTGCTTCGCAGCCCTAATGGTCCGGTGTACGGCGATGAATATGCGCACTGGCGAGCAGCTTTCAATATCCTGAATACAGGTAAGCTTTTTAGCCCGGACCCGCTGAGTTCGATTATATCTCAGTATCCTGGCTTGGAGGCTACCACCGCTGCGCTAGTGCGCGCGTCTGGATTGACAATCTGGCAAGCAGGAACGGTGCTCCTGATCATTTGCCACGCGACGTTGTTGATCGGTGTCGCCGTACTGGCGCAGACTTTGGGATTCGACAATCGAACCGCGTGTCTGGTGGCGATTCTTTATAGCCTTAACTCATCATTCCTGTATTTCGATACTGAATACTCTTACGAGTCGATGGCTATCACCCTGGCCGTCTGGGCGCTAGTGGCGTTCGTGCTCGCTGTTCGCTCGCGGCCGGGCGCGGGACGGGCGGCGTGGTGTGTCCTGACCATCGCCATCTCGGCGGGTACGGTTGCCACTCACCATTTGTCGACATTGAATCTCGTCATGATCATGGGGCTCATCTCGTTGGCTCTAAGCACACCATGGCTCGCGAGAACCGGTGGCTGGTCCGGTACGTCGGTGACCGCGTGGAGTCTAACCCTGATCACGACCGTAATGGCCGGATCTTGGTTCCATTTCGTCGCTCCAGGCACATTCTCCTACCTGTCGCCGTATCTCAGTGAGGGCCTGTCGGAACTGGTCCAGGTCGCAAGAGGCGGTGGGGGAGCACGTCAGCTGTTCGGGACATCGCTCTCACCGTGGTGGGAGGAGGAGTCCGCTTATCTGGTAATCGTATTTGCTCTTGCGATGGCGATCGTTGGGCTGTTTCTGCTTCGAGCACGAATCCGTCAGGGAAGTTTGCCGCGAGGAACCAGCAGGAGCATTACAATTGCGTTCGCGGTATTCGGCCTCGTCTACTTCCCATCGACGTTGCTCATCCTCTCGCCGAATGGCGCTGAAGGTGCTCGTCGCTCGTGGGCGTTCACATGGATCGGCTTGTCCATCCTGGCTGGACCGGCAGCTGTGTGGATCCTCGATCGTGCCCGGCGGAGTATGCATCGATGGAGCCGAGCGATCGTCCGAGTGGCGCTGACCGCGACTCTCGGCATCACGTTGGTTGGTACCACCGCGACAGGAGTGAACGTCGCCTATCGGTTCCCTGGCCCGTTCCTCTATGGCTCTGACGCCAGGTCTGTAACCCCCGAGCTTCTTGCTACTGCTCGCTGGTATCTGGATAAGTTCGGAACTGCCAATAATATCGTGACCGACCGCTACACCGGCCTCGTCTTCGGCTCGGTCGCGCTGCAGAACCCAGGTGCTCCGTCGACGGGCTTCCCAACGTGGGATTTGTACCTAGCGAAACCAGGGTCCCAGATCGAACCAAATTTCCTGCTTTTCGAATTGGGATTCTCTGATTACAAATACCTTATTGTGGATGAACGTATGGCCTATGATGTTCCGGAAATAGGATTCTACTTCACGCCTAGCGACCCGTCCTCTGTTCTTCCGGAGAACGGAAAGTCTCCCTTCTCCGGAAGGCTTGCAAAATTCAACACCCTCTACTGGGCCATCAAGATTTACCAATCCAACAACTATGCTATTTACCGAATGAACTTGCCGCCCAGCGGGGTCGGGTATCAACTGCAACCGCCTACGCACCGCGGAAAGCCGCTACAGGGAAAGCTGTCGATCTCGCAATGAGTCGTTCGCCACACCGAAGCTCGTCCAGGTCTATCTGGCTAGTCGCATGGCCGACCTTTGCCTTGCTTGCGTTGCTCGCCGTAGCTGCCGCTCCGTCGCTTCCCGGAGGCTACTTGCGCGCGGTGGTGGCTTTGCCGGTTTGGCTCACGGTTCCTGGATTTCTAACGCTCGGGGCAGTGTTCCACGAGCAGCGACGGCCTCGAGGCGTGGTGCTCCTCTCGCTAGCGCTGCTGCTGAGCGCGATCTGGTGCGTATTCGTGTCCCTCCTGCTTTATGCGGTGGGAGTACTTATTACCGCGCACGCGACATATTTCAGCCTCTTGGTGATCTCGGCAGTTCTAGCCGCCGTCGCACAGGTGCGTCTATGGCTGGCAGAGCCCGGCGGAGGCCGCCGCGCGTACTCGAGCGAGTCTGACGACCGAGACACGTATCGGCTTGAGGCCGACGTGGAGCACTTGCAAACGCGGAGACCGCGCGGCTCCTACACCGTGGCATCGGTCGTCGCAGGCACGCTTCTTCTTGGCGGAGGGCTGTTCGTGTACGACCACCTGCCACATCCTGCTCCTACTGGCTACACAACTATGGCCTGGACCGACCCACGCCTCACGCAGGCCATCGCGGTCAGCCCAGGCGGCGCAAACTTGCATCTACAGATAATTCACCATGAAACATACAAGACTGCCTTTGTGCTTAGCGCCGCCTGGCTAGGCAAGACTTCGCAGCCATTGTCGAGACCCTTGAGCTTCACGATGGGACCAAATCAGACATACAGCGCAACGCTGTTCGTGCCGCCGCTGCCAAACGGCTGTACGTATCGCATCGTGGTAACGCTCTCCGCGCCACATCAGCTTGACTCTCAAACGAAGAAGGTTGAGACCTGGTCGATCAACGCAGACGTACATGACCTGGCGAAGTCGCAGAAGAAATGCTGACGATGAGCAGTCCGCCGGTTACTGGGAAGTGGTTTAGTGGCTATCTGCGCCATGTCAGAACGGACAGTGTCGTTCGCAATAGCCTCTATCTTATGGCTTCGACAATAGCAACTGGCGCTCTAGGTTACGTTTTTTGGGGAATTGCCGCGCATCACTTCACGCGCCAACAGGTCGGTGTGGGTAGTGCAATCATTTCTTTGTGCTCCACCGCGGCTCTCCTGACGTATCTCGGATCTTATGCTACTCTCATCGAGCGATTGCCTGCACAAGAGTATTCTACCCGGTGGACCGCAATTCTTCTTAGAGTTTGCGTGACGACTGTCGGGGTCACCGTAGGAATCGCGATTTTGGCGGTTCCGCTGCTATTGAGCACTGCTGAATATCGGCGTTACTTCGACTCGCCCGTTCCGATCGTGATTGCCGTAATTGGCGCTGCGCTTTGGACGCTGGTGAATCTTCTTGGAGCCGCCTTCATCGCCGCCCGCCGAGCCGGGCGGCTTCTGTTTATGCAGTCAGTCATAAGCGCCATGAAGATCCTTCTGCTAATTCCACTAACTGCTGCTGGGGCTAGCGCTGCAGGCCTTGTCGGAGCATGGGTGGCGAGTGCCGCGTTTGGCGTTGTGGTCGGAGTGGTGTGGCTAGTTCCCCGAATGGGACTGGGACGCCGCCCCGGATATGTCCCGCGGCGAAGGACCGCCGATGCGCTGGATTTTCGACTGCGCGGCTATGGGGCGAGGCATCGGCGAGCTGCCGACTTGCCGGCAACTGCCGGTATGCGGCGTCTAATGGCGCAGCATCTGACAAGTGTCGGGGGGGCTGTGACCCCGTTGGTCCTACCTGTGCTGGTGGTAGTACGGCTGGGCGCTACACAGAATGCTTACTTCTACATCACATGGATGCTTGGACTAGCTTTCTTCATGATAAGTCCGTCTGTCGCAACGGCGGTCTTTGCTGAGGGCGTGCGTGCGCGTGCCGACTTGCATGATGCGGTACTAAAGGCGCTTCTGGTGATAGCCCTGCTACTTGCCCCTGCCGTGGCGGTTATGATCGTGGCCGGTAAATTTGTACTGGGGCTATTCGGGCCATCCTATGCTCATGCTGGGTACGCGCTGCTCGTGCTGCTTGCAATTTCGTCGTTTCCGGATGCCGCCTCAAACATAGCTGTCGCCGTCTTTAGGGTTAGCGATCGCCTCGGATATTCAACTTGCCTTAACCTCGGAATTTTGGTACTAACTCTCGCCGGTGCATGGATTCTAATGCCGCGCCTCGGAATTGCAGGAGTGGGCGTAGCTTGGCTTAGCGTTCAGGCGTTGGGGGCCATGGCAAGTATTCCGGCGTTCGTGCAAGTTCGTCGTTCGAGACATGTGGTGAAGCGCACAGATTCCGTTGGCGTTGACGCCGCGGTTGTGCCAGAAGACGCGGGTCTCGCGCTTCTGATAGATCTGGCCAGGCAGCAGTCGTTCGCAGGAGTAAGCCGTCGTCCGCCGTAGTTTGCGGGGTCTGAGGTTCCGCTGTGAGAGCCGGCGCTGAGGTAAGTGAGCGGACCGACTCGTGGGCGACGGGGCAAGGTCGGCTGTTGTCCCGGATGAGATCGCCTTGTGGCCTGCTGACTGGCAAGCGACTTCCGATGATCGACAAGGGTTGGCGTGGGTTGGCAGCAGCAGGCGTCGTGAGATTTCTCAATCTGTCGGCCGTTGCGAACGGAGCGGCTAGGCTGCCGACTACAGATAAGTCTTTCCGGGAGGAGTTCAGTGCCAGGCTCTGATCCGCTTGCTGGGCGTGGGCTCCTGCAATCGCCAGAGGAATGGGCAGTCCGGACGCGTGTGCTCGCTGAGACGTTGTCGAAACTAGCGGAGCGGTACCTGCCTCCGATGCCTTACCGCGGCCTCGACGTCGGCTGCCAAACAGGAGACCTGACCGATTACCTTAACGCTCATACCTCAATGTCATGGGAGGGCATTGACCCGGCGTTGGCGGGTCCGAAACGATCCCCGGGCGGAGCTCCCCTCTACTCAGCCGCGTCGTACGATATACCGTACCCGGATGAACACTTTGATTGCCTGCTTCTCGCTAATGTGTTTGAGCACATTCCACCTGAGCGACGCCACCAGTCATTCATCGAGATGTACCGAGTGCTGCGTGCTGGCTCGGTTCTCGTCGGGCAGTTGCCGAATCCTTATTTCCCAATAGAGTCCCACAGCCGGTTGCCCTTTATGGGATGGCTGCCGCTCAAGATGCAGAAGAAGTATTGGCATCTATCGCCTGTCCCGTGGGACCACGATTTCTTCAGCGTGACCATGCGTCACCTGCGTCGGGAAGCGGAAAGCGTAGGCTTTGAGGTTCTACACGTTAGGAACTTCAACTATCCACTCGAGGCGCTTCCCAGGGCCGCTAGGCCGGTAGCTGCGATCGCTAAGCGGCCCATGCAGCGTTTTCCCTGGGCCTGGCAATTCGTACTAGGCAGGCCGAACACACCAGAAGCGGGTGCAGGGCAGTGATCTTTCTGGCAAAGTCCGCAGTAGGCGCTATCTTCGGGCCAGAGAGGTCATAGGTTTGCTGTGGCCGTGGAGCTTGAGCCGCTCTGGCCGCGTTCGATGCTGTGCGGTGGCCTGGTTTGAGGCGGGCAAAGCCGACGGGCTGGTGGCATGGGGAGAAGTACGAGATGACTGTGTCTGTCGGTGCTCCGCCCGATAGCGCGGTGGTAGCCATGGGGATTTGTTCCGGGGAGGTCACGGCGGTCCGCTGCGGTGTTGAGGTGGAGTCCGGACAAGCTGGTACGGCATGGGATCGGCAACCTGAGACTAGAGTGATGCCATCACGACCGAACACAGCTCGTGGCTGACGTGTGCTTGTCGGCAGCCACTGGAGAAGCATGACAGCTGAGTCGCTCCCCGGAATGACTCCGGCCGGAGCCAGAGCCGCGGGCAGCCTGCATCCCCCGCCAGCGACGGTAGTTGTATGCGTCTATACCGAGGATCGTTGGGTGACATTGAGCGACGCCGTCGAGGCTGTTCAGCAGCAAATGATTTCTGACGATGAGCTTCTTGTGATCGTCGATCACAATGATGCTCTTCTGACACGTTGCCGTCGTGGACTTGATAGCTGTCGGGTCATTCCCAACCGGCACAGCCGTGGACTGTCCGGTGCTCGGAACACTGCGATCGAGGAGGCGTGCGGGTCGATAGTCATCTTCATCGACGATGACGCCGTTCCGCAAGAGGGTTGGCTGAACGCACTTCGCTCTCCCTATGCCGATGAGGCCATCTACGGCGTCGGCGGCATCACGACCCCTCGCTGGCCAAGATCGCAGCCTCGATGGTTCCCTGATGAGTTTCTTTGGGTGGTTGGGTGCAGTCATCTCGGATTGCCTCCTGACCGGCACGCAATCAGGAACCTGACCGGCGCCAACATGTCGTTTCGCAAGTCAGTCTGCCGAGACCTCGGTGGTTTTGCAGAAAGTATGGGACGCGTTGGAGATCGCCCGCTCGGTTGTGAAGAGACAGAGTTGTCTATTCGTCTGACGAAAGAGAATCCTGACGCGGTGCTGCTTTATGAGCCAGCCGCCCAGGTGCAGCACTTTCTCGCACTTGAGCGCAGCTCGGTGACCTACTTTGCGAGGCGGTGCTGGGGGGAGGGGCTGTCAAAAGCAGAATTGGCCCGCCGTGTCGGGCGCTCAAGTGCACTAAGTGCAGAACGTCACTACGCGTCACGCGTCTTGACAAGGGGAGTCTGGCATGGAGTCAGGACGACCCTTCGGGGCGATGCCTGGGGACTGGCACGGTCAGCGGCAATTCTCTTCGGGCTGGCTGTGACGTCTGCGGGCTACTGTGTCGGCGCAGCGTCAAGTTGCGCGAACTGGCCGGCCAGGCTGCGTTCACGGACCACCAAGTAGTTCACGTCTAGCCCTAGCTCGGTACGTCCTCAGAAAGACGTTGCTTCGACCACGACCCGGCCAAGAGTCTTGAGCATCAGTTGCGGGGTGGCGAGTTCTTCTTCTCTCTGCCTGCGCGACCGCATGTTCTTTGCTATCCGTCAAGCAATTAAAAGCGATATGATCTGCTATCGGCGGACTCGCTAACCCGAGGTGGGTAACAAGCAGATAACGTCGTACTTCACCGATTTGCAGGACAGCCAGGCGCCAAACCTGCGATGCTGTCGCCTGTGTTCATAGTGGTCAATGTTGTGTGATGGCGGTCTGTCACGGGACGTGGCGGGCTAAAGGCGCAACAACAGGGTTAGTAAGCGCTACTAGAACATAGCAAATCGGGGCAATGAGCCCCTAGTTAGGAATGTTCCGATTATTCGGCGTAAACCGTTGGTCTGCGACAGGTAGAACCAACGGAACATGGGGGGGACCCATGACTGGCGAGGGTACGGCTATTGGCTCGCCACCGCGAGTGTCGGTGGTCATTCCTGCTCTTAACGAAGCCCGCAACCTCCCATCAGTGCTTGCCCAAATCCCGCCTGACGTTCACGAGGTGATCTTGGTGGACGGCTATTCAACAGACGGGACCGTTCCGCTAGCTCGGCAGCTGCGGCCTGACGTTCGCATCGTCAGACAGAGCCGCAGCGGTAAGGGCAATGCACTCGCCTGCGGATTCGCGGTCGCTACCGGCGACATCATCGCCATGGTCGACGCCGACGGTTCTGCTGACCCTGGTGAGATTCCGAGGTTCGTTGAGGTTCTCGTCGACGGTGCAGACTTCGCGAAAGGCACGCGGTTCGCGCTGGGCGGTGGCAGCGACGACATCACCCGGATTCGCAGCCTCGGTAACCGAGTCCTTACCGCATTGGTGAATGTCTCTTATCGAGTTAAATACTCGGACTTGTGCTACGGGTACAACGTCTTTTGGCGTCGCCACGCCGCCGTGCTGGATCTCGATGCGACTGCACCTCCTGCCCCCGGAGGGAACGGGCGGTTGTGGGGGGATGGCTTCGAGATCGAGACCCTCATCCACATTAGGGTTGCCAGGGCTGGCCTTGCTGTGGTTGAGGTGCCGAGCCACGAACATGCCCGACTGCACGGCGTCAGCAATCTGAATGCGTTCAGGGACGGGTCTCGGGTACTTGCGACGATCCTGGCCGAGCGGCGGAGGGTGAAGTGGAGGCGCGCCTCTGCAAGCGCGGGGTCCTCCGGCCGCGCTACGATCGGGACACCCGGAGACCCGGCAGGCGATAGCCCCACACCATCGCTTCTCGCAAATGCAGAGTTATGTCGCCTGACCAAGCTATAAACGGGCCGCTTGCGGAACGACCCGCGTGCCTACGAATGCTCGTTGACACGGGCTGAGAATCGCTGGAATTGGGAGTGTGGCAGTCCTGACCACTAGGCAGTATTACGGCCACCGTCGGGCTGTTTCAGCACGCGACACCCGGACCCGGTCCGGTAGACGCCACAGGGCGTTGTCCCTCTTTGTCGTGGGCGTAGTCGCATTGCTCGTCGCCGCCACTGGCGTCGGCGTCTTGCTTGCGGAAGGTCGGCGTGCGCCGACGCCCCTGCTGCCGACGGTGCTGCCGACCGCGACTGCCTCGTACGTAGGCCTCTATGCGCAGGGGGTGCCGCAGTCCTACGCGGGCGTGAGCTCCTTTACGGGGGTAACCAAAGTTCGGCCGAACGTCGTATCGTACTACAGCGGCTGGTTTGAGCCGTTCCAGACGAGATTCGCTCGGTCCGCGGCAGAGCACCATGCGGTAACGCTGGTGCAAATCGACCCGACGAACATCAGTGTGGCCGCCATAGCCGATGGCCGGTACGACGGCTATCTGCTCGCGTACGCGAAAGCCGTCCGCTCTTTCGGCCTCGGCGTAATCCTGAGCTTCGGCCACGAAATGAACGGAAACTGGTACTCCTGGGGATACCGGCACACGGCCCCGGCTACCTTCGTGGCCGCCTGGCGGCACATAGTTCGGTTGTTCAGGAGCGTCGGAGCTCATAACGTCACCTGGCTCTGGACGGTCAACGTGGAGCCCAAGCCCGACCCAGCCAAGCTTTCGCGTCTGGCGTTGTGGTGGCCGGGGAAGGACTACGTCACTTGGGTTGGCCTGGATGGCTACTACCTCCACCCGTCCAGCCAGTTCGCCCAAGTGTTCGGCACAACGGTCTTGGCAGTGCGCGAGGTGACGCGCGACCCGATACTGATCTCCGAGACAGCCGCCGTTCCCGCAGCTGGCCAGCCGACGAAGATAGCAGAGTTGTTCGCAGGCGTCCGCGCCTACGGGCTGCTTGGATTCATATGGTTCGACACGCAAGTGAGGAGGGTGTCCTACCAAATCGCCAGCCCGCAGGCCGTGGCGGCCTTCCGGCGGGCGGCCCAGACGTTCCGCGTACGTCCGTTCTGACTGTTCCCTTGAGAGCACATCCCGCACGACCGGAGATCTGACCATCGATGTGGCTGCTGGTGCCGGTGCTGGCTTCGCGCTTGCCGAGGCTTCGCTGTCGTCGTGGTTGTCGCCGGCCTTCCGCCGCTCACGAGGTCCGAGGGTCGACGGCGGATTCGTATCTCGGACTTCACGAGCCCGCCCCTCCCGGCGGATGCGGAGTAGTCGCCGCTGTTCTCGCGCGCAACGTCGAGTTCCCAATGTCCGCGGGTACTTCAGCGGGTGTTCGGAGTCGTTCAAGATCGCGTTCGGCAGGACGCGCGAGAACGCACTGCGGCGAGGCTCGTGCAGATCGACCCGACGGTGGCATCGGCCGTCGGCATAGCTGCAAGCGGATACGACCGCTGTCGGCGTGCGCTATGTCGACGCCGTCTGGGACTCCGGGCATCCCGAGGTCATGGATCCAGGCACGAGACGAACGCAACCTGATACTCCTGGGGCCACGGGCGCCCGCTTGGAAATTCGCAAACAACCTGCCATCTCGCTGGCCGAACTGTACGTTTTCGAATGCGGTATCCGCCTCCGGGGGTATCGCCACGAAGTGTGATGCCGTCATTACGCCACGTGGGAGTGAGGGGTGGCAGAAGCGTTCCCGCGCGCTTTCGGCCGCAGTCTGGCAAGACCATGATCGAGGCACGGAGAGAAGCGAAGTGCACAGCTGAGCATGAGTCGGCTAGGGCTGCAATGTTGGGGTCAGTCCTCTGACCTGGCCTTATTCCTCATTTAGCAGCGCCCGTGGTTCGCGCCGCGATCCGGCCGAAGCACAGAAGGAGCGAGCAGATGAGACACAAGCGAAGGCGCGGGCGCAGGAAATCGGGCCTGATCGTGACTGCTGTGGTCGCGGTCGTTGCCGTCGCCATCATCGCTGCGGTTGTCGGCTTCGGCTTTCATCGCAAAACCGTCGGCGATGGCCCACTGAGGTTCCCTCTGCCCACGGGGCCGGAGTCCTACGTGGGGGTTTACGCGGACGGCGTCCCGGCCTCCTACGCCGGCGTGACGTCCTTCGGGCGGGCAACCGGGGTGACGGCAGATATAGTCACGTACTACAGCGGCTGGTATGAGCCGTTTAATACCGGGCTTGCCAGAGCCGCGGCGAGCCACGGCGCGGCGCCCTTGGTGCAAATGGACCCTGACGGTGTGAAACTGTCCGCCATCGCTGCCGGTCAGTATGACGCTTACCTAAGCTCCTACGCCGAGGCAGTTCGCGCCTACCGCCACCCGGTAATCCTGAGCTTTGGCCACGAGATGAACGGCACGTGGTACTCGTGGGGCTACAGGCATACTTCTCCCGCTCAGTTCGTGGCTGCATGGCGGCACATCGTCACGGTCTTCCGTGCGCTCGGAGCCCGGAACGTGACCTGGCTCTGGACGGTCAACGTCATGAACAACACCCAAGTCGGCAAGATCCCGAACCCGGCCGCGTGGTGGCCAGGGAAGTCGTACGTGAGCTGGGTAGGGATTGACGGCTACTACCTCAAGCCGTCGTGGGCCTTCGTCCCCCTTTTCGGGCCGACGATCGCCGCCGTCCGAGAGATCACCTCCGACCCCATACTTCTCGCTGAGACGGGTGCTGTGCCAGCGGCGGGCCAGTCTTCGAAGATCGCCGATCTGTTCGCAGGTATTCACACTTACGGATTGCTCGGGTTCGTCTGGTTCGATTCCATCGATCCCGTCAATCAGGAGGACTTCCGCATCACCAGCCCGTCGGCGCTTGCTGCGTTTCGCCGGGCCGCAACGATTTCGTACAAGAGGCCTGCCTCGTGAGCCTCAAGTCCATACGGCGAGGCACTACCGGCAGGGGGCCCTGCGGTTCAGACTGACCTCGACCCGTCAGCTGCTGAGATTCACATGGTTCGACGCGGCGGTCAGGAAGGTGTCCTGGCACATCGCGACCCCCCAGGCGGTGGCGGCCTTCAAGCAGGCGGCCCGGACGTACCGGATGCATGTGTTCTAGCCAGGCGGGCACCCGGTGCCGTCCATCAGGAAAGCTGACCAGGTGAGATCCCGCCTAATAGTGCCAGTGCTGGCGGTCGCGCTCGCTGCCGTCGCGCTTGCCTATCTGCTTGTGCGCGCTTCTTCGGCACCGGGATCACCGATCGTCACGGCGACGCTGGCCGCCCGGCCTCGCCTCTACCTGGGCGTCTACGAGCACGGGTCACCCGCCAGCTACCAGATGGTCCAGGAGTTCGGGCAGACCGTCGGGCGGGAGCCGAACCTCGCCGGGTACTACAGCGGCTGGGGGGAGCAGTTCCAGACGGGGTTCGCGCAGACGGCGCGCTCGCACGGCGCGGCGACGCTGCTGCAGATGGACCCGACCGACGCCTCGGTTCCTGCTATCGCGGCCGGCGACTACGACAGCTACCTCCGCGCGTTTGCGGACGCCGTGCGGAACTTCGGGCACCCGGTGGTGATCGGGTTCGGGCACGAGATGAACGCGACCTGGTACAGCTGGGGCTACGGTCACGTCCCGCCGCGAACCTTTGTCGCCGCCTGGCGCCACGTAGTCACCGTGTTCCGGCAGCAGGGCGCGGACAACGTCACGTGGATGTGGACGATTCAGGCCGACACCCGGGGGACCGGCCCCATCCGCGAGTGGTGGCCAGGCAGCCAGTACGTCACCTGGGTCGGCATCGACGGTTACTACTATAAGCCGTCGGACACCTTTGCCACCGTGTTCGGCCCGACCATCGCACAGGTGAAGTCCTTTACCGGCAAGCCGGTACTGCTGTCGGAGACCGCGGTCGGCCCCGAGGCCGGGCAGGCCGCCAAGATCCAGGACCTGTTCCGCGGCATGGCTGCCTACGGAACGCTCGGCCTGGTCTGGTTCGACATCACTCAGAACGACGGCATCTACCACCAGAACTGGCGCATCGAGGACAGCCGGGCAGCGGCGGAGTCGTTCCGGCTGGCTGCGCAGAAATACCTCAGGTCCTGACTCTGCTTCGCGCCTCGCGGGCGAATTCGGCGCTACCTGCGCGCTAACCACCTGGGGTGCTGTATTGTTTAGCAACGTAATCCGCCACCAGCGAAACCCCAGGTAGGGACGACCCGGCAGTGAGCCTCCGCAAGCACCTCGTACTTATTATCACGTAGCGCGAACCCGCTCCGGGCTCGCGCTACACCTCTTTGCCAGACGGCAGAGAGGTTTTTTGTTGGACCACCAAGCAATTTGTTGGACGACCAAGTAAATAGCAAATTCAATGCCCGAAGCTGCCCTGGCCGGCGAGCCGGCCGAGGACGGCGAGAGGAGTTTTCCGTGCAGCACTTGACCGGAGCCCAGGCACTCGTGCGCAGTCTCGAGATGCAGGGTGTCGAGGTAGTCTTCGGGCTGCCCGGCGGCACGATCCTGCCGACCTACGACCCGCTGCTCTCCTCCTCGCTCCGGCATGTCCTCGTGCGGCACGAGCAGGGCGCCGGCCACGCGGCCGAGGGCTACGCGTGGGCGACCGGACGGCCCGGCGTCTGCATGGCCACCAGCGGGCCCGGCGCGACCAACCTGGTCACCGCGCTCTCCGACGCCTACATGGACTCGGTGCCGCTGGTGGCGATCACGGGCCAGGTCGGGACCAGCCTCATCGGCAGCGACGCGTTCCAGGAAGCCGACATCACCGGCATCACGCTG
>Ga0335074_10010410_pt1 | contig 13015 bp, 11 predicted proteins | sample Lox_Sample_23_FD_206715 | JGI IMG/M metagenome (GOLD analysis project Ga0335074, IMG submission 206715) | Soil microbial communities from Loxahatchee National Wildlife Refuge, Florida, United States - Lox_Sample_2.3 | ecosystem: Environmental > Terrestrial > Soil > Wetlands | place: USA...
AGCTCACCGCTCGAAAAAAGTCCGGAAATTTCTTCTCCGCCCAATCCAGAACATCGCGCGCGAAAAACCCGCGTCCCGGCCCAAGTTCGGCTAGCGTTAGTCTTTCCGGACGCCCGAGAATGCGCCACATCTCCTCGAATTGCCTTGCCATTAGCCTCCCAAACACCGCATGAAGATCGCTGGATGTGTAGAAATCGCCGGCCTTCCCAAACTGTTCGGCGTTGCGCGCGTAGTATCCGAATTCCGGATCGTAAAGGCAGATTTCCATGTAGCGCGAGAAGCGAATTGGTCCGCGTTGGCCGATCTCCTGTTCGATCTTTCTCCGCAGATCTTTCACAGGCCCTTTTGGTGCCGTTCTTCGTTTGGTCGATCTTCGTTTTGTCGAGCTTCCTGCTTCCGTTCTTCTCTTTGCCGAAGTTCGCGGTCCTGGGGCGTGCGAATGAACATCTCAACAAAATAATCATGGAGCGCGTCGTAGAGTTGGCGCTGAAAGGCCCATTCGAATTGCGGATCGTCGAGATCGCGCGGATGCAACTGGAACTCATATGTATGAACCGGAACGTTCGAATGTTTTAGGTCGATGAGGACTTCAACGCCTTCTCCCTTTGCCCGGGCGGAAAAGTTTAGCAAAGGATGCTCGTAGAGTCGTAACTGGGCGAGGACCCGATCGAGGCGTGAAGTTGATGCTTCTAGCATTTCGCGATTCTAATGGAAGGCAAGGGATGTGCACCACAGACGACGCGGAGAAAACAGACAAAGTGATGCTTATTCGTAACGCAGCGCTTCAATCGGGTCCAGTCGCGCGGCCTTGATCGCCGGCAGCATCCCACTGACGATTCCCACGAAACTCAGAATCCCCGTCGACCATAGCAGCGTCGCAGTATTGATGTAGAGGTGAATGTCGCCTTCGCTCGCATTGTCTTCGAATGCGCTCCATAGAGTCAGCGATCCGACCGACCAGGAAACCAGATAGGCCAGCGCTATACCCAGCAAGCCGCCCAGTGCGGTGATGACCAACGCTTCCGCCAGGAACTGAAACAGAATGTGCCAGCGATGCGCGCCCAGCGCTTTCTCCACTCCAATTTCCCGCGTCCGCTGTGTCACCGAGACCAGCATGATGTTCATCAGTCCGACCCCACCAATGCCCAACGTGAGCAGACCGATAAATCCCAGCATGATTTTGATTCCGGTGGTGATCACCTGCAGATCCAGAAGGTCGGCGAAGACATCGAAGACGAAAATCGCCCTCTGATCTTTCGGATTGAAATCGTGATGGAACGCCATCGATTGGCGCACCGCATCGACCACTTTGGCGTGATCTCCCTCGTATTCCATGACGATCGAGTTCAGGTAATACGTGTTCACCAGGTCGCTCATCGCGCTGAACGGCACGTACACGTGTTCGTTGATATTGTCGTCGCCATTCTGCACCTGGTGCTTGAGCACGCCAATAATGTGATAGGAAATGCCATCCAGCCGTATTTCCTGCCCGATCGCATTCTGTCCGGAGAACAGTTTCTTCTTTGCGTCCCCGCCAATTACGGCGACGCGCGTGTGGGTGAAGTCGTCGGCTTCGCTGAAGAAACTGCCCTCGGCCACATCCATTTTGCGCATGCGGCCATAGGTGGCGTAGACGCCGCTGACGCCATAAGTCGCGCTGCGCGTGCCATAAGCTACCAAGCAGTTCTTGAACGCCTCGGGCGATACGTGCTTGAGCAGCGGAACTTCCGCTTGGATGTAGTCGACGTCGTTGATCGTCAGGCGAACCTGCGTGCCGGCTTTGGTGCCTCCCGCCTGCATTTCGGTGCGGCCGGGAAAGATGAATACCAGATTGGTGCCGAAGGAACGGAATGCTGACCATAATCCGCGCTCAAATCCGGATCCGTACGCGAGCAGGAGCACTACTGTTGCAATGCCCCACGCCATGCCGAGCATGGTCAGCATGCTGCGGCGGCGGTCGTGCCGCAGTGCCGTGTATGCCTGAGTTGCCAGATCGCGAACCATGGCTTACTCCTGCCTCAACGCTTCCACTGGCGGCAGCAAAGCCGCTTTTCGTGCCGGATACAGTCCCGCCGCAATGCCAGCGATTGCCAGCGATCCAATCGCGGCCAGGGCCGAAGAAGGAATAATTCTTGGTGTGTCGAATCCCTCCGGCGCGGGCAACAGCGAGAGAATCGTCACAAACCCGGTGACCAGCGCCAGTCCGATCGCCCCGCTGAGCGCAGTCAGGAACGCGCCTTCGATAAAGAACTGCGTCAAAATCGCGCGATAGGTTGCACCCAGCGCTTTGCGCAAGCCAATTTCCTTGGTGCGCTCGGTCACCGAGACCAGCATGATGTTGATAATGCCAATCGCGCCCAATCCCAGCGTCACGATGCCCACAACACCGAGGAACCAATCCATTGCGTCGAAAATCTTGCCCACGCGTTTCATGTTCTCAATCGTGTCCCAGTCTTCGAATGCGTCCTGCAGCTGGGGATCGAAGCCGTGACGCCGCGCAATAATGCGATGTATCTCATCCTTGGCTTCGGCGTGAAGTTGTTTTGTGATGGGCCGGTAGTTCAGGAACGAGATTGCTCCCTCAGAATTTGCCTGCGTCAGCGGAAACAGATCACGCATCGTATCGATGGGAATAAATATCCGCGAATTGGTGCCATTGTTGCCGTCGCGTCCGACTTTTGCTACTACGCCGATCACATCGAAATTCATCCCATTCAGCAGAATGCTGGAGCCGACCGCTGGCCGGCCGGGAAACATGTTCTTGAGCAGTTCCCATCCGACGATCGCAACCCGACGCCTTTGCGCATTGTCCTCCGCGTTAAACCAACGTCCCGGCTCCACCGGAACGGTCCGAATCTGGTTGTAGTCAGGAGCGACACCGAAGACTTGACCATTCGTCGATCCGTAATCGCTGACCGCGCGAATGTCTTCGCGGTTCAACACAGGAGAGAGGAAGCCGACGAATTTCGCCTCGTTGCGGATGGCCAGATAGTCTTTGTAGGTGAAGTAATAAACTTGGCCGGATTGCGTGCTTCCATCGATCGCCGGAATCCGCCCCGGAAACATGAACATTATGTTTTGGCCAAGGTTGGCGAGTTGTTTTTCCTGACCGCTACGAAATCCTTCTCCCAGGCCAACCAGCAGCAGCAGGGAGCCAACCCCCCAGGCGATTCCGAACATGGTGAGGAAAGAGCGCAGTTTATGCGCCCACAGGGTCGCCAGCGACTGGCGGATGATGTCCCAAAGCATGCGCATGCGTAGTCTCTGCGAAATCATGCCCCCACGCCTCCGGGGAGGAGCGTGGGGGCACCCGGGTAACGTTCAGGCGAGGGGTCTCAATCCCGCCTAACATCTGATCAGAGATACGCAGCCGGGACCAAAAAGTTCCGTGCTGGCATGTATTTACTTAGACCCAGGGTGGCGGAAAAAGGTTAGCCGAAGGGGTTCAACTTTCCCGCGTTACTGCCGATAGTCCAACTATCAGAGTTCTTGGAGAGCTGAATTATGCAAGAGGGTTTTGCGCCGCAATTGGAGCGGCCAACATCTTTCGAAACGGACCCACCAGTGCATTATCAAATCGACTGCGAGAAAAAAAGAGTCTCTGCCAAATTCGGGATAAAGGTGACGATCAACGATATCGTGGGATACACGCATCTGCTGCGCTCTGATCCACGCTTTCAGGCTGATTTCTCAGAACTGGTAGATCTCAGAGAGGTTGAAATTCTCGACCTACAAGCCGAGGATTTCATGACTCTAGCGGATGACGCTGACCCGTTCTCGCCCGGCGCGCGCCGCGCTTTTGTGGTGAAGAATTCAGTCCAGGAGCACGCCATCCGCATGCATCGCGTCCTGCGAACGCAGGCAAACATTAGGACCTTCCAATCGTTGAAAGAAGCCGAAGCCTGGATTTCCGGAAAGTAGATTTCAAGGCGAGACACTCAAACGCCCGTGCCACCTGTCTACTGAGTTTTTTCCTTTGGCCGCTCGTAGGCCTTCTGCAAGTATTTCCGCGCTTCTTCAAGAGCGTTGAAGGTATTGTCGTTGGTTTGCAACGCCTGCTTGTATTGGCCAATTGCCCGCTCGCGCTGTCCCGTGATATCAAAAATCTTTCCCAGCTGAATGCGGCTCCAGACTTCCGTCCACCTCGGATCGCCGTCGCCGTCAATAGAGGCTCGGTAAGAGTTCGCCGACGACTGATAGTTCCGCTGAAGAAAAAAGACTTCCGCAATCCGGTAATGCGCCAGCGAGCTGTTCTTGTTCATGTCGAGAGCTTTGTTGAATTCCGTGAGAGCGCCCGAGAGATCTCCCTGTTGCTGCAAGGCCATGCCGCGCAGGATCGCCGCGCGCAGTTTCACGTCTCCGGAGTTGGTTAGAACGTGGTGATCGGGATCGATCGAGATTTTGCGTGGCCGCCCGAAAGTTTCAATCGAAAACGGAGAGTTTGTGCCCACGACATCGATCTTCTTGTTTTCCGTGCGTCCGTCGGTGTCGATTCTGATGTCGACCGGCATGCGGAACAGATCCAGGTCCTGGGCAACTTCGCCCGTAGTGCGAAAGCCGGGAATCTTTCGATCTTGCGGAGTCTGCTCGGCGGCCGCGCCACCCAGCCGGTAAACGGTGTATTTCAACTTGAATTCAGGAGCTCCCGTCGAATCGAGCCATTGCGAAAAGAACCAGGTCAGCTGATCACCATAATTTCTCTCCGCCACGGTACGGAAGTCATCCGTTGTCGCCGATTTCCCCGCATACTGCGTGGCAAAGTCGCGCATCGTCTTGTTGTATTTATCTTCGCCCAGAACCCAGCGCAACATGTGCAGAATCATCGCTCCCTTGTCTGTGGTGAGCGATTGAAATTCGGTCGAGTAGAAATCGAGCTTGGCCGAACTCGAAAGCGGCACCGTATCGTAGGCCAGCGCTCCCACCGACATGTCCTTTACAGCTTCTTCGAGCCCTGCCTCTCCTGCGGCATTTTCGACGTACATCGCCTCGGAATAGCGCGCAAAACCGTCGGAAAGCCACCAATCGTCCTTGCTCGCCGGACTGACCGAGACTCCCCACCATTGGTGCGCGATCGCGTCCGCCAGCAGCCGATAGTTAGTCTTTTCCGTAATTGACGGGCCGGCCAACGCGGCGATCTCCGGCGCCCACGCGTAAGGAACGGTATCGCCTGGCAATTCCACAATATTTAGGCGCTGATTCAGAGGGCCATAAAGAGTTACGAAATATGTGAACTCCTGAACCGCCGTTGTGGTGTAAGCGGGAGCTACCCCCTGATGGGTCGGCTTGAAAAAAACGTGAAGGTCCATTCCCGCCTCGTCGCTTTTGAATTCCTGAAAAACACCGGCAACGATGGTTCCTGGAAAGCTCGGAGTGTCGTAGATGAACGTATAGGTTTTCGTGGGCAGCACGCTGGAGTTGGACCGATTCGAGGCCGCGTGCTCAACAGATGTAACCTTTCCGCTGCCGATGACCAGCATGTGCGCCGGAACGGTGATGCTGATCGTCGAAGTGAAGCGATTCAGTCCGTATCCGCTTACCGGGAACCAGCGTCCGGCGTAGAGCAGATAGCTGGTGTCATCGCCGATATAAGCCAGCTTCAGGCCGGGAACCGGACTGTTATCGCCCGATTCGAGTTGGCCTTCGTATTCAAACGTCAGTGTGGTGGAGGCGTCTTTGGGCAAGCCATTGGGAAGTGGAACGCGTACGGTGGAATCCTGCGTGACCCGCTCGGCCGAAAGTACCTGGTTCTTCTCGTCGAGCACGCGGGTAACGCGCAAGTCATTGTGGAGTTCAAAGACAGCGACACTCAAATCCTGCAGCGCGGTGAACTTTACCTTGGCCCGCGCTTTGATCATGTGCAGATGCGGGGTGAGTTCGGCCTCGATCTGGTAATCGTCGACGCGCAGGTGGGCCTTCTCCGCAGCCAAGGCAGGAAGCGCAAGCAGAATCGCCAGACTCAGCGTCAGGGGGGCTCTCAGGACGGCGCGAACGCGCCGCAAGTTATTGGGCATTCAGGAGAATCTCCGGTACGAAGCCATTTCTTATGATGTAGATTCTGACGCAAAAGATGTAGGGAACACAAGGCGGCAGTTGCGACCGAGCACGCCTAAATTCAATGCGGCAATCTGGAGGGGTCAATTACCTTCAGTTTGTAGACTGGTGCCGGACCTTGGGAGTGAGTCTCTTCAAAAAGAATTCCTGAATGACGGCCGTGATCGCGCTGCCGCCCAAACCCTGTGCCGTATTGCGGAAGGTGAGAGCCAAGCCGTTGCGATTGGAATTGGGGTAATACGCGTTCGACAGTCCGCCAGCCGCCAGGCTGCCCAGAATGTTCGAATAATTCGGCTGCCAGCGGCCGTTATCGCCTTTGCAGATGACCGCGTTGGCGACCGCATAAAAGAACCTTGACCGGATGCTGCCGGTCCCTTTGACGAAGTATCGGGGATCCTGCTTGAGCAAGGCGGGGAAAACCACGTTGCCGAAAAAAGTGCTGGAGGCGAAGTCGCCGTAGGCCGCTCCCAAACGCTTGCCGTAGCCCGCAGCGCCTTGTCCATATCCGCGGTAATCATTGTCGGCCTGCTCGAAGCCTGCAACGGCGGCGGCTAGGCCAAAGCCAACCGGATCGATGATCGTTTTCCATCCCAATTGAAATTTCTGTTTGCGGTCCAGAGGCGCGGCGTCAGGAACGTAGGTCACATAAAAATTCGGAAATACTCCGAGGATGCGCTGCTGCTCTTCCTGGTGGACTTCTTCTTCCGCAATTTCCTGCTGCGTCTCCGTCACGTTCACCTGTACATTGGCGGCAACCACCATCTGCACTGGCAGGACGATATATTGCTGCCCGGCTTGCAGTTCACCGGATTGCTTCTGAGTGGCGAATCCCGAGGCCGAAATGGTCACCTCAAATGATCCGGGCGGAAGATTGGCAAAGTCGAAAGTTCCGTCCGCTGCAGTAGAGGACTGGGACGTTGCCGTTCCTTCCGCCAGAACGACCGTGGCGTTGGCGATGACTGCGCCGTCCTGATCAACAACAGAACCGTGAATGCTCCCCGTTGCCTGCGGAACAGGAGCGCTCGGTAACGCTTGGGGAGAAGACTGCCGCGAGGCTTGCTGGGCAGGCACATCCGGGCCAGTTGCAGCCTGCTGTGCCCATAGCGGTGGGGCTACTGCACACGCAAGGGCAAGGCAGTAAGCGGAAATGGATGACATGCTGGCGCTTGAAAACTCGATTTTTCTACGATACTTCAACTTGGATGCAGGTTGCTCACACCGATGGGCCATCGTCCCGGCGGTTGGAGGTATTCATTGTATTGTTCCGGGCGACCTGCGATTTTTGAAGATTTGTAAAGTCAAGTGGATTCGCGGATCGGCTTAATTTTGAGATCGTTCTTTGTGCCGAAGTGCTGGTGAGGTAGTCGTTTTGACCGCCTCCAGGTTCAACTGGAGCGCGCACAAGGCGCCGGTCGAAGCGTGTGCGCTGAGATTACGCCAACAAAAGCGACTTGCGGATAATTACGTATTCCCCAAGACGTGGGCTGCGGAAGGGCATGGCTTTTAGAGGGTTAAGAGGAGTCGGAAATGCACTGTCACAAAGGTCAGAATGGAGTTAAAATTTACTATCTGCAAAATGGAGTTTTTGGCCCGAATATTGTGGGAGGGCCGAAGGTAGCTATCCACAAAATTGGGCGAGAACGGAGCAACTTCAACCGCGCGCCGCTCATCTGTGTGAGGGCAAGGTATTTGCAGGGCAGTTGGCCAGATTTTCCCACACAGAATCTTGAGGAGTTTGCATCGGTATTATGGGATCAGCGCCAATCAACCCGAACCCCGCGAATCAGGAACCGGAACTGCACCTACTAATTGACCGGGAGCGGTTCGAGGAGCCTCTCTGGAAGTCCCTACCACGCCAACTGGACGAGTTTTTCTTTCCCAAGAAGTTGCCGCCTCTCAAACTGGAGTCTAAGCCTGAGCCGGTCAAAGACATTTGGGGCTTTTACTCTTACTGGAAGCAAGGCGCTTTGGGCGCGGTTGGCTACTATGCTCTGCTGGCTGGCGTTATCGTCCTTACGGTAGTGATTGGACGCCGGGTGGTGACAGCGGCTCCGAAGCAAGAAGTTAAGGTCCAGGTAATCGATCCTTCGGACCTGCCTCCGCTAACGCCGTCAAAAACGGAAGCGGGCGGTGGCGGCGGCGGCGGCGACCGCGATGTCCTGCAGGCGAGCCACGGAAAGCTGCCGAAGTTCTCGATGCAGCAGATTACGCCACCGGCAGCCGTGATCCGCAATCTGAATCCGAAACTTGCGGTTGAGCCGACAATCGTAATTCCGCCAACAGTGCATCTGGCAATGGCAAATGATGCGCCGAACCTGGGCGATCCGATGTCGCATGCGGTGATGCCTTCGAATGGGACCGGCAGCGGCAGCGGAATTGGCTCGGGCTCGGGTGGCGGAGTAGGTAGCGGCAAGGGCCCGGGATTTGGCCCGGGCGAAGGTGGTGGCGTGGGTGGCGGCGTATTTCGGGTTGGTGGGGGAGTGACTGCACCAATACCGATTTATGAGCCGGAGCCGGAGTTCTCTGAGGAAGCGCGCAAGGCCAAATATCAGGGCGTCTGCACCTTGGGGCTGATTGTCGGAGTCGACGGCCGCCCAACCAACATTCACGTGCTCAACGCGCTGGGCATGGGTCTGGATGAGAAGGCGATTGAAGCGGTGAAGACCTGGAAATTCGAGCCCGGAAAGAAAGATGGGCATCCGGTGGCGACGGTGATTGCGGTGGAAGTCGAGTTCCACCTGTACTGAGGAAGGTTCTTACGTTGTGGGAGAAAGGCGCTGAGTGCTCAGCGCCTTTTTTGCCTCTGGCTGCGGCCTACTCCTTCAAATCCACGTGCTGAACTACGTTAATGGGGAGACCGAGGAAGCGTTCACCCAGGCGCTGAAATTTCTCAACCGAATCGGTGGCGAAGAAGCGGAGGCGCGAAGCAGTTCGGCGTTCCTCCGCCAATGCAGGCGCCGGAGGGAGCATTTGCTGGAGATGTGGACCGACGGCCTGCGCAGTCGATTCGGCAGAGTCAACAATCTGGACGTGAGTGGGCGCGACCCGACGCAGAAGCGGCTTGAGCAGGGGATAATGCGTGCATCCGAGTACAAGCACGTCGGAATCGCGAAAGCTGTCGGCGAAGGCTTCCTGTAGATAGATTCGCGCGACTTGTTCTGTGACGGGATGCTCGATCCAACCTTCCTCGACAAGAGGAACGAGCAGAGGGCAGGCTTTCTCGCGGGCACGCAAGCCGCGTGCTTCCAGAGCTCTGTAATAAGCGTGGCTGCTGACGGTGGCTTCCGTCCCGATCACAACGACTTTCTTGTTTTTTGTCGCGGTTGCGGCGGCCTGGGCCCCGGGCTCGACAACTCCGACAACGGGCACGCGTGCTGCGGCCTTGATTCGATCGAGCGCCAGCGCGGTCGCCGTATTGCAGGCGATGACCAGCATGTGGGCCCCGTTGGACTCGAGAAACTGCGCCGCTTCCACTGCATAACGGCCTACCGTCTCGACGGATTTCGATCCGTAAGGCAGCCGGGCCGTGTCACCGAAGTAGGCGTAATCGGCGGCGGGAATGCTTTTGAGCATAGCCTTGAGAACGGTAAGGCCGCCAAAGCCGGAATCGAAGACGCCGATGATGGGGCGACGAAGAGTCAAGCTGCATTGTAACGCCGGCTTGTGGTGTGGGGCAGTTACTTGGAGCGCACTGATGCTCGCTCTAAATCGGAGGTTGCTGCAACGTTTCCGCAGCAAGGGCCGGGCGGAATAGGTGCGCCGTGCGGGCAGGTGCGGGGATGGCCCAGAAACGCGCAGATCTTGTCAGTAGCTTCAGGCGAGAGGATGTGCTCGAACTTGCAGGCTTGCTGCTCGATTTCGGTTTCGCTATCCATAGCGAGGCTGTCGGTGAAGAGCCGCTCGGCCAGGCGATGGCGGCGAATGATGCTGCCGGCGCGCTGGCGGCCGCGCGGCGTCAGTTCTACGATCATGGTGCCGTCGCCGGTGGAGGCCGACATTGGCTTGAGCGCGTCATGACAGGGATTCACGAATGGCCGGTGATCGTGCGCTTCAGGCGGATGCGGAGCCGAGACGACCAGACCTAAGTTAATCATCTTTTCGATCGCCATGCTGACCGGCAGCGCGCCATGCACCTCCATGCGCTCGACTTCGGCGGTTTCGGCGTGCTCCTCGAGCACCCACAGTTCTTCGAGAACTTCGTCGAGTTGTTCTTCGTCGGCCATGGAGAAGACTTCCTGTGCGGCGATCTTTCCATGATGCAGTTCAATGCGCCGGTCGGCTAGGCGGGCGACGACGGGATCGTGCGTCACCATCACGATGGTGCGGCCTTGCTGGTGAAATTCGCGAAGCAGGCGCAACACGATTTCTTCGTTCTGCGCATCGAGATTGCCGGTGGGTTCGTCGGCGAGAATGATGCGCGGATCGTTGATCAGGGCGCGAGCGATGCAGACGCGCTGCTGCTCACCGCCAGAAAGCTGCGAGGGAAGATGATGGGCACGATCGGCCAAGCCGACACGGGCGAGTGCCTCGATGGCTTCTTTCTCATCGGTCATGCTGTGAAAATATTGCGCCAGCATCACGTTTTCAACCGCAGTGAGGAATGGGATGAGATGAAACTGCTGGAAGATGAAGCCGATCTTTTCGGCGCGGACGCGATTCAGTTCGGCAGCGGAAATTCCTGCGACGTTCTGACCATCGAGCCAGATTTCTCCGGAAGTGGGCTGGTCGAGGCATCCGATCAGATTGACGAGCGTCGATTTACCGGATCCCGACGGCCCCATGATCGATACCCATTCGCCTTTGGTTACGTGGAGGGAGATGTGGTCGAGAGCGTGGATGGACCCATTGTCCTTGCCGGAGCCGTTGGCGGATTCTTTTGCGGGATAAAGCTTGGTTACGTTTTTAATGTGAATCATCTCACTCTCCCCTCAGGATCACGGCGGGCTGCACGCGACGTAGCAGCGAAATGGGCAGGATAGCTGATAAGAGCGTGACCAGCATGCTGCCCGCGAGAACCAGTGGCAAAACACTGAACCGGGGCATGACGGCCGCATTGAAGTTGACGCGACCGATCCAGGCGGCGATGCCGATGCCGATAACGAAACCGATGACCGCGCCGATGGCACCTAGAGTCACTGCTTCGGCGGCGAAAAATCCGTTGAGCAGACGATCGGAGGCGCCCAATGCTTTCATGATCGCAAAATCGCGACGCCGATCGAAGACCCATCCCATTAATGTGGAGAGAACACAGAGTGCGGCCGTCAGGATGATAAGAGCTGCGGCCGCGAGCAGCGTGGCTCGGGTCTTGCCGAGCACGCGAGCTTCTCCTTCCATAATCTGCCGCACCGGGCGAACCTCTGCGGCAGGGATGGCCTGCGCAAGCTGCTTCATGGTGCTGTTGATCTCCTCAAGGGATCCGTTTGCACCAACTTCAATTGTGGAGGGTTGCACTCCGGTCCAGCTGACGAAATCCGACAGAGAAAGAAAAATGCGGCTGTCCTCGGCCGCTCCGGTGCGCACTGTCCCGGCTGCCGAAAGATGGATGACTTTGCTCTGGAAGCTCAAGTCGAAGGGCTGATTTTTGGGAGAAACGACGGATTGCGCGCGCACGCCAACTAAGGCCTGCTGCGCTGCCGACGGCCAGCCGCTCACCTGCCACCAATGGTCGAGCTGTCGGATGCGTTCGAAATCGACTCCGGCTACGACGATAGGTTGGCCGTCGCTGGTGCGGGCAACAATCATCGCAAACGGTGCAGCAATGCCACGACCGGACAAAACAGAATCGACATGCTCCAGGGATTCGGCCGGAAGGGAAGAGCCATCTTTGCTGACGAGAACGATATTTGCTCCATAGTTGCGAAATTCGCGACGAAGCTTGGCTTGCACATCGACATAGAGGTTCAACATGGCGGTAGCGACCGCTGCTGCGACGACCATGGCGAAAAGCGCAGAGGCAGCACGACCGCGGCGCAATACGGCCGCGCGCACCAGCATGCGAATCAGCATGGAACGATGGGGAGCCTGCGCCCGAGCGCTTGCGAGTTCATGGGCTGCGTCAGAAACGGGTCGGCTCACAGTTCACCTCGCAGGGCGAAGACGGGATCAAGTTCAACGGCGCGGCGAATGGCGGCCGCACTGCCGCCAAAAGTGACAATCACGGCGATGGCGAGAATCACCGGCAGAAGCACAGGCTGGATCGAAATCTGTGAGTTGAAGATGGAATGGCCGATCTGATGGGCAAGCAGGGCACCGAGACCGAATCCCACGCTACCGCCGAAGAGCGCGAGAAGAAAGGCTTCGGCGAAGAAGATGGAAGCGACCGCGAGTTTACCAGCACCGAGGGCCTTCATTAATCCGACTTCCGCGCGGCGTTCAAAGATAGCGGTCGCCATCGCGGCCGAGACTGCCAAGGCGGAAGCGAGCAGCGCGGCGAGTGTAATGAGAAAGATGAGGCCTTCGATGCGCGTCAGCACTGCACCCTCATTCTGTGCGACTTGGCGGATTTGTTCGGCATGCGAGTGCGGAATGACTTCGGTCAGTTGTAGCGCGATGGCTGCGGGATAGGGCGTACAGTACCAACGATCATAGATCGCGCCGGACATGCTCTTGGGATCGCGGCGGCCGAAGGCGTCTTCCGGCTTGGTAAGGGCGCTGACGTAGATTCGGCGAACGGCTCCTGGCATGCCCAGAATCTCTTGCGCGAGCGCGAGAGGAGCGACGATCTGGTCGTCTTCATCCCCGCCAGTGGAGAGAATACCGCTGACGTGCAGATGGCGCGCGCCGACCGCCAACTCGTCGCCGGTTTTCTCTCCCCATCGAGAGGCGAGTCGTTCGCCGACGAGGACGTCTTGGGAATTGTCATCCGGCCAGGCGCCGGAAGTTTTCCACCAGGGATGGGTTGAGCGCACGCCGGTGACGAAGTCTTCGCCGCCGCCCAGCGGAATTTTCTTAGCGAAGTAGGTTC
>Ga0335074_10010411_pt1 | contig 13013 bp, 12 predicted proteins | sample Lox_Sample_23_FD_206715 | JGI IMG/M metagenome (GOLD analysis project Ga0335074, IMG submission 206715) | Soil microbial communities from Loxahatchee National Wildlife Refuge, Florida, United States - Lox_Sample_2.3 | ecosystem: Environmental > Terrestrial > Soil > Wetlands | place: USA...
GGCCAAACTACAGGTGGACTTCGTGGCCGGCGTTTCCCACGACCTGAGAACCCCTCTCGCGGTGATGAGCCTGGCGGCTGACAATCTGGCCGACGGGTTGGTGCAAGGACGCGATGCGGCGGTCCAGTACGGCGTTCGACTTCAAAGCCAGGTGCGGCAGCTGACCGAGCGGGTCGAACAGATTTTGGCATTCGCCTCTCTGGAACGCAGAGTGACGAAGTATGTTATCCGCCCCGTGGAAGTGAGCACGGTCGTCGACACCGCGATGCGCAATACCTCAGGCCTGATAGACGAGACCCGGGTGGTGATGGAGGTCGACATCGAATCCGGTCTGCCTCCCGTATTAACCGACCCGGATGAACTCGCCCAAGTGCTGCAAAATCTGATTACCAATGCGGTCAAATACGGCGGCGAGGATGGCCGGGTCGAAATTCGCGCCCGGCTGGCGCAGTGGAATGGCGATCGAACCGAAGTGCAAATCATGGTTGAGGACCATGGCATTGGGATCGATCGCGAGGAGTTGGATCGCATCTTCGAGCCCTTCTATCGCAGTCCGGTAGTGGTGGCCAGGCAGATTCGTGGAACCGGGCTGGGGTTGACGTTGGCCAAAAGGACAATGCAAGGACTGGGCGGATCCATCTCCGTTTCCAGTATTCCAGGTAACGGCACGACCTTCGTCCTGCATCTTCCTACCGCGCCAAGGGAGGCGGCGGCGTTAACCGTCGAAAGTTTCGCCCGATCCTGAGGAGCTTGCATGCGCGCGAGAATACTTCTCATAGAAGATGAAGCGAGCATGAGAGCGTTGCTTGGCGACCGCCTGCTGAGCGAAGGCTATGCGGTCGACTTCGCCAGTGACGGTAAGGCAGGCCTCGAAAAAGCTACCTCGTCAGCCTTCGACTCCATCATTCTCGATCTCATGTTGCCGGAAATGAGCGGCCTGGAAGTCTGCCGCAGGATACGGCTGGCGGGAATGGCCACCCCGATCCTGATCCTGACCGCGCGCGGACAGATCGACGATAAAGTTACCGGCCTCAAGCTCGGGGCTGACGACTATGTCACCAAGCCGTTCGAAGTGAGGGAGATCCTCGCCAGAATCGAAGCGCTGCTGCGACGAACCGCACGAGCGGAGACTCACACCGATGTTTATCAGTTTGGTCCATTGCGCATCGATCTGCTGGGTACCGAGGTTACCTTGAATGGCTCAGTGGTAGGTCTCTCGGCTCGCGAATTCGAACTGCTTCGCTACCTGGTTTTGCATCGCGGCAAGACCATCAGCCGAGAGGAACTCCTGCGGGAGGTTTGGGGATACTCTGCCGACGCCTATACCCGCACGGTGGATGTCCACATAGCCAGCCTGCGCACCAAGCTGGGCGCTGATCCTGAACGCTCCAGCCTGATCCAGACCATCAAAGGACTAGGCTACAAGTTCACTGCCTGAGATCATCCCGCGTCGTTTGGTGTTGCGCAGCGCCGCGCCGGATCTTCCCTGCTCAATGGTGAGCTAAGTAGTGCTACTTCGTTGATTGTGCAGAGATTTTACGTAGATCTTACACGCCGCAACATGCCTTCAAAGTAGCTTAGCCGAGGGTAAGTTTTTCTGCCATCGTGCAGGCTTCTAGCTGGATGAAGCTTGCGCCATTTCGTCCACCTGACCGATGGTAGAAGCTCCCCCGTCGCCTGGGATGAGACAGGGGCAATCCTAATGGCGATACCAGGCAGCGATTCTTGGCCGGCTTCACCGCCTGCCAAGAATCGCGCCATAGAAGCCAATTAACCGGCGCGATCGTGACAGCATGGCAGAACATCGGTGTAGGTTATCCGGTAGTGAACTCGAGGGTGGTCTCGCATTGGACGGGCGCGACCAACCTGCTCTTGCCGATAAGATCGTTGTTCTTTACAAGAGTGGAGCTTTGCCGTCGCCCTTTGGAGTGGATGACATTCGCCGGCACTTCCGCGACGATTACACCGAGAATCACATCCGCAGCGTGATGGCCAACTATTGCACCGGAACCGGGTACTGGGCGATAGAAGGGCGCACCGCACGTTTCAAGCGACATTCCCGCGGCAAGTATCTCTGCCTCTAGCTTCCATCCAACAAGACCGGCATTTCCAACCAGATCCAATCCAATCCGGTGGCATCGCTCGAGCGCTGGTTTCTTTTCGGGGAAACAGCAAGACTTTGAAAATCTGGAGCACCCCACAACCTGGCCAGGCGTGAGATGGGACGTCGACATAGCAAGTCGATAACGCATCGTAAGACGCCCATGGCCTGGGGGTCCATGCGGATATCGAGGGCCGCCAACTCGCACGTGCATTGCGGGCAAAGCTGGATTGCGAAGTACGATTCCCTCTGATGAACGTCTGGTGTAACATCTCGGGAAGTCGCGTGAAGTTAATTTTTTGTTGAACTGCACCTCAGCAGGGAGAAAGCCATTCATGCCTCAAATTCACGCGTTGATCACAGGAGGGGCGGGTTTCATCGGCAGTCATCTGGCCGAATCGCTGCTCAATGCCGGGCAGAAAGTTACGGTGCTCGACGATCTCTCCACTGGCCGCTACTCCAACATCGCGCAGCTGGAGGGCCGCGACGGCTTCCGCCTGATCATTGATACCGTTCTGAACGACGCGCTGAGCGAGGAGCTGATTCGCGACTCGGACCGCGTCTATCATCTGGCCAGCGCGGTCGGGGTGAAGCTGATTCTGGAGCAGCCGGTCAAAACCATTGAGACCATCTTCCGCGGGACAGATGTCGTGTTGCGGCATTGCACGCGTTTTCGCAAACGTGTGCTCATCGCCAGCACCAGTGAAGTGTATGGCAAAGGGACGACCGTGCCCTTTCGCGAGGACGATGACGTGCTGACCGGCGCGACTTGCCGGCATCGTTGGGCCTACTCCTGTGCCAAGGCGCTGGATGAATTTCTCGCCTTGGCGCACTGGCGCGAGACGCGGCTGCCGGTAGTGATCGCGCGGCTATTCAATACCGTCGGTCCGCGGCAAGTCGGACAGTACGGAATGGTGGTGCCGAGATTTGTGGAAGCGGCTCTGGAGGGCTCACCACTCACCGTCTACGGCGACGGCCAGCAGACCCGTTGCTTCTGCCATGTGCTGGATGTGGTGGAGGCACTGGAAAACATTCTCGAGATACCCGAATGTCAGGGCAAAGTCATCAACCTGGGTTCGGACGAGGAAGTCAGCATCAACCGCCTGGCGGCGACCATCCTCGAGCTGCTGAACAGTCCCAGCCAAATACGCCACCTGCCGTTTGAAGAAGCCTATGGCGAGGGATTTGAAGATATGCTGCGCCGCGTTCCCGACCTGGAGCGCGCGCGCCAACTGCTTGGCTATTGCCCCAAACGCGATTTGAAAACCATCATTCTGGATGTGGCGGCCGAGGTAAATTCCAAGCGCACGGCCATGATTCCATCCAGAGCAGTTGCTGCTCCCATTTAGAATTCCCGCGATGCTTCGGCTGATGATTCTTTCGGGTTGCCTGCTGATGAGTGTGAGCGCTATCGGCCAGAATGCGTCGCGCCCGCGCGTGCGCGACGCCGGTGTGCAAGTGGGAGTGATGACCCCGGGACCGCTCAACGCCATCACCGACGTGAACGGGGTGCTCGTCGGTCAAACCACGATCATCCGCGGCGACAACGTTCGTACCGGAGTAACAGCTATCCTGCCGCACGGCGGCAATCTCTTCCGCGAGAAGGTACCGGGAGCGGTTTTTGTCGGTAATGCCTTCGGCAAACTCGCGGGCTCGACGCAGATGAATGAGCTGGGCGAGATTGAAACGCCGATTCTTCTGACTTCAACCCTGAGCGTGCCGCGCGTGGCCGATTACTTGATCGATTACATGCTGGCGCTGCCCGGCAATGAGGAGGTGCAGTCGATTAATCCCCTGGTGGGCGAAACCAACGACGGCTACCTCAACGACATTCGCTCGCGCCCGATCACGCGCGACGATGTCTTCGCCGCGATTCATAGCGCAAAGGCCGGTGCGGTCGAGGAAGGTTCGGTCGGCGCTGGCACGGGCACGATCGCGTTCGGCTGGAAGGGCGGGATCGGCACGGCGTCGCGCAAACTTCCGGTGTCGCTCGGCGGATACACCGTGGGTGCGCTGGTGCAAACCAATTTTGGCGGCGTACTCACGATCGCCGGCGCTCCGGTGGGCAAAGAGCTCGGCCGCTACGCCTTTCGCGATCAGCTGGAGAAACCTGGGGCACACTCGAAGATGCTGAACGGCGACCGTGCGGACGGCTCCTGCATGATCGTGGTCGCCACCGATGCGCCCGTGGATGCGCGCAATCTGAAGCGCTTGGCAGCCCGTGCCATCATGGGCATGGCGCGCACCGGAGCCTCGGGATCGAACGGCAGTGGCGATTACGTGATCGCGTTTTCGACGGCCCCGGAGTTGCGAATTCATCCCGGTGATGAGAGCAAGGCGCGTAGCGTGACGGTGCTGGGCAACGAAGCTATGTCGCCGCTTTTCCTCGCGGTGATGGAAGCGACGGAGGAGGCGATTTACAACTCAATGTTCCGGGCGACCACCATGAGCGGACGTGGGCATACCATCGAAGCCCTCCCGCTGGACAAGACGCTTGAGATTTTGCGTGAACACAAGGCTATCCCGTGAAAGATAAGCTTTCCCAGGCGCTGGTGGATGCACAGCAACTGTTGGACCGCTCGGCAAGGGTCGCAGAATAGGACGGCCGGCTACGACCACAGATGGTACGGAATTGTAGCCACCGTGATTCGCTGGTTGCCATTGAAGAGCAGCAAGGCGCGAATCGCCTCCGGGCGATTGTTATGCAGCAGGTAGTGGTACCAGTGGCTCTCCACCAATTCCGGAACCAGCATGGTGATGTTGCGATTGGGCTGGGCCAGCTGCTGCTGGATGGCGTACTCGACCAGCGGCTTCACGATGTAACGAAAAGGTGACTCCAGCACAACCAGCTTGGGAAGACTTAGTCCCGCATCGCGCGCCGGCGCTTCCACCACAGCGCTCCACATCCTGCAAAGCTCATCCGTCTTGTCGCCGCAAGCAACATGCAGGACGTGAATCTCGCGCGACAGGGACCACGCATAGCGCAGAGCTTTCTCTGACACCAGGGTCCAGCGGTCGATCGGCAACAGCACAATCGGCTCCTGCAGATCGCCGGTGAAGGCCGGCTCGCATAGTCGAATCTCCTGCACCACGCGCGAATAGTGTCGCCGGATCGCGCGCATCATCAGGATCAGCAGCGGGATCAGCAATACCGTCAGCCACGCGCCCTCGGCAAACTTGGCCCCCAGAACCACCAGCGTGGTGATGCCGGTGGCCAGTGCGCCCAGGCCATTTACGAACATGTAGCGCGTCGAGCGTGGTCCACCCATTCGCTTCCAGTGCATCACCATGCCGGCCTGCGAGAGCGTGAATGCGAGGAATGCGCCGACCGCATATAGCGGGATCAAGCTATTGGTAACGCCGCGAAAAATAATCAGCAGGAGGCCGGTGAGCAGCGCCAGCGCGTACACACCTTGCGCGAAGATCAATCTCCGTCCACGGATCACGAAGGCGTGTGGCAGGTATCCACTTTGCGCGATGATCCGCGCCAGCCGGGGGAAATCAGCAAACGCAGTATTCGCCGAGAGACACAGCACCAGCAGGATGGAAGCGATGCTGATCCAGTAAAACGTGCCCCGGCCCGACACTGCGGCGAGCAATTGCGAGAGCACGCTGTCGTAACCCGGCTTGCCCGGAACCGTGGCGGCAATGCCATAGGCCGGAACCAGATAAGCAATTCCGAGGAGCATGACCACCAGCATGGCGATAATGATGGTCAACGTTCGCACCGCGTACTTATTGGTGGGTTCACGAAACGCCATCACGCCGTTGCTCACCGCCTCGACGCCCGTCATCGCGGTACAGCCGCTGGAGAAAGCCCGCAGCATCAGCCACGCGCCCATAGCTTCGGTGGCTGGCGGCAGCCTGGGAGGCGCGATCACAGGCACTGGGTGGCCGCCGGCGACAATCGTCCTGTAGAGGCCGACGGCGATCAGTCCCAGGATGCACGCGATAAAGACATACGTCGGCACCATGAAGACGGCGCCTGACTCCTGCATGCCGCGCAGGTTCACGATGGTGATCAGAATCAGAATTCCCAGGCAAAGGCGAACCGTGTCACTTTGCAGGGATGGAACGGCCGAGATCAGGGCCCCCACTCCCGCTGAGATGCCGACCGCTGCCGTGAGCACGTAATCGATCATCAGTGCCGCCGCCGCCAGCAGGCCCGCGCCATCCCCAAGATTTTCTGAGGCAACGGTATACGATCCCCCGCCCAGCGGATAAGCTGCGATGGTTTGCCGGTAGGAAAAGTACACGATGCCGAGAAGCAGGACGATGCCGACCGTGATCGGCCAGATATGCCTGGCACCCGCCATGCTCAACGGGATCAGCAGCGTCAGGGCAGCTTCCGGACCGTAAGCCGCCGAACTGAGTGCGTCCAGGCCGAAGATCGGAATGCCCTTGAATGGACCGATTCGTTCCGCTTTCTCTTCTTCCGTCGCCAGCGGGCGGCCGAACAGCACGTCACCAAGCTTCACGCGCAACCTTTCAGGTCCCAACCAAGCGTGGGACGGGAGACTATGGACGACCATCAGGATAGCGGGCAGATCAGAAAAACGTGATAAAGATTCTGTAACAATCGGCGGAAATGGGGAAACATAAATTGCTTGTCAGCGTAATTCCCCGCTGCAACGGGCACGATCCTGGCCTTCGAAATCCCTGTCGTTCTCAGTACGACAGATTTGCAGATTTGCGGCCTTGACGGTTTGCGAACCATGTGAGAACACTCGGGCCACTCGCAGCACGTTCGTGCCGTTAGGCTCGTCGATTGAGTTCCTGTAGAATCACGCCTAATAATTTCTTTTGCCATCAGCCTTAGACATAAGAGAAAATGTGTAATCGCCGCAGACAAGCCACATCGTTGGCTACTGACCGACACGATTGATCGGCCGGTAGAGAATTTACGAGTGCCGACATCTAGCGGCGCGACGACGGATTAACCGATAGGACACCAGACTATGGAGTGCCTCCGGAGAAACGCATGAAAACCACTTTGATCGCTGTATTCGCAGTCACTGTTGTGCTTGGGGTGGCTGGTAACGCCCAAACTATGGTGGAGTATCAGACCTTGGCGAATGGCGCGACCAGGGCCGTGAAGACCACTCCGGCGGTACCTCGGGTCGCGCAGCAGGCGGCGACGGCTCCTGCTTCCGGCACCACTCAGGCGCCCGGAACCGCAGCGCGGCCTCCTGCACCGGATCCCAATGCACCGCAGGCGGTGATTTGGGAAGCGCCCGAGATCCCCGGCAAGAAGAAGCCGGCTCCCGCACACCCGACTCCCCCGGCGGTGTTCGTGCTCTCCAACGGAGATCGTCTGGAAACAGCTCGCTATCTGGTGACGGTGAACTCGGTTCGGGTTGAGCAGGACGGAGCGCAGCGCACCATCCCGCTCAGCGATCTCAATATGGACGCGACGGTTGCCGCCAACAAAGAGCGCGGACTGAACATCAAGTTCCCGACCGACAAAACCCAAATCATGCTGGGCTTCTAATCTGGCCGTCCCGAATCGTGCCAGTTGCTGATTGTCTGCTTCGCTATCGGCAGGTTGTTTTCTTGACGCCGCATAACCGGGGAACGCACAATCCACCGGTTCCGGTCTCTGGGCTCGCTCCGAGGTTTCACGATGCTTGGGTTTATCATCCTGTTTGTCACACTGCTGGCCGCCGGCGGTGCGGCTTTTTTTGCGCTTCAACTTCCTCCGGCTTACCTGCAGCCATGGAAACTCCTTACCGGCGGGATCCTGGTCGGTCTGCTGTTCGGCACAATTCTCTACTGGCAGCAGATGCGAGCCTTGAATCGCGCCACGCAGGAGCGCGACGCTGCAATCGCGGACGCTTCCAATCGTGCGGTCTACGAAACCAGGCTGCACGTAACCGACGAAGTGAGCAAGCGCTATGAGCAGAAAATCGAGTCTCTCAAAAAACAGGTTGCCGGCTTGGAGTCGCAACTTCCAAACCAGGCCACGAAACTGAATGTAGTGGGGGACAACGGCGCCGCCGCGAGCAAGACCGGCGCCGCGGGCGCTCCCAATTCCAGCGCCGCAAAACAGGCGGGGGGTACGCCCAGCACGCCCAGCATCTTCTGGATTCAGAGCGACGAGAATGTGGGTCGGGGAGCGGCAGAAGTGCAATTCCGCATCTATGGGCCGCTGAACCTCCCGGCGTTCGTCGCCATCTGCGATCATCCTTGCCGGGCAGTGGGCGGTCAGGCCGGCGCCGGCAGTGAAGGATTTCCTGTGATCGGGTCAAGCGATCGCGATGTTGCTGGCTTCATCTTCAAGAAGCCGAAGCCGATGCCGGCAGGAACTGAGGGCACGGTAAGGCTTCAGTCCGCGGCTGGCGAACCCATCCAAGTGACGACGTTTAGAATTCTGCGGGAATCGGAAGTGCCAGCCGATCTTAGATAAAAGCAGGGCGCCGGAAAGTTTCGCCGGCGCCTTGCAATCATGGCAATCGAAGCCCTCAAAATCCCACGAACAACGAGCTTCGATCCTGCGGAACCGATAGCTCGATTCCCCGCTCCTGGTTAGCCGCGATGGTCGCGTCCACATTGAGCTGGCTGATTGGGATCGTGCGCTGCTTTCGATTGACGTCGATCTGCAGCGACTCGGCACTCAAAACGTAGCGACGGCTCTCCAGCTTCTCGCCGTTCGTCAGGACAAATAACGCCGGCGGCTGCGGCTTCACCACGGTACCTTTGGGCAGCGGAACCTCGATCAATTTCGGCGACTCGACTGGGGTTGGCTGCGGCCCAGCCCGCAATGCAGCTACCGCTTGCGGAGGCGGATAGAACGCGTACGGCGGCGGACCTTCTGGAGCAGACTCATTACCGGTCGGCGGGAAGTTTACGTAATCCCAATAGGGCAAATCCCAGTCCAAGCCGTAGCCCAAATCAGCGTAGTAACCCGGCCACCATCCCCAGCCGTAGCCGTAGCCGTTCCCGTTACCATTCCAATATCCACGACGGACAAATCCATTGCGTCCGAAATCGCCGCGGCTGGGGAAAACACCGCGACCTGCGAAACCAGCGGCTCCAACACCGCCGCTAAAGCTTCTGGTTACTCCGGCAGCGTGGGCGAAACCTCCGTGAGCTGCTCCGCCGCCGTGACCGCCGCCGCCTCGCTGAGCTTGCAGCGTGGCAGCACCGAAGATTACGCACAGGACGACCGCCAGCAATGATCGCCGCATAAGAATTACCTCACTCGCTCATATGATGACACAGCTGACAACACGGACGCCCGGAATTTGTCGTGTTTGCCAGGCATCCTTCAATCGGGAGACCAACTGAGCCAAGCAATCCGCGCGCACAAAATCCCCCTGAAGGTGTAGCAATCATCTGGTATATTCGTGTCACCTATCCCGCCATAGCAAGGAGCGACTCATGAGTCAGGTATCTGCGGTCACACCCAAACTGCCGATGGGTGCACCCGAGGCCCCCGAAACTGTCGAGGAAACCGGTATCCGCCACGCCATTCTTGAGGATCTGGCGCTCAAAATCCTATGTGTAGCCGGCCCGCTCTCACTGCGCGAATTATCCAACCACATTCGGCTGCGGTTCTCGGTAGTGAACGAACTGCTGCGGCGCCTGCGTGCGGAGCAGTTGTGCGAAGTGACCGGAATGCATTCCAACATTCCCCAGATCGCCATCACATCCGGCGGCAGATCGCGCGCCCTCGAGTTGCTCACGCTCAACCACTATACCGGTGCCGCTCCCGTCTCGCTGGAAAGCTATGTGCGGCGGGTACAGCAGCAGAGCGTTCGTCACGCTGAGATCCATCCGCCTGACGTGCAGCGCGCCTTGGCACATTTGGTGATCGATGAGAAGACGCAGCGCAAGTTGGGAGCCGCCCTCAATTCCGGCACCTCCATCTTCCTGCATGGGCCCAGCGGTACGGGTAAGACCTCGATTGCTACCGCGCTTTCCTCCGTGATGGCGCTCGATCACGTTTGGGTTCCCTATGCCATCGAAGTGGATGGCCAGATTATCGCGGTACACGATCCCAATGTTCATCCCAAGGTCAGCGAAGCTGAGAGTCCAAATACCGATCCGCGCTGGTTGCTCTGTCATCGTCCGGCGGTGCTGGTCGGCGGCGAGCTCACTATCGAGATGCTGGAGCTGCAACTCAACCCGGTGGCGAAGTACTACACCGCGCCCGCGCAGATGAAGGCCAACAACGGCGTGCTGATCATCGACGACTTCGGTCGCCAACGTATCCGTCCGGAAGAGCTGCTCAACCGCTGGGTTGTTCCCCTGGATCGCCGCATCGACTTCCTCACCCTGGCCGGCGGCCGGAAGGTTGAGATTCCCTTCGAAATGTTCGTCGTATTCGCCACCAACCTCGATCCCGCAACCCTGGTCGATGCCGCCTTCCTGCGGCGAATCCAGACCAAGGTTCATGTCGGCGCCGTCACCAATCAGGAGTTCCATGAGATCTTCCGCGGCGTCTGCAAACCGCTCGAACTGGAATGCCAACCCGGTGTGATTGATGAATTGATCGATGTCATCAAGAACAAGGTGCACGAACCGCTGCGGGCCTGCCATCCGCGCGACATTGTGAATCAGATTCGCTGGGCGGCGCGCTATGAGCAGAAGGAGATCAAGTTGGATCGGGAGTCCGTGCTCACCGCAGTGGAAGCCTACTTCGGCACGACGACCGAGGGCCCAGAGGCTTACCACGCCTGATTGCGAGCACTTTCCCAGCTACCCGGATGGGCAAAAATCCAGGGGAAGCTCCAATCTAATACTTCTTGACCGGGCCTTCGTTTACCTTGCGCAGAAGGCTGATCACCAGTACCAGCACGATGAGGGTCAAGAGGTGTACCTTGTATTCCCAAAGCAGCGGAAAAGTCGTTTGGGTGAAATGCGAGAGCTTGATGGGCAGGACTTGGAAGAACCAAAACGCATAATCGCCGCCCACCAGAAAGAAGATGGCGAAGAGCACAAGTACGAAAAGAACACCTGCCGTGACGGATGCGGCTTTGCTACCAGCGAACTTGATGGCCATAAGTTATATCTTCCAGGCGAGAATACTTAACAAAAAACAACTCCAAGGTCAAGGGGCTGCCGCTGCGGCAGACGTTACGACAGTAATCTCCCCACCTGGTGACTTCCAGGATGTGAGATACCCAAGGATAATCCTTCAGCGGTTCGATCCCGATTGCCGGCAGCAGGCCTGTGCGGCCTGGCGCTTTCTTCGATACAATGCCTCGCAAGGATTTTTGTGTCGATGAAGAAATCTGGAGCCTTACTCTTTGTTGTCCTGTTGGCGGCAGTGTGCTTCGCCCAGGGTGATCACGTTCCCGCATACAACCATGCGCCGCCCAAACTCGGCGATGCACTGCCAATACTTCCTAAGGATCAGCTGTGGGGCGAGAATTTCAAGTTTCCTTATCAGGTTCGTGCTTACCAGCTGGCGGCCAAGATTCCCGAGGTCATTTACCAATTGCCCTGCTATTGCTATTGCGAGCGTATCGGGCATAACAGTCTACACAGTTGCTTCGAGAGCACGCATGGCTCGCACTGCGCGCTTTGCATGAAGGAAGTGTTCTACGCATACGAGCAAACCAAGCTGAAGAAGACGCCTGCCCAGATTCGCGCCGGCATTATCAAGGGCGACTGGCAAAAGATTGACCTCGAATCGGCGGCCAAGTCCGACTGAGTGTTGTTCCCTGGCTTGCTGGGAGGTGAGTTGACGAACCTCCCGGTTAGCGGTTATAACTCAGCGCAACACATCGGCACGTTGATTTGGGGTTTTCCACAACCAGCAGTGGCTCTCTGTCGCAAGCGGTTCGCGGGACGCTCACCGGATGAAGAAGAAGGTCACAGGAAACGTTAAAGAAAGCACTCCCAAAACTAACAAAGGAAAGATGTTGTCGATGTCAGGGTCTGGCTCCGAACAATCTGGCCGGGGAAATAAACCCATGAAAGTTTCCGAGGATCCACGTTTTGCACAGGCTGTGCAAAACTATGAGGCTGGGTTGAAGGCCCTGCAGGCGCACAAATATGACAAGGCCAAGGCGTATTTCGAGAAGGTGATGGCCGGTCCCAGCCCGGAACTAGCCGATCGCGCGTCGGTGCACTTGAACACCTGCAATCTACAGCTCAATCGCGTCTCCACCAACTTCAAGACTCCTGAGGAGCAGTTTGACTACGCCGTCTCGCTGATGAATATGGGCGACTACGTCAGTGCCCGCGAGAACTTCGACACGCTGACGAAGAAGTCCCCTAAGCTGGATTTCATCTGGTACGGAATGGCCGCGCTGAACTGCCTGACCGGCCGCTATCCTGAAGCCATCAGCAATCTGGGCGAGGCCATCCGCCTCAACCCCGCGAATCGCTATCAGGCGCGCAACGATTCCGACTTCAAAAATCTTGCCGACGATCCGCGCTTTACCGAACTGCTTTATCCTGATACCAGCGTGGAAGCGCCGATCGAACCCGAGAAGTGGCGTTATTAGTCGGCGCACTCTGAACGGTTATGCAGAGTTACAACAATTCCAGCGAGCTGCGGGCTGTCCAAGTCGTTGCCATGGGTGGAGGCACCGGGCTGTCCACGCTGCTCCATGGCTTGAAGCACTACGTGACGTCTTCGGGGGAAACGGGTACAGCTGAAGGGCTGCCGTGTATCTCCGATCTGTCGGCGATTGTCACCGTCAGCGACGACGGCGGCTCCAGCGGCCGGCTGCGGCGGGAGTTCAATCTTCCTGCTCCCGGCGATGTGCGCAACTGCATCGTGGCGCTCTCGGAAGACGAGGCGCTGCTGTCGCGGCTCTTTCAGTATCGCTTCCCTGCCGGCGAAGGTCTCGGCGGACATAGCTTCGGCAATCTGTTTCTGTCCGCGATGACTGCCGTCACCGGCGACTTCAGCCAGGCGATCAAACATTCGTCAGCGATACTGGCGACGCGCGGGCAC
>Ga0335074_10010412_pt1 | contig 13013 bp, 9 predicted proteins | sample Lox_Sample_23_FD_206715 | JGI IMG/M metagenome (GOLD analysis project Ga0335074, IMG submission 206715) | Soil microbial communities from Loxahatchee National Wildlife Refuge, Florida, United States - Lox_Sample_2.3 | ecosystem: Environmental > Terrestrial > Soil > Wetlands | place: USA: Florida...
GAACGTTCCGCCAGCACTTCGAATCGCAACTTCGAAGGTCGTCAGGGGAAAGGCAGCCGCACGCATCTGGTGAGCCCCGTCATGGCAGCGGCGGCGGCTCTCGAAGGACATTTCGTCGATGTTCGCAAGTTGAATCTTCAGGGTGTCGAGTAAGCGCGAACCGTTTCGAGGAGATTGCAGAAGCCATGGAACCCTTTATCAAACACACGGGGCTTGTCGCACCGATGGACCGCGTAAATGTTGACACCGACCAAATGGTGCCCAAGCAATTCCTGAAGCTTCAAACACGCAAGGGCTACGGCCGCATTCTTTTCTACGATTGGCGCTACCAGGATGGCGAGAAACCCAATCCCGAATTTGTCCTGAACCACCCGCGCTATGCTGGCGCAAGCGTCCTTCTCGCGCGCGCCAACTTTGGCTGCGGCTCGAGCCGTGAGCACGCACCGTGGGCCATTCTCGACTACGGCTTCCGAGCCATCCTCGCGCCAAGCTATGCCGACATCTTCTATAACAACTGTTTCAAGAATGGCATCCTTCCCGTCACTCTGGAAGACGGCCCGATGGACGAGCTTTTTCGCCGCGTCGAGTCCAAGCACGGCTACCGCCTTACGGTCGATCTCACAAACCAAGTCGTCTCCGACGATTCCGGCCTGACCTATGCTTTCGATATCGACCCATTCCGCCGCGAATGCCTTCTGAATGGCTGGGACGACATCGGACTCACTCTTCGCCATCATCACAAGATCGCTGCGTTCGAGGAATCCAAAGTCCGCGCGCCGCATATGCACGTGCCTGTCGACGTCAAGCACCATCAGGATCACTGACATTTCCTATCCTCTTCCCCCCTCGGCGCCTTGAACAGGCGAATTCCGATTCCTCGGACCTTTCGAATTCCATCTGGACAGAACCGCTGCCGCCGTCCAAAAATGGCGGGGTTCTCTGCCATCGCTGCCGCTCTCGCCTCCGAGCGAATCCGTGACTGGTGGCGATGCTCGTTGGGACCATTTTTTCTTGAATCACTTTGGTCATTTTGGCCGTCCAACCTAAAGGGCCTGAGGACAATTCATTCAAGGAGACGAGGAAGTGAAAGCACTTGTCCAGAATTTTCGGCAGGCCGGCGCCCTGCTTCTCTTTCTTTCCCTCTCGGCAACCGGCCTCGCACTCGCGCAAGACGCCAATTTCCACGATGCACCTGCTTCCGCAGCCCACCTGAAAAATCCGCTTGCAAATGACGCCAGTGCCGGCGAAGCCGGCGCAAAGGTCTATTCCGCCAACTGCGTGAAATGCCATGGCCTGAACGCTCAGGGAATCGGCAATATTCCCGCCCTTCGGCGCGGCCCCGTGCAGAAGGCTCCAGACGGTGAAGTTTTCTGGTTCATCACCAAGGGCAGCCTCCAGAACGGCATGCCGTCGTGGGCCAGTCTGCCCGAACGCGAGCGTTGGGAGCTTGTCAGCTATATAAAATCTCTCTCCCAGCCGAGCCACGCCTCTGCCTCCGCGCAACCCTCCGCCGACGACGCCAGCGACACGTTGAAAGCGCCTCCGCCTGTCCCTCCTTTCACCGACTTCCGCTATGAGGCCCCCGGCAAAGTCAGAAAGATCACGGTGGCCGATCTCCCCGCGCCTTACGTCACTAAATCGTCGGACAACGGTGCGACCATCGTCCCTCGTCCCGCCGATGCTTGGCCAAAAACGCTTCCCGGCTTCACGGTCCAGCTTTACGCCGCAGGCCTCGACAATCCTCGCCTCATCACCACGGCTCCCAATGGAGACTTCTTCGTCGCCGAAAGCGATCCCGGCGACATCAAGGTCTTTCGCGGCATCACCTCCGACGGCCGCCCGGAGAAAACCGGCACATTCGTCAGCGGGCTCACTCGCCCCTATGGCATTGCTTTCTACCCTCCCGGCCCGGATCCCGAGTGGCTCTACGTCGGCGAAGAGGGCGCCGTCCTTCGTTTCCCGTATAAGAACGGCGACCTCGAAGCCCATGGCCCTTCGCAGCAACTCGCCACTCTTCCCACGGGCGGCGGCCATTGGACGCGGTCCATCCAATTCACACCTGACGGAAAGAAAATGTTCGTCGCTGTCGGCTCCGCTTCAAATGTCGACGATCCCGATACGCATCCGGCCGAAAAAGACCGTGCCAATATTCTGGAATTCAATCCCGGCGGTACGGGCATGCGCATCTATGCCTCGGGCATACGCAATCCCGGTGGAGGCTTGGCAATCCAACCTGGCACTGGCGAACTCTGGTGCTCGGTCAACGAACGCGATGCTCTTGGCGATAATCTGGTGCCCGATTACATCACGCATGTTCAGGACGGTGGGTTTTACGGCTGGCCATGGTATTACATCGGCAGCCATCAGGATCCCCGCCTTGCCGGAAAGCATCCGGAACTAAGAAACAAGGTCATCGTTCCGGATGTCCTCCTGCAGGCACACAACGCATCTCTGCAGCTTACGTTCTATGAAGGGCAGCAATTCCCCGCCGAATATCGCGGCGACATCTTCGCCTCCGAACACGGCTCCTGGAATCGATCCGTCCGCGCGGGCTACGAAGTAATTCGCGTTCCGTTGCATCAGACAGGCAAAGCCACCGGCGAATATGAGGACTTTGTCACCGGATTCGTACTGCCGAATGGCGACGTGTGGGGACGCCCTGTGGGAATCACGGTCGCACCAGATGGTTCGCTTCTCTTCACCGACGACGGCTCGAACTCCATCTGGCGTGTCGTCTACACCGGCAAGTAAGTCTCAGCGTGTTGCGAGGGCCTGTTCTTGCTCCGCCACTTCATTCGAGTGAATGCGCGATCGGCTCGGGCGATTCCGGCACCGCAGGAGCAGGTCCCTTTAGCTCCGCAATGAGAATTCCCAGCAGGATCAGCCCCGCCCCAAATAGCAATCGCCCGGTCAACCGCTCGCTGGCCATCACCCATGAAGTTAGAATCGCGAACACGGGTTCCAGACTGATGAAAATCGCCGTGTGCGACGGCGAAGTATATTGCTGCGCCCAGTTCTGAAACGTAAATCCGATCGCGGTTGAACCCAGCGCCGTCACGAGCGTCGCGAAGATCACCGTGCCTGTCAGCCGCAATTGCGGCACCTCATATCCCATCTCCGATAAGAACGGCAGCGCCAGCGCTGCCACCACCGCCGTCGTCGAAATCTGCACGAAGCTCAGCGCCACCGCCGAATGCTTTCCCACGTATCGGCTGATGAAAATAATGTGCAGCGCAAACATCACCGCACCGCCGAAAACAATCGGATCGCCCCGGTTCAGCCCTCCCAACCCCTCTCCTTTGGGAATCGTCAGAAAGTAAAGACCTGCCAGCGCCAGCACGGCTCCCGTCCAAATCCAGGCGTTCACGCGCCCTCTGCCAAACGCCGCCAGCAGCAGCGGCACGATCACCACGCTCGATCCGGTGATAAACGCAGCCTTCGAAGGCGTCGTGAACTCGAGACCTGTCGTCTGAAACGCATATCCTCCCAGCATAAAAAATCCGATCTGGATTCCCGCCCACATCGTCGGCAGGCGTATCTCTCGCACCGTTCGCCAAAAAATCAGCCCCACCGCCGCCGCTGCGATGGCAAACCGCACCGCCAGGTACACGAACACCGACACATCCGCCAGCGCGTCTTTCACCGCCACGAACGTGGCCCCCCAAATCAGCGCGCAAAACAGCAGCGCGAGATCGGCGAGCATTCTCTTGTTCAGGGAATTCCTTGGCATGGGGACGCCCCAGTGTACCGGCCACGGTCTGCAGGCACAATCGATGGCCAACGCGAATTTGCCTTTGGGTTTACCAGAATAGAAAGCGAAATCATTTGGACTGACGATTGTGATTCAACGGCAGGCTCGGCGACTCAAAATCGGATCAGGGGCCGGAAGCGAATCGGGTTGACGCAAGAGCTCCGATGGTGTAAACGCTCCCCATGACTCGTGCGATACTTATCCTATCGATACTGTGTGTTCTGTTGTTCGGAACGTCCCTCTCGGCGGCTCATCATGAAAACTGGATCGAAGTGCGAAGTCCTAATTTCGTGGTGGTGAGCAACGCGAGCGACAAAGACGCCCGGAAGTTCGACGTTCAATTCGAGCAAATTCGCGAGGTCTTTCGGAAATCGCTTTACGTCGGAGCGGCGCACCCGACGCCGCTCATCACCGTCCTGGCGGTAAAAAATGAGGCCTCGATGAAGCAACTTCTGCCGCAATACTGGCAGAAGGGACGGGCGCATCCTGCCGGAATCTTTATCCCCAATCCGAGCTTGAACCTGTTTTTCATTGCCGTGCAGATGGATGCTCCGGGGGAAAATCCCTATCAAACGACGTATCACGAGTACTACCACTCGCTTACGACTCCCTACTACCCTGGCCTGCCCCTGTGGCTAAGTGAGGGGCTCGCAGAATTCTTCGGCAATACCACGATTGAGGGTGATCGCACCATTCTTGGGCGCCCGAACGATGAGTCCATTTACATTCTCAAGCAGACCAAAATGATTCCGCTCGATGTCCTCTTTAAGGTTGACCAGAACTCACCCTACTACTCGCAGGATGAAAAGGTGAACATTTTTTACGCCGAGTCGTGGGCCCTTACCCACTATCTCTGGGTCGGCGACCGGGAAGCTCATCAGCCGATGCTGAAGGCCTATTTGGCCGCCCTGCAGACCGGCGCCACCGAAGAGGAAGCAGCCACAAAGGCATTTGGCAATTTAAAAAAGCTGCAGGAAACGCTCGAGCGCTACGTCTCGAGCTTCTCCTTTTCAGCTCTCGAAATGCAGTCGCCGCCGAAGCTCGCGGACTCTCAAATCTCTTCCAGGCAATTGAGCGATGCGGAAGCGGAAGCCTATCGTGCGGGCTTCGCCGCCGCCGACGGCAGGCCTGCGGACGCTCGGCCGTTGTTGGAAGACGCTTTGAAACTGGACCCCCATCTGGCGCTGGCTCACGAATACTTGGGCCTCGCTATGTACTACCAGGGACAAACCGAAGCCGCGCGGGCTGAGCTTGGCCGCGCGATTCAACTTGATCCAAAAAACGCCACCACTCGCTATTTACATGCGGTCTTGACCTATCGCGCTGGCGGCTCGAAGTCGAACGCGGCGGATATCGAGGACGATCTGCGTGCCGGAATCGCTGCAAATCCCAACTTCGCCGGCTCTTACAGCCTGCTGGGACTGACGCTGGCGGTCAACGGCCAGGAGCTCAATGAGGCTCTGGCCATGGCCCAGAAAGCCGTTGATTTTGAGCCCGCAAATCCGCGATTTCAACTCACGCTTGCACAGGTCTACGCCAGAATGCAGAAATTCGATGACGCTCAGTTGGCCGGTTTGCGCGCCTTGAGCTGGACAAAAGACCCGCAGGTGAAGGCCGAAGCAAATTCGTTCCTTCGCTACCTCCAAGCGATGCGGCAATATACTTCGGAGTCCGTTACGCCTTCGCCGCTGAAACAGACAGCAGGGCCCACGGAGGCCGTTCCCACAAGCAAAACGATGACCGTATCGGGCGTAGCTTCCCGGGTGACATGCGACAGTGGACTGAAATTGGATGTCCGAAGCAATACAGGAGTGGTGCATCTGCGGCTCATGCCTGGAGCGAATATCTCGATACTTGTTCCTGCCGATTCATCGACCAACGGTTCCAGCCCCTGCGCGTCCCTGGAGGGCAAGAACGTCGAAGCCCGGTACATTTCCGATCAGGACGCTGAGAACAGTGGCGGGTTGATCTCCCTGCAGGTTTTGCCTACAGCGGTGCCGTCGTCCGACGAAATGCGTGGGCACGCGCCGCCCGGCGCGACAATCGTCACAGTGGAGGGAACAGCCGCAAGGATTAATTGTCGTGGCCCGGAACTGTTTCTCACTCTGGCCGTAGAAGAAACTTCCATCACACTGCACGCGAAGGATGCGAAGCAGATCGAATTTCGCTCGAACACAACGAGCGTTACAACTGATGGCGATCCCTGCTCTCAGCTAAGTGGCCGCACGCTTATGGTTGGTTTCGTGCCGGATCAGCACAAGGATTATGCCGGACAAATTCAAACCATATTGGTCGAAAAGTAGATTTGCCGTGTGCGAGTCTATTTTTTCTCGTAGACTACGCGCCCGCCGGTAATAGTGAGTGAGACCTCTTCTGTCAGCAGCGACATCGGCGCCAGCTTCGTCACATCGTCGGGATACACCACCATATCCGCCAGCATCCCGGCCTTGAGCAATCCCTTCCGCTTCTCTTCAAATTGCGCGTAGGCCGATCCCACCGTGTACTCATGAATGCAATCGAACGCTGTCAATTTCTCCTGCGGCTGCCACCCGTCTGCAGGACCTCCTCCATCGGGCAGCTTCCGCGTCACACACGCGTAGAGTCCTCGCAGCGGATTGATCGACTCCACCGGAAAATCTGTCCCAAATGCCAGATGCACGCCTTCCGCGAGCATCGTGTGCCACGCGTATGCGCCCTTCACTCGCTCCGGTCCCAACCGGTCTTCCGCCCACCTCTCGTCATCCAGCAGGTGTGACGGCTGCATTGATGCAATCAGATCAAGCGAAGCGAATCTCGCAAAATCGCCCGGTGCCACCACCTGCGCATGTTCGATCCGGTCCCGGCGGTCTCGCGGCGGATTCGCCGCTTTCACCGCCGCAAACGCATCCAGCCCCACGCGGTTCGCCCGGTCCCCGATCGCGTGGAACGCAATCTGAAATCCCGCCCGGTCCCGCTCGATCGCCATCTGTTTCACCTTCTCCGGGTCCAGCAACAAAATCCCCGAGGTGTCCGGCGCGTCGCTGTAGGGCGCGAGCATTGCAGCCGTCCGCGAGCCCAGCGAACCGTCGAGAAATCCTTTCAAGTTTCCTGTCTTGAGTAATGGATCGCCCGGATTGCCAGCACTCGCTCCTCCGCCGCTTTCCTTTCTCATCTTCTCCAGCTCGCCAAGCGACGCCGTAAAGGGCAGCCATTCCGTCACACGAACCTTCAACTTGCCTTCCCGCTTCATCGCCTCCAGCGCCAGAAAATTCTCCCAGCCGTAGTTGTCTCCCAGCTTCGTCGTCTGCACGGAATTATCCTGCACGGACGTCACACCGTAGCTCGCCGCTTCATCCAATGCCAGCTCGAACGCGCGCCGCCGTTGCTCGTCCGAATAGGGCGGCACATGTTCATACACCAAATTCAATCCCGCGTCCTCTTCGAGCATTCCCGTCGGCTCACCCGTCTTTGGGTCGCGCATGATGCGCCCGCCCGGTGGATCGGGCGTCGCCGCCGTGATGCCCGCGATCTTCAGCGCCAGCGAGTTCACCACCGCCACGTGCCCATCCACGCGCTCAAGATAGATCGGATGCTCCGTGGAAATCGCGTCCAAGTCCTGCCGAGTCGGAAATTGCTTTTCTGGCCACAGCGTGTGGTCCCATCCCTCCCCCAAAACCCATTGCCCCTGCTTGTACTGCCCCAGCCGTTCGCGCACTCGCTGTTGCAGTTCCGCAATCGACCGCGTCCCGGTCAGGTCCACTTCCATCTTCGCGAATCCCGCGGAGGCCAGATGCACATGCGCGTCGTTCCAGCCCGGCATCACGAATTGCCCCTGCAGATCGATCACTCGCGTTTTCGGCCCAATCAGCGCCTTTAGCGCATCATCTGAAGAAATCACTGCGACAATCACGCCATCACTCACCGCGACACCCGTCGCCCGCGGCGCTCCTTTCACTCCCGTAAAAATATTTCCGTGAGTCAGCACCAGATCGGCAGGCAATTTTGAATCTTTCGAAGTGGAAACACTCCCGTGCGCTACAGAAAGGCCGGTCAATGCGAGGAAAGCTCCCAGATAGCCCAATCGGCGAAAATTCATTCAGTCGCTCAATCCCGCCAGAGCCACCGCTGTCAGATACAACCTCTTCAAACCGAGCGTGCGTCCCTGCGGGCTATACCACTCCTCCGGCGAATGCGAACCTCCACCCGTTCCTCCTCCGCCCAGCGACACGGCGGGAATTCCCGACGCTAGCGGAATATTCGCGTCCGTCGAAGACCGTTCGATCCGCGATCGGTTCCCCAGATACGCGTCGACCGCGTAAATCGTCTGAAGCAGCGGCGAATCGTCCGGCAATTTCCCCGCAGGGCGCGCTCCGAGCGAGCGGAACGTAATTCCCAGAGCATCGTCCGTCCGCGCCGCGGCCATTTCGTCTCTCACCCCTGCCTGAAACGCTTCACGCAGCGCCACTTCCAGCCGGCTCAGCTGCGATTCGTCTTCCGAGCGCAGATCCACTTTCACCACCGCGCTGGTCGGAATCGAATTCACCGACGTTCCACCCTCCACAATTCCGAAATTGAAAGACGTCCTTGGCGACTCCGGTATTTTTACTGCCGAAAATTTCACAATGCCGCGCGCCAATGCCGATATCGGATTCGGCTCTCCGAAATCCGACCAGCTGTGCCCGCCAGGCCCCGTCACTGTAATTTCAAATCTTCGCGATGCGATTCCCTGCGTCGTGATGTGCTCTGTCGATGCACCATCAATCGCAATCACATCCGCAATCCGTCCCTTATACGTCTCCATCAGCGCGCGGATCCCCCGCAAATTTCCCTCTCCCTCTTCGCCCACATCGCCTGCCAGCACAATCGTCCTCTTGGTCCGCACTCGTGATTCTGCCAGCGCCCGTCCCAGCCCTGCCAGCGCCGCCAGCCCTGCCCCATTGTCTGAAATTCCCGGAGCCATCAGCCGGTCGCCCTCGCGGCGAACTTTCACGTCCGTTCCTGCCGGAAACACCGTGTCCAGATGCGCCGCAAACAGCACCACTTGGTCCGATTCCGTGCCCGGCCGTTCCGCAATCACGTTGCCGGCCTTGTCCGTATGCACGCGCAACTCGCTCAACTCGAAAATCTTTTTCAGATACTCCCCGCGCTCTCCCTCCGAAAACTCCGGCGCAGGAATTTCCGTCAACCGGATCTGCTCGGACGTCACCCATTCGGCGTTCTTCTGCAGCCAGTCGAGTCCTTTTGTCACGCGCGCGTCGGCAGCGATTTGATCGATCCTGTCGCCCGTCGCACGCGCGGAGAAAGTAGCCATGAGAAGAAAAATACAGGAAATGGAGGCGAGTTTCACGGCCTTTGCGCAAAGCCGTTTGCGGAGTCAGTGAGGAGCAAGTTGCGCGTCGGTTCGCGCATCAGCCGTTTCCCCGCCTTCCTGCGCGCGCCGCGTCCGCCAGCGCTTGAATCTCTTCATCCGTCATCACCCGCTCGGATTTCTTCGCGGCGGCAAAAATCCGCTCCACAATCTCCTCCGCCGGTTCAATCCTGTGCCTCTCCAGCCAGAAGATCACGTTCGATTTCCCGCTTAGCGGCCCCACCTCAATCACCTGTTCGAGCCCAAACAGGTGTGACGGCACGCCGCTATAGATCGCGTTTGCGAGTGTCGGGTCGTTCTTCTTGTAGGCCTTAGCGATCGCTGCGGCGTGAACTCCCGTCGCCGTCCGAAACGCGTCTCGGCCCACCACCGGATAATTCGGTGGTATCTTCGTGTGCGTCGCCCGCGCCACAGTATCCGAATATTTCTTCAGATTCGACAGGTCCTGTTCGATCAGCCCATAGAGCTTCAGGTTCACCAGCATCAGCTCCATCGGCGTGTTTCCCACGCGCTCTCCCAGTGAAAGCGCCGCCGCATGCACCTGATCCGCTCCTCCCATAATCGCGCCAATCGAATTCGCCACCGCCAGCCCCCGGTCGTTGTGCCCGTGCCAGTCTACGCGAATTTCTTCGCCCGACGGCTTCACCACTTCGTCCGCGACGAATTTCACCAGATTGAATGCGCCTCGCGGCGTCGCATGTCCCACCGTGTCGCACAGCACGGCGGCCCGCGCTCCGGCGCGGATTGCCGTCGAATACAGTGTGATCACCGTCGCCGGGTCCGTCCGGATCGTGTCTTCGGTCACATACATCACCGGCAGGCCGGCATCCACAGCAAACGTCACCGCCTCTTCCGTCGTCTTCTGCAGGTGCTCGACCGTCCAATCCTCCACCAGCCTTCGCAGCGGGCTCGAACCCAAGAAAGTCGCCGCTTCGATCGGCATTCCTATTTTTTCGGAGATTTCGATGATCGGCTGGATGTCTTTCTTCACGGTTCGCGCCGCGCAATTTGGCCGGATTCGCATCCGCCCGCTCGCAATCTCTCTCGCCAGCGCCTCCGTATCGGCATACGCCCGCGGCCCCGCTCCCGGCAGCCCGATGTTCACCGCGTCGATGCCGAGCGATTCCATCAAATGCAGGATTTCAATTTTTTCGCCTATCGAGGGGTCGTGCACCGAGGGACTCTGCAATCCGTCCCGCAGCGTTTCGTCGTTGAGCATCACGCGCCGCCCGCTCGGAATCTCCGCCCCGGCGTACGTATTCCAGTCGTGTATCAGTTTCTCGTCCATGCCTCAAACCCGAACGCTTTCCACTCTCGCCGTGACAATCCCTCGCCGCGCCACAGCCCTCTAAATCTTCCCGCCGCGAAACACCATCCCAGCCGCTCCGCGCCTTCCCGCCATCGCCCTCAATCGCCGCAATCCCTTCGGCGCAAACGTCGCATCCACAAATCCCCGCGCCGCGTCCAGCAATCTCGCCGAATACCCGAACCACCATGACTTCGCCACACGCGGCAGCCGGTCCACGTCCACGTATTTTACGTCTGCCATTTCCAGCAGGCCAAGCCGCGAATGCGTCCGTCCCCATCCGCTCTCTCGCGACCCGCCATGTGGTGCCTCGCAAATCCCGTAATAGCTCACCAGGTCATTCACCATCACAGACCCCGCGCGCACCTTCGACGCAATCAACGCTCCCCGCCCGCCATCGCCCGTCCACACGCTTGCCGCCAGCCCAAACGCCGAATCATTCGCCAGCGCCACGGCTTCTTCGGCCGACTCAACCGCCTGAATCGCCAGCAGCGGACCGAACGACTCTTCGCGCATGATTGCCATCGAATGATTCACGCGCGTAACGATCGTAGGTTCAAAGAAACTCAAGCCCAGCTCCGGCTTTCTCCTCCCTCCCGTCGCGATCTCCGCTCCCTCGGCGACGGCCTGCTTCAACTGCGCTTCGATCGTTTCCAATTGTCTTTCCCGGATCAGCGGCCCCACTTCCGCGTCAGGATCGCCCGGCGGCCCGAGGCGCAATCTCTTCGTCTTCTCCACGCACATCCCGGTAAATTTTTCCGCCGCTCCCCTCTCGACGTAAATCCTCTTCACTCCGATGCACGCCTGCCCGCAATTATTGAACGCTCCCCACACCGCTGCGCTCGATGCCGTCTGCAAATCCGCATCGTCCAGCACGATCATCGCGTCCTTCCCGCCCAATTCCAGCACGGAGGGGATCAGTTTTCTCGCGCACGCCTCCGCAATCCGCCTGCCCGTCGCGACGCTGCCCGTAAAGAACACCTTCGCCGGACCCGCTTCGATCATCGCCGCGCCAATCTCTCCTCCGCCCTGCAATATCTGAAGCAATCCATCGGGAAAACCCGCCTCGCGCACCATCCGTCCCACCAGCTCGCCCGTCCACGGCGTCAGCTCCGAAGGCTTCAGCGCCACGGCATTTCCCGCAACCAGCGCGGCAATCGTTTCCGTCATCGGAATCGCAAACGGAAAATTCCACGGCGAGATAATCGCGATGACGCCACGTGGGGCATACTCGACCCAGGCCGATTTCGCCTTCAGCGCCAGGTTGTGGTGCGGCACGCGTTCGCGTGCGAGCCACCTCGGCCCTTGCCGCGCCAGAAAATCCGCCGTGTCGATCACGACCAGCGCTTCCTGCAGCAGCGCTTCGATACAAGGCTTCCCCGTCTCGCGCGAAATGACGCCGCAAATCTCTTCGCGATGCGCGTATATTACATCGCGCAACCGCCGTAAAAATGCGGCGCGTTGCAGGATGGCCAGGGCTGCCCACGCAACCTGCGCCGCCCGCGCCCGCTCGAAAATCGCGGGAAGTTCTCCCGTGCGCGCCGCTTCAAACCGCTTCAGCACTTCGCCCGTTGCCGCGTCAATCGATTCGATTTTTCCGGATTGGCTTTCAGATTCGGTCGACAGCCTGGAGGGACTCACAGCCATAATGTTCGCAGTCTACCCGATTTCGTCGGGGTGGGAGTAGTCGATCAACCGCTTCTTCTCGCGCTGCGCTCGCGCGCAAATCCCGCCAGCGAATTTGTCGGATCCGGATACTCGATCGATACCAAATACAGCCCCTCCGGAGAAACCGTCGGCCCCGACCGCGACCGGTCGCGCAATTCAAACAGCGCCGGAATGTCCTCCGCGCCGAGCCTTCCTTTTCCCACCTCGATCAGCGTCCCCACAATCTTCCGCACCATGTACCGCAAAAACGATCGCCCGCGCACTACGTATGAAAGCTCCTCGCCTTCAGGCTCGCGCATGATCTCCGACGAATAGATCACGCGCACCACGTCCCGGTCGCGATCGTCTTCCTCCGACCCCGATGACGCCGCAAACGACGAGAAATCGTGCTCGCCCTCAAACGGACGCGCCGCCCGGCTCATCGCCTCTTCATCGAGAGGCCAGGAATAATGCAGCACGCGCCCATGCTCGAATGGCGACAGCACGCGCCCGCGAAATATTCTGTACCGGTAGGTTTTCGCCTGCGACAGCCACCGCGAATGAAAATCCGGTCCGGTCTCCTCCGCCGCGACAATGCGAATCGTCGCCGGCAGCAACGCGTTCAGCGCTCTCTGAAATTCCACAGCCGATAGCGCCGAGACGGTTTTGAAATGCGCCACCTGACCGAGCGCGTGCACGCCCGCATCCGTACGGCTCGCGCCGTGAATGACGATTTTCTCCTGCGTGATTTTCCGCGCCGCGTCGCCGATCGCGCCTTGGACCGTCGGCACTCCCGGCTGGAATTGCCAGCCGTGAAAATCCGTCCCCTCGTACGCGATGGTCAGCTTGATCGTTCGCATGTCGTGCTCTCGAGAATTATGGCATGTCGGCGGATTGGAACGGCGCAAAAACGGGGAGAGAGGCCGCGCGGCTAGCTGGCGCGCGCGGCCAAGACGTACAGC
>Ga0335074_10010413_pt1 | contig 13013 bp, 16 predicted proteins | sample Lox_Sample_23_FD_206715 | JGI IMG/M metagenome (GOLD analysis project Ga0335074, IMG submission 206715) | Soil microbial communities from Loxahatchee National Wildlife Refuge, Florida, United States - Lox_Sample_2.3 | ecosystem: Environmental > Terrestrial > Soil > Wetlands | place: USA...
CGCCGGGGCAGCCGAATGCCGCGGCGCAGCGCAGCAGGGTTCCGGCGTTGCCGGGATCGTTGAGGTCGGCCAGGATCAGCACCGTGCCGTCGTCCGAGAAAAGGCGCTGCGGATCGGCCAGACGCGCCGGCGCGACCGCCACCAGGCCGGCCGGCGAGTCGAGGTCCGAAATCTTGGCCGCCGCCCGCTCGCCGACGAGGAACACCGGCACGCCTTCGCGTTCGAGTTCGCGAACCGCCCCCGCGGCCTCGTACGCCGCTTCGGTCGCATAGATCTCTTCGATCGGATAGCCGCTGGATCGCGCTTCCTCGAGCAGCGTCGCGCCCTCGAACGCGAATCGCCCGGCCAGCCGGCGGCCTTTGACCGCATGCAGCGAGCGTACCGCCGTCAAGCGCTCGGCGCGCGCACCGAGCGTCGTCGCCATCAGCGAGTCGTGCCGCGCGTTCGGCGCGTCCACCAGGCACGCGTCGCGATCATCGCCAAGCCCGCAAAGATCGCCGCGATCAGAATTGCAATTTTATCGTTAAAATGATGCGGCACCACGACGCCGACCATGAAGTACACGGCGGCGGCGAAGATCGCGAGAAAGAAGGCGAGCCAACCGATTTCGGCGCCTACCGACGAGCGCTGCATCGCGTTTGCTGATACGAGGCGGGGTGGCGCGGTTCCGCCAAATGATCGTCATGAACGACGACCGGCCCGCGACCATCGAATCGACCCGAGCCTTCGAGGGGCGGGTTTTTACCGTACGGATCGATCGCGTGCGCTACTCCGACGGGGCCGAGCACCGCGTCGACGTCGTCGAACACGGCCCGTCGGTCGCCATCGTCGCAACGCCGTCGCACCGGCAACTCGTTTTGGTACGCCAGTATCGCCAGGCGGCCGGCACCGCGCTTTGGGAGTTGCCGGCGGGGGCCGCCAACCCGGGCGAGGACGCCCTGGAAGGCGCCGCGCGGGAACTCCGCGAGGAGACGGGATTCCGAGCCGCTCGCCTGCAGTGCATCGGCTCCCTGTTCGCGACGCCCGGCTTCTGCGACGAGGAAATGCACTTCGTCCATGCGAGCGAGCTGTCGGAAGGTGCCACGGAATTCGACGAGGACGAACGCATCGAAACCGGTGTTTTTACGCTAGAGCGGGCGTGGCGCTTGGTTGCCGAGGGAGCGGTCCGCGACATGAAAACCGTGCTGGCCCTCTACTGGATGGAGGGCGTTCGAGGTGAACTTAGGAGCGAGTTCGGTCGATAGATATGCTACGGGTGAACGACCGCGCGGTAATGCTGCGCGGGAAATTACCTTGGAGGAAGTCGTGGAAGTTCCCAGCGACATCGACGCCGTACTGAAACGACTGCTCGACCCGCGCGATTGCGCAGAGCAGTCGATGCTCGCCCCCGAAGACGAAGCGTATCTTAGCTCGCTCGTCGCTTCGGTACGCGCCGGACGGCGCGCAGTACTCATCGTGGAAGACGCCGACGAGCGGCTGCGTTACATGTTCAGTAACGCGACGCGTGCCGAGGCGGTCACGATGCTCGGTAAAGTCATCGAAGCCACCGGAAGGCGAATCGCCGAAGGCGACGACTAAACCGGCGCGTCAGCCGACGAGAAGGATCTCGTCGATCTTGCCGTTGGTCGTAACGGCAAATTTGTAACGGTATTGTGCGTGGGCGAAGCGCACCAAGAACACGTAGAGCGTGTCGCCATTGGACCGAGTCGTGCTGGATAGAGGCACGATGGCTTGAAGTTTCCCCAGCGCGGCGAGATTCTGCCGCGCGACGAAGTCGTCGGAGAGATACGTGCTGAACGCCGGCGTGAGCTGCGTGCGGTCGATCTGCTTGTCGGCGAGCCGCTCGAGCCATTCTCTGGCGCGCGCCACGATCGCATTGTCCAGCCGGACCGTTCCGGCCGGCGACACGAGGTCGAGGATCCGCTCCGCGACGTGCGCCGCCAAGCCGGGGCCGATCGCACCGGCGGAGTCGGCATTCGTCAGAACGATCACCCCGACGTGGTCGTCGGGAAGCAGCAGATTCGCCGCGTCGTATCCCGGGATTCCGCCGGCGTACCACACGAAGCGGTGACCGGCGCGCGTATCGACGATCCAGCCGAGCCCGACCTTGGCCGTGTCCTGCCCCTGCACGGGCGTGAACAGCGTGCGCACGGCGTCGACGCGTAAGAGAATCGGCATCTCGACGTCCCACTTGGCGAGATCGTCGACGGTCGTCACCAGTCCGCTCGCGCCGCCGAGCCACGCGGGATCCACGATTTTCGCCGGCGCGAATCCGGATCGAGCGCTGGTCCGTGAATAGCCGACGGCGTGCGCCGTCGAGATCCCGGTGTCTCCGGCCAAAAACGTGTGGTCCATGACGAGCGGAACGAAGATCTGCTGCTGGAGATAATCCGACAGCGTCTCTCCGCTGGCGCGCTCGACGACGGTCCCGGCGACCAGATAGTTTAGCGGGTTGTTGGCGTATGCGGCGCCGGGGGCCGCGATCGGCTTGGCCTTGTCGACGGCGGCCAACAGGTCGGCCGTTTTGATCGTATGCGTCTGATCCGCGGCAACGTCGAGCGACGACAGTTGCGGCAATCCCGAGGTTTGCGCGAGCAGCTGTTCGACGGTCACGCCGTTGGCGACCGGAGCCAGCTCGGGAACGTAGTGCGTGACCGGGTCGTCGAGTTTGAGCTTCCCGGCCTGCACCAGCAGCATCGCCGCCGCAGCCGTGAACTGCATCGTCAACGGACCGCAGAAGCTTTCGGTATCGGACGCAAACGGTGCGTGAGTCGCGAGGTTGGCGAATCCGAACCCGCGCGCGTAGACGACGCGGCCGTCCTCGATGACGCCGATCGCCATCCCGGGAGCGAGGCGCGTGTGAATTGCATCCTTGGCAATATCGTCGATCGACGCACTCAAAGCGGGCGTCATACCCCGTACGCTCGATGGGGCTTGAGCGACGACCTGAGTGGCGCTGGCAAGGAAGATCAGCGTCGTGAGGGCCCAGCGGTTCACTCCCAGGAGATTAGACTAGTAGGCCAGTTGCGCCTCGGCGACCATGCGTTCGCCATCCATCAGCGCCAGCCGGTCCATCCGATGGCTCTTCGGTAAGTAGAGCAAGGCAACGTTGCCGTAGGGTTCGGCCGTGCCCAGCGGCGTGCGACCCCCGTCGTGCATCCACACCAGGCGCAACGCGCGTGAGGCACCCCGCACCAGGACCACGTACCACGAACCGTCCGGACCGTACATGACGTGCGCGCTCGCACCGGGTTCCATCCCCACGAACGCAACCGTCCGGTGCGGGCTGCTGGCCAGGCGATCCATCGCCGCGGCGTCGGTCATCATCGCGCGGTGCAGCGTCGCTTCCCGCTCCCAGAAATAGGCGCTGGGAAGAATCCCGACCACCAGCGCCGCCGCCACGGCCAGCGCCAGGGCCGGGCGCCACGCCGGCCGTCGGGCCCGCGGCTCTCGCAGTGCCACAATTTCGGCCGGCATCGCGTACTGCGGTCCGGCCGCGACCATACCCGCGACGCCGCCCTCCGCCTCGCCGAGCGCGCGCGCACACGGCTCGCACGTCGCGACGTGTGCGTCGATCGACCGAACGCGCTCTTCGTCGAGAACCCCCAACGCGTACAGGGCTGCGTCGTCGCCGATATGATCGCCGGCGTTCACGCGGGCGTACCTCCGAGGGCGGCACCCAATTTTCGCAAGCCCATCGCGATGCGGCTTTTGATCGTGCCGAGCGGCTGTTGCAGCTCGGAAGCGATCTCGACGTGAGTCTTGCCTCGATAGTACGCGAGCTCGAGCGGAACGCGCTGTTCGGGCGGAAGCTGCGCGAGGGCCGCGCGCAGCCGGTCGCGCTCGATCGGATCGCCGGCGCCGAGTTCTGCGTGCACGACCGGTTCGGCCGCGAGGCGCTCGTTCAAACGCGCGCGGCGGCTTTGCGAACGCCGCCGGCTGATCGCCTCGTTACGAACGCATACGACCAGAAAGCTGCGCACCGCGCCGCGGGCGCGCGTATAGGCGTGCGGCGAGCGCCACACGCGCGACAACGCGTCGTGCACGCAATCGCGTGCGTCTTCGGCATTGCCCAGCACGTTGTACGCGGCCGAGTAGAGCAGCCCGGAATAGCGCCGATAGGCCTCGTCGAACGCCCAGCGCTCGTGCGCCGCAAATCCGTTCGCCAGCTCGTCCTCGCTCGGCGCCGCCATGCGTTCCGGCTTTCGACGCGCTAGGCGCCGGTGGCCTGGAATCGCCACGCCCAGGCGCGGGGCCAATGCAATCACGATTCTGGAACGCCCGGCTCCTTGGGCGCGGATGAGCCGCACCCAAGCCCGCGATGCGTTATGGAGCGATCTTGCTGGCCGCCGAGACGACTTTCTCCAGATACTCCAGCTCGTGCTTGGCGAAGCTGCGCAGCTGCGGGTTCGAGCCGTGGGCGGCCTCGTCTTGGTAGTCGCTCTCGGCGATCGTCGCGTCGATGCGCAGCGAGCGCGCGAAGCCGCGATCGAACGAGGAGCCGGTGTCGCTTTGGATTTCGCCGTACTGCGTGTCGGCGCGCAAACTCGGCTTGTCGTCGATCGCGACGTCGTTCGTCTTGGCGAACGTCCTGATGAAGTCGCTGGCCTGGGTCGAGTCGGTCGCGACCTCCGTCGCCAGGCTCTTGGCCGCCGGGCTTTCGGCTTTTCCTCGCGCCAGCGCGGCCAGCGCGTACTCGCCGAGCGCTTCGTGGTCGGCACTTTGAACGAAGGATGCGTCGTCGGACGAGAGCGCTGCGAACGCCGGAGCGGTGGCGGCGATTCCGAAGGCGAGCAGTCCTGCGATGATTGATCGTTGCATAGCGCACGGCGTTATTCCCAGCCAGCCGGGAAATTACGCGTGCGAATCGGCCGCTCGAACGGTTGCGAAGAGCGTGCCCGTTTGCATCCTAGAGAAAAAAAAGGGCCGCCGGCCGGCGGCCCTTTTCGAACGTTCGGCGGCGAACGTTACTTTCCGATGGCTTGCTTCGCGATGTTCATAAGCGAGCCGAACGCGGCCGAATCCGAAACGGCGAGCTCGGCCAGAGTCTTGCGGTTCAAGCTCACTCCGGACTTCTTCAGACCGTTGATGAACAGCGAGTACGAGAGCCCCTCGCGCCGAACGGCGGCGTTGATGCGGCTGATCCAAAGCGAGCGGAAATCGCGCTTGCGGACGCGCCGATCGCGGAACGCGTAGGCCAGCGACTTGAGGAGCGCTTCGTTTGCGACCCGGTAGTTGCGCCGGCGGGCGGCGCGGAAGCCCTTGACGAGCTTCATGACCTTGCGGCGGTGCTTGAGACCGGCGGCGCCGCGTTTGACTCGTGCCATTCTTCGAAGCCCTCCCTACACCAAATACGGGATCGTCGGCGCCAAGCGCTTGAGGTCGCCCTTGAACGTCGGCTGATCCTTGCGGAAGTTGCGCTTGCGCTTGCGCGTCTTCTTGCTGAGAATGTGACCGCAGCCGCTGAACTGATGGCGGTGCATCACTTTTCCGGTTGCCGTCACCTTGACGCGCTTGGCGGTTCCTCGATGGGTTCGAATCTTAGGCACTGGTTTGCTCCTCCGTTTCGGTCACTTCCGCGACGACGTCCGGTTTGTGTTCCTTGTCACGATGCAGCGTGAACTTCGGCGGACCGGTGGGCGTCGCGCGGGGCGCCAAAATCATGAACATGTTGCGTCCTTCGAGCCGCGGTTCTCGCTCGACGGTGGCCAGAGGCGCCATATCCTCTGCCATCCGATCGAGCAGCCGTCGCCCGAACGACGTGTAGGTAATTTCTCGCCCGCGGAACATGATCGTTACTTTGATCTTGCTTCCGTCGAGCAGCAAGCGTTCGGCCATGCGCGCTTTCGTTTCGTAGTCGTGCGTCTCGATCTTCGGCCGCAGCTTGACTTCCTTCAGCTCGAAGTGCCGTTGTTTCTTACGAGCGTCTTTATCTTTTTTCGATTGCTCGTATTTCAATCGCCCGTAATCGGCGATTTTGCATACCGGCGGCTGGGCCGTGGGCGAGACTTCGATCAGGTCGAGTCCGGCGGTCCGCGCTCGCGTGAGCGCTTCTTCGGTCGGAAGAATTCCGAGTTGTTCGCCGTTTTCGTCGATCACGCGGACCGATCGAATTCGAATCTGATCGTTGACGCGAAGCGGTCGTGCTATGTCCTATTACTCCCCAAAAAGGCGGTGCTTTTTTTGAGGACCCCATCCGTTTGAAAGGCGCTCCGCGCTTCGCGCTTGCGCGCCCCCCATCGCCGTGAGGCCCCCGAAGGCAAATAAAAAATGGCGCTGCCGAGGCAACCCCACCGCGCGGAACCGGCCGACGGTCCCTCGTGTGAAGACCGGATCGCCCGCGGGCATCCGGTGAGCGGGCGGACCCGCTGCTTCGGCCCGCAGAGCATATCACGCCGGCCCGGGCCCGTGTCAACGACCGGTCGGGCGGGGCGGCCGAAGCGGGGTTAGGGGCTCGACCGGCAGGCCCCGAGCGCGTCGCGAAAACGCTCCAGGAAGTAGTCGATCGCGGCGTCGTCGATCGTCAGCGGAGGCGCGATGCGCAGCACGTTCTCCTGGGTGTCCTTGGCGGCGACCCCGCGTGCCAGCAGCTCGTCGGAGAGCCGGCGCGCGGCGATCGCCAGCTGCACCCCGATCAGCAGCCCGCGGCCGCGGACCTCCTGGATCAGCGGGGACCCGGCGGCGCGCAGCCCTTGCATGATCTTCGCGCCGGCGTAGCGGGCCCGCGCGGGGAGGTTTTCGTCGACGATGACGTCGAGCGCCGCAATGGCGACGGCACTAGCCAGCGGATTGCCGCCGAACGTGCTGCCGTGGTCGCCGGGCCAGAAGAGGCCCATCAGATCGGCGTCCGCCAGCGCCGCGGACACCGGGTAAAAGCCGCCGCCCAACGCCTTGCCGACGACCAGAACGTCGGCACGGACGCCGTCGTAGTCGCAGGCGAACATGTCGCCGGTGCGCCCTAGTCCGGTTTGAATTTCGTCGGCGATCAACAGCACGCGGTGCTCGCGGCAAACGGCCCAGGCACGCTTGAGAAATCCCTCGGGCGGAACGTTGACGCCGCCTTCGCCTTGAATCGGCTCGATCAATACCGCGCACGTGTTGGGCGTGATCGCGCGCTCCAGCGCTTCGGCGTCGCCGTACGGAATCGCGACGAAGCCCGGCACGAACGGACCGAACTGGGCGCGATATTCGGCGGTGGTGCTGGCGCTGATCGCCGAAACCGTGCGGCCGTGAAAGTTCTTTTCGAAGACGACGATCTCGGCCGCGTCGTCCGGAATGCCTTTGACGGCGTAGCCCCAGCGGCGTGCCAGCTTTACCGCGGTTTCTACCGCTTCGACGCCGGTGTTCATCGGAAGCGCGACGTCGTAGCCGCTCAGCGCCGTCAGCTTTTCCAAAAAACCGGGCATGCGATCGTTGCGCAGCGCGCGCGAGGTAAGCGTGACTTTCGCGGACTGCTCGACGAGTGCCGCGCGAATGCGCGGATGGCAGTGGCCCTGGTTGACCGCCGAATACGCGCTGATGCAATCCAAGTAACGGTTGCCGTCGACGTCCCACAGCCAAACGTCTTCGGCTCGCTCGACGACCAAGTCGAGCGGATGGTAGTTGTGGGCGCCGAAGCGCTCCTCTGCCGCGATCAGCTCGCGAGCGCGTTGCGAAATTCCGAGCATCGTCGTTCACCGGCGCCGCGTGTGTTTACCGGCGGGGAGCCGGGACCGCGGGGGCGCGCCGGCCCGCGTTCGAGGAACACTTGACGCTTTGACTTAAGGACGGGTCCCTTGGCTACCTCTTGGCCCCGGCTCGACCGGCTGCTGGCGCGCGACCACGCCGCCGTCGGCGAGAAAGGCCGTACGCTGGCACTGTTGCACGGCGAGCGCCGTCCGCACGCCGTCGTGCTGCTGCACGGAATGACGGCCAGCCCGCCGCAATTCGAACGATTCGCCGTCGAGTTGCACGCGCGCGGTCACAACGTGCTCGTTCCGCGGCTTCCGCGCCACGGACACCGGGATCGGCTTTCGACCGCGCTCGAGCGGCTGCGTCCGGACGATCTCTACGCAGCCACGACGAATTACGTCGAAATCGCGCGCGAGCTCGGCGAACGCGTCACCATCGCCGGGTTTTCGCTGGGAGGCCTGCTGGCCGTGTGGAGCGCGCAGCACTTCGACGTCGATCGTGCCGTCGCGATCGCCCCGTTTTTCGGCGTGGCTTGGCTGCCGGGGGCGCTGATGACCGCCGCCGCCGAGCTTCTCCTGCGCGTCCCCAATCGCTATCACTGGTGGAACCCGGTCCTCAAAGAGCGGCAGATGCCCGCGCACGGTTATCCGCGCTTTTCGACGCACGCGATCGCGCAAACGTATCGTATTGCCCGCACGCTCTTGGCGCGCGCGAGCGCGGAACCGCCGCGCGCCGCTCACGTCGTGCTGGTCGCCAACGCCAGCGAGGCTACCGTGAACAATCGCGCAATCCGCCGGCTCTATCGCCGCTGGTCGGTCCTGCGCCCGGGCGTGGTGGAGCTCCGCGTTCTGCGCGGATTGCCGCCCTCGCACGACGTGGTCGAGCCGCTGCGCCACGGCGAGCTGGCCGAGCGCGTTTACCCCGAGCTGTTGGAGGCGATCGATCCGCGACGCCAGGCGCACGACACCAAGTGATCGTTGACCATGCCGACGGCTTGCATGAAGGCGTAGCAGATCGTCGGTCCGACGAAGCGGAACCCGCGGGCGCGTAAATCGCGGCTCATCGCCTCGGACTGCGGCGTGCTCGCCGGGACGTCTTCGCGCTTTCGCCACGCGTTGAGAACCGGCGCGCCGCCGACGACACGCCACACGAACTCGTCGAACGAGCCGAACTCGGTCTGCACCGCCAAAAAAGCCTTCGCGTTGGTCACGGCGGCTTCGACCTTGGCCCGGTTGCGCACGATCCCCGGGTCGCGCAGAATGATCTCGACGCGCTTGGAAGTGAACCGTCCGACCTTGGCAGGATCGAAACCGGCGAATACTTCGCGATAGCGGTCGCGTTTGCGCAGAATCGTGTCCCAGCTCAATCCCGCCTGCGCCCCTTCCAGCACGAGCATCTCGAACAGCTTGCGATCGTCGTGCAACGGGATACCCCACTCGCGATCGTGATACGTCAGCTCGGGTTCGTTTCGCGCCCACGGGCAGCGCACGAGTCGTTTCGGCATGGGGCTGCGGATTCAACGCAGGCCGCGCAGTCGCATGCACGAAGGCTCGTCCGCATGAATCCGGCGGCGACATACGAGGAGGCCGTAGAGCGGGCGGCCGCGTTTGCCGCCGCCGACGACGACCGCATCCTGCCGGAGGCGCGGACCGTGCTGCTCGCCGGCGGCGCCAAGACGCCGTTGGCGGTGGTGCTGTTTCACGGCATTACCAACAACCCGGCGCAATATTCGCAGTTCGCCCCGCAGCTTCGCGCCCAAGGCGTGAACGTCTTCGTTCCGCGCATGCCGTTCCACGGCTATAAGGACCGCATGACTTCGGATATCGCAAAGCTGACGTCCGAGATGCTGCTCGAGCGCGCGACCGAAGCCGTCGACGTCGCGTGCGGCCTGGGGGATCGCGTCGGGGTCGCGGGCATTTCGATGGGCGGATCGATCGCGGCCTACTTCGCGCAGCACCGCGCGATCGACGTGGCCGTGCCGATTGCGCCGGACTTCGCCCTCCTGCAGCTGCCGTACGTCGCCAGCTACGCGGCCGAGCGCGTGTTGTTGTGGCTGCCCAACATGTTCTTTTGGTGGGACCCGCGCGTGCGCGGCCGCCAGGAGCCGCACACCGCCTATCCGCGCTGCTCGACCCACGCGCTCATGCAGACGATGCGAATCGGCGACGACGTCTATCGCGCCTGCAGGAAAGAACCGCCGCGCGCCGGCCGGATCGCGACCGTCGTCAACCCCAGCGACCCGGCCGTAAACAACGAGGTCACGCGCGACGTATGCGAAGCGTGGAGCGGATGGGGCGTGCCGGTGCGGTACGTCGAGCTGCGCCGGTTGCCGGAGAATCACGACATCGTCGATCCGCGCAATCCGCTGGCGCGGACGCAGCTGGTCTATCCCAAGCTTCTCGAGCTTTTGCTGCAAACCGGCGCCGGCTGAAGCTTGCCGCGCGCGCCGCGGCGCGTGATGGAAGCGCGTGCGCCGTCACCGCCTGCTGCAAGCGCGCTTGTACCGTCTGCTCGCGCAATGGGGCCGCGAACGCGGGATCGTCGAGTCGCGCCCGCGGTGCACGCTGTCCGCGCCCGGCGAAGGCGCCCGATCGCTCGTTCCCGACCTGGCGTTCTTTTCGACGGCGCGCGTCGGCCGTGGCTCCGCGCCGCGCGCGGCCGCACGAATTGCACCGGACGTCGTCGTCGAGATTCTGCCGCCGGACGCCGGCTTCGGGCCCGAAGCCGCGAACGCCGTCCTCTATCTCGCCAACGGCGCGCGGCTGGTGGTCGTCGTCGATCCCGCGAGGCGCGCGGTCGGCATGCACGAATGGCTCTCGACCGCGTGGTTCGTCGAGCCCGAGAGCGCGGTCGGCACCGAGTTCGACGGCTTGCGGATCGACACGGCGGCGCTGTTCGACGGTCTCTGATCTCGCCCGCGTCGTTCACATGTACAGGCGAAGCCGCGGCCACGCGGCGGCGAGCGGTTCGCGAATACCGGTGCAGACGCTGATCGGAATGTTGCGTTCGAACGACGTCGTCCAGCGGTCGTCGAAGTGGGTCGCGAGCCGCGCGTTTTCAAACAGCCGGTCCGAGGCGATGCAGTGGCCGTTGACGTCGATCACGACCTGGCCGCTGTAGCCGTGCGTTCCCCACAGCCAGAAGTTGTTGTTTCCGGAAATGGCCGGCGGCAAGCCGTAGGCTTTGCCGAAGAAGTCGATCGCCGACGCTTCACCGTAATTGCGCGTGTAAATCACGGCTTCCGCGCGGCGGCCCGGGGGAAGCGCGTCGTAGACTTGTGCAACCGTCGCCGTCAGTTCCGGCCAGCCGTGCATGTCGGCCCAGTCCGACGGGAGGGCCGACGAGACGTCGCGGATGGTCGCGACCATCGACGTGCGTACGTGCCAGAAGCTCTTGACCCAGTGCACGTAGGCCAGCATCGAAGACTCGGACAGAATCGGAAGCGAAAACGGCAAGAAGGCCGACGCCGGAACGAGCGCGGCCGCGAGCCCGTACCGAACGAAACGAAGCCGTTGCGTCCAGCCCTCGACGGCGACGCCGCCGGCCGCGAGAATCGGCGGATAAACGTCGCCCATATAGTAGTGCTTGCCGTGGAACGCGATCATGAGCGCGACCATGGCGACGTAGGCGACCGCTAAGAAGCGGTACGAAGGACGCAGGAACAGCCACGCAAGGCCCGCGAGCCAGATCGGTGAGACGACGATGTTGGTGATCAGCAACTGCTGGAACACGTAGGTGAGCGGGCCGACGTTGACGTTGCGAAACTCGACCCCGTGATGCAGAACCTGCCACATCGGAAAGCCGTACGCAGCTTGCCAAATTAGATTGGGAAGGGCGATCGCGCCGGCCAGCGCAGCTCCCGCCATGAACCACGGCGACGCGAGAAACCGGCGCTGCGGCGTCGCGATCAAACCCATCGCCAGCGCGGCGATGAAGAAGAGCGCGCTGTACTTGCTTTCGATGCTGACGCCGAGGGCCGCTCCGGCAGCCAGCCATTGGCGCGGACTCCCGCCGTTGACGACGCGCACGGCGTACAGCGCCGCCAGCGGCCAAAGCCAGAGGCCGACCATGTCCGGCCCGGCTTTCATTCCGAAACTCGTGAGAACGCCCGAAAAAAGAAACCCGGCCGCCGCCACCAGCTGCGCGAACGCACCGCCGCCGAGTTCGCTCGCGAGCACGCACGTTATGTAAACGCCGCCGGCGGCGAAGCACGCCGGAATCAAACGAAGTGCGAACAGCGAGTGTCCGAACAGTTGCGACCCCGCCGCCAGCAGCGGGACGACCGGCGGCTGATCGACGTAGCCCCAGGCCGGATGAAATCCGCAAACGATGAAGTAGAGCTCGTCGCGGAAAAATCCGTAGTGCGGGTTGCCGAAGGCGTGTACGGTAAACGCTGCCAGCGCGGCGGCCGCAGGAATGCTGCGCGCGTTCATCGCCTCGGTCATACCCAACCGGGCCGATCCCGTCAAGGAGCGCGCCGCCGAGCGCTTAGGTCGGGTCGAAGCTTCCCGTCAGAATCATCTGCTCGGACAGTTCGCGCGCGGTTCGAAACCGTCGGCGTGCCTCGTCGGAAGATGAGGGCAGATCTCGCTCGATGCGCTCGAGCTCTTCGTCGAACATCGTGCCGATCGACGCGGGCGTGTACGGGCCGGGATAGCGCAGACGCTGGGCGATCATCAACCGGTAGATGCGGTCGGTCGCGAGGTCTTCCATGTAGCCGTCCAGCAGGCTCGCGCCCTTCCCTTCGAGCACGCCGTTGCGATAACGGATGACCGTACGGACGGCGGCGCGGGTGCCTTCGACGGTCGTCGCGCCGACGCCGGCCGGCGCGGGGCGCAAGTCGGGATGGACGCTTTGCAGGCGCGGCCGGCGCTCGAGCTGATTGGGCGACGGAAACTGCGCGACCGCGATGGAGTTTTGGTCCGGATGTCCGGTCCACGCTCCGTCCATCAGGCACGCGGCTTCGTTCCGTTTGTCGCGCTCCAGCACCGTCAGCGCGCGCGCGTTGAGTTCCGCATCCTCGCGGCTCGGATAGAGTGCCGTCATTCCGCCGATCGCGAGCGCGCCGTGCTTGTGCGCGATCTCCGGCAACAGCGTGCGCACGCGCTGGAAGAACGGGACGTCGAGCGGAATGGTGTTGCGATCGGGCAGCAGCCAGTTGGGGTCGCTGAGGTTATAGTGGATCAGCGACGCCATGTAATCCCAGCGCCCGAGGTTCAGCCCGAGGATGTAGTCGCGCAGGTTGTAGAGGAACTCTTCCATTTCGTAGGCGATCGGATGCGATTCGATCAGCGCCATCGCTTTGATGGACCCGGGACGCCAGCCTTTGGCCGCGATCGCGG
>Ga0335074_10010414_pt1 | contig 13012 bp, 10 predicted proteins | sample Lox_Sample_23_FD_206715 | JGI IMG/M metagenome (GOLD analysis project Ga0335074, IMG submission 206715) | Soil microbial communities from Loxahatchee National Wildlife Refuge, Florida, United States - Lox_Sample_2.3 | ecosystem: Environmental > Terrestrial > Soil > Wetlands | place: USA...
GGCATGACGAAAACTCCGGGGGTGATTTCGTAGGCTTTGACAGGCGCGTACTTCGAGAACCGACCGCCTTGTGGCTCAGCAAGGGGCAACAGAAGCGCGACAACACATCCGAAGCCTATTAGTTTTGTCATCGTCTTGGCGGGTGGCGCATCCTATTTTCAACTAGCTTGCGAATCGACATCGGAGCGAAGGCGGATCATACCACACCGTCATTTGACGACTGCGGCTACTCACCCAATTCCGGGTGCCGCACCCTCGCGGTTTTGGAGGGTGCGCGGCTTCGCATGAGACATCGCCTCGAACGCCGCAACAGCCAGCGCCATACGTCAACCGCCCCTCCGGGACCGCGGCGCTTGGCGCCCGCCTAGAAACAAGGCGGCCCTTCGACAGGCTCAGGACAAGCCGCTACAGATGCAAAAGCAAAAGCGGGCGCGGCGAGCAGCGCCCCTACAGCTGAGAAACCGGAGGCAACGGCGAAGAGAAAGGCCCCACCCTCATAAACCGAGGATGGGGCACCCGGAAATTCAGAATCTCGCGGCGATGATGCGAATTACTGGCGGACGATTTCGGCGTTGGAACTGGGGGCGACGATGCGCATGAGGCGGCCGGAGCCATCGAGGTAGACGTCGACTTCGAGGTCTTCGGTTTTGACGCTGAGCTCATCGAGCTTCTTGCCGTCGACGTCCTGGCTGCCGAGCGACTGGACGGTGATGGTGCCGGGCGTGAGTTCCTGCGGGACGAGGACGGAAAAAGTTTGCGAGCCTTTCTTCCGCCAGTCGTAGAGGTGCGCGAGGACGGCGTACTGGTAGTAGAGATTATTGTCGAGGATCACGATTTGCGGAGAGCCGAACGTCAACTGCTGAGTGAAGGGGCGCGCGTTGCCGACGTGGAGCTCGATCGAAGCGATGGGGCCGTTGAAGGAGATGGTGGCGCTGGCTTTTTTCGCGCCCTGCGTGGACCAATCGTAGCGGACGGGCGTGCCGTCGGCGCGAAATTCGAGGGTGCCGGTGACGCTTGTCTTGGAGCCGTCGGCTGCCGAGATTTGCGATTCGCCGCGGGCGATCCAGTCGCCACCGCCGCCACTGGGGCTGATGTCGAAGTCTTCCTTGCCCATCTGCGCGCCGTTGACCATGATCTTGAAGCTGCCCTTATCCGGGGTGAACGCCGAGGAGATGTCCGGGTGCGCCGAGGCGGCGACAGAGGCGAACAGCAGCGCGGCGAAGATGGAAATCGCGAGAACGCGGTGGTTTCTTGCCGCGCGCGTCACACCGTCACCTGCGGGAAAATTCCGAGAGCGAGAATCTGTTCGACGACGCGCGAGGGCTCGGCACTGCTGTCGACCCGATAATCGGCCAATTCGTACGCGGGCAAGCGCTCTTCGTAGAGGCGGCGGAAGCTGGCCTCGTCGCGGAAGAGGGGGCGGTCGGTGACTTGCGCGCAGCGATGGAGCAGATCCTCGATCGGGCAACGCAGCCAGATGAGGATGGCGCCATTTTCGCGGAGCAGCGCGAGATTCTGCGGCTGCGCGATCGTGCCGCCGCCGAGCGAAACGATGCGCGGCCGCTGGGTTTCGGCGTATTCCGCGACGACGCGGGCGAGGTGTTCGTGCTCGATGCGGCGGAACTCGGGCTCGCCGCGCGTGGCGAAAATCTCCGCGATGGTCAGGCCGGTGGCGTCGGTGATGCTTTTGTCCAGGTCGGTTTTCGGCCAGCCGAGCTGGCTCGAGAGCAGGCGCGCGGTCGTCGATTTGCCGCTGCCCATGAATCCGGTGAGGCAGACCAATCGACGCAGGCGATTTTCGTTCGGCATCGGATGCGAAGCGCCGCGAGCTGCCGCGAGTGCAATCAATCGCGCTTCAGGATGTTGATTGTACCATTGAAGGAACTCAGTTCGACGCTGGCGCGGCCGGAGTTGAGCGATCCGAAAAGCGCGTTGCCCAAGCCGCGCATGAAGTGGTGATGCGAAGGCGGGTCGAGGCGCGCTTCGTTGTGCACTTTGCCCTTCAGCGAGGTGGCGCTCAAATCGAAGGAGTCTCCGGGGGAGAAGCGCACTTCGATCACGCCCGTGTAGTTCTTCAGTCGGTAGGTGGCGTTGGGGAGAAACTCTCCATTGAAAAGAATGTTGCCGTTGGAGGTTTGCGCGCGGACGTAGGGGCTGTGGATATCGATGAAGCGGAAATTTCCGCTGATCGAGGACACCTCGATCCGCCCGGTGCACCGCACGCATTGAAACGAACCGTCCACGGTCTTGACGGTAAGGTAGCCGGCGGCGTCTTCGAGGTCGACTCCGGCAGCGATGGTCTCGACGTTCATGTCGCCGAGGACGTTCGAGACGTTGACGCCACCGGCGTCGTCGTGAATCTCAAGCTCGGTATCCTGCGGAACACTGATTTCCAGATCGGTGCGAAGGTCGCCGGGCGCGGCAGTATCGGAAACCGGGCGGGTGATGACGTCGACGCGATTGCCGCTCTGCTCGGCGTCGACGTCGGCGCTGGTGGTGGCGCGGGTGGCGACGACCATGACTTCAGATTTCGTCCAGGCGCGAACGGTGACGGTGCCGTTGGGATTGTGGATGGCGACGACCGGATGAGCGTCGACGCGGAAGTGCTGGGTGATACGGTCGTTGGCGTAGGCGGAGGCGGCGCCGAGGATGAGAAGCCCCGGAACGAGGATTCCTGTTTTCTTCCAATGCCGGAAAGCAGCCCGCTGGGTGGCGTGAGTCCTCATTGACCGTCGTCTCCGCGGTCGCTCATTTGCGCGAGCAGATCCGCCTTTTGCTGATAGGCACCGTACAAATAATCGCGTGCGATTTCGCTCTGAGGATCTTCGCGCACGCTTTTTTCACACAAAGCGATGTAGTTGTCAACAATAGCGAGGTTCTTTTGTAATGAGGCGGCCACGACCGGATCGGTGTCTTTTAGGGAGGCAAAGGCTTCGTGCTCGGCCGTATCGAGCTGGGCGCTGAGGGGCTGAGTGGCGACTTCGGTGCCATTCAGCCAGCGAGCATCGTTGCCAATGCGGCTGCCCGTACCGGTAAGCGCGGCTCCGACACCGATGAGCGCGGCGAGATAGGCGCCCGCGAGCACGGGGCGCGGAACGGCGGCGAAGATGACGTCGAGCCAACTGTGCGAAGTGCGAGCGGCCACGTGGGGACCGGCGTGGATCAGGCCTTCCTGCTCGAGCTGCGCGCGCACAGCGATCCAGACGCGCGGCGAAGGCTCGGGGTCGTCAGCGGCCATCGAAGGCGCGGCGTGCTGGATTGTCGAGAGATCCGCGACCAGGGAGCGGCAGTCGCCGCAAGCGCGAAGGTGCGCTTGAGCGTCCGCGGGACGATCTCCCTCCATCCAATCGCTCAGGTGATCCAGAAATTGGTTACATCCATTGGTATTCATGTTCAGTCCTCGCCACCGGAAGCGCTTCCCGCCGCGCGGCGCTCCTCGCGGGCCTTCGCGCGCACGGCCTCATGGAGGAGGTCGCGAAGGCGCATGCGGGCTTTGTGAAGCTGCGACTTGGAATTGCCGATCGAGCAGCTCATGATCTCGGCAATTTCGTTGTGCTCGTATCCTTGCACGTCGTGCAACACAAAAACCGCCTTATAACCTGGAGGCAGCTGGTCGACGGCGCGCTGCAAGTTGACCCTGTCGATCGAGCCGGTTAATTCGATGTCGACCGCGCCGAAATCGCGGCGCGGCGTACCCGACTCCTCGTCGCCTTCGGTGACCTGTTCGAGCGAAGTTTCCTTGCCCGACTTCCTCCGCAATTTCATCAGGACGACGTTGACCGCCAGGCGATGAAGCCACGTCGAAAACGCCGATTCGCCCCGGAACGTCGCGATCTTGCGGAAGAGCTGCAGGAACGCTTCCTGCGTCAGGTCCTCTGCCTCAGCCGTATTTCCCACCATCCGGAGGCACAGCGAATAGACACGGCGACTGTGCAGCCGATAGAGCCGCTCGAAAGCGGCGGCATCACCCTGTTGGGCAAGCCGGATCGCTTCCGGCTCGGCTATCTCTCCGGATTCACTTCGTCTCGTTCGGGCCACGCTACCCGTCGGGACGCATCCATCAATGCGATGCGGTCGCCCTTATAGAAGTTGTCCTTCGTGTTTCCTGCCGCGCACCTGCCGCGTTCCATATACTTCCGGACGGGTGTTGCGGTGAGCTACGCGTCAAAGCGCGCGGAAGACTTCGAGAACCTTCCCAAATGTATTGTCGTCGGATTCGCGCTGCGCGTCTAGGGCGCTGAGGCGGAGACAATTTTTCGGAGATGCCTGCGAAGAGCGACGAACGATCGTTTAGGCCGGGGCACCGGAGAGGCGCGGCTTCGCGCGCAGGCGCCCGGCGGGCGGCGAAGCGTCCAATTCAGCGGCGAGCGAAGGCACTTGATCGGCGGGCAGCGAACGCAAGAAGCTTTTGAGCACGATCTCGGTTTCGCGCAAGCAGGTGCTGAAATCGTAGTGGAGGTAATCGAGCTTGGTCCAGCAGTCGGCGGGCTCGACGGACGTGCCCCTCGAGATATCGCTGGCGGCGTCGTGAAATTCGCGCTCGATCTGGTCGAGGGTATCCGAAAGAATGCGCAGCTTATGGAAGAAGCGGGAGCGATCGCCGAACAACAGGTGGTGGAGGATGCCGTTCCAAGAGGCCGCGCTCTGACCCGTATCGCCGCGAAAGAACTCCGAATTCAGGGGTTCGACGGCCGGGACGCGGTGGATATGGCGGCCGCGTACGGAAAGCGCGTCGCAAAGGCCGACCAAAGTGGAGGACAGGCGAGTCATGAGGTCCGCCGCGACGGATACCTGTTGCCGGGCGCACACCAGTTCACCACGCGCGCGCAAGGACAGCGCCCCGTCGAGCGCCACGCTCATCATCGCGTACGCGCATTCCCAGCGACGAACGACCGTGTCAAAAACCTGGCCTTTGTCGCGGGGTAGGGCCGTAAACCACTCTTCTGTGACCCTGCGGCGTTCGTTAGAAGGCCGCGTATTCGGACGCCTAGAGAAAACCACCACTGCCCCCAAGATCGCGCTCCATTATAACACCCAAATCAATAGTTTCGCGGGAAGGGGTTTTCCGGCTTTGGCGCGGCTCTGATATTGATATTGGCGACAGGTGACCGATCCGTTTCCAGATTTCACCAAAATGGGAACCTGGTTGCGAGCCGGTTTCTTGACGCTCTCGGAAGGCGCCCGTTATACTCGCCCGATTCGCATCTGATTATGTGCAAGTTGTGCGTGACCGGAAAGGAACGTTCCGTTGGATTTCGAACCGCTCGACCAGTACCTGCAGCGCCGCAAAAAACTGACCGAAATCGAGGCCCTCGGGCACCCGGCATACCCCCACAAATTCGACTGGACACACACGCCGCGGCAGGTAGTGGAGCAGTTTGGGGAGCGAACGGCCGACCAGCTCGAGGCCGGGCCGGTGAACGTCCGGGTGGCGGGCCGGATTCTTGCGCTTCGCCCGATGGGCAAAGCCGGCTTTGCGCATCTGGCCGGAGATGGCGGGCGGCTGCAGATCTACGTGAGACTGGACGTGGCCGGAGAGCAGGCGTTCAAGCTGTTTCAACTGCTCGATCTGGGGGACATCATAGGCGTGTGGGGCCACCTTTTCCGGACGAAAACCAACGAGCTGACGGTTAAGGTGGAGGGCCTGGAAGTGCTGAACAAGGCGCTCCTGCCGCTCCCGGAAAAGTGGCACGGGCTTGCGGATACGGAGCAGCGGTACCGGCGGCGGTACCTCGACCTGATCGTGAACGAGCGCACGCGCGAGATTTTCCTTCGCCGCGCGCAGATCATTCGCGAGCTGCGAAGATTTTTCGACGAACGCGGCTACTCGGAAGTGGAAACTCCGATGATGCATCCGATCGTGGGCGGAGCGACGGCACGGCCCTTCGTGACGCATCACAACACCTTTGATATGGATTTGTATCTGCGGATCGCGCCGGAGCTGTATCTGAAGAGGCTGGTGGTGGGCGGGCTCGATCGCGTTTATGAGATCAACCGGAACTTCCGCAACGAGGGAATCGACGCAATCCATCAGCCGGAATTCACGATGCTGGAGTTCTATCAGGCGTACAGCGATGCGGGCGCGTTGAGGGACCTGACGGAAGAGCTATTTCGCGACCTGGCGCAGAGGGTGTGCGGCACGACTAAGGTGAAATACGGCGAGGGCGAAGAGGCGACGGAACTCGACTTCGGCAAGTTCACGCGGCTCTCGATGCACGAGGCGATTCTGAAGCACGTGCCCACGCCGCCGGGCAAAACGGCGACGGCCGGCGATCTTGCGTCCAAGGAAGGGTTGCGAAAGCTGCTGGAGGCGGCGCTGCCGGTGCTGGATGAGGCGATCGCGGCGGAGCTTCCCCGGAAACTCCAACCGTGGGAGCACGGAACTCCGAGTCCCACGAAGGCGCTCACAACGGAGAAAGCGATCATTCATTTGATTCTCGCGAATCTCGACCGCGAGCCGCTGGGCCGGGCGATCGGAGATGTTTTCGAGGCGGTGGCGGAGCGATACCTGGTCCAGCCGACGTTTATCTACGATTTTCCCGTGGAGATTTCGCCGCTGGCGAAGCGCCGCCCCGACGATCCTTCGCTGACCGAACGCTTCGAGCTTTTCGTGGCGGGGATGGAAATCGCGAACGGCTTTTCGGAATTAAACGATCCGATCGACCAGGAAAGCCGTTTCCGGGCGCAAGTGGAAAAGGGCGGCGTGGAGGCGCCGAAGGAAGTCGATGTCGATTACATCCGCGCGCTGAGCCACGGGCTTCCGCCGACGGCGGGCGAAGGAGTGGGAATCGACCGCGTGGTGATGCTGCTGACGAATTCGCATGCAATTCGCGAGGTGATCCTCTTCCCTCTTTTGCGCGGGGAGAGTGCCGAGGAATCCGACGCGGCGAACGACGAAAGCGCGAAATGACATTCGAATGGCTGGTGGCGCTGCGGTACCTGCGTTCGCCGAACCGGCCGGCGGTGCTGCGGCTCGTGACGCTGCTCGCCGTGCTGGGCGTGGCGGCGGGAGTGACGACGCTGGTGGTGGCGCTTTCGATGAACACAGGATTCCGGCAGGCGATCCGCGACCGGCTATTGAGCGTGACGGCGCACGTGAACATCAAGCCGGTGAGCCCCCAGGGAATCGAGGATTACAAGGCGCTGATCGCGAAGCTAAGCGGCACTCCGGGGGTGCAATCGATCGTTCCCGCAATTTACAGCACGGTGCTGCTGTCGTCGGGAACGCATCCGCATCCGCTGGTGCTGAAAGGCGTCGATCCGGAACTCGAACGAAACGCGGGCAGCGCGCTGAAGCATATCGTCTCGGGCACGGACCAATTCGCTCCCGACGCGGACGGCATTCCGGCGCTGGTGATCGGGCGTCTGATGGCGGAGGACCTGAAGATTTCGGCGGGCGATTACGTGACGCTGATCAGCCCGCAGGGCAACCTGACGCCGTTTGGGATGCTGCCACTGTCGCGGCGATTCAGGGTGGTGGGGATTTTCGATTCGGGATTCTACGATTACGACGCGAATTGGGGATTCGTAACATTGAAGTCGGCGCAATCGCTGGCAGGAGTGGGCGACGTGGTGAGCCTGCTCGAAGTGCGCGTGAAGAATCTCGACGACGCGCGCAAGATCGCCGATGAGCTTGTGCGGCGAGCGGGGCCGGGATATTACGCAACCACGTGGATGGACGAGAATCGCGCGCTCTTTCGCGCGCTCAGCCTCGAGAAATTGGTGACCGCGCTTTTCATCGGGCTGATCACGTTTGTGGCGGGGCTGAACATTCTGGTAGTGCTGACGATGACGGTGACGGACCGCGCGAAAGACATCGCGGTGCTGATGGCGGTCGGCGCGCGGAGGCATCAGATTCGCAGGATTTTCATTTTGCAGGGGCTGGCAATCAGCATCGCCGGCACTGCGGCAGGGCTCGCGGCGGGATTCGGCTTTTCCTGGATCGCGAATCGCTGGCAATTGATCCCGCTGAATCCCGAGGTGTACGCGATTCCGTACGTTCCCTTCCACTCGAACGGCACCGACGCGATCTGGATCGCCGTGGCGGCGCTGGCGATCAGCATTGCGGCGACAGTTTTGCCGGCGCGATCGGCCTCGAACATCCTTCCGGTGGATATTCTGCGGTTTGAGTAGGAGCTTTGCCGACGTCATCATTTGCAGGCCGTCGGCATGGTGTTGCGCCCGCTTCGCGGGCTGGATGCGTTTCCGCACCGGTTCCCACGGCTTGCGGCGTGGGCCACTGTCTATCGCGCGCCTCCTGCGTTTCTGATCTGTGCCACTGCAGCTAGGGAGGATTTGACTGGAAGATCAAGGAATTTCGATCAGAGAATCGAGTTACTTCGATAGCCGTTTCGATTCGTTCGAAAAGGGCGAGCGTGTTAAAATGAAGGTGTCGGAGTGGGGCAGTGCCATTATTTGGCAGTTGGTTGGCCGTATAAGGGAAGAACCTGGGACAAGTGTGAAAGCGATTCTCCGAGGCGGCTTCCGACGTCTAACTAATGTAGTGTAACGCAAGGACATATCTGCGGCGGTTTTCGGCATCTAACGTGTGAAGAGAACCGGCGGGGTCATGCAGAAAAACGCGAGCGCGACGATCGAAACGGACGACTCCAATGCCGGGGGCGTCGCAACCTCCAGCGAGATTCTGCGCGCGACAAACCTTCGCAAAATTTTCTATTCGGGCTCGCAGGAGATCGTACCCCTGGGGGGGATCGATCTTTCGGTGGAGCGCGGAGAGATGATTGCGATCGTGGGGCCGTCCGGGACCGGGAAAAGCACGCTACTACATCTTTTGGGCGCGCTGGACACTCCGACGAGCGGTGCAGTATACTTCGCCGGGAATTCACTCCGTTCACTTCGAGAGGCCGAGCTGGCAGAGTATCGCAACAAGTCCGTCGGGTTCGTGTGGCAGCGGCATCATCTGCTGCCGGATTTCACCGCGGCGGAAAATGTGGCGATGCCGCTGCTGGCAGGCGGGAAGCAGACCGGGCAGGCGTTGCGGGCAGCGGGAGATTGGCTGGCGGAAGTCGGCCTCGGGGACCGCGCGACGCAACGCGCAGGAGAACTTTCGGGCGGCGAACAACAGCGCGTGGCGATTGCCCGGGCGCTGGTGAACGAACCCGTGATTCTTCTGGCGGACGAGCCGACCGGCGACTTGGACGAACGGAGCGCAGAGAACATTTTCGAACTCATGCAGAGGTTGCACGACTCCCATCACCTGACGTCGATTCTCGCGACACACAATTTGTCACTAGCAAGGCGGACAGACCGCGTTCTGACTTTGGAGCACGGTGGCTTGACGCCGAGCGCAGAAGTGCTCGCGGGCGCAGCGGCCGGTATGGCGCGCGCGACGAGCGCTGGGGCAAATTCCCCGGGAGAATGTGGGTGAACCGTGTTTGAACGCTACACAGAAAAGGCTCGGCGAGTGATCTTCTTCGCCCGGTACGAGGCGAGCCAATACGGCAGCCCGTACATTGAGACGGAACACTTGCTGCTCGGCTTGCTGCGCGAGGACAAGGCGCTTGCGAATCGGTTTCTGCGGACCCACGGCTCGATCGAATCCATCCGCAAGGAGATTGAATCGCGGATCACGGTCCGCGAACGCATTTCCACGTCGGTCGAAGTGCCCCTCAGCCAGGAGTGCAAGCGCATCCTCAATTACGCCGCTGAAGAGGCGGAACGTCTCGGGCACAAGCACGTAGGAACGGAACACCTGCTGCTGGGAGTACTGCGGGAGGAGAAATCCTTTGGCGCCGAAATCCTGCTAGAACGGGGATTGAGGCTATCCACCGTGCGCGAGGAGCTGGCTCGCAGCGCGGGAGAGAAGGTGCCTGTGAACCGTCCCAAAGAAGCATCACTGTTGGCGGAGTTCAGCCGCGATCTGACGCAAGCGGCGATGGAAGGACAGCTCGATCCGCTGGTCGGCCGGGATCGCGAGCTCGAGCGGGCCATTCAGATTCTGTGCCGGCGCACGAAAAATAATCCTGTCCTGATCGGCGAACCGGGCGTGGGCAAGACCGCCATCGTCGAAGGACTGGCGCAACGGATCGCGGATGGCGACGTGCCGCCGTTCCTTGCGGACAAGAGGATTCTCTCGCTCGATTTGTCGCTGATCGTGGCCGGAACGAAGTATCGCGGGCAATTCGAAGAGCGGCTGAAGACCATCATGAAGGAACTGATGGAGAGCCAGAACGCGATCGTGTTCATCGACGAATTGCACACGCTGGTGGGAGCGGGGTCGGCGGAAGGGTCGCTCGATGCAGCGAATATCTTGAAGCCCGCGCTGAGCCGCGGCGAAATCCAGTGCATCGGCGCGACGACGCCCGCGGAATACCGGAAATCGGTGGAGAAGGATCGCTCGCTCGAGCGGCGGTTCCAGTCGATCAAGGTGCCGGCGCCGGCGGAAGACGAAGCGATTCGGGTGCTGCAGGGCGTTCGCGACCGCTACGAAAAATTCCATGCGGTGAGCTATACGGAAGACGCGATCCGCTACGCCGTGTATCTCTCGAGCCGGTACATTCCGGACCGCTTCCTGCCGGACAAGGCGATCGACCTGCTGGATGAGGCGGGCGCGCGCGTGAAGCTGCGCCAGGCGATGCTGCCGGATGAAGTCGCGGAAGTGCAGAAGCGGGTGAAGTTCATCACGCACCGGATGGAAACGGCGATCGCGAACCACGAGTTCGAGAAGGCGCGTTTTTATTCGGAGGAGGAGCGCAAGGAGAAGGAACATCTCCGCGTGCTGCGCGAGAAGCTGAAGATCGACGATTCGTCGACGGGAATCGTGACGCGCGAGGACATCGAGGAAGTGGTAGCGCGATGGACGGGGATCACGGTGACGTCAATCAAGGAAGACGAGCAGCAGAAATTGCTGCGGATCGAGGAAGAACTGCACCGCCGCGTCATCAGCCAGGACAAGGCGATCACCGCGCTGGCGCGAGCGATTCGCCGGAGCCGCGCCGGATTGAAGGCGCCGGGGCGTCCGGTGGGCTGCTTCCTGTTCCTCGGACCGACCGGTGTGGGCAAGACGGAAGTCGCGCGGCGGCTTGCGGAGTTTCTGTTCGGCAGCGAAAAGTCGCTGATCCGCTTCGACATGTCGGAATACATGGAGAAGCATTCGGTTTCGAAGCTGATCGGCGCGCCTCCAGGATATGTGGGATACGAAGAGGGCGGACAGCTGACGGAACGGGTGCGGCGCACTCCGTATTCCGTGATCCTGCTGGATGAAATCGAGAAGGCGCATCCGGATGTGTACAACATCCTGCTGCAGGTGTTCGAGGACGGCCAATTGACTGACGGCCTAGGAAATACAGTTGATTTCCGCAATACGATCATTATTATGACTTCGAATCTTGGGGCGCGCCAATTGCAGAAGCAGACTGGACTGGGCTTCCAGTCGACGGATGGCGTGGCTGTGGTGAAGAGCCAGGACGATATGGTGATGGGAGAGGTCAAGCGAGTTTTCAATCCGGAATTTCTGAACCGTCTGGATGAAGTGATACTGTTCAATTCGCTGACCGACGCGGATCTTTTGTTGATCATCGATCTTCTCATCAGCCAGATGAACGAGACGCTCGTGCACCGTCAAGTGCAAGTCGTAACGACGACCGAAGCACGGCAATGGATACTGGAAAAAACCTGCGGCGATCGGAATTACGGCGCGCGGCCGCTACGGCGCGCGTTGCAAAAATATGTCGAAGACCCGCTGTCGGAAGCTCTCATTCAGGGCGAACTCCAGCGGCCGGCGACACTGGAAGTCTTTCTCTCCGGCGACAGCCTGGCGTTTCGTCCTGTGGCGGAAGCAACCCCGGTGGCCCACTAAGAATCCTACACGCGCAAGCCGGATAAGGCCGAGCCGGCAGGGGAGCATAAAATCTTGGGCGGCGAACTGCGGCCTTGATCATCATGGCCGCCAAGAAGGAGTTATTTCCGCGCGCGTTCGAGTCTCTCGTGGTTGTGTCTTTGCTAATCCTTACGGCGACGCAAAGCCTTTGCGCACAGCAGCCGACGGAATCAAACTCACAGCAATACGTGATCGAACGGATCGAGTTCATCGGACTTCGCCGAATCCAGCGCGATACCCTGCTCGCGCGCATTTTTTCGCGTCCTGGCGACCCTTATAACCCCGACGCCCTGCGCCGCGACTTCCAGGCTCTCTGGAATACGCAGTTTTTCGAGGATATCCGTCTTGAAGTAGAGAACAGCCCCGACCAACCGAACGGGAAGATCGTCCTTTTCTACGTCAGCGAGCGGCCGATCATCCGGCGCATCGAGTACAAGGGAAATAAATCGATCACGGAATCGGACATTCTCGACGCGTTCAAGGACAAAAAGGTGGGGCTTTCGGTGGAAAGCCAGTTCGATCCCACGAAAATCAAACGCGCGGAAGTGGTGATCAAGGAACTCCTGGCGGAGCATGGCCACCAGTTCGCGACGGTCAAACCCACTTACGAGCGCATTGCGGCTACGAACGCGGTGAAACTCGTCTTCAACATCGACGAAGGCCCCAAAGTGAAAGTCGGCACGATTACGATCGTGGGAAATAAGGCGTTTTCGTCGAGGAAAATCGTCCGGGCGATGAAGCACGACCGGCCGGTGGCCATTCCCCTGTACATTACCGAAATACCGATCTGGAGCAAGACGTTCGACCAGCCGAAATTGGAAGAGGACCTGGAGGTCGGGATCCGCGGGCTTTACCAGGACCACGGGTATTTCAAGGTCGTAGTGGACGAACCTACGCTGAAGACGATCACTCAGAATAAAGGCGGGATTCCCATACCGGTGCCGGGCATCGGCGCGCAACACGGCAAGGCAACGAATATCACGATCCGAATCGAGGAGGGCGCGCAGTACCGGATGGGAAAACTGACGTTCCGGAGCGCCGATCCAGATCAAGGCCTCATCTTCAAGGCGGATTTTCTCCAGCGCGTTTTCCCGCTGAAACAAGGGGACATTTTCGACGCGGACAAGATCCGCAAGTCGCTCGAGGATTTCCGGAAACTGTACGGCGATTACG
>Ga0335074_10010415_pt1 | contig 13012 bp, 7 predicted proteins | sample Lox_Sample_23_FD_206715 | JGI IMG/M metagenome (GOLD analysis project Ga0335074, IMG submission 206715) | Soil microbial communities from Loxahatchee National Wildlife Refuge, Florida, United States - Lox_Sample_2.3 | ecosystem: Environmental > Terrestrial > Soil > Wetlands | place: USA: Florida...
CTTCTTGTCGCTCTTCCATATGGAAAAATTTTTCTGCGCTAAACCAGACTGGGTTGGGTGTTCTCAATCCCGGCTCCCCCGCTAATGGACGGGACCCTGCCTTACGGGGCCAAGGCAGTCTGTGGAGCTGGGAGCTTGGAAGCGTAGAAGAATCATATATATGAAAGCATAGGGCAGGGAGAATGAGACGCAAGTTAGGGCTTTCGTACAGAGTGAATTTAGTAATTATAGGCTGCGAGGGAAAATTGTATAGAGTAACAGCAGCAAATATGACCTAGATAGAGGTTTTCTTCCCCAGAGGGTTTTTCCTGTATTTACATAGATGTCCCGCATAGCATTAGCTCAATCGGTGTAAGAATAATAATAATAATAAGGTTTTATTCAATTTAATCCTGTTGCATTTAAACACAAGTTCACTGTTATTTAAGCCTTTACTTTCTTAACGTTAGGCTGTAGTTCAATTAACAGTCTACAAGAAGGAGACATCTTCTAGAACAGCCCTAGTTTATCTATATTGTATACATCCTCCTCTTCTACTTCTACGTTAACAGATGCTACTTCGACATGTCAAACTTGTAATTTAATATGATTCTGTTTCTTAAACCCTTTTAGATATTTATTGCTAAAAGCTAGCATTGCAAACTTATTATAACAAGGTAATTAATTCTAGATCTACCTTGCTTTTGCAATTAAAAGCTCTTTAGATGTCGAACTGCTTTAGTGTTTAATTTGTTGTTGCTATTTAAGAAGGATACGTTTGAGTTCTAGCTACGAGCTCTGCTTTTATTTCAATTTTAAAAGACCTATTCTAGCAGATAAATTATTAAGATTATTATATTGTTTCAAAAGAGATTCTGAGACTATTAATTAACTAATATAATAATTGAATTGCCAAAAAAACTAGTTGACAGCCTGCTTCTAAGTAGGCTGTAGATGTTGTTGATAAGCCCTCCTTTATAAGATAATCTGTTACTTAATAGTAATTGCTTGTTTTTAACCCATTCTAGTACTTTTATAGCAAAAATCACAGAAATATCAAGTATATCACTATATCTTTTTAAGATGATATTTTAAAGGGCAAGACGATATATCGTAATATTATTAATATTATAAGGATTTAATTAGTTTGGCAGTAAGCTATTGTCTTAACCAGGTCATCGTCTTAGCTAGGATCGTCTTAACTAGGCCGGACTGTATGCGCGAAATCTCGCAAGATAAAGCTGCTCTCTGTGAATGTCGAGAGACCGATGAAAGCCACAAGCATTATGAACTGATTGCACAGCTACGACTCGCTTTACATCGTCATGGATACAGTAGATCTACTAGCCTCGATTAACGTCAGGCAAGCGACCCTGCTAGCTTCTGTTGAAATTTATCATCAAATCTCAGCATATCGAAGGCGAGAGAAGTCAAGCACGACAGTAAGTATATAAAGCATATGAATGAGGCATACAAATACAAGGCTTAGAACCTATTAATCTCCTTACGGCATTAGTGTAAGATATTATTTAGTGTGGAGGGATAAGATAGACGTGCCGTCGTAGTGCACGATTGTCAGAATAGTAGGACAGGTCAGCGTATAGCTCGAAGGTATGTAGAGTAGTCGGTAGCAAGGATGAAGGCAGCACTCAACGCAAGGTTCAAACGCACAAAAGAAACGAGTATATTCCGTATCCGTAAAGAAAGTATTGTCCAATATCGTCCGTAAAGTCAATCTATATCCATAGAGTCCATCCTGTCCGTCTGTAGCCCTCTCGTCTCGACCGCAGCCACCCAGCCTTAGTCTCTGATCTCTCTGATCTGGCCCGCTTGTACGTGGACTCCTTGATCGTTGTCTCCCCGAATCAATATCTCCGGTGCGGGACAAATATTGCCCAGATCAGGTGATTTGGCAGAGAGCAGCCCACTTTAGCCCGGTACGAATCTATGGGCAAGGCCAAATAAAGGTTGTTGCATGTGGCTTACTAAATTCATACAAAATCCGGCCACTGCCGCAGCCACAGCACAACCTCGTCACTTTGTACCGCAGACCCTTTTTCTACAGTGTGCCTTAGGCCTGTGAGATGCAATTGCCCCCGCGACCGCCTGGGAAAACCCTGTAAAATTAGCGAGTTTCCCCAAACACTGGCCTTCAGTCATTATCCGGCTTTGAATATAGGTGGGCTCTGAGCGTAATATTACTAATAATAAAAAACGGGTAGCTATATATGAAAAGCAAGCTTCATAAACGGCGTGCTCGGGCCGCTCCAGGAGTGCTCAGGCTAGGTTATCCTTAGCTCATGTTACAGTAAAGCAGCAGCAGCTCAGGTCCAGAAACTAAAACAGACCCAGCGAATAAAATCTTAAGGCGGTCTCTACGTAGTTAGCTGACATTACGCATGTGATATCGCGGGGTACCCCAAAAAAGCAAACAAGGTCCAACCAACCCCACCACACGCTCGAATAACGCCCCACTCCAAGGAACGCCCGGAATAGCTTTCAATTACGCCTATCTACAAGTTCGCCCGATTGCGGAGTGACTTGTCATTTAAAAATGAACTCAGCCTTATTTTCAATCAATAGATTTGCTCCTTGACCCAAAACACATCACCTTTCCTTCAGCTCTGTTAGTGCTCATCCTCTGATCAACACAATGGCGCGCCCACGCATCCTCATTGCTGAAAAAGTCTCCTCCGACGGCCTCTCCCTCCTCCAGAACTCGTTCCTCGTCGACCAAAAAACTCTCTCCCCGTCCGAGCTTCTCGAAGCAATACCCCTCTACGACGCCCTTGTGATTCGATCTGAAACCAAGGTAACGGCGGAGCTCCTCGTAGCTGCAAAGAAGCTCAAGGTAGTTGCGAGAGCGGGGGTAGGCGTGGACAATGTGGATGTTGAGGCTGCCACGAAGCTCGGCATCATAGTGGTGAATTCGCCCAGTGGAAACATCGTGGCGGCCGCAGAACATACGATTGCGCTGCTGCTGGCTACGGCGAGGAATATCCCCGCTGGCGCGGCGAGTTTAAAAGATGGACAATGGATACGGAGCAAGCTGGTAGGAGTAGAGGTTAGCAGCAAAACGTTGGGGATCATTGGGCTTGGGAAGGTCGGCTTGAAAGTTGCGAGAATGGCGATTGGGTTGGGGATGAAAGTTGTTGCGATGGATCCGTATGCTAGTCCTGAGATTGCAGCGACGAACTCGGTAACGTTGGTGATGGATTTGAAGACTCTTCTGCCGCAGTCCGACTTCCTGACCATTCATACCCCGCTTGTAGCTAGCACTATGGATCTGATCAGTACGGCGGAGCTCAAAATGATGAAGCCTACGTCAAGAATCCTGAATGTGGCACGTGGAGGCGTTTATAATGAAGAAGCACTCCTCGAAGCCCTTGAAGCCGGCACAATCGCCGGAGCAGGCCTAGATGTCTTCACATCAGAGCCACCACAGCCCGGCTCCGCCGCCTCAAAGCTAACCCAGCACCCCAAAGTCGTAGCCACGCCTCATCTAGGCGCCAGTACCATCGAGGCCCAAGAGAACGTCAGTATCGATGTTTGTGCTCAAGTCTCGACCATACTCTCCGGAGGCCTGCCCACGTCAGCCGTAAACGCGCCCCTGATCCTCCCAGAAGAATACCGCAAGCTGCAGCCATTCGTGACACTCGTAGAGAAAATGGGCAGCCTCTACACACAGCATTACACGTCGTCGCGCGTTGGGGGTCGAGTCTTCGACCTGGTCTACGAAGGCGAACTCGCCTCCATCAGCAGCACACGGCCCCTCTTCGCCGCACTAATCAAAGGGCTCACATCCTCAATTTCGGACTCCGGCGGCCGAGACGTGAACATCGTGAACGCGAACCTGATCGCCAAGGAGAAAGGCATCATCGTCAACGAGAGCCACCGGCGGGAGTCCACGGCCCCGTACGCGAGTCTTGTCACATTGAAGACCGAGGGCAATCCCCGGACTGACGGGAGCATTGAAGGCGCGCCCACGGCCAACAAGAAGCAGCAGCAGCAGCAGCAGCAGCAGCAGCAACTCATCTCCGGCTATGTGTCCGGACGCACGATCCACATCTCGCGCCTCGACCGATTCATGACGAATTTCGTTCCCGAGGGCACCCTCCTGATCTGTCGGAACTATGATTCTCCGGGAAAGATTGGAGGCGTGGGAAGCATTCTCGGGAGAAAGGGCGTGAACATCAACTTCATGAGCGTGGCGGGGCTGAGCGCCCGGAAGAGCAAGCATAGCACATTGAGTTCTCGCCTTGCGGGCCTGAGGACGATTGGGTTTGGGTATGGAGAGGATAGTGGGCCTGAGAGCGGGAGCGAGGGCGGAGGCGCGAGTTTAAAAGGCGAAAATGAGGCGCTGATGATCCTTGGTGTTGAGGGCGTAGTGGATAAGGGTGTTGTGGAGGAGTTGAGTGACGCCGAGGGGATATTGGATGTTTCTGTTGTGAGACTTTGAAAAGCTCTGTAGCTCCTTTCCTCTTGGGTTGTTTTGGGCTTCAATTTTTAATTCTAGGCCCTTTCGTTTCAACAGCGATGGAGATGGAGAGTAGGCGGCGTAAATTCGTACCGCATAACTAGATGAACATGGAAAGGAATGCCAATGATAGATAGGAGATGCTATGTGATATAAAGTAATTGACAACAGAAATGGTCTAAATAGACGACAGCGGCGACTATGGACAGGACGACAGCCAGCGCTAGCAGGCCACCCCAGCCCCGCTAACCCAAACTTTGCATGGGAACTGCTGCCCCCGGCTGCCTCCTATTCCCACGTAAAAAAAAGAAGCTCTAGATTTGTAGAGTATACGGAATTCCTAGTGTTTTGGTCACTTTAGCATGCGCGTGACTGTACATAGTGGTTTAAATTAGATAATATTATAAACTAACCCTCCCCCCATCCCCATACCCCTCCTTCCTCGCTGTCGCTGATGCTGTGGTTGGCGCCGTACGCTGCTAGGTTGGGGCAATTTCCTTCCCTTTCTCCCAACCTATCTCCTAGACAAATTAGCTTAGGCTAGCAGTCCCTATAGCCCCTATAGCCTCTGTCAGCCGGCCGATCCACTAGGTTAATACCTAGTCGGCAACGTTCCACATAGCGAGTTAGCTAATTAGTGTAAGAATATGTTGTTGTTATAACGGCCGTAATGCAGCGGTATTTCAAATACTATTGAATATACTGGGTTCATTAGATTATATAGCCGCCAAGTGTGAAAAAAGCAGTCTATAAAAAGAATACTGTATAATGGTGCATGGCTTCGTCTACAATTATGATCTTTTAGTCCACTAACTATTAGCATAAGTGACGTGTTGCTAGTATTATAGTACGTAAATTTTAGATAGCGGATCGAGATGACATGAATAGATCTCTTGCATCTTAGCTACCTGATTACCTAATCTAGAGCTTCAGGTCCAAAACATAAGCTGGTTCCTTAAAGAATAGCAATGACTCCTATGACGAAGAGCACTTCTACACCAGCAGCCTAATATCATTATGTTAGTTTCCATCTTTGACGTCTTCTGTAGGCATTAAACGGAATGGATCTTACCTCCAGCGCTCTAGCACTATTTCTTGCACTTGAGCTCACAGGCGACGGTAAGGTTGATGTAGATGATGCTGGCGAGGCAGTGACGGCTGGAGTCGTAGTTCCAGCCACAACATTTGTCGTGGCAGTAGCACTATTCGTCTTAGTGTTCGATGAGGCAGTGACCGCTAGAGTCGAAGTTCCAGGTACAGAATTTGTCGTGGCAGTAGCACTATTCGTCATAATGTTCGATGAGGTAGTGACCGCTAGAGTCGTAGTTCCAGCTACAGGATTTGTCGTGGCAGGAGCATTACTCGTCCTAATGTTTGATGAGGCAGCTGTAACTGGTGTTGAAGATATGGCTACAACAGGCGTAGACGACCCAGCGCCTTGAGTAGCTAAGACAATACCTGTTGGAAATGGGAGCTGGTTGAGAAAGGACTGGATGCTCGCTGGGAAGGGAGAGTTAGGGCTGTAAGGAATATTAGCAAAGACTGAGCAGGCGTTATTAGGCTCGACGTCCGCGCCCTGCCAAAGTTTTCATTTAGTCTTATTTTTTTCCTGATTGACTTATTAACATTTGCGGTGCTGACGTACTGTTGGATCAGAGCAGAACGTTAAGTTTGGCGTGGCATTAGACTGGCAGAACGGGTCCTCGAACCCGCCTCCACTTGCGGTGCAGCATTCTTGACAGATTCTCATCGAGCAGACACAAGAGCCTTGGCAAAGGCATGAGCTGAATTCAGCTTGGGGTTTGTTAGAGCATTGATTGTTGCATTGAGCAGAGACGATGCAGAAGGAATGACAGGTGGACTGCTGGGTTGGTGAGGCGTTGATTAAGGAGGCGATAAGGAGAAGAGAGAGAAGAGTTGATAAGAGTAAGCAAAACATTTTAATTCAGATAGATGAATTCAGATAACTCTGCTTTTAGTAGGTATTTGGCAAGTAAAGGCCTAGAATGCTTGAGAAGCTTTAGCTGTTTTATATATATAAGGAAGATAGAGAGATTGGACACTAAGGCTCTCTATCTACGGCTTGGTTAATGGTATAGCCGTGTGTGAACGGGATTGAGAAAAGATGGTCACCTAAAGGGTGATGGTGGGGTTGGTGATGTGGCGTCTTAGCTTTTGCCATGTAGCACGTTTAGCCAACCTGGAAAGTGATTAGCGGATAAGTAAAGACTAAGCTTTAAGGAGGCGCCACAAATTATGCGCTTGCAAGCTTTGGAACTAATGTTGAGTCCTCCATTAGAGAGGTTAGCTAATGGGTGGTGATATAGAGTGATTGCAGCGTGGGCGTTCGTACCTTCGACCAATATCTGTTACTCTACCACTATGCATATCCTAGCGCCTGCTATCCCCATCTCTTTGAGATAACGGTTGGCTGGCCCAATGTCAATCTAACGCTAAATCAGGTTTGTGAAGAGCTGAAGGCTGATATTGTAAAGGGATATGGGGTGTGCAGTCGAAGTGCACGATTGTCAGGGCGATGGAATAGGGCAGCGTATAGCTCGAGGCTTAGGAAATACACAGTGGCTACATCGACGATATCCTTGAGCTTGAAGCCACAGCCCAAGCCCAAGCCCACACGGATCGTCTTCCCCCTTCTTGCCCGTTCCCTCGCTTTTCCGCGTCTTTGGAGACCACAAACGGCATAAGCCATGTGGTCGTCTCAGCGGCAGAGGAGATATAAGGCCAATAGGCTATATACTCCTCTGCCGAGAGCAACTCAAGCTCGGCCAGCTCGAGAAGGAGCTGGCGATACCACCAATCCTCGGTACTACAGAGACAGCCGTCATCGTCGAGGGCTAGAACTGGAAGCCAGGGCAGCCTCCAGCAGGGCCCGCCTCAGGAAGGCGGAGTCTTGAGACTCTCCTTCGGCTGCTCCCTGCACCCTCCTTATGGGCCTGACCCCTGCGTCGGGGCTTCCGGTCGATTGCCTTGTTGAAAAAGGCATGCCACAGTGGCGAGGTAGTGGTTTGCCCTGGGGGGGCGGCGGCAGCGGCGTTGGGTTGTTTTGGTGTTAGCAGAGAAACCGAAACACCAGGAATTCTGTATACAAATCTAGAGCTTCATTTTTACGTGGGAATGGTTCCCATACAAAAGTTTCGGTTAGTGGGGCTGGGGTGGCCTGCTAGCGCTCGCTGTCGTACAGTATATACAGGGTCCACTGTTGGTAATATCAGCGACCCCTGTCGTCACCTCAGTTCCTGCTGAAATTTTGATTATTTTGATTATTTGACTACCTTTCGTAGTTATGTTGCCTACCATTAGCTCTCTTTGCTGTTGCTCATTAGAGCTTATTGTCGCTATTGTTTTTGCATATCATCTTGCTACCCCTTTGCTTGAGCAGGAGACGGCATATAGAAGATTGACATAGCAGTTGAGCGTTTTCTGCAAGTGGCCTAGGAAATCCTGTTTGTATTTCCTCTCTAGTGAGAAGCTACGGTCCTTGATCAGCCATCGCTAGTCCGCAAGAACGGAGTTGCGAGGAGCGACTTGGATTAATTAGGCTAACCTGACTTGAACCGACACCTTGAACACTATTCATCATCTGAATTGAAATGCTTTATATACCATGAGATGCCCATGCCCTAGATACAAACTAATCCTGGGTATAAGGTATAAAATCTACCTAATCGACGCCAATGCACAGTCGTAATGAACAGTCGCTTTAAAACCCAATGCTAATTCGCTCCATAGGACTACGCCATGAATGAAGTAGGCGTAGACACCGCTTCCCCCTCTGATTCATCGTTCTTGAAACTGTACAATCTAACTTCGCAGTCTTCACTGCCTGTACACATCTTACTATCACTAAGCCCAATACACGTCACAGGTCCTGCGTGCCCCGAGAAAGTCTTGTCGCACTTCCCTGTCCGCACATCCCAAACCTTTGTCATTCGGTCTTCGGCGCCAGAGACCACGCGGAAACTATCACTAGCAAGAGCCCATATGCCTTCAACATGGCCGAAGAAGGTCTTGAGACACCTCCCGGTGCCGACGTCCCAGAGGCGGATTGTTGAGTCGAGGGCACCGGTCAGCATGTAACGTGGTGGGAGGGGTCGATTGGAGCCGCATGTTGATGTGAATGCTTCGCCGTAGGACTGCCTAATATCTGGAAGGATAGCTTCAGCGATACTTGCTGTACTTGATGCATCATCCTCCCCTTCGGCGCTAGAGAGATCGGGTTCATAATCGGCCGGCAACGGCAACACCTGTTGGACTTGGCCGACGTGACCCTCAAAGACTTTTATGCATGCTTTTGTATCAAGATCCCAGAGTCGGACAGTACAATCATCAGATGCCGAAAAGACAGTCCGTGAAGCCGAATCAAGTTTGACAGCATTCACCCAGTCCTTGTGGCCTTTTAGACAGAAAGTCGATTTGTCTCCGAAATTCCATATCTTGACGGTCTTGTCAACAGAGCCCGATGCGAGGATATTCGAATTGAAATGCAGAGTGATGACACCACCCGTATGCCCTTGAAATGTCGAAATGCATTCTCCGGTACGCCAATTCCATACCTTCAGCGTCATATCTAGACTGCCACTGATGAGTTTCATGTCGTCAAACTGTAATGCTCGGATGCCGGACGTATGACCATTCAATGTTCTGATCTCCTCCCCAGTCTCAATGTCCCATATCTTGATCGTCGAGTCATATGATCCAGTCGCCAATATGTTGTCATCAAATTGTAAACACATGACACCATTCGTATGCCCCCTGAAGACCTTTATTTTACATCGTCCATACTTCCAATTCGTGCCAACTTTAAATCTGTCCCTGTAGACGTCTTTCCAAGGCCGAAAGCGGGGCTTACCAAAGTAGGCATTATCGCCACTAAGCCTTTGCCTCTTGGCCTCGGGAGGGTTCGATGGTGCGCTTCTTTTGCAGTTGGGTGCAGGTATTAGTGCCATCTCGCTCTCTTGGGATGACTCAGACGACGGCGTAAGTTCTGGTGACCACTCATTCAAACCACGACCAGTTGCCCTCAATTGCCTTTGTCGCTTCCAGTCTCGTAAGCGCTTCTGCTCTAGTAATGGCAAACCCCATCCGCACTTGTTACACTTCCGGTCGATATGTTGTTCACACATCCTATGCCATACCACATCGTCATCGGCTAAAGCCCTCCATCGTTGACTGACTTGCGCCGCCTTGCATAGCGATGTCGTATCGAGGTAGCATAGAATCTTATATGATACTTCGGCTGGCAGAGCAGTAAGGAAGTCGATTCGAATCAAGTCGCGCACGGCAGAGGATAGATATGACAGCTGAGGGAAGCAACATTGTGTAAGGATGCCTTGAAGCATAAGGCTTCGATGCTTTGCTGGAGCAGCAGAGAAGAGTGACCAGACATGTGATATGCCTTCTTGGTCGGCCTGAGATAATGTTTCCAGATCCTAAGACGGTCAGCTATGGGATGATCAACGGTTAGTGACACCCACCCTCTGCAGGTTCTCCATGGAAGGCTCGTCAGCTGTACGCCTACACTTCGAATCCGGCCGGTGTCGATAGCAGTACTTGGTATTAGGATTTTTCTTCGACTTCGTGTCTGTTTCTTCCTGTACGTTGAGAGGGGCGTACTGCTTTGGTATATGCCTAGCTAGAAAAGGGGCTACTGTCTGTCCTGCTATCCTCGTCGACGAAGATAGAGTGATAGTTGAGTCAACATCATCGTGTCCATTATCGCAATTGTCTTGCGTAGGAGGAGATCCATCGTCTGGATGTCTGGTATTTGGCGGTATCTCAATAGACATGATGGGCATGTTCGCAGCTGCATGTTTCAAGGAGAGGCGAGAGGGGGATTCTGTATGAGAGTCTGAGCGACTCGCTGAAATACGCCGCGACATCGACGGTTGGGCCGCCGCCATAACAATTCCTCCAGTACAGCAAGAATGGAGGGATTGTGCATCAGACAGGCCTTTAGCCAGTCGAATCAGCGACAAATGATTTAGGTGGTTGATGGCGTAAGACAAGGGGGCCGATGTTGCAATGACTCTCGTAAGATAGTGGATGAGATTGACATAAGAAGAGAATAATTCGGGAGGTTATCTATTGATTGTGAAAGACTTGGGTGACTGAAGAGACGAGACGAGACGCTGAGCCATTGGCGTACACTTCACCGTCGCTGAATCCGAATTTCCAGTGGCGGGCGTTGAGGCGCAAGTCAAAAAGATGCGATTGCGGCTAAGAATGGCGTGCGCTTGCGCTAGATAAGACGAACTGGTTTGTCACGTGGGATTCGTATTGCTAGTAACACTCTATGTACGAGGTTATTCAAGTATCACTAGTGATATCACTTCGTGTCACCGCTTCCTCCTCCACCTATATTCAACTTATATAAGTCGACAATGCTCTTCTATTCCTCTCGTCCTCCCATTTCCATCGTCGCCGATCGGTTCTGCAGCCTTGTTTCCCCGGATTCCCGCTAGATTAATGCTTGGGCCGGCAGCAGCCGAAGCTGCGAAGCTAATGGCTCTCTGAAAGTCTCAGAGCCTTGCCGGTCCTCGACCCATCAGCAATGAAGCATGGCTTCATTCATTCCCATCATTATACAGTCCATCCCGCCATAATCTCATACAGCTTCCTTCCATCATAACTTCTTCCCATCATGTCGGCATCACCACAAGGCAGCCGCCATAGCCAAACTTCCTTGTCGCCGAATAATTCCCAGACCAACCAGGACGTGGACGTCGACGTCCCCCTCGAGACCCTTGTATCCCACCTCCTTGCGTCGAAGAGGTCCCTATCCTCCATCAGCAGTGTCTTGAGAGCTAATGAGATCGTCACGTCAGCTCGATCAGCTGTCGAAGAGAGCATCATCTTAGAATCACGGACAGCCTTTCTGCGGAGGGGCATCTCGCAACAGGCAAGAATACTGCGGAAGGTAAGGAACGGGGTCGATCATGCATTTAAGGAAGGGGAACGGGACTTTCAGGAGACGCTCCGAAGTCTTGATGCTGCAGACAACCGGTTGAAGGAGACTATGGAGGTCCTGCGTTCAACCATAGTCGACGCAGACTTTCGTCCGGCTAATGAAGAGCCTCGAAGCCTTCTTTACTTTATTGATGAGGCAGGGGTAGAAACTACACGATCAACACTGAGATATTACATTGATCAATCTCAAGTATGCGTTCTGGTCACTATTTGATTTGCAACTGACAGTCGATAGGAAGCGCAAGCTGAATTCCTCGAGTCCATCCAATCCTGTGACAAAGACATCAAAAGCATCAAGTCAGCCATTACATCGTCAGCCTCGCCATCACTACATCTCGAATCTCCCATACCCCAACTCATACAAAGACTTGAAGAAAACGCTGCCGAAATGGCTTCCCTTCTCGACTCTCTAGTCCAACACTTCGACCTCTGCGTCAACGCAATCAAGCACACTGAAGGCGGCTTCGCAGCCGTCAAAAAGGCCGCAACAGACAACCAACTCCCCGACGGTGTAACAGTCTCGGGTGTCATCGAAGAGCCCAGCAACGATTCCGGCCTCAAACCACTAAGCGACGAAGACCGACGACAAATGCTGACGGTCCTCTCCAACGACGCCGCAGAAGTCGAAGACGTGGTCTTGGAATTGCACCAGCGCCTACAATCAATGGAAGAACAACACGACCAAATCCAAGAACACGTCGCGACCCTGACGGCCTCCTACACGTCCACGATAGCGGCCTTCACCATTCTCGAGACGATCGGGTCGCGCCTCCCTGCGTATATAGCCAGCAGCCAGGACTTCCTCCTGCGCTGGGCGGATTACAAAGCACAGATTTTCGAGCAAATGGAGGAGCTGGAGAGCATGCGTATCTTCTACGAGGGTTATATGACCTCATATCATGGTCTGATTGAGGAGGTAGCAAGGCGCAAGGCGGCAGAGGACAAGATGAAAGCCTTGTTGAAGAAGACAATGGAGCAGGTGCGGAAATTGCACGATGCAGATAGAAGAGAAAGGGAAGCTTTCAGAAGATATGTTGGGGATTACCTGCCGAGTGATCTGTGGCCAGGCTTGGTGGCTAACGCGCCGAGATTTGATATCACGATCGTGGGTGAGGAGATCGAGGGTGAAGGTGATGCGGAGCAGAAGGAGAGTCAGAGATGAGATGACGAGGGATACTGAGAAATGGTAAAGCGAACAGGTCTCCAAGCGCAGGTCAGCGCTCTCTTTATTCAGCATCAAATGCGTCGTCACGCCTTCACAGCGAGAACGGCGTTTCTTCATCCCCAGTATAGCTCGACAAATGGAGGTTTCTCGTGGAAACACGGCCGCTTGATGGAGCAGTGGAGTATTGAGTTCATCATTCGAGCGCTTGGAGTTTGGGACTAGGATAGGAGTTTTAGGATTTGGAAGGCGTAATATAGAGGAATTGACTTTACGTACCTTATTTACAGGATGCCATGCTTTCATAATCTTGATACAGTGATAGTCAGACAGTACCATCACAAACAGTAGCCCCTTGATCAGAAAAAACTTCTTCTAGCCAAGATCTATTTCTTATGCCTGGTTGA
>Ga0335074_10010417_pt1 | contig 13011 bp, 11 predicted proteins | sample Lox_Sample_23_FD_206715 | JGI IMG/M metagenome (GOLD analysis project Ga0335074, IMG submission 206715) | Soil microbial communities from Loxahatchee National Wildlife Refuge, Florida, United States - Lox_Sample_2.3 | ecosystem: Environmental > Terrestrial > Soil > Wetlands | place: USA...
GGGACCGCCGAGAAGGATGCCGCGGCCAGCAGGGCGCACGCTCCGGCCGCCAGGGCAGCCACGAATCCAGAGCGTCGCGGCATCGGCCACCTCCAGGTCAGCTGGGCGCAAACCATACGCTTGGGCGGGTTTGCGTATACGTAGACGCCGGTCGGCGCCCAAGCGTTGGCACCCCTTCGGCCCCGCGCCGGAGGCGGCTAGGGTCTAGACCGCTGATCTGGCATGATGTGTACCGATGAGTAAGTCAGATTCCTCTCGATTTCCTGTGACGGTGACGAGGCTGCCCGTCACGCGCTGCGAGATTTGCGGCCGTACCCTGGCCTACCGGCCGGGTCAGGCGAGCGCCGTGCTGACGGAGCATTACCACCGGAAGCACCCGGAGGCTCTCGTCGACGCGGCCGACGCCACCCGCTGAGTGCGTTTCCCGGAGTTTGCGTTGCGGATGTGAACCATGACGACGGGCGTGGCGGCGCTGATCGTCTGGGTGCTCACCATCAGCATCGGCGCCTACATGCTGCGGACCTGGGTGGCCCGCGGCGGCATGCGCCGGCAGCGCGCTACCGGCGTGGGAGCGCCGCCCGCCCTGGTGTTCGGTCATCCGGGCGTGGCCCTTACCGGGCTGGCGATCTGGGTCAGCTACCTGGCCAGCGGCCTGGACGCGCTGGCCTGGGCCGCTGTCGTGCTGATCGCGGCCGCCATCACCCTGGGCATCTCCATGGTCACCCTGTGGACTCCATACCCGGTCAGGGTCGCCCCGGAAGCCATTGACACCACCGTCAGCGCGCCGGCCCCGCCCGATACCGCGGAGGGCCCGGGGGTGTTCACGGTCACCGATGAGATGATCGCCGGGCTGCTCGCCCGGCCGCACCCGGCCACGCGACGGCGCAGGCTGCACCTCCTTCCGCTGATCCCTGCCGTCCACGGCTTTTCCGCGATGGCCACGTTCCTGCTGGCCCTGTACACCGCGGTCAGCGCGAGGTTACCGGCGCCCCCGATTGGGCGGTTGAGCCTGCTGTCGGGCAGGCTGGGATCATGGCAGACAAGCTGACGATGATGGCGGTCCACGCGCATCCCGACGACGAGGCGTCAAGCACCGGCGGCGTGCTGGCCGCCTATTCGGCTCAGGGCATCCGGACGGTGGTCGTGACCTGCACGAACGGCGAATTCGGCGATGCCCCTGCCGGGGTCAAGCCGGGGCAGGACGGACACGACGAGCAGGCGGTGGCCCGGCAGCGCCTGGCTGAGCTGCGCGAGTCCTGCGCCATCCTGGGCGTCACGAACCTGGAACTGCTCGGCTACCACGATTCCGGCATGCCGGAGTGGGACTACAAGGACCGGCCGGACGCGTTCTGCAACATCCCGCAGGAGGAGGTCGTAGCGAGGCTGACGGGCCTCATCGAGCGGTACCGGCCGCAGGTCCTCATCACGTACGACGATCATGGCATCTACCAGCATCCCGATCACGTGATGGCCAGCCGGTGCGCGCAGGCGGCGTCCGCGAGCTCCGGCACCCCGGCCAAGCTGTACCTCAGCGCCATCCGCGGCAGCGACTGGCGCAAGATCGCCCAGGCGCTGCGCGACGCCGGGATCGAGCTGCCCGACCGCGAGGAATCGCCCGAGGCGCTTCAGGCGGCGATCGAGGCCGAGGCACGCATCACCACCACCGTCGACATCCGCGCGGTGCTCGACCGCAAACGCGACGCGCTGTTCGCGCACGGCAGCCAGATAGCCGAATCCTGGTTCAGCAAGGTCCCGCGCGAGGTCGCGGAGTACACCTTCGGCCGCGAGAACTTCATCCGGGTCAGCGATACCACCGGAGCGCCGCTGCCCGAGGACGACCTGTTCGCTGGCCTGCGGTGAGCGGCGGGACCTACGCCGACGCAGCGGGCCTGGTGGAGCGGTCGGCCGCCGCCTACGCCGCCGCTGTGCCTGACCAGCCCGAGGACGACGGATACTTCGGGCCCGCGAGCGTGACCTGGCGGGTCAGCGCCGACCTGTCCGCGCCGGTCGCGGGGCTGCGCTCGCTGATGCTCCAGGCCTTGCACCCCCTCGCGATGGCCGGCGTCGACCAGCACAGCGGCTGGCGGCGCGATCCGGTCGGCAGGCTGGCCGCCACCTCGGCGTACACGGCCACCGTCACGTACGGCGACCGGGCCAGCGCGGACCGGGCCGCCCGGCGGGTGCGGGCGATCCACGAGCACGTCCGCGGCGTGGACACGGTGACCGGTCTGCCTTACGCCGCCGGGGATCCCGCCCTGCTGCTGTGGGTGCACGCGGCCCTGGTGGACTCGGCGCTGGCCGCCATCGACCTGTTCGGCACGCCGCTGCCGGATGCGGACGCCGACCGGTACGTCGCCGAGATGGCCGTCGCGGCGACGCTGCTCGGGGTCCCGGACGCGATGGTCCCGCCGACGGTGGCCGCCCTCGGGCAGTACATCGCGGACACGCGCCCCGGCCTGGCCTGCACCGCGGCCGCGGCAGAATCGATGAGCTACCTGCTGGACCCGCCGGGCCTGGACGAGGAGATCGCCGAGCTGTGGCAGGACATCAGGGACGCGACGGTCGCCGCCCTGCCCGCCTGGGCGCGGGACATGTACGGCTACCCCGCGCCGCCGGCCCTGAGCCCGCTGACGCCAGAGCGGCGGACGGAGATCCGCCAGACCCTCGGCGTGCTCGACGCCTTCTTCCTGTCCGAGCCAGGTGTGCTCGAGGCCCGGCAGCGGCTCACCGTGCGGATGCGCGGGTGAGGGGGGAGGCACGCGGTTGAGCGCGCGGGCCAGGCAGGTGGCCGTGGCGGTGGGCGCCACGGCCCTTGGGGCGGCGTTGGTCCTGGGAACGCTGCGGCGGACGGACCGGCTGCGCGCCGGACGTGCCGTGGCCGCGCTGGGGCGGCGGACGAGGCGCCTGCGGGTGGAGCGGGGGATGGCCGCGCTCGGCCTGGCCGCGCGCGGCGGTGCGCGCTACGCGAGCAGCGCGCCGCGGCTGTTCGCCGCCGCGGGCGAGCAACGGGAGCAACTGCGGAACGACCTGGCGCTGCAGACCGCGGAGGACGTCGCGGCCACCCTGGGCACGATGAAGGGCGTGCTGATGAAGCTCGGGCAGATGGCCAGCTACGTCAACGACGGCCTGTCCCCCGCGGCGCGCCGGACGCTGAGCCGGCTCCAGGACAGCGTCCCGCCGATGACCCCGGCGCTGGCCGCGCAGGTGGTCACAGAAGAACTGGGCATGCCGCCCGAGCAGGCCTTCGCGACCTGGGATCCCGAGCCCATCGCCGCCGCCTCGATCGGGCAGGTGCACCGCGCGATCACGCACGACGGCCGCGCCGTCGCGGTCAAGGTCCAGTACCCGGGCATCGCCGAGACCATCGAGGCCGACCTCGGCAACGTCGCGCTGATGCGCCGGATGCTCAGGATCGCCGCGCCCAGCCAGGACGTCGACGCGCTGCTTGCGGAGCTGAGGGAACGCGTCACCGAGGAGCTCGACTACCGCAAGGAAGCCCGCAACCAGCAGATGTTCGCCGACTACTACCGGGGCCACCCCACGATCGTGGTGCCCGAGATCATCGGGGAGCTGTCGACGCGCCGGGTCGTGACCAGCGAGCTGGCGCAGGGCGCCAGGTTCGCCGAGCTGGCCGGCTGGTCTGCGGCCGAGCGCGACCTGGCCGCGGAGACGATCTACCGCTTCGTGTTCCGCAGCCTGTACGAGGCGCACGCCTTCAACGGCGACCCCCATCCGGGTAACTACCTGTTCCACGGCGGCGGGCGGGTCACCTTCCTCGACTTCGGGCTGGTCAAGTACTTCACCGCCGAGGAGATGCGCCCGCTGGCCGCGATGGTCAAGCACCTGTGCCTCGACAACGACCCCGAGGCCTTCCGGCAGGCGATGGAGGCGGCGGGCTTCCTCGTGCCGGGCGCGCCGCTGCCCACGGAGATGATCGTCGAGCACATGGCCGTGTTCTACGACACCGTCCGGGTCCGCGGCCCGGTCACCATGACCGGGGACTATGCCTCCGCGGTCACCCGGCGCTTCTTCGACTTCCGCAGCCCGCTGGCCGCGTACGCGGCGATCCCCCGCTCATACGTGATCCTTCAGCGGATCAATCTGGGCCTGTTCGCCTTGCTCGGCGACCTGTCGGCGACCGCGGACTGGCGCCGCATCGCGGAGGAGATCTGGCCGTTCTTCCTAGGCCCGCCGAGCACGCCGATGGGCGCGGCCGAGGCGGCCTGGAAGTCGAGGCGGGGTCTGGTCAGGCCCGCCTGAGATCATGGGATGGTGGCAGACCAGGATGACGTCAGGCGGATCGCGCTTTCGCTGCCCGAGACCGTCGAAGATGAGGACCACTTCGGGTTCCGGGTGCGCAACAAGGCCGCCAAGAGCGGGGCGAAGCAGTTCACCTGGGCCTGGAACGAGCGGGTGATACCGGGCAAGCCGCGCGTCCCGCGCCCTGACGTGCTCGTCGTGCGGGTGGCGGGCCAGGCCGAGAAGGAGATGCTGCTGGCCGCCGACGCGGGGAAGTTCTTCACCGAGCCGCACTACAACGGGTTTCCCGCGGTCCTGATCCGGCTCGCCGCCATCGGCGAGGACGAGCTCAGGGAGCTCATCACCGACGCCTGGCGGTGCCAGGCGCCCCGCGACCTCGTCCGCGACTGCGGCCTATAGATGCCACGGCAGAACAGGGTCACCCCCTACGGTGCGCTGATCGCGGTCCCTGACCGCGGCATGTTCTGGGGTAACCGGGGCGGGCTGCACGACCCGCAGGGCAGGGTGGTCCGCTACTCCCGCGGCCGGGCCTGGGCGATCTGCGTGCTCGACTACAAGGAGCGGCGCCGTCAGCTATGGGCGCCCGGCAGGCTGACCGAGCTGTTCTTCCTGGACGAGGCCACCGGGCTGGCCGCCGGGCACCGGCCGTGCGGGGAGTGCCGTTACCGGGATTACCAGGCGTTCAAGCACGCCTGGGCCGCGGCTCACGGCGGGACGGCTCACGGCGGGGGACTGCCCGGCGTGCAGGCCATCGACGCGCGGCTGCACGCCGACCGGCTGGCCGGGCCCGGGGTCCGCCGCAGCTACCAGGCCCCGCTAGCGGAGCTCCCGGAGGGAACGATGGTCGAACACCGGGACGCGCCGTTCCTCGTCTACGGGGGCAGGCTGCTGACCTGGACGCCGGGCGGGTACCTGGACCGGCCGACGGAGCCCGCCGCTTCGGTGACGGTGATCACCCCGCGGGCCACCGTGGCCGTGCTGGCCGCGGGCTACCGCCCGGTCATCCACCCCACCGCGGCCACCGCCTAGCGGGCGTGCTCGGGGACCGGGGCCTCGTGACCGGCGGAGTAGGCTGCGGGTGCCAGTTATCTGCGCGTACGGGAGGCGACGATGCCGATATTTCCTAGCAAGCAGGACGGGACCGCCGGGGGGTGGGAGCCGCAGGTGGCGGCAGGCCGGCTGGCCAAGACCGCAGGCGCCGACCCGGCCGGGGTGTTCACCTCCGACCTGTCGGTCTCGGAATACGTCCTGCTCGGCGAGGCCGGGTTCGAGCCGCTCGGGTTCGTGGTCGGCTCGTCGATCTACCACGTCGGCCTGCAGATCGGTCGCTGGAACCAGAACCAGGAGCTCCAGGTGCTGACCCAGGCGATGTACAACGCCAGGGAGCTGGCCATGGCCAGGATGCGCGCGGAGGCCGACCACCTGGGGGCTGACGGCATCGTCGGCGTCGCGCTGAAGATGCAGATGTACGCGTGGGGGCAGAGCTGCCTGGAGTTCGTGGCCACTGGCACCGCGGTGCGGCACCTGACCGGGCAGGGCGCGCACCGCGCGCCGGATGGGGGATCGTTCACCTCGGACCTGTCCGCGCAGGACTTCTTCCGGCTGCTAGCGGCCGGGGCGGTGCCGGTGGCGTTCGTGCTCGGCACCTGCGTGTACCACATCGCGCACCAGAGCGTGATGCAGTCGCTGCGCCAGACCGGGCAGAACCAGGAGATGATGCAGTTCACCCAGGGCGTGTACGAAGCCAGGGAGCTGGCCCTGACCCGGATGCAGGCCGAGGCCGCCGGAGCGCGGTCCTCCGGCATCGTCGGGGTGACCGTCGTGGTCGCGAACCACGTCTGGGGCGAGCACGCCACGGAGTTCCTGGCCACGGGGACCGCGGTACGCCGGCTGAGCGAGGAGCACAGGCTCCCGGACACCTCGCCCAAGCCCACCTTCACCCTGGGGCTTGATCAGTAGGGTCTAAGCGACGCGGCCGGGGTCAGCCGACGTAGAAGATGCCTAGGCCGAGGGCCACGCAGATGCCTGCGATGATCCAGAAGCGGACCACGATGGTCGTCTCGGCCCAGCCGGCCAGCTCGAAGTGGTGCTGGATCGGCGCCATGCGGAATACCCGCTTGCCCGTCAGCTTGAACGAGCCGACCTGGATCACCACCGACAGCGTGATGAGCACGAACAGGCCGCCAAGCAGCAACAGCAGCAGCTCGGTTTCTGTGGTGATGGCCAGCCCGGCGAGCGCGCCGCCGAGGGCCAGGGACCCGGTGTCGCCCATGAAGATCTTGGCGGGCGGCGCGTTCCACCACAGGAACCCGATACAGGCGCCCATGATGGTGGCGGCGACGATGGCGAGGTCCTGCGGGTCGCGGATGGGGTAGCAGCCCTGGGCCAGGTAGACGGTGCAGTCGTTGCGCAGCTGCCAGATCCCGATGATCATGTAGGCGGCCAGCGCGAGGATCGCCGCGCCGGTGGCCAGGCCGTCGAGCCCGTCGGCGAGGTTCACGGCGTTGGAGGTCCCGGCCACCATCAAGATGACCCAGACGACGAAGAACACCACGCCGATCGGCACCCCGAAGTTCGCGATGAACGACAGGTGGGTGGACGCCGGGGTGAGGTCGTACCCATCGGGGAACCTGATCGCCAGCAGCGCGAAGATCCCGCCGACGATCGCCTGGCCGGCCAGCTTGGCCCCGGCGCGCAGGCCCAGGCTGCGCTGCATGTAGAGCTTGATGAAGTCATCGGCGAAGCCGACCAGCCCGAGCCCGGTCATCAGGAACAGCACCAGCAGCCCGGACGGGGACATGGCGTCGCCGGTGACCAGGTGGCCGACGAGGTACCCGGCCAGCGACGCGATGATGATCACCGTGCCGCCCATGGTGGGCGTGCCGCGCTTGGACATGTGGGCGGGCCCGTCCGACCTGATCTCCTGGCCGAGGCCGCGCCGGGTGAACGCCTTGATCGCGAACGGGGTGCCGAACAGCGCGACGAAAAGCGAGACGGCCGCCGAGAGCAGTACGGTCTTCATCGGTCCGCCTCCAAGAGCAAATCGGCCAGACTTTCCAGGCTCGCCGCGCGGGAGGCTTTCACCAGGACGACGTCGCCGGGCTTCAGGCGGTCGGCGAGCTCGGCCAGCGCGGCGCGGCCGTCGGGCACGGCCAGCGCCTCACCGCGCCAGGAATGGACCTGCCGGGCGCCGTCAAGCAGCGGCGCCGCCTCGGGACCGACGGCGATCAGCCCGGCCAGGGCGGGCCCGAGGAGCCGCGCGGCGAATTCCCCGGCTTCGGCGTGGCGGGTCGGCGAGGCGTCGCCGAGCTCGGCCATCTCGCCCAGGACCGCGAAGGCCCGGCCCCTGTGCGCCAGGTGGTCCAGGGCTTCGAGCGCGGCGCGGACGGACTCGGGGTTCGCGTTGTAGGCGTCGTTGATGACCGTCACTCCGTCCCCTCGGTGGTGGACTTCCATCCGCCACCGGCTGCGAGCCACGGCCGCGGACAGCCCGTCGGCGATGTCGGCGAGGCCCAGGCCGAGCTCGGTCGCGAGAGCGGCGGCGGCCAGGGCGTTCGGCACGTTATGCGCGCCGTGCAACCGCAGGGTGACCCGCGCCGAACCGCCGGGTGCCAGCAGGGTGAAGCTTGGCCGCCCGAGGTCATCCAGCCGGATGTCGCCGGCCAGGATCGTCGGCCGGGGCACCCGGGACGCTTCGGTGCCGAACGTCACGACGCGCGCGCCGGTGCGGGAGGCCATGGCCAGGACGCGGGGGTCGTCGGCGTTCAGGATGGCCGCCCCGTCGGCGGGCAGCGCCTCGACGAGCTCGCCCTTGGCCCGGGCCACCTGGTCCAGGCCGCCGAACTCCCCTTCGTGCGCGTGCCCGACGTTCAGCACCGCGCCGTACCGGGGCGGGGCGATGCCGCACAGGTACGCGATGTGGCCCGCCCCGCGGGCGGACAGCTCGAGCACCAGGTTCGCGGTCGCCGCGTCGGCGCGCAGCACGGTCAGCGGGTGACCGAACTCGTTGTTGTACGACCCGGCCGGCGCGACCGTCGGCCCGAGGCGCTCGGCCAGCTGGGCGGTGAGGTCCTTGGTCGAGGTCTTCCCGGACGATCCCGTGATGCCCGCGATCCGCAGCGCGGGCAGGCTGGCCACCACGAAGCGCGCCAGCGCGGCGAGCGCGGCCGGGATGTCCGGGACCACGATCGAGGGGACCGGGACGGGGCGGGTGGCCAGCACCGCCACCGCGCCCGCCGCTACCGCGCCGGCCGCGAAGTCGTGCCCGTCGGACCGCTCCCCCGCGATCGCCGCGAACAGCCCGCCCGGGCCGGCGCGCCGGGAGTCGATCACGACCTCGCCGGTGACAAGCGCCTGCGGATCACCGGCGAGCTGGCCGCCGGTGATCCGCGCGATCTGCGCCAGCGCGAGCGGTATCACCGGTTCACCGCCCACGGGGCTTCGTCGGCGACCGGCTGCGGCCGGCGGGCGTCGGCTGCCTGGTGCAGGGCCAGCGCGGTGACCTGCCGGTCATCGAACGGCAGTACCACGCCCGCCACGTACTGCCCGGTCTCGTGGCCCTTGCCGGCCACCACGATCACGTCGCCCGCCGCGGCCAGCGACACGGCCCGCCCGATCGCGGCCGCCCGGTCCGGCTCGATGATGATCCGCGCGCGCTTGCCCTGCGGGACGCTCAGCACCCCGTCCAGCATCGACTTAAGGATCGCCAGCGGGTCCTCAGAGCGCGGGTTGTCGCTGGTCAGGATGGCGACGTCGGCCAAACAGGCGGCGGCGGAACCCATCATCGGGCGCTTGCCGCGGTCCCGGTCGCCACCGCAGCCCAGCACGATGATCAGGTTGCCCTGCGTGACCGGCCGCAGCGCGCGGAGCACCGCCTCCACCGCGCCCGGCTTGTGCGAGTAGTCGACGAAGGCGGTCACCCCGAGGCCGGGGGCGTGCACGCGTTCCAGCCTGCCGGGCACGCCCTGGCACGCGGCTATCCCCGCCACCGCGTCCTCGAGCCTGATGCCGGCCTCGACCAGCGCGACCACGGCGCCGAGCGCGTTGGCCACGTTGAACACCCCGGCCAGCCCGACCGACACGTCAGCCTCCACGCCGCCGGGCCCGATGACGCGGAACGTGCTGCCGTCCGCGCCGGACCTGACGTCGACCGCCCGCCAGTCGGCCTCGTCCCGGCCCGAGGCCGAGAACGTGGTGATCGGCACCGGAGCGGACGAGGCCAGCCTGCGGCCGTATTTGTCGTCGATGTTCACCACGCCCATCACCGGAGGCTCGAACAGCGACGCCTTGGCCCGGAAGTACTCCTCCATGTCGGCGTGGAAATCCAGGTGATCCTGCGAGAGGTTGGTAAAGACCGCGACGTCGAAGCTGGTCCCCGCCACCCGGCCGAGAGCGAGCGCGTGGCTCGACACCTCCATCGCGGCGGCGGTGACCCCCCGTTCGGCCATGACCGCGAACAGCGCCTGGAGGTCAGTCGCCTCCGGCGTGGTCAGCGAACTGGCCAGCCGCTCCGGGCCGATCCGCGTCTCGACCCCGCCGATCAGGCCGGCCACGTGGCCGGCCGCGCGCAGGCCCGACTCGAGCAGGTAGGTGGTGGTCGTCTTGCCGCTGGTCCCGGTGACGCCGATGAGCCGGAGCCGGCGCGACGGGTCCCCGTACACCCAGCAGGCGACCTCGCCGAGCCTGGCCCGCGGATCGGCGACCACGAAGACGGGCACCCCGCTGGCCACGGCGCGGGCCCGGCCGTCCGGGTCGGTCAGCACGGCGACGGCGCCCGCCCCCACCGCGTCGGCGCAGAATTCGGCCCCGTGTACCCGTGCGCCTGGCAGCGCCACGTACAGGTCCCCCGGTCGCACGGCGCGAGAGTCCAGGGTGACTCCGGACGTGACCCCTAGTACGTTCGGCAGATTGGGGGTTCTTACGGGCGCCAGCCGGATCCCCAGCAGCACGCCGAGTTCGGACAGCGGCCGCGGCTGCAGCAGGGCCGGACGGATCGCCACGGGGTGAGGGTACCTCCAATCACGGCGCGTTCAGGCGGATGTACGGCGGCGTGGCCCCGTCCGGCGGGATCTGCAGGGTGGCCAGTGCGTCCTTCATCACCTGGTAGAAGACCGGGCCTGCGACTATGTCACCGTAATAGCCGCCCTTGCGCGGGTTCTGCACGTTCACTGCGACGACAAGCTGCGGGTCGTTGCCTGGCGCCATGCCAATGTAGCTCGCTCCGTAGACGCACAGGGCGCATGTTCCGTTGGCGTTTTCTTCCTGCGAGGTCCCGGTCTTGGCGGCGATCGCGTAGCCGGGGATGATGCCCCAGGGCTGGTCGCCCTCGGCGTCGACGCCGGGCACCTGCTGCAGGATCTGCAGCAGCTCGTGCGCGGTCTTCGGCTGGATGACCCGCCGTGCGGGGGACGGGCGGGCCGGGGTGTAGGTGCCCGCGGAGTTCGTAGTGCCCTCGATCAGCGTCGGGTCGACCCGGACGCCGTGGTTGGCGATCGTCGCGTAGACCTCGGCCATCTGGAGCGCGGTCACCGCCACGCCCTGGCCGAACGCTAGCGTGTACCGGGTGTCGGCCGCCCATTCCGAGACCGGCGGCAGGATGCCTTCGCTCTCCCCCGGCAGCCCGATGCCGGTCAGCTGGCCGAGGCCGAACGCCCGCAGGTAGTCGTACTGGACCTGCTCGGGCACGTGGGCGGCGACCTGGGAAATCCCGACGTTGGAGGAGTGCGCGATGATGCCGGCGATGGTGTACCGCTCGCCCGGCGCCCATTCCGCGTCCTGGATCTCCTGGCCGCCCTCGTAGATGGAGTACGGGATGTTGTAGGCGCTCATCGGCGTCTGGCCGCCGTGCTCGAACGCGGCCGCGGCGGTCATCACCTTGGCGGTGGAACCCGGCTGGAACACGTCCTGCACCGCGATGTCGGTCGCCTGGCTGGCGTCGGTGATCGTCGACGGGTCGTAGGTCGGCCACTGCGCCATGGCCAGCACGTGCCCGGTTTTCGGCTGGATGATGACGACCGTGCAGTTGCTCGCGTCGCTCTTGGCGACCTGGGCGGCGCACGCTTGTTCGGCCGCGTACTGCAGCGAGGGAACGATGGTCAGGCGCAGGTCGCTGCCGTTCACCACCGGCTTGTCGTTGCTGCCCGCCAGCGGGATCGGCTGGCCGTCGTTGCTGATCTGCACCTGCTCGCTGCCCGGCCGCCCGGCCAGCAGCGCGTTCTCGGATAGCTCGAGGCCGGCGCCACCGACCAGCAGGCCGTTGGTGGTGGTGCCGGTGAAGCCGACGATGTTGGAGGTGATGGCGCCGTCGGGGTAGGACCTGGCGTAGCTCGGGGTCAGGTAGATGCCTGGCAGGTCCCGGGCGCTGATCTGGTTGCCGACCTGCGCGGATATGCCCTTGGCCAGCACTACGTACTGGGGCGAGGTCGGGTTCTGGATCAGCCAGAGGAGCGTGTCCGCGGGCGTGCCGAGGTAGGCGGCGAGCTTGGTGGCGACCTCGGCCTGCTGCGCGACGGGGATCTCCGGCGGGTCGGCGTAAACCAGGTAGGTCTCCACCGTCATGGCGAGCACCTGCCCGTTCGCGGCGGTAATGCTGCCGCGCAGCGCGGGCAGCACGATCGTCTTCTCGCGCTGCGAGTTGGCCAGCTGGCGGTAGGTGCTGGACTCTATGCCCTGGAGCTGGACGAGGCGGCCGGCGAAAATGGACAGCACGAAGATGACGGCCAGCAGCGTGATGCCGAGTCGCCGGTTCGTGTTGCCTCGCGGAATCCGCCTGCGCGGGCGCGGGGGGATGAACTGGTCGAACTCCCGGGGTGGCTCTCCGCGGATGAACCCGTGTCCCTCCCGCAGGTCCGCACGCGATCCAGGGGACCGCTCGTATCTTTCTTCCGAACGAACGGTGGTGGGCGCCCCACGACGTCCATTCGGCACATGCCGAAAGTCCTGTGTGGTCCGGCGAGGTCCCGCGCGAGTCGGCGTGGCCGCGCGGTCCCCCCGTGCGCGGGGGGTCAGGGGGGTCAGGGGGGCACGGGGGGGCGGAGAGCCCCCCCGTGATCGGGGGGTTCCGGGGGGTCGCCCCCCCGGGCTAGCACCGCTAGCACCGCCTCTATCCCTCACGGGGTGTACCCGGGGACGTTGATCTCGGCGTCGGCGTGGGAGACCTTGCCGCTGACGATCTTTCCTGTCTTGAGGTTGATGAAGCGGAGGTTCGGGTTCTGCTGCATGCCGAACTGCTCGGCCTCCTGCGCGATCTGGGCCGGCGATTCGGCCTGGGCGACCTGCTGGGAGAGGACCTGCTCCTGCCGGGCCAGGTTGGTGTTCTGCTCCTGGAGGTTGCTGATCCTGAACGACCCTTCGGCGAGGGTGGTGCTGATCATGAGAAGCGAGATCAGTGCGCCACCGAGCAGGCCGACGAGCAGGAGGATGAACGGCGCCCGCGGGTGCCGCGGCCGGAGACGCGGACCGCCCGCGGGCCGGGCCGGCGAGGGCGCGACGGGCCTGGTGTGGCGCGGCGTGGTGAACGGGCGCGGCGGCACGGCGCGGCCCGGCGGCACGGTTCGGCCCGGCGGCATGACACGGCCCGACGGGACGGCGCGGCCCGGCGGGACGGCGCGGCCCGGCGGGACGGTTCGGCCCGGCGGCACGGCGCGGCCCGGCGGCACGGCGCGGCCCGGCGGCATGACACGGCCCGGCGGCTGCCTCGGGGTGCGCGGCATCGTGTCGGTGCTCGTGTCGGTTCCTCGGGTCATGCCGCCT
>Ga0335074_10010418_pt1 | contig 13011 bp, 6 predicted proteins | sample Lox_Sample_23_FD_206715 | JGI IMG/M metagenome (GOLD analysis project Ga0335074, IMG submission 206715) | Soil microbial communities from Loxahatchee National Wildlife Refuge, Florida, United States - Lox_Sample_2.3 | ecosystem: Environmental > Terrestrial > Soil > Wetlands | place: USA: Florida...
GCACCCGGCGCTGATCGAGGGCTGGGGAATCGTGATCGCCGAGGCCGCTATCCGGGGCACGCCGGCCATCGGCTTTGATGTTCCCGGCGTGCGCGACTCGGTGGTGGACGGTGAGACGGGGCTGCTGGTCCGCGGTGAAGGCCAGTTCGCGTCCGCGTGGGCGTCGCTCGCCCTTGACCACCGGACCCGCGAGACCCTCGGCCGCGCCGCGCGCGAGCGGGCGCTGCGGCTGCACTGGTCGGCCGCGGTCGAGGGCTTCGCACAGGTGGCCGACGAGGCGGTCACCCTGGCCGGTGCCAGGCGATGAGGGGCTGATTTTCATGATCGTGGTAGCTGAACCGCTAATAGAGCGGGTTATCCACCACGATCATGGAATGCCCGCTGACGAGTGGGGCTTGCGGGGCGTGCGATGCCGGCGGTGACAACGGCCGGGGCGTCGGGAGGGTTGCGGGCGTTCTACGAGAACCCGGACGTGCCGGCCAGTTCGGGGCCGGACCGGGCGGTACGCATGGCCAAGATGCTCGGCCAGGCACTGGACGGTGTGACCGGCCGCGCCTGCGTTCTCGACGTGGGATGCGGTGACGGCACCGCAATGGTGCTCGCGGCGCAGCGGAACCCGGGGCACCGGATAGCCGGGCTGGACTGGTCGGCCGGGTCGCTGGACCGGGCGCGGCGGCTTGGCCTGACCGTGGTGCGCGGAGGCGTGGACGCGCCCGGCCTGCCGTTCGCGGCCGAGTCGGCCGACGTCGTCATCATGAGCGAGCTGATCGAGCATCTGGTCGATACCGACTCGGCGCTGGACGAGGTCTTCCGTGTGCTCAGGCCGGGCGGCTCGCTGCTGCTCTCCACGCCGAACCTGGCCGCCTGGTACAACCGCGGGCTGGTCGCGCTCGGTGTGCAGCCGATCTTCTCCGAGGTCAGCCTGCGCGGGGTCTACGGCAGGCCGGGCCAGCAGGTGGCCGGTCACCTGCACCTGTTTACCCGGCGAGCGCTCGTGGCGCTGCTCGCCGCTCGCGGATTCACCGGTATCCGGGTCCGCGGGGCGAGATACCACGACGTCCCCAGGCCGCTGCGTCCCGTCGACCGCGCGTTCTGCGCCTGGCCCGCAGCAGCATCGATCCTGCTGGTTCACGCGCGCAAGACATGACGCTGCGCGCACTGGCCGACGGCGCCGGCGCGCCCGGGCTGGCCGGGCCGGGCCGGCGTGCCCGGCAGCACGCCTGGCCCGCGCTGGCCGGTCTCGGGCTCGGCCTGCTCGCGCTCGGGCCCGGGCTGGCCCGCGGCTTCCTGCTCAGCTACGACATGGTGTTCGTGCCGCGGATGCCGTTCTCCGCGGCGCTAATCGGGCTGACCGGCGGGCCGCCGCGCGCCGTGCCCAGCGATGCCGTGGTGGCCGTCGCGTCGCTGCTGATGCCGGCCGACATCCTGCAGAAGCTGATCCTGCTGCTGATCTTCGTGCTGGCTTGCTCGGGTGCCGCGGCCCTGCTGGCCAGTGGCTGGACGACCGCGGCCGGCCGCACGGCAGGCGACAGCGCGCCGCTGCTGGCCCGGCTGGCGGCCGGGGTGTGCTACGCGTGGAACCCGTACGTAGCCGAGCGGCTGCTGATCGGGCAGTGGGCGCTGCTGCTCGGCTACGCCGGGCTGCCGTGGGTGGTCAGGCTGCTGTGCACCGGCCCCGGGCGGGTCAGGCCGGGGCGGCTGCTGTGCGTTCTGGTTCCGGCGGCGGTTGGCGGGTTCGCGGCCATGGCCGTGACTGTTGTTGCTGCCGTGCCGGCCGCGCTGTGCCCGGGAAGATCGGGCCGCGGCAACGGCGGGCGGGCCCGCAGGCTGGGGATCGTGGCTGGGTGCGTGGCGCTGCTCAGCCTGCCGTGGCTGATCCCGGCCCTGGTCGTGCCGGTGCACACCGACCCGCGCGGCGTCGACGCGTTCGCCGCCCGCGCGGACACGCCCTTCGGCCGCCTGGGCAGCCTGCTCATGCTGTCGGGCATCTGGAACGCGCAGACGGTTCCGCGCGGCTACGGCGGCGGTGACTCGGTCATCTGGCTGCTCGTGGTGGTCGCCGCGCTCGGCGGGTACGTGCTGATCGCACGGGCGCGGGGGATGTCCCCCGGGCTGGGCATCGCGGCCGTGGCCGGCCTGGCCATCGCGGCCATCGGGGTGACGTCGCCGACCCGCGCGGCGCTGCGGGATCTGGTGGCGCACTGGGCTGGCGCCGCCGTGCTGCGGGACGGGCAGCAGTTCCTGGCGCCGCTCGCGCTGGCCGAGGCGATCGGGCTCGGCGCCCTGGTCGCCTGGATCGTGACCGGGGCGCGCCGGGCCGCCAGCCAGAACACAGCGGGCCGCGCGGCGGCGGCGCTGGGCGTGATGGCCGTGCTAGCGCCAGTCCTGCTGCTGCCAGGAATGGCCTGGGGGCTGGCGGGCAGGCTGCGTCCGGTGGAGTACCCGGCCGACTGGTCGCGGGCGCGGCAGGTCATCGATAGCGATCCGGCCCGGGGCAGCGTGCTGCTGCTGCCGTGGGCCGCCTACCGCCGCTACCCGTGGAACGGGGGCGAGGCGGTGTACGACCCCTGGACGCGGCTGCTGGGCCGCGAGGTGATCTCGAACGACGGGCTGCAGGTCGGGAACCTGGACCTGGTCCAGGAGAGCGCCGACTCGATCCGGCTGAACCGCATCGTCACCGCGCGCGGGCCGCTGACCCGGGCGCTGCGCGCGGCGGGCGTGCTGTACGTGGTCATCGACGCCGGCCCGCTGCTGGGGCCGGACCGCCCCGCTCTCGCGGCCAGGGCGCGGCTGCCGGGCGCCCGGCTGATAATGGCCAGCCCTGACCTGGTCGTTTTCCGACTTCCTGCGACACCAGCAGGGAACCAGTAACGTTGCGGCCAAACCGGGTGCCGGGGGAGAATGCAACTGTGGCGTGTGCATATTGCCTTTTCCATAAACACCTCCTAATGTTGGGCGGCGTGCTGCCTGGTGCACTTGTTGGCATCCCGTACCGGAGGGGTCCGGCTCAGGGAGGATCGCCTTGTCACGTCTCGCGCTGATCATCGCGTCGCTCCTGGTCGGGGCGGCGCTGGCCGTGGGGGCCGCGTTCACGACGACCGGCGTGATCAGTGCCCCGCCGAGCCCGCCGAACAAGCAGCTCTACAATTACGGCTCGCCATAACCCGGGCGGGGCCGAACTGCCCCTGCTGGCCGTCAGCCCTGGCCAACCACCCAGGAGGGATCAATGCGTCGTGTGCTCGGGCTGGTGCTCACCGGGCTCGGGGCATTCCTGCTGGCGCTGGCCCTGCTGCTGCGCTTCTACCTTCCCGGCCAGGTGGTCAAGTTCCCGCTGAACGAGTATCTGGTGACCACGCTCACCGGGCATAACGTCACCTACTTCAACGCGAAACAGCTCCGGGTGCTGACCGGCGTTACGGCCAAGGCCACCAGCACGGTGGAGGGTGACGTCAGCGCGGGCTCGTCGTCGGTGGCGGTATGGAACGATTTCACGGCGGTCGAGGACACCACGAACAACGCGCCGATCGAATACATCTCCCAGCGCTCCGCGTTCAACCGGCGCACCGGCGCCACCGTCGACTGCTGCGGGGCCTACATCAGCATCTCGAATGTCGGAACCAGAACCGGGCATCAGTCTGGCCAGGGATTCGTCTGGCCGCTCGGGACCCAGAAGCAGACTTACCTGGCGTTCGACCCCACCTTGCTCAAGCCGGAGCCGTTCCGGTACGAGGGCACGTCGGCGATCGACGGCATGGCCGCCTACAAGTTCGTCGAGCACGTCAGCAACCAGCAGTTCGCCTCGCAGACGCTGCCGGGCTCGCTGGTCGGCTACTCCCAGCTGCCGTCGGTGACGCTGCCCGAGTACGCCAGCGAGACCATCACCTTCTGGGTGGACCCGGTCACCGGCGCACCTCTGGACGTGACCCAGAACCGGACGCTCCGTCTTGAGGACATCACTGGCGCCACCAAGCTGATCCTGTACCAGGGCGACCTCGCGGCGACCCCGCAGAGCATCGCGAACGCCGTGAACACGGCCAGGTCGGCGCATCTCAAGGTCGACCTGGTCGAGGACATCGGCCCGCTGGCCGGCCTGCTCCTTGGCGTGGGCCTGGTGGTCACCGGGGCCGCCCTGATCCTTGACCGGCGGGGCACCGATGAGTTTGCCTACGAGAGCGACGAAACGGTCGGCTCTACGAGGTGAGTGCAGTGGGCTCTGGCCGGACCGGCCTGTTGTGGTGGAGGTGAGCGGTGGGATCGATGGGGTTCTGGGGCCGTGCCCAGCAGAGTCCGGACTGGATCGCCATGGTCGAGCCGGACGGCACCGAGCATCGCGCGGGTGACCTGCTGGCCCGCGTGAACCAGATCACCCACGGGCTGCGCGCACTCGGCCTGCGGCCAGGGGACGGCCTGGCGTCGCTGCTGCCCAACGGGGCCGCCGCGCTCGAGGTGTACCTGGCCGCCCTGCAGGCCGGGTGGTACCTCACCCCCATCAACTGGCACTTCACCGTGCCGGAGATCGCCTACATCATGCGCGACTGCGAGGCGAAGGCGGTGATCGTGCACGAGCGGTTCGGCGCGGCCGGCGCCGCCGCCGCCGACGAGGCCGGGATCCCGGCCGGGGCGCGGTTCTGCTACGGCGACGTGCCCGGGTTCACCCCGGTCGCCGCGCTGCGTGACGGCCAGCCCGAGACGATGCCCGCGGACCGCACGGCTGGCGCCACCATGCACTACACGTCGGGGACCACCGGCCGGCCCAAGGGGGTGCGCCGGGCCCTGTCCGGCTTCGACCCTGACGATGCGGCCGAACTGGGCACCGGGCTGCTGCAGTTCTTCGGGATCACCCCCGGGCCACCCAACGCGCACCTGGTCTCCTCGCCGAACTACCACACCGCGGTCACCGTGTTCGGCGGCAGCGCCCTGCACATGGGGCACACCCTGGTCTGCATGGACGCCTGGGACTCCGAGCAGGCGCTGGCGCTGGTCGAGCGGTACCGGGTCACCAACAGCCACATGGTCCCGACGCACTTCAAGCGGATGCTGTCGCTGCCCGGCGAAACCAGGCGCCGCTACGACCTGTCGTCGATGAAGTGGCTGATCCACGCGGCCGCGCCGTGCCCGATCGGGATCAAGCAGGCCATGCTGGACTGGTGGGGGCCGTGCGTGTGGGAGTACTACGCGGCCACCGAGGGAGGCGGGACGATCGCCTCCCCTGACGACTGGGTGACCCGCCCGGGCACCGTCGGCACCCCCTGGCCGATCAGCGAAATCATGATCGCTGACGAGAACGGCGGCGAGTGCCCGACCGGCACGCCCGGCACCATCTACATGAAGATGGGGATGTCCGACTTCGCCTACAAGGATGACCCGGAGAAGACCGCGGCCAGCCGGCTGCGGGGCTTCTTCACCGTCGGCGACATCGGCTACGTCGACGACGCCGGCTACCTGTTCCTGTGCGACCGGAAGTCGGACATGATCATCTCCGGCGGCGCGAACATCTACCCGGCCGAGATCGAGGCCGAGATCATCATGCATCCCAAGGTCGCCGACGTCGCCGTGTTCGGGATCCCGGACGAGGACTGGGGCGAGCAGGTCAAGGCGGTCGTGCAGCCCGCGGCCGGCGTGACCGGCGGCGACGAACTGGCCGCCGAGATCGTCGCCTCCCTGGACGGCCGGCTGGCCAGGATGAAATGGCCCAGGAGCATCGACTTCATCGCCGAGATGCCCCGCGACCCGAGCGGCAAGCTGCTCAAACGGCGCCTGCGCGATCCGTACTGGGCCGGCCGGGGCGCCTCAATTTAGCCTCCTGAACGTGACGCCACGTCCCCGGCCTGGTGCGGGGACCGCGGCCCGGCCAACGCCTGATCCCGTAGTACGCGCTCTGGTCCCGTAGCCGGCCGGGCCCGCCCGCCGCCGGGAGGCGGTCGTTCTGGCGGCCGGCCATCGGCGACGGCGAGGAGGCCGCGCGAGAGGCTGCGGAACCGTGGCATGGCCGATGCTGGGCGTTCCTCGCAGCCGCCCCCCGCATGCTTGCGCCGGTAACCCCCGATGAGGGCGAGACCGGACGGCAGAACGTCTTGGGAGACCAGTGAACACCAGGAGATATTTCCTCATGGGTACGGCGGCCGGTGCCGCGGGCCTGGCTGGCTCGGCGGTCTTGCGGCCCGCGGACGCCACGGCCGCGACGGGTGACGGCGTAACGGACTGGATTAACGCGGTGCTGCAGTACGGCGCCGATCCGTCTGGGGCGGACGACTCCACCACGGCCATCCAGTCGGCGCTGAACGCGGCGCCTGCTGGTGGTGTGGTGTACCTGCCGACGGGAACTTACACGACATCGGCGGGGCTCATTATTCCCGCGAATGTCATGTTGCTCGGTTCTGGGGGTACCTGGGGCGTTCCCGCCGACGATTACGGTAAGGGCGGCCTGCCGGTAACCGGGAGCGTGGTCGTACCCGCGGCTTCGTTCAGCGGGGCCGCGGTTATCCAGATGGCGACGCCTGCGGCCGGGGTGCAAGGCGGGGGCCAGCAGGTCCGCAGCATCGCGATCGATGCCTCCAGCATGACCGCCGGGAACGGCGTGCACGGCATCCAGGCGGCGGGATACGTCGGCGCGGTCAAGCTCCGGGATGTGCTGGTTTACGGCGGCCGCTCCGGGACGACCCGCCTGCTCGGCGGCAACGGCCTGGATATTCGCAACGACGGCACCACCGGCCACAACCCGGACCAATGGGACATCGCTCATTGCAAATTTACCAGCTGCGGTGGATGGGGTGCGTCGCTGATCACCCTGGCCGACTCCCATATCGCCAATACCGACTTCACTGGAAACGTATCCGGCGGGGCGACGATCACCAACTCGGCTAATACGAAGCTGGTCAGCTGCGGGGCGGAGAACAATACAAGGGGCCCAGGATTCGCATGGGACTCTGTGTCAGGATCCGACATTGTCATGTTCGACAACTGTGAAACGCAGTTCAATAATTATGACGGATGGTTGTTCAGCGGCAGCAATTCGGGTTGGGTGATCATGCTCGGGAACTGCCGGTCCATCCAGGACGGGCAGGCTGGCGGGGCTAGCTACGGGGCCTTGCGCGCTACCGGGTGCGGGAGTCTCATCCTGGCCACGCAGTTCGTTGCCCTGGCTAACAGCATTGGCCCCTATTACGGGGCGCGTGAGGAATCGGGATCCTACGGCGTGGTGCTGACCGCCTCCCGGCTGGCAGCCGTGCACGCGGCGGTCTCGGACGACGGCAGCAACACCCACGCCCTCACGTCCCAGATCGAGATCTCGATCTGATTCGGCTGATCCCGTAGTTCGCACTCCGGTCCCGTAGCCGGCCGGCGCGGGCGGTGGCCGGGCCGTGGCTGTTCTGGCTGCCGACCATGCAGGACCAGGAGCGGGGCCGCCCGAAGGCTACGGAACCGCGGCATGGCCGATGCTGCACGTTCCTCGTAACCGCCCGTCGCATGCTTGCGCCGGTAACCCCCTCACAGTGAGGCACTGGCGTGTTCGGACGTAAGGCCTTCGGTTCGGTATGGCGGGCGACGGTATCAGGCCGCGTGCTCCGGAAACTCTGGCTAGGGCTGTGCCGCGCGGTGCGGCCGAAGTCCCCCGTGCACCGGGCCGTGGCCGCGGGCACCGCCGTGGTGGTGTGCGCGGCGATGGGGATCGTGGCCATCGTGTTCGCCACCAGGACGTCGCCCAGCGCACCGGTCCAGACGGTGTGGGGGTCGGCCGCCGGCCGGCCGCACCGGGTGCCGGCCTCGGCGACCATGGCCAAGCTGGTGGACGGCCGGGTGGTGCGGGTACGGCTGCCGAAGCCGGCCTCGCGGCAGGACCTGGCGGCCGAGGTCGAAGCGGCGGAGGCGAAGGCGGCGCTGCCCGCCTCGCGCCGGCCCAAGGGCGCGGTACCGCCATCCACGGCCCCGCGGCGGCTTCGGTTCCCGGTGCGGGGGAAGGCCAAGCCTGAGGTGGCCCGGGTGCAGGCGGCGCCGAAGGCCCCGGTCAAGCCGGGGTTCGAGGCCAAGACCAGTCGGCTGCTGCCCACGCTGACCTCGCCCAGCCAGGTCGTGTACGCGAACGCCGACGGCACGCGGACCGCGATGATGTACAAGTCGCCGCGGTTCTTCAAGCAGGCCGACGGGTCGTGGGCGAGCATCGACACCAACCTCGTGCCGGCCGGGCCCGGCCCGGCCAGCGCTGGCAGGCAAGACGGCGACGCGAGCGCGCCGTCCGCGGCGACGGCCAAGCCGCTGGCTTCGCCGTCGCCTTCTCCCTCACCCGACCTGGCGCCTTCCCCGTCGGCGCTGCCGTCACCGTCTGCCTCGCAGCCGGCCCCAGCGTCCTCGCCGTCACCGTCGGGCGGTGCCGCGGCGCCGCCGCCGGGTGGCTGGCGGGTGAAGTCCGCGGCGGAGCCGGAGTCGTTCGCGCCGTACGCGGACGCGCCGACCCTGGTGCGGCTGCCGGTGTCGGCCACCCAGGCGGTGGGGTTCGGCATCGCCGGAGCGGCGCACGCGGCCGGGACCGCGTCCGGGGACACGGTGACCTATGCCGCGGTGCTGCCCGACAGCGACGTGCGGTATGTGGCGGGATCGGGTCTGGTCACCGAGCAGGTCATCCTGGGGTCGAAGAACGCGCCGGTGACCTGGGAGTTCCCGCTCTCGCTGACCGGGCTGCGCGCGGTCCAGGCGCCGGGCAAGCCGATCGAGTTCGTCGACGCCGCGGGCCAGGCGGCGGCGTTCGTGGAGCCGGGGTACATGACCGACTCCGACATCAACCCGCACTCCGATGACGGGGCCTACTCGCCGGGGGTGCGCTACACGCTGGTCAGCGACGACGGCCGGCCGGCGATCCGGATGACGCTGGACACCGCGTGGCTGGACAGCCCGGCCCGGGTGTTCCCGGTGACCGTGGACCCGAGCGTGTCGGACGTGAACTCCGGCGGTACCACGTATGTGGAGTCGCCGAACGACGCAGACTACTCCGGGGGTCCGGAGATCGACGTGGGCACCTATGACGGCGGGTCAAACGTGGCCAAGTCGTTCCTGGACTTCTCCGGCGTGTCCTCCTCACTGGACAACGACTATGTGCTGGGGGCCCGGCTGGGGGTGTTCAACACCTGGTCCTACAGCTGCGAGGCGAGGCCGGTGTCGGTGTACCCGGTCACCTCGTCATGGTCGGTGACCGGGGACAAGACCTATCCGGGGCCGTCGACCGGACCGGCGCTGGCGACGCAGAGCTTCGCGACCGGGTGGGTGCCGCTGGGGGAGGCGCAGTCGCAGTCGGCCTGCCCGAACCAGTGGGAGGGGTTCGATCTGGGCGCGGCGGGCAACACGCTGCTGAACGGGTGGACGCACGGCACGATCGCGAACAACGGGCTGGCGCTGGGGGCGTCGTCCTCGGACAGCTACGGGTGGAAGAAGTTCGCCAGCGGCAACGACGGCGGGGACCCGTTCCTGGCCGTCACCTACAGCACCGACGGCGCGAGCTATTCGCTGGCGTCCAAGACCCCGGTGGAGCAGGTCACGCCGAACACGAACGGCGAGTTCGCGATCACTGTCAAGAACCTGGGCTCGACCACCTGGACACCCACCAACGGCTATGAGCTGTCGTATGAGGTGTACACCGCGTCCGGCAAGCTCTGGGCGTCGCATCCGGTGTTCACCGCGATGCAGTCGGACGTGGCGCCGAGGAGTTCGGTCACGGTGGACGCCAAGGTGGACGCGCTGCCGGTGGGCGACTACGCCATCGACTTCGATATGTACAAGGATGCGACAGGTTCGTCGCCGGTCTCGTTCATCTCCGAGGGCATCCCGGTGTTCGCGATCGGCTTGGACGTGCCGCAGCCGCCGCCCGCGGTCACCGGCGTGTACCCGCCGGATGGCTACGTGAGCCCGACCGACCTGCCCGAGCTGTCCACCACGGCGGTGTCCACCACGGGCACCACGATCACCTACCAGTTCAGCCTGACCTGTCATCCGCTGCCCGGCACGCTGTGCCCGACGGCGACCATAGGCTCGGGGACGATCTACACCCCGTACTGGACCCCGACCACGCCGCTCGACTGGGATGAGCCGTACACCTGGACGGTGATCGCGACGACCAACGGGGCATCGAGCCCCCCGATCGGGCCGGTGACGATCACCCCGGAGGTGCCGCAGCCCGACATCTCGTCCCAGCTCGGCCAGTCCGGCGGCGCGGACACCTCGGGCGGGTCCAGCGTGCAGCCGTTCGACCCTGAGTCGGGGAATTACACGACGACCGCGACCGACGCGGCGGTGTCGGTGGCGGGGCCGCCACTGCAGATCACCCGGACCTACAACAGCCTGAACCCGGCCGCGTCCGGCGCTTTCGGGCTGGGCTGGTCGTCACTGCTGGACATGGCGGTGACCCCGGACAACGACGGGTCGGGCAGCGTGGTGGTCACCATGCCCGATGGGAGCCAGGCCCGGTTCGGGTACATCGGCACCAGCACCACGGGCGTGGCGCAGTACGCGCCGCCGCCGGGCAGCCCGGACGTGCTGACCCACAACGCCAGCGGCACGTGGACCCTGGGGGTGGCCGGCGGGACCCAGTACGCGTTCACCAGCGCCGGGTCCCTGTCGCAGATCACCGGCCCGACGGGGCTGACCCAGACGATCACCGACAACCCGGCCGGCCAGCCGGCCACGATCACCGACACCGCTTCGGGCCGGTCACTGACCTTGACCTGGTCGACGCCGGCCGGGGCAGCCTTCCCGCACGTGGCCAGCGTGACCACGCCACCCGCCGCGGCCGGGCAGGCCGTCCAGACCTGGACCTACTCCTACACCGGCGACGAGCTGACCAGCGTGTGCGCGCCGGCCGGCGGCTGCACCGGATACACCTACGGCACCACGACCTCGCACTACGCAACCGCGGTGATGGACTCGGGACCGCGGTCGTATTACCGGCTGGGCGACCCGGCCGGGTCCACCACGGCCACCGACAACGTGGACGTCAACCTGGGCAGCACCGACGGCACGTACTCGAACGTCACGCTCGGGGCGGCCGGTCCGCTGGCCGGCAGCCCGGCCACGGCCGGCTCGTTCAACGGATCGAGCTCGTATGCGTCGCTGGCCAGCAACCTGGTCGCGGACAGCAGCGACGTGACCATCGAGCTGTGGTTCAAGGACACCGGCGACGGCGGGGTGCTGTTCTCCTACGACGCCGACCCGATCACCGACGCGTCCAGCACCGGTGACGCCGCCGCGCACGTGCCAGCGTTGTACGTGGGCGGGAACGGGGACCTGTACGGGGAGCTGTGGAACGGATCGATCGACCCGATCAGCTCGTCCACCCCGGTGAACGACGGGAACTGGCACTACGCGGTGCTGACCGGCTCGGCGACGTCGCAGTCGCTGTACCTGGACGGCAAGCTGGTCGGCACGCTGTCCGGGCAGATCAGCCAGGAGTCCGCCGACTACGACACGGTCGGGGCGGGGTTCTGGTCGGGCTGGCCGGAGGCGGTCAGCGAGACGTCCCCGACGATCACCACCGACCCGTACGCACACTTCGACGGGTCGATCGCCGAGGTGGCCATCTACCCGCACGCGCTGGGCGTGCCGGCCATCGCCGACCACTACGCCCTGGCCGAGCAGGCCTCGCCCGAGCTGACCCAGATCACCCTGCCCAGCGGCCGGACCGCGGCGCAGATCTCCTACGACACGGTGAACGACCGCGTGTCCTCGTACACCAGCAACGACGGCGGGACGTACCAGATCAGCACCCCGGTGGCGTCGGGGTACATCGCGTCGTCCGAGGCGCTGCCGTCGGTGACCCGGTACGTGACCGTGACCACTCCGGCCGGCTACCAGGAGGTGTACGGGTACGACGCGGTCAACGGCGGCCGGCTGGAGTCGTACGCGCCGGGCAACGGGGACCCGCCGCGGGTGTTCGGGTACGACGACGCCGGGTTCCTGAACGCGATGACCGACTCGGACGGCACCCTGGTCACGTTCACCAACGACGTGCACGGCAACGTGCTGTCCCGGACCTGGACCAACATCGACGACAGCTCGCCGTGCTGCACCACCTACTACACGTACTACTACGATCAGTCCAACCCGCTGGACCCACGCAACGACCAGCTCACCGGCGTGGCGGACGCGCGGTCGTCGTCGGCCACCAGCACCACGTACCTGACCACGTACGCGTACAACACCGCGGGTGAGCTGACCGCCGCGACCACGCCGCCCACCTCGGCGTTCCCGTCGGGCAATACCTCCAGCTACGTGTACTCGACGTCGTCCACGACGGCGTATGGGGGGTCCGGCACGGTGCCCGCCGGGCTGCTGGTGTCGCAGACCACCCCGGCCGGCGCGGTGACCAGCTATGAGTACTATTCCGACGGCGACCTGGCCCAGGTGACCCAGCCGGACGGGGCGCGGACGGTTTACACCTATGACGGGCTGGGCCGGGCGCTGACCGCGACCACCTACAGCGACACCTACCCGTCCGGGCTGACCACGTCGTACACCTACAACGCGATGAACCAGCCGCTGACCGTCACCTATCCGGGTGTGGTCAACCAGGTGACCGGCGTCACGCACACGCTGCAGGACGCCTACACGTATGACTCCGACGGCAACGTGCTGTCGCTGGTGCAGACCGACCTGACCGGCGGCGACCCAGCCCGGACCACCACCTGGACCTACAACGACTACGGCGAGGTGGCCAGCGTCACCGGGCCGGCCGGGGCGACCAGCGGCGGGAGCACGCAGACCGGCGGGGCGCCGAGCCCCAGCCCGCAGGGCGCCACGACCGGCTACACCTACGACGCCATGGGCAACGTGGCCACGATGCTCGACGGGGACGGCAACGAATACGACTACACCTACAACGAGTACAACGAGGTCACCCAGGTCACGCTGCATACTCCGTCGACAGACGAGTCGAGCTCGGCCAGCACGTGCCCGGCCGGGCAGGCACCCGGCACCACGGACGGGTGCGACCTGGTGCTTGACGCGTACACCTACGACCCGGGCGGGCTG
>Ga0335074_10010419_pt1 | contig 13011 bp, 9 predicted proteins | sample Lox_Sample_23_FD_206715 | JGI IMG/M metagenome (GOLD analysis project Ga0335074, IMG submission 206715) | Soil microbial communities from Loxahatchee National Wildlife Refuge, Florida, United States - Lox_Sample_2.3 | ecosystem: Environmental > Terrestrial > Soil > Wetlands | place: USA: Florida...
TGACGGTGAGCAAGGCGTACCAGGGGAGAACGTAGGGGTCGTCGTTCTCGCGCAGGGTTTCGACGAGCTTGGTGCCGTAGGCGAAGAGAGTGCGGAGGAGGTTGAGGAGGTTGCTGGCACCGGCGGCATCCAGGCGCGCGGACACGGCCCGATCGGGATCGGGTTCGGTGGCTGCGGGCGGTGGTGCGGTTGCGGTGTCAGTCATGGGCGCGCATATACCACTAAAGGAGAACCTGGGCAAGGACTGTTTTCACTGGCCAAGGGATAAAGCCCGGTCTGGCCGGCATCGCCGAAAGCCGGACCCAAATGTGGCACGAACGTCGAGACGCTTCTGGACTCCGGCTTTCGTCGCGATGATGGCGTTGCCCGCGATTCCACGCGGGCGCGGCCAGGACACATCGGCGGTGCAGCATTCGGCGTGACGTACACCTGGTGGTGACCAGTTCCGAACCGTTTCGTGAGTCTGGCGTTCCTGTCGGATGACCCGGCCCATCGGCCGGGATCGGAGGGAAACGGACATGCGATCGTTGACGCATTTGGCTGCCGCCCTGCTGGTTGGCACGGCGGTTTCCGTCGGCGCCGGAGCGGCCCACGCGCAGACGGTGCAACTGACCTACTCGCAGCCGCTTTCGGCAGGCGGGGTACAAATGGTGCAGGAACGGCTGCGCCAGATCGGAGGCTACCCTGGCGCGGTCGATGGCGTGTGGGGACCCGACAGCGTCACCGCTCTGCAGCGATTCCAGCAGACGCATGGGCTGCAGCCGACCGGGGAGCTGAACCAGGCCACGGTTGCGAGCCTTGGATTGGACCCGAACGCGCTGGTGGGCGCCCCGGCGGTAGCGGCCGCGGTGCCGCCGGTGGCACCGCCCTATGAACCGGCGTTGAGCGTCCACGCGGTGCAGATGGTTCAGGGGCGGTTACGCAGTCTTGGGTATTACCACGGCGGCATCGACGGCGTATGGGGCCCGGCGACACAGAATGCCATCGCGAGCTTCCAGCAGGGACGCGGGCTGCAGCCGAACGGCGAGCTCAATACGGCGACGGTGGCCGCACTGGGGTTGAACCCTAGCTATGTGTTCGCGACGCGGTAAGGCTTCGCTTCCGACGATGACCCAGTGCTGGCCGCCACAATGCCGGCAATGAGGTTTGGCGACGCCGCTCGTTAAGCCATCGGCGGCTGGCGTGCATACGTGGCATCGTCACTCCCGTAGTGACCACCACACCGCGGGGGGATGAAGGTTTGGCGGACCCCCGTATGGACGCCAGCTTTCGCTGGCATGACGACCAAGCATGACGCCCTTGTGACGGCTGGCGCTGCCCAGGGTCGGCGGCTATTGTCCCGCCCGCTTTTACCCGCCGGGTATCCGTCGGATATAGCGGTTTCTTCGGGTTGAAGCGTCACACGGGAGGCTAGCCGTTTGATCCGCTTACGTGCTGCGCTGATCGCTGCGGCGTGCCTTTTGTGCTGCCTCATGCCACTCGGAAGGGGCGTTGCCGCTCCGGCCGCGGCGCCCCCGGCAGCGGCGGTTCAGCCGAGCACCCCGCCCCCGGCGGCCGCTGCGAGCCCGGTGCCGTCCGGCGGGACGATTGCCGCCATCCAAGTGGAGGGCAATCGCCGAATCGACGCTGGCACCATCGAGTCGTATATGGTGGTGCATCCTGGTGACCCGTTCGCGCCCGGCCCGATCAACGAGAGCCTCAAGACCCTGTATGCGACTGGCCTTTTCCAGGATGTCAGCATGACCCGGCAGGGCGACACGCTGGTGGTCCACGTGGTCGAGAACCCGCTGGTCAACGAGGTGGTGTTCGAGGGCAACCACGAGGTGACTGACGCGCAAATCAACGCGCAGATCCAGCTTCGTCCGCGCTCGGTGTTCACCCCGGCAGCCGCCGAGACCGCCCGCGAAATCATCCTGAACATGTACGCTGCCAAAGGCTACTACGATGCCAGCGTCGAGCCGGAGATCATCCGGTTGCGGGAGAATCGGGTGAATGTCGTGTTCCAGGTCAACGACGGGCCGGAGACACTGATCAGCCGCATCTCATTCGTGGGCAACAAGGCTTTCAGCTCGGCGCGGCTTTCCGAGGTGATCAATACGCGCGAGGAGCGCTGGTGGCGGTTCCTCTCGACGTCCGATCAGTACAGCCCGGAGCGGCTGAATTTGGACAGGGAGCTGCTGCGGCGGTTCTACCTGCACCAGGGCTATGTGGATTTCGAAGTGCTCGATGCCTCGGCCGAGCTGTCGCCGGACCGCCGGTCGTTCTTCGTGACTTTCACGGTGAGCGAGGGTGCGCGCTACCGGGTGGCGAAGGTTGCGATCCATTCGCAACTGAAGGGGATCACCGACCAGGCTCTGGCGGGGCAGCTCCAGTTCGCCTCCGGCGACTGGTACGATGGGGATGCGGTCGGCCGCACGGCTGACCTGATGGAGGACTATGTCCGCAGCCACGGCTACGCGTTCGTGCAGGTAACGCCGCGGGTTAGTCGCCACCCGGAGACGCATACGGTCGATATCACGTACGACGTGACCGAAGGTCCGCGCGTCTATGTCGAACGGATCGACATCGTCGGCAATCAGCGGACCGAGGACCGCGTGATCCGGCGGCAGTTCCATATCGCGGAAGGCGACGCCTACGATGCGAGCTCGATTCGCCAGACCCGACAGCGGCTGACCGACCTGGGCTATTTCCAGAACGTGAACATCACCACGGCACCTGGATCGGCGCCGGATAAGGCAGTGATCACCACCAATATCCAGGAGAAGGCGACCGGCGAGCTGACTATTGGCGCCGGGTATTCGACCGATGTCGGGCCGCTGGTCGACGCCGGGCTGCACGAGCGCAACCTGATCGGCACCGGTATCGATGCGGGGCTCAACGGCATTCTGGCGACCAAGCAGAGCTCGATCGACCTGTCGGTAACCCAGCCCTATTTCCTGGATCGCAACCTGCTGGTCGGCGGCGACTTGTTCCTGGTGCAGACCAACAATCTGGGTACCGAGCCGTATAACGAGCAGCGGGTCGGGTTCGCGGTTCGTGCCGGCTACAGCTTCACCGACCACTTACGCCAGGTCTGGAGCTATTCGCTGGTCGATCGCGAAGTGTACGATGTGGCCTCGGGGTCGAGCTATTACATCACCAGCCAGGAAGGCTACACGCTGCTGTCGCAGGTGAGCCAGGTGACCACGCTTGACTATCGCGACAGCACGACCGATCCACACTCGGGGTTCATCTCCACGTTGGGCACGGATTTCGCCGGGCTGGGCGGGACTGCGCATTTCGTGCGCCTGCATGGAGATGCGGGGTACTACATCCCGCTTGAGCGTTTCACCGGCAACAGCGACTGGACCATCGCGCTGACCGCCGGAGCGGGCTACTTGTTCCCTCTCGGCTACCAGGAATCGGTGATCGACCGGTTCTATCTTGGCGGCGACAACCTGCGCGGCTTCGAGACCGGCGGCGCCGGTCCACATGACGAGAGTACCGGCGACTCCCTGGGCGGCCGGTTCATCTGGACCGAGTCGCAGCAGCTCAATTTCCCGCTGCCGTTCGTATCCGAAGAATTCGGCCTGTCCGGACATACCTTCGTGGATGTCGGCGGATTGACCGGGGGTACGTTCGAGTCTGGCGTCTGTCCGAATTCCAACCTGCCCACCACCGGCGGCGACCAATGCCCGTCGGTGAGCAATTCCTCCGCACCGCGGGTGGGTGCCGGCCTGGGTATCACCTGGCGGTCGGGGTTCGGGCTGATCAATGTTGACGTGACGCCCTTCGTCGTGAAACAGCCCTTCGACCAGACGCAGATCTTCCGATTCGGCTTCGGCACGAGGTTCTAGTGTTCCAATATCGTCTTCTCGCAGCGGCCGCTGTTGCTTCGGCCGTCCTGTCGTTCTCCGGCCATCACGCCGAAGCCCAGCAGAGGCTGGCGCAAAGTCAGGGGCAGAACTGGTTCATCCCGAATGCGCCGCACCCTGTGCCCGAGCGGCGTGGCTCGGCCCGCGCGCCCGCTGCCCAATCGGCACCGCTGACGGAGGCGCCGCCGCCGGATGAGACGGCCCCTCCGGCTGCTTCGGAGCAGCTCCAGGTCCAACTTCCGCCGGCTCCCCCCGTCCCCGACGTGCCGCACGGGGCGATGCCCCCGGCTGCGGTGATCGGGGTGCTATCGGTGCCCGACGTGCTGCGTGCGTCGGTGGCATACCAGGCGGCGGACAAGATGATTGGCGAGCGGCGCCAGAAACTGAACGACGATGCGCAGCAGGAGCAGGCGAAACTGCGTGACATGGGGCAGGAACTGGCCACCGATCGCGCCAAGCTGTCGGCCGAACAGATTCGGGCGAAGGAGAAGGAGTTGCAGGACCGCATCGCCGACTCGCGACGCAGCTTCACCGAGCGCAACCGGATCATCCAAGAGCAGGGCCAGTATGCGCTGCTGCAGATTCAACGCACCTTGAGCGAGGTCGTGCAGAAGATCGCGGTCAGCCGCAACATGAATCTGGTGTTGCAGCGCGCTGAAGTGGCGGTGAATATTCCTGAGTTCGACATTACGCCGGAAGTGACCGAGATGCTGAACAAGGTACTCCCGTCTGTGGTGATTCCCGCGGCAGGTGTCTCTCCGGTCAGTACCAGCCCGGTCGCTGCCGCGGCGTCGCCGACGAAGGCGGCCGCATCGGGTCTGCAGAAACGTCCCTGACGGGTGAGCGGGCGGCAGACGAGCGGGGCGAGGGAAGGGGTTCCAGAGATCGCGGGCGATCCGCGATTTTTCATGCGGACTGGCCCGCATAGCCTGGCGGCGGTGGCCGCGGCGGCAGGCCTGGATGCGCCGGCGGCGCGCCTGTTGCTGAGCGGCGTGGCGCCGTTGCAGACCGCCGGTCCGGACCAGATCAGTTTCCTGGACAATCGCCGGTACGCCCCGGCGCTGGCTTCGACGCGAGCCGGCGCAGTGCTGGTGCATCCGGACATGGCGTCGCGGGCCCCGGCCGGGACCGTGGCGCTGCCGACCTTGGAGCCGTATGCAGCCTGGGCGCTGGTGGCGGCGCTGTTCCATCCGATTCCGCCGCCATGCCCCGGGGTTCATCCGGCCGCCGTGGTGGCGGCGGACGCTCGAGTGGACCCCACCGTAGAGATCGGCCCGCTGGCGGTGATCGGCGCTCGGGCGGAGATCGGCCCGCGTTGCCGTATCGGTCCGGGCGCGGTGATCGGCGAGGGTGTCGTCCTGGGCGCGGAGTGCCGGATCGGCGCGCTGGCAAGCCTGAGCTATGCGTTGCTGGGCGCTCGGGTGGCAGTTTATCCCGGGGCGCGGATTGGCCAGGAGGGGTTCGGCTTCGCGGTGACTCCCGCAGGGTTCCGGTCTGTGCCGCAGCTTGGGCGTGTGGTGCTGGAGGACGACGTCGAGATCGGCGCGAACACCACGATCGATCGCGGCAGCCTGCATGATACCGTCATCGGCGCGGGCTCCCGGCTCGACAATCTGGTGCAGATCGGTCCGTCTTGGCCGCGGCTGCGTCATCGTCGCACAGGTGGGCATCTCCGGGTCCACGATTTTGGAAGACCAAGTGATGATCGGCGGGCAGGCCGGTTTGATCGGACATCTTCGGATCGGGAAGCGCGCTCGTATTGGTGCGCAGGCCGGGGTGATGTCGGACGTGGCCGAGGGCACCGAGGTGATCGGCAGCCCGGCGATGGCGGTTCGGGACTTCTTCCGCCAAGTGGCCGTGCTGCGCCGGTTGGCGCGCAAGCCGAAGGCGGCGACCGGGGAGAAGGAAACGGACTGACCGCGATGGACGTGGGCCGCGGCGAGCGAACCGCGAAGGGAATCGAAGCGGAAGGTACCGGCGATGCGGCCCCTGTGGTTGATATCGCCGGGATCATGCGGGCGATTCCGCATCGGTACCCGTTTTTGATGATCGACCGGGTGGTTGATCTCGTGCGCGACAAATCCGCGATCGGGATTAAGAACCTGTCGATCGACGAATCATTCTTCCAGGGACACTTTCCCAACCACCCGGTGATGCCGGGCGTGTTGATCATCGAGAGTATGGCGCAGACCGCGGCGGTGCTGGTGGTCGAAACTCTCGGACCCGAGTCGGCCGGCAAGGTGGTCTATTTCATGTCGATCGAGGGTGCAAAGTTTCGCCGCCCTGTCGTACCCGGTGACCAGCTTCGGATTCACGTTTTCAAGGAGCGCAACCGCGGGAATGTCTGGAAGTTTCACGCGATCGCGAGGGTGGACGGCGTCTCGGTGGCGGAAGCGACCTACGCGGCGATGATCATGGAACGCGCCGCGGGATCTGACGGGGCGGCGGAATAGGTTGGCGAAACAATCAGTTACACCGCTTTCAGGTGAAATGTGCGGCAATAATGATTGAGTTGGCGGCCCGGCCGCGGCGCTTCTAGCCTGCCTACCGGTGCGTGAAGGATTCTCCAGGCATGGACGCGATCGCCGCAACTCTTGAGCCGACCAGGGTGGGGACTCGGGTCCATCCGAGCGCCGTTGTCTCTCGTCGGGCGCAGATCGGGGTGGATGTGGTGATCGGCCCGTTTTGCACTGTCGGTCCCGAGGTGACGATCGAGGATGGCGCGCGGCTGGTATCCCACGTCGTGGTCGACGGGCGCACGCGAATCGGCGCTGAGGCGGTGCTTTATCCGTTCTGCACCGTGGGCCTGGAGCCGCAGGACCTGAAATATCGCGGTGAGCCGACATGCTGCGACATTGGCGCTCGCACGCAGATCCGCGAGCACTGCACGATCCATCGCGGCAGCGTCGGGGCGGACGGGATCACGCGGGTCGGCGCCGATTGCATGCTGATGGCGGTGGCGCATGTGGCGCATGATTGCACGCTGGGCGATCATGTGATCGTCGCCAACAACGCGGTGATGGGCGGGCACGTGTCGATCGGCGCGCATGCGGTGATCGGCGGCGGCGCGGCGCTTCACCAGTTCGTGCGCATTGGGCGGGCGGCGATGGTGGGCGGCGTGTCGGGGGTGGAGGCGGACGTCATCCCGTTCGGCAGCGTTCTCGGTAATCGTGCAAGATTGGTGGGGCTGAATGTGATCGGGTTGAAGCGGCGCGGCTTCGACAAGACGCAGATCATGCGCTTGCGGGCGGCATTCGCGGCGTTGTTTCGCGGTGCTGGTGTGTTTGCCGAGAGGCTGGCGGAGGTCAGGGCGAGGTGTGGTAATGATCCGCTGGTGGCGGAGGTGCTGGCGTTTATCGATGCGCCGAGTCATCGGGGGCTGATCCGGGCGGGTGCGGAGGAGTAGGGGCAGCTGGTGCTGTGGAAGGAAGTAAGGAAGCAAGGAAGTGAGAGTATAATCCACGATTAGCTTCCTCCGCGGGGACCTGCGCGAACTCTCACCGCCGGGCGCCTGCCGAGCCATGGTTTTTGTTTACATCGCTGCCGGAGCAAACAGACTGTAGTTCAGTTGTCCGACAGCACCTAGACAGAGTGGTCACGCCTCGGCGGCTTCGTCGGCACGCGCGGCCAAGGCTCGACCATTCGGGGGATCGCCGTCCGACTCGCCGGCCCATCCAACGCCGCATTCGAGTGCATCTGCGCAGCCGCGTTCGTCAGCCAAGATGCCTTGATGCAAGCGCACGATGGGGAGCATTGCATCGGCGGAGATGATGCTGATCTCGAGGCGTTCCAGATCGTAGTGCGGCGGCGTCACAACGAGCGGTAGCGTGGCTCGGGCATTGTCAACTCAACCGGTCATAAAACGACTTTTGGCAACATTCGTTGGACCGATGCCGCAGGCTGGCAAGGGACTTCGAGAAGTTGACCCGAAATGCAGTCGCCTTCCTCTGCCTCGCTTCGATCCGGCTCCGGACAGCCTCTTACCGGCACGGCACCGCAAGGGGAGGGGGCTCGCCCTGCCGGAGCACCCCGGCCATCTGCCGAACCACCTCGACTGATGAAGTCTGGTCTTTCACCAGGCCCTCTGCCTCGAGCATGACGAGACCGTGGAGGGTGGACCAGACCCAGACCGCCATCGGATGAATCCTGTCGGGCGGGACACGATGCGCGAGACCCTCGACGAGGAAATTGAATGCGGCGGCGGCGGCGTGTCCGAGGGCAGTGTCTTCGGACGTCGGCACCAGGCGAGAGGCGAACATCAGCCGATAGACGCCCATATTGGCGCGGCCGAAGTCGAGATAAGCCAGGCAACAGGCCTGGAATTTCTTGCCATCGGGTGCGTTGGCCCCGGCGTCGGCCAATTGCGTACGAAATCGTTCGAATCCCTCGGCCGCCACGGCGGCGAGCAGTGCCTCACGGCTTTGGAAGTGACGATAAGGGGCGGGCTGCGAGACGCCGAGCCGAGCGGCGAGGGATTTCAGCGTGATCGCTTCCGGCGGCATCGTCTCCAGCGCTTCGCGCGCGGCCACGATCAAGGCGGCTCGGAGGTCGCCATGGTGGTAGGCGTCGGCTGCCTTCACGCTGGGGGCGGGGGGTGACCTGGCAGGCGGATTAGCCGGCATGTGATTCCGTATAACATTTTGCTTGACGGCTGGGCGAGGGCGTGATGTGATCCTGTATCACATTCAGGAAGGCGATGCCATGTCCACTCCCGATGTGCTTGCAACCGCGGCTTCCGAGGCGGTGGGCAACCCGTACCTCGAGGGCAATTTCGCCCCGGTCCGGACGGAGACCACCGCGATCGACTTGCCGGTGCATGGGCAGATTCCGGAAGCGCTGGAGGGACGCCTGGTGCGCATTGGCCCAAACCCGCTTGGGCCGCTCGATGCGCGAACCTACCATTGGTTCATGGGCTCTGGCCTTGTCCACGGGCTGCGGCTCAAGGGTGGGAAGGCCGAGTGGTATCGCAGCCGGTTCGTGGTTTCCGACAGCATTGCACGGGCGCTCGGCCGGCCCCCGCTGCCCGGACCGCGCAACGGTTCCGGCAACAATACCGCCAACACCAACGTGGTTGAGATGGGTGGGCGGACGTACGCGATCGTCGAAGCGGGCGGCTTGCCCGTGGAACTGACCTATAACCTTGAGAGCGTCGCACGATCCGATCTCGGCGGCACGCTCGTGCACGGCTTCTCGGCGCACCCGAAGTTCGATCCGGCAACGGGGGAACTTCATGTGCTGACGTATCAACCGGGCCTTGAGGCGCTGAGCTATCTGGTTGTGGATCGGAACGGCCGCTCGCGATCTGTTGCCGATATCGCCGCGCCGCACTGCCCCATGGTCCACGACGTGGCGTTTACGGCGACGCGGATCATCGTGCTCGACCTGCCGGTGACTTTCGACAGGGCTGGGGTCGGCAAGGGCTTTCCCTTTGCATGGAATGCCGAGCGCGCGCCGCGCATCGGCCTATTGCCGCGCAACGGCGACCTTGCGGGTCTGCGCTGGATCGAGGCGCCGTCCTGCTATGTCTTCCACGTGATGAACGCGTTCGACGAGGAGGGCGCGGTCGTGATCGACGTCGTTCGCCATCCGCGCATGTTCGATCGGGAGCGGCGCGGGCCCAGCGAGGGCGACCCGCAGCTTGTGCGCTGGCGGATTGACCCGGCGAGCGGCCGGCTTTGTCAGATTATGCTGGAGGAGCGTGGTTGCGAATTTCCACGCTTCAACGATGCGTTCGGGGGGCGGGCGTATCGGTACGGCTATACGGTTTCGGCGGGGGGCGTTCAGGAGTTCGGTCCGACCTTCAAGCACGATGCGACGACCGGGAGAACCGAAGTGCATGACTACGGGGGCGGCCGGTCGGCGCTTGAACCTGTCTTCGTTGCCCGGGAGGGTGCGACGGCCGAGGACGAAGGCTGGGTCATGTCCTACGTTTATGATGGCGAGAGGAACGCGACGGATGTGGTGATCCTTGACGCGCAATGCTTCTCGGCCCCGCCAGTGGCGACGATCTCGCTGCCGGTGCGCGTGCCGTTCGGTTTCCATGGCAACTGGTTGCCCGACCCGGTCTGATCATTCCGCCGTTGTGGCAGAGGAGACCGTCATGGGCGACTTCGGTTATACGTTGCGCTATTTCGCCGGCGATCTCGTCCTGATGATCGTGTTTCTGGGCATCTTTCTCGGCACTGGGAATATTGTGTTCGCACTGGGATTTGGGATCGCGGTAAGCGTTGCGCAGTTGATCTACGCGTTGGTCCATCGGAGGCAGATCGGCGCGCTGCAATGGGCCTCGCTGGGGCTGCTGGTGGTGTTCGGCGGCGCGACACTGGTGACCCAGGACGCTCGCTTCATCATGTTCAAGCCGACAGTGATCCACGTGATGGTCGGCGCGGTGATGCTGCGCTCGGGCTGGATGGAACGCTATGTTCCGGCCAATGAGCGCGACAGGATACGCCCGATGCTGACCGCATTCGGCTTTATCTGGGCCGGGCTGATGTTCGTGACCGCTGCGGCGAATACGGTTTTGGTGGTTTTCGCCGATCCGGTTGTGTGGGCGAAGTTCAACCTGTTGTTTCCACCGATATCGATGGTGGGGCTGTTCGTGGTGCAGAACGTTTACATTCGGGCTCGCGTAGCGGCGGTGGGGTATCGGGTTCCTTGAGGCCGGTCAGGGTGAGGCGGCGCGCCACGGCCCGCTCCCCCTGCGCCCTCCCGCAAGGGGAGGAGGTGGTTTGACACCCTGCTTTCTGCGCTCCATGTTCCTTCGCCACCGAGGGGGGTCCCGCCTACCCGGGACTGAGAGTCCGGCAGGGGTGCGCCAATAGCGCGCCGGCGCCGGTGACCCTTGAACCTGATCCGGGTCATGCCGGCGGAGGGACGGGGATCAACATACGGCCACCCCACTTCCGTCCCGGCGGTCCTTATGAGGAGAGCGCCGATGACGGTCCAATCGAAGACTGCCGCCCGCCCGAGCACGGTCACCACGGGTGCAATCGCCGGATCCCGCAAGATTTATACGTCGCCGGAGGGGTATCCACAGGTCGGCGTGCCGTTTCGGGAAATCGCGCTCGATCCCTCGGCGCGAGAGGCGCCTTATCGGGCTTATGATACGTCGGGGCCGTACACTGATCCGGCGTTGACGATCGATCTGGAGGCGGGCTTGCCGCCGGTCCGACGCGAGTGGATTGCGCGGCGCGGCTTCGCCCGGCTCGATGCGCGGGCGGTGAAGGCGGAGGATAACGGCGGCGCGGCGGGAGACCGGCTGGTGCCGCTTTGCCCGGCGGAGCATCCGGTGCTGGCCGGCCGGCCGGGTCAGCTTGTCACGCAGCTTGAATTCGCCCGCGCCGGGTTGATCACGGAAGAGATGATCTATGTCGCCCACCGGGAGAACCTTGGGCGGCAGAAGGCGCTTCAAGGGGCGGCGGAGCGTCGTGTGGATGGCGAGGATTTCGGCGCCGAGATTCCGGAATTCATCACGCCGGAGTTCGTGCGCGACGAGATTGCGCGCGGGCGCGCCATCATTCCTGCCAACATCAATCATCCGGAGCTGGAGCCGGTTATTATCGGCCGCAACTTCCTGGTGAAGATCAATGCCAATATCGGCAACTCCGCGGTGACCTCGGGCGCGGCGGAGGAAGTGGAAAAGATGGTCTGGGCGATCCGCTGGGGCGCGGATACGGTGATGGACCTCTCGACGGGACGCAACATCCATAACATCCGCGACTGGATCCTGCGCAACGCGCCGGTGCCGATCGGGACGGTGCCGATCTATCAGGCGCTGGAGAAAGTAGATGGCGAGCCGGACAAGCTCGACTGGGAGGTGTTCAAGGACACCTTGATCGAGCAGGCTGAGCAGGGCGTGGATTACTTCACCATCCATGCCGGCGTGCGGTTGGCTTATGTGCCGCTGACGGCTCGGCGGGTCACCGGCATCGTCAGCCGCGGCGGGTCGATCATGGCTCGGTGGTGCCTGTCGCATCATCGGGAGAGCTTTTTGTATGAGCGCTTCGATGAGATCTGCGACATCATGCGCAAATACGACGTGTCGTTCTCGCTGGGCGACGGGCTGCGGCCGGGATCGATCGCGGACGCCAACGACGCGGCGCAGTTCGCCGAGCTGGAAACGATGGGCGAGCTGACGAAGATCGCCTGGGAGAAGGGGTGCCAGGTGATGATCGAGGGCCCCGGGCACGTGCCGATGCACAAGATCAAGGTCAATATGGAGAAGCAGCTCGCCGTGTGCGGCGAGGCGCCGTTCTATACGCTGGGCCCGCTGACCACCGACATCGCGCCAGGCTATGATCACATCACCAGCGCGATCGGCGCGGCGATGATCGGTTGGTTCGGCACCGCGATGCTGTGCTACGTGACGCCGAAGGAACATCTGGGACTGCCCAACCGCGACGACGTCAAGGCGGGGGTGATTACTTATCGCATTGCCGCGCACGCGGCGGACCTGGCGAAGGGGCATCCCTCGGCGAAGCTGCGCGATGACGCGGTGAGCCGGGCGCGGTTCGAGTTCCGATGGGAGGATCAGTTCAATCTGTCGCTCGACCCGGACACGGCGCGCGAGTTCCACGACGAGACGCTGCCTAAGGAGGCGCACAAGGTCGCGCATTTCTGCTCGATGTGCGGCCCGAAGTTCTGCTCGATGCGGATCACGCAGGATTTGCGCGAGGAGGCGGAACGGCTCGCCGGGCTGGAGCAGAAGAGCAAGGAGTTCGCCGAGCACGGCAAGGAGCTTTACGTCCCGGCGGCGGAGTAGCAGTCGCCACGAGCGGACGGAGTCTGAGCCGAACGCTTCGGGATCATTTGCCCAGTCGCGGCGTCGCGGGAGCGCGGCGCGTGGGGGCCTCGCGCGCGGCACCCTCACCCGGTTCGCTTCGCGAACCGACCTCTCCCGCAGAGCGGGAGAGGTGGACTGTTCCCGCTTATCCTCGTCGCAGCCGGTGGAGCAGGTCCTCGGCTTCGTTGCGCTCCATGACCAGCGCGCGCGAGGCGACCGGGTGGGCAAAGCCCGCGCGTGCCAGCACGCCTCGCTCGCGCCGGCGAAGGGCCTCGTCGGGCACCGCATCTGGCTTGCGAAACGGGCCGATGCGGCGGCGAGCGGCGAGCGCCAGGGCGGCAGCCAGCTCGGCATCGTCTTCGACGGGCAATGCGG
>Ga0335074_10010420_pt1 | contig 13011 bp, 12 predicted proteins | sample Lox_Sample_23_FD_206715 | JGI IMG/M metagenome (GOLD analysis project Ga0335074, IMG submission 206715) | Soil microbial communities from Loxahatchee National Wildlife Refuge, Florida, United States - Lox_Sample_2.3 | ecosystem: Environmental > Terrestrial > Soil > Wetlands | place: USA...
GTTCTGTGTATTTGGAAGATCTGTCGCCGAAGCTAAATCATTCCTCAAACTACCGCCCGCGTGGCGTGAGCTCTTTCGTGAGTTCGAATCCTACGATAGAGCCAGCGTCGATAGCGCGGACCGGACTACATTGAAGGAGCTCCGTAGTTTCATCGAAGAAACGGCACAACAGGAAGAAGACGGTGGCGTAGCACTTTTATCTGGAGTTGGAGAGTTTGGGCAAGCGGCACCGCTAAAGGCGACTCGCAACAACTTAGATCGACCACCGAACTCACTTAGTCCTGATGAGCTAAAGAACTTGTGGCGGATCAAATCTTCCTCGAATAAATTCCAAGAAATGCTTCGGTACCGGCTCCAGCTCCCCATGGCAACTTTCAGGGACACTGCGATTGCCGCGATGGAAGGGCATCAAGTTCTGATACTTTGTGGAGAGACCGGCTGTGGGAAGTCTACCCAGTTACCTGCTTACATCCTGGAGCACGAACTCTCTCAAGGTAGAGACTGCAAAATCTACTGCACAGAGCCGCGTCGTATCTCGGCTATTACTCTAGCTCAAAGAGTAAGCGCAGAGTTAGGTGAACACCAAAGCGATCTTGGAACATCAAAGTCTCTTGTTGGCTATGCAATCCGGCTTGAGACTAAACTTTCAGTTCAAACCAGACTTATTTATGCTACCGTGGGCATTGTGCTACGCATGTTGGAATCGTCGAAGCATCTCACCGATGTTACGCACTTGATCATTGATGAAGTGCACGAGCGTTCAATCGACACGGATTTTCTCCTCATCGTTCTCAAAACATTACTGATTCGGCGTCCGGACCTCAAAGTTATTCTTATGAGCGCAACAGTAGACGCGAGTCGATTCTCGAAGTATCTTAACGATGCAACGATTGTCAATGTGCCAGGTCGCACCTTTCCTGTCCGCACGTTTTTCTTGGAGGACACCGTCGAACTCACGAATTGGACCACAAATTCCAATACCACCAGCCGATCGACTGTCGAGGAAGATGATGAGAGTGAACAAACGACCAAAGGAGTAGGTCAACTTGAGGGTTATAGTGCCGAGACCAAAAGGTTTCTGATCGAGTATGACGAGTACCAGATTGATTATGAACTTATCGTCAGGCTCCTCGAATTTCTTGCCACAAATCCAACCTATCGACCTTTCAACAGAGCTATTCTCGTCTTTCTGCCAGGTATCGCGGAAATCCGAGAGTTACATGGCACGCTTACTAGTCACTCATCGTTTCTCCAAACGTTGGTATATCCTTTGCACTCTTCAATTACCAGCGACGAACAGCAAAAGGCCTTCGTGATCCCACCACCTGGTATCCAGAAGATCGTTCTTGCCACCAACATTGCAGAAACAGGCATCACTATCCCTGACATAACTTGTGTAATTGATTGCGGTAGACATCGAGAAATGCGGTTCGATGAGAAACGACAAATTTCGAGGCTCATTCAGTCCTTCATCTCTCGGGCGAACGCGAAACAGCGACGAGGTCGCGCTGGTCGAGTGCAGGAAGGCTTGTGTTTCCATCTATTTACGAAGTATCGACATGATGAAATCATGTCCGACGAGCAAGCTCCTGAAATGCTTCGACTTTCACTTCAAGATCTGGTCATGAGAGTAAAGATTTGCAAGCTTGGAGACATTGAGCAGACGCTTGCCCAAGCTCTAGATCCCCCTGCGCCGAAAAACATTCGACGGGCAATCGATGCTCTCATCGAAGTTCGAGCTCTCACTCCTCAACAGGAGCTGACCGTCCTGGGTTCGCAGCTAGCTAAGCTCCCACTTGACGCAATGCTTGGGAAGCTATGCCTTCTTGCGGCGGTCTTTCGGTGTCTTGATGTCGGTCTGACCATTGCAGCGATTCTATCCTCGAAGTCACCTTTTCTCACTCCATTTGGGGCCCGAGAGCAAGCAGATCAGGCGCGCCTTGCTTTCGCAAAGGGTGATTCTGACCTTCTGACAGCTTACAATGCCTACTACGCATGGAAGAAGGTATCGCAAGCCCGCGATCAATCAGTCTTCGCATTTTGCAGGAAACACTTCTTGAGCCCGCAGAACCTGACCGCTATCGAAGACTTGAAAGGACAATTATTGGCGGCAATGACAGACACGGGTCTAATTTCCCGGAACACGCCCCAAAGACGCGGGCCACATCGAGGTCGTACTTTCGTCGAAGTACCGGCAGAGCTGAATGATAATAGCGAAAACGAAACGGTCATATCCTCCGTAATCGCTTGGTCCTTTTACCCAAAACTTCTTGTTCGCGATGGAAAAGGCTGGCGTAATGCTAGCAACAGCAAAACCATCACACTCCATCCCACTTCAGTCAACCAAGGAAACACCAACGCGCGATACTTGTCGTACTACTCGATAATTCAAACAAGCAGTAAAGGTCTCAACGCGCTATCTACTACCGCAATTGAGGAATTACCACTTCTATTGTTTGGAGGGGACGCCAAATTCACGCTACATGCTGGCGTGGTTGCGATTGATGGGAATAGACTTAGGTTCTCGGTGACCAATTGGAAGACAATTGTTGCCTTGAAAGCCATGCGTGATAGCATGGAAGAGTTCGTCGAGGCTGCACTTGCAACTTCGAATGGAGCCCTTAGTCCGAGGCTGAAGAAGTGGATAGAAATCTGGGAGGAGCTGTGCAACACGGTCAACGAACGCAAGAAGTCATCTTGAACAAAGTTATAAAATAGATTTTGTGGGTTCATCACAGAGAAACCATCGAGCAGTCGAGGTCTCCAAAGAAGCATGCAGAAATTGCCTAGAATTTTCAAATTTGAGAGTACAGCTCCAATGCGTCGACGTGCGAGACCAATTATCCCATTGGTTCATCGCTAAAATGCCATACACAGAGCAGCTTGTCATAGAAACTTGTTGAGACGATTGTTTTTCTGCCTTTTGTTTCCACAGGTTGAAAGTCACTACCATAATTCATACTATTGTGCTCCTCAAACTTCCCCAAGACCATTATGCTCCACCCGTCGTTCTCTTCGCGGCGAACTTTGATGACACGCGTCCCAGCATGCATACAGCTTGCTAATATCAAGAAGCTCGCTGACCCTTCATCTTTCCCTTGCCAACCGTCCGTTACTTGCGCCATCAGCTTCAACCTCCAGACTCCACCGCCGAGATTAAGCTCGTCGAGAACCTGTCGACGGCCTTGACAAGGTGCAAAGATGACGCGAACATAGTCGTCATAGCTTCCAGTCAAAATGATCTCATCGGAAAGAGGCAGGATCGCCGTCACTCCTGCCGAATGGATCTTTTTGTCGGTCCAAGTGAATGTGTACGGTGACTTGTTGAGATCAGTTTCGGACGAAGAGGTAATGGATCCCGGCGCGACTACAAAGTGTCGTAAAGCCATGTCGTCTCCTCCAGAGTAGCCTCCAAGACCAATAGGGGTAAATGCCATAGTCCACGCCTCCAACTCGTGCTTCACCTTTACACTTTTCGTCGGGAGTGCTGCACGGGCTTTGGCTCCTTCTAGCCATTCGTCTTCAACAACTAGAACTTCGCCATTCGATAGCGTTGCTCCAAGTTGATAAGCAAAAATCTTGTACCAGGTGAAGGAGAGAACAAGGATGCTAGGATCGGCTAGCTGAAGCGTTCGAAGATAATCTAATCGCGGTTCGGTGGGTGTGGCGTACAGAAGCCGATACAAGTCGATGGAGCCTTTTGATGTCGCAACACCGAGTAAGTTGACAAAGTATCTATGGATGTGGAAATGCAGGTCTAAAACCGCTGAATCTGTTTCCAGAGTCTGCACTTTAATACTACTACTTGTCAGTAACTCGGAGACAGCAGTTGCTACCCTAAATCATTGGTGTACGTCGATCTTTGGGAAATGGGAGTAAACTTGGAGTCTTAGGAGCCCAAGAGCTTCACACGGGGGCTGTAGAACTTACGCCTCGTCATTTCTCAGACGAAATAGTATTAAGCTTCCTTTTCGGGTCTGTTGAGAAGAGTCATCTCCTTGCGCGTCCAAATGATAGGTCCCAACTACAAAGAACTCCGGATTTGCAATCGAGAATTCGATGCAACTGGGAGGCAAGTCAAGAACTGTGGACGAAGCAGAAGATATCATAGACATTTTTGTGTAACTACATAGCGTGTCAATAAAAATCGATTGTCAGTATGAGGGTCGCAATGTTGATGAAAGCATGAAGTCTCTGTGTATTCCATCTCTATGACGTTTAAAATCACATCCGTTGCGCGACCTGGCCATCCAAATACGGCATCACCGCCCCAAGGCTTGTAATTCTGCAATGTTCCTAATCTTTCAAGATACTGTGGCATTCCACTCCGAATGGGTGAGATTTATCAATGGCATTATTCTATCTCCAATTTATTTGCACGAGAAGGAGCAACGAAAAACATAATTGGAAGCTCCCTCGCGTGGGAGTACACCGACCCACAGTTACTCCGACTTTTGAGCCTACGATAGCTAGGTGGATTACCTACCACCTCTTGAGCTATAGGTAAATATTTTGGCAATGGTATAATAGCGACACCCTCTAGTTCTCCACTCTGGCTCACGGGCTTAGTGGCTGATGTACTGGAACACCGCACTAACATCCTCCTGAAGAGTCTCCTGCCTCAACAACAGGTCTTGTATCTTCCCCAACGGTCCTCGCTCACCATCATTCACAAAGTGATTCCAGGTGTTTGTGTCACCATACAACATTACTTGTGCTTTGATATGCTGTCGTCCATCTGGATTGCATCGCTTGCACTTGAATGTATCGTGGGTGTCGCTCCTAGTTGATGGGCGATACTGGAAGAGCTCCCTCAAACTGTCCAAACTGAAGTGGCGCTCCACGTCTTCTGCAGAGTCAACGACGCAAGATGATAGTGACTGCTTGTGGGACTGCCGCTGAAAGATCTTCTCTTCGATTGTGCCCGTGGCGATGAAGCGATACACAAAGCAGTCTTTCTTCTGTCCATCGCGCCAAACTCTGGCAAGTGCCTGCTGGTCGGCAGCTGGGTTCCAGTCCGGATCGAAAAGAACTAGTCGGTTGGCTCCGATGAGGTTCAGACCGCACCCTCCTGCCTTGCTGCTGAGCAAGAAGACGAACTCTTGTCCATCCGGATCATTAAACTTGTCGACAAGCTTCTGGCGTTTGTTGACGTTCATCGTGCCGTCTAGACGAAGACAGCCGTAACCGCGGGCACGGCAAAGCTTGTCGAAGATGTCAAGAGTTTGAGTGTAGTTGCTGATGAGAACGATCTTATCATTTGTGTCTTGACGAATTCGAGCCAACATACGGTCCAGAACGACCATTTTCCCTGAGAACCAGGTTTTAACATCTCGATCTCTCCCTCGAGCATCTTTTTGCACGAAGTCCCCAGGAAAGAAGTCCTCAGATCCGGGAAGGTCGGAAGGCAGATCAAGTAGATCAGGGTGGTTGCAGAGCTTCTTCAAGAGACCTATTGCTTTCAGCGGCTGACTGCCTTTGCCTCGAAGGAGGCTTTTGATCTCTGGTGATCGAATGAAGTGATTGTAAAGGTCTTTCTGGAACGGAGCTAGGTTGCAGAAAACGACATGCTCGTACTTTACCGGGAGATACTTGGAAAGAATATCATTCGTCCGACGGATGATGAATTTGTTGACTAGAGTGAGTAGCTCAGCTAAGCATTCGTCACCTCTCTGGCGATCTTTTTCGGTGGCAGTGACATCTCGTCCGCGTAAGATTGGTAGTTCATACTTCTTCCTAAACTCGTTGCGGGAGCCAAGGTAGTTCGGATTGGCAAAGTTCAGCAGCGAGAAGTATTCCGATAGGTCATTCTGAATGGGAGTACCGGAGAGGATAACTCTCTTCTGCACGTTGAGTCCATTCAACGCCGTAAATGTCTGAGATTCTCCGTTCTTTAATCTGTGTCCTTCGTCGCAGAGAAGTAATCCAATTGGCGTGTTGCGGAGCTCGTCGACGTATAAGCGCAGAGTTTCGTAGGACACAATGAGCACCGGCCGAATAACAGCACGTCCGGTGGCAATTGACCACTGTCGGAGCTGCTGGATCAATTCTTCTTTGGTAGCTTTGCCATCAATAGCGAATGGGTTGACTGCGTCTTTGCCCAGCCATTTCACCAGTTCATTTGCCCAATTCCGGACCAAGCTTGATGGACATGCAATCACGCATTTCTGAATTGTAGACTTTCCAGCATTAGGAGATTGCTTCAGAAGTGTCCACATCAAAGTGATACACTGCAGAGTTTTGCCGAGGCCCATTTCATCTGCCATGATACATCCATTCGCTTTTTCATCAATGAGACCGGTGGTGCATCGATATAGAAACTTCACGCCTTCCACCTGATGCGGTCTCAGCACTTTAGCCAGTCTCGGGTCAATCACGACCGGAACTCGTGGCCTCTCTTCAACCGTTTTCTTAAGACCCAAAATTTCGGCGAGACTCTTGTGTACGATTGGACGGTCGACTTTGGTGGCTTCGCCAGCTTCAACCTTCTTTTGCTCTTCTTCCGTTGTCACTGGCTTGTCCTCGATTGTTGGATCGTAGAGAACAATGGCAAATTCACCACTGGGATCGTGTAGGGGCTTCGCAACGAAAACTCTACCTTGACGCATGCCGAGCAATGGCGGTGGCTGGAAGGCATTGTAACTTCCTGTATCTTTGTTCAAAAGCGGTACCGAAAACCGTTGGCGGAATGTGGTTTCTTTGTCCTTGACCTTGAAAACCGGGAGCTTTTTGCTCTCTCTGAGTGCTAAGCGATCATCGTTGGTGTAGGCTCCGTCTCCCTCATGGTCGCTGCCACCCCCTTCGGCATAGGAGATTTTGCGTCGTTTTCTGGCTGGTTTGTCGGAGTTTCTCTGAGACACTGCAGATCCTGGGCATTTGAAAGGTTTGACGAGTCTCTCCACGGATTGGGGAGTCACTCCATAAAGTCGCTGCGGCTTCAAACCGTTGGGAGGAACGTTCTCTTTTCCATCGTGTTGTGAGATCTTCCGACGGTGCCTTCTGGTGTCAATCTCAATTCTCGCCACAATCCATCTGTAACTTACATTTTCGCTCTCATAGGACGGTGTAGACGTTGGGTCGAATCCCGGAAGTTGAGCTGAAGTGGATAAACGCCACAACAACGCGTCGAGGCTCACGACGCCAACGCCAAGAACACGCGTACTCACATGACCTTTCAACTGGTGCAATATCATCGGGCTATTCAATGGGCCTTTTGACCGATGTCATGATATCTTCTCAGTTACGGAATGCGTTATGGTCATCATTCAAAATTGGTTTCTTTTGTTTTCGGCGACTTGGTAGCCCGGTACTGGAAACTGCACTGCCGGAACGGTTTCCAAATCACCACCAAACATCCCGTATGCAATGATCACCAAGGTACGGTACTGCAACATGAATTCATACGCAGTGTATTGTCATGCAAAGGGTCACCGATCATTTCAGACTGGTCGCGAAAGTCTCCTGTGGTGTTCACTGAAACCGTCAATATCCAGCCTCGTGGTTCGACTTTGCGCAAGTGCCTCGAATACGTCCCTTCGAAACCTTGTCCAATCTTTCAAAGGACGGAAAAACATTTTGAAGTCTTAGTCAAGACGTTCTAATTTCAACCACTAAACCCTGACTTGTCTCTATGCGCGGAGTTCGAAATATTTCTTTCCGATCGCGCTCTTGTCAGCACCTTGAATTTGAGATCGTTTCAGAACTTAGCCCTGATAGCCGTGCACATATCTAAGAATCCAACGAGGTTCTGAATTCATGTGTTTGCTAACAGTTGCGAAGCAGGAACTGGCCTCGAGTGGAGCGGCAGACATGTGTTTCATCACTCCAAGCACTGCTTCTAGTCTTCTCTGAGTGGTTTCCACGACGCGTGGTAGTCTTCTAGCAGCCGGGACGCCCATGTGTTAGCCCTGACCGTCACACCAAAAGCAATCAAAAATTGACAAAAGAAGCTATTTTCCTAACGGCCACTTCCCCTGGGAGCTAAGACAACATGCTCTTCAAGCCGTTGGCCCTAGCTGCTTACCCGCCGTCAACGGGAAAGCTCGGACACAAGCATGGATTGCACGAGGTCAGAATTGTAATCTTGCACTTGAGATGCGGGTTTTTTTTTGTTTCACGGAGAAACCGTTGCAATAGATCCCGCGCCCAATCTCCCTACTCCCGCTTCCCGGCAGCACCTTACTGTACATAGATCAAGAGTAGAGTAAGCGAACTGCCAGCGAGAGGCCCAGGCTCCGCATATCCTGTCACTTTCAGAATCTAGCCGGGGTCCAATGGGAACATCGCAGCCATAGATTCTCGTGAGGAACACTGCTGTTCCCCATGTCCTAGTCAAGTCCATGATACGAGGGTACACATTGTTTTATTTTTGTGATGGGCATTGCTTTTTGCCGTCGTCATCCACGATAACCATCCTTCTCAATGGTCAACTCCCAATGGAGATCCTTGCACTGTGAGAAGCTTGAACCCAGATATACTGCGACAAAGATGTGCTCGTGTGAGACTGTTGAACCCTTTCCCGCATGTGCAGACTTAGGGGGAAGCCCTTTCTATCCTCCGAGCCACAAAGTTGAAACTCGGTTTCTTGATTCGACTTATTAGGGCATCTGGTCTTTAGATATGAAGAAGGCAGCGTCTCTCGAAGGTTGAACTAATATTTCAGTCATCGATTTCAACTGATAGTTTACCATGGCTGTTGCCGAAAATGAATTCGACAACGAGAAAATCGAAACAGGATCCTACCGAAATCTACCATCTCAAGGTTCGCAATGGCAATTCAACGACATAAATGAGAAACAGGTCATACGCAAAGCCGACTGGCACATCCTACCCCTACTCTTCACGGCCTACTTTCTCCAGTTCATGGATAAGATCGTCTTGAACTATGCCAATGTTATGGGACTCCAGCGAGACCTGAAGATGGTTGGCAATGAATTCTCATGGGCGGGCACGATATTCTTCATGGCTTATGGACTGGCCGAGTTCCCGCAAGGTGTGTTGCCATTCGAGTTCGACAGATCTACGTGATTTCGCTGACCGTGTTCAAGGTGCTCTACTTCAGCGGTTTACGATCACCAAGGTGCTGGCCGTCAACGTCTGCTGTTGGGGCATCGTGACCGCTTGCACAGCCGCGGTCCAGACCAGTCGTGAACTTCTCGCACTCAGAGCCCTTCTCGGAGTCTTCGAATCCGTGGTCACACCGTCATTGATCATGCTCACTTCGGCCTGGTATAAGCGACGAGAAGGAGCACCACGGTTCGGCATTTGGTTCTGCGGTCTAGGAGCCGGTCAGATCATCGGCGGTCTGGTCTCATTCGCCGCCCAGCACTCTCGAGGCTCGCTGCAAGGATGGCGCCTGATGTTTCTCGTCATCGGTCTTCTGAACATTCTAACGTCAGGATTCATCTTTCGGCTCCCACCAAGTCCGGACAAAGCGAAGTTTCTTACCACCTTAGAGATGGAGTTCATTGCGCAAAGACTAAAGGATGACCACGCCGGCATCGGGCCCAAGGTGGTTCGCAAGCGGTCTATTGTCGAAGCGTTCCTTGATCTCCAGACCTGGCTTCTCTGTCTGATCACCGTGTTGACGACCTTCTCAGCCGGCATTGTAACTTCCTATTCGACTGTCGTGATAACCAGCTTTGGCTACAACAGTAAGCAAGCGGCACTGCTTAACATACCTTCTGGAGCGATTTCGATAATCGCCACGATCTGCGTAGTCTGCACGGTCAGGTATGGATGGCAGAGGTGGATGGCCATTGTGTTGGCATGCATTCCGCCCATGATCGGAAGCTGCCTGATGGCTTTCTTGCCAGCGACCTCTAAACCTGGTCTGCTGATCGGAATTTACCTCGTGAACACCGCTCCGTCCGTGTACCCTCTGGTACTATCCACCGCTGCGGCCAACTACCGCGGATACACTCGCAAGATCGCGGCAGGCGCAATCATTGCCGCATCATTCAGCATTGGGAACATTATTGCTCCGCAGACATTCCAAGCTGCGGATGCGCCAAGGTATATGCCAGCGAAGATCACTCTGATCGCGGTCATGGGAGGAGCTGCCGTGGTTGCCGTGGGTCTGCGCCAGCTGTATGGATATCGAAACGCTCGAGCCGACAGTTGGGATGAACCGGCCATGAGCCATTTCGAGCGCAGGGCAGTGGTGACGGCAGGCGCAGGTCTTGACTTCGGAGACACTGAGTACAGGTACTCGTGTTAACTCCTCACAGTCGAACGCGGGGACGGTTGGTCCGGCGTTAAGGAAATGTTTGATCGGCGACGCACATGACGGCGCATTCAGACTCGAGGCATACCGCCAGTCCGGGGAATTAAGACAGGCGCAGTGATTGCATGCAGTTGGTTATCCGGTTACTCGGAATCGGGAGTATGTGCTAGATATATACTTTGTTGTGCACGAATCAAAAGTTGCAGCGATCCAAGCGAACCATACCGTGATCTTGGGAATCACAGCCGCATTGCCGTTCGATAGCGTTGGTGTTTATCGGCAGGTGAGTGTACACCGCCTCGCAGCTGCATCGCGAGAACGTAGTGGGCCGAGTAGCTTTGCCTCCAGCTGACCCCGCTTCTTTGGGCCACAATCGACCACCCGCTTGAATGTTGATCGGATACGCTCGGTTGAAGGGCAAGAATGAGATGAAGTGTCAGTCACGTTGCAGCGACGTGTGCCAGAGCGCTGTCCAGTTTGATGGATGCCACGTCGGTCGCTCGCGTTTAACGTCGGGGCGCGGTGTTGAACTGGCGGTGCTTAGAAGCCGGCGCCCGAAAGGGTCGTGTGGCGTGCTTGCATCCTGCACCACTCACAGCTGGAAGCTGCAAGGGCGCATGACCGATACCGCCACACAAACATTCGAGATATAATTGAGGACCATTTCCGCTCAAATTCCGACTTGCCAGTCCAGCCCCTTTAAACATTTCCCCAAACCATTCATCGCCACTCTGTCGAAGCTCGACCCCACAGCTAGCCATCAAACCAATTGTGCCTCCAAGCTCTGCATCAACAACCAAAGTGAGTGGCATCTGCCGCGTCTTCCGGCGCATCTCGCAACGCGTAACGCGGCTGCTAAATTGCGCGATTAAGGTCTCAAACCAACACACAAACACCGTAGCCATGCCTGAGCAGCCCAAGACTCAACCGTGGAAGCCCCACTGGCCCCCCAAGACCGCTCCCAAGGCCGGCGAAACCCACGGCTTTGCCAAGGGTGAGACCCTCCGTCTTGAGGGCTCCGCCGGCGCGCATCCCGACAAGGTCGAGGAGAAGGAGCAGTAGCCACGCCTCCGTGGTTGTGGATGCTCGCCCATGTGCGGTGCTAGCTGATACATGTGCGCGACAACATGGCACGGGGTTATGACGGAATGACGTGATGAAAGACTGGGTGGTCTACTGTTGACAATTTGATCTTTATTCGGGAGAGGTGCCTCATCGATGGGGATTGAGGAGGATTGCTTTTCCATTCTTATCTATGTGAAGCTGAGACCGACCTGGACTCTTTCCTGAATGCATGCAACACATTTTCCCTCTTTCTTCTCAAGAGCAATGCATGGTGTACAGGAGTTCGTGATCCTGCTCAACACAGTTTATCTTACCTTCGTCCCTCAATTCTACTACTAATTCGTGGGCGACCCACTGTTTGCAAGTCTGCTCTGCATAATATGCTCTTGTGACTCAAGTCTTATCTTTTGTCATGACTGTTCTTCGTTGTCACTCCGCACTAACTACTGGCTACTGATGGCTTCGCTCGGCATCGAAGCCGTTCAATAAGACCACACAATTTCATGGCTGTCCAATCTAGAGAAGTTGGAATGTCTCATCTCAATAATATATGAATGCTCGGGCTTCCACGCTCTCCCTTGGTCTCTCATCGGGCGCAGACATGGGATTGAGGAATCCAGCGTGCGGTACTCCTGCAGGCGTTTAGTAATGGAAATGCACTTTGAACGTGGTCGCCACTTGTGAGCAGCTTACCTGTCGCGAATCGTTCGTCAGTGTCAGTCTGTCGGAAGATGATTGCTTCCGAAGCAAGCTGCTTGTTGAGATAATACCACTTGTGGTCGGGATGGCTGTAGATTTGATAATTCTCCGTAAAACCATCCCGAGTCACTACGTCTGTTGCAACGCAGTCACGTTCCATGTCTACACTTTGAGCATCGCAGAGTGCAAGCGGCCAGTCAGTCACGGGTCCTCTCAGTGGTTTCCAAACACTTAAAGACTGTTAGAAAGACCGTCACTGAGTTATAATAAGAAACTTACTTGACCACCTGAACTCTCTTGTAATCAGAGAACTTAACGCCGAGAGCACGTTCACTTGAATCTTTCGAGGCCCAAGGAGTGTAGTCGATGTGGACGACGCTGGTCGGCTGCAAATAATCGTAATCTTTGCCGGTGGAGACCGGGAAGGCCTGGTGGCGCTTGCGAATGCCATGCTCCAGAATCTCGACCCTCCTGGCGCCCAACAAAGTCTTCAGCATCAGCTTCAATTCGGCATAGTAAACCTGCTTGACCTTCGCGTCGTCGTCGAAGTCCTCAGGGGAAAGTTGAGACTCGAGTCGCGCTACACAGAATCCCTGGCGGTCGAGCCCAAACTCCTTCTCGGTACCTCGCATGTCGCGCAGCGCAATACCGCCTTTCAACTCATCGGTGCAATTCTTTCGCGGCAGATCCTCTCCCGGATCATACTGCAGCTTGTACGGTTTCTCTGTCAGGTGCTTTGGATCGCGTGCTAGGAAAACCAGCTCTGAGGTGACGTCTGTGGACATTGTGGTGTCGGGTGCCTGTATTGAATTTGCGGCTGAACAGCGGGCAAAAGAAAATTAAGCTTGTGTGAAATCTGCCTTGCTCGATAAGCTGGCAAAGCCGCTATAGGACGGCGGCTTAAGAAATTGATTGCCTTCTGATTGTTGGGGTGGAGACGGCGATTTGTCTCTTATGCAGGGCGAAGTTGCATTGGGCAGTGCAGGCATCGCCTCCGTTCTAGAACTGACCGGTCACGCGCA
>Ga0335074_10010421_pt1 | contig 13010 bp, 13 predicted proteins | sample Lox_Sample_23_FD_206715 | JGI IMG/M metagenome (GOLD analysis project Ga0335074, IMG submission 206715) | Soil microbial communities from Loxahatchee National Wildlife Refuge, Florida, United States - Lox_Sample_2.3 | ecosystem: Environmental > Terrestrial > Soil > Wetlands | place: USA...
CTGCTCCTCGTAGGCCTCGTCATCGAACTCGTCGTCGACCGGGTCCTGATCACCGTCGTCGGGCCAGTTCCGGCCAACGTCTGCTGAACGCCGCCGACGAAACACTCCGTACACTCCTTCTTGCTCAGGGCACCAGTTCGGTGCGATCGGCATCGTGCCCGCCTGTGGAGCCGAAGCCGCCGTCGCCCCGCATCGAGCCCGGGAGCACCTCTACCTCGTGGAAAGTGGCCCGCTCAACCCGCTGGATGACCAGCTGAGCGATCCGGTCCCCGCGCCTGAAGCTGACCGGCCGGTCGCGGTCGGTGTTCAGCATCGTCACCTTGATCTCGCCCCGGTAGCCCGCGTCGACCGTCCCGGGGGCGTTGACCAGCGTCACCCCGTGCTTCGCCGCCAGCCCGGAGCGGGGGTGCACGAACGCCGCGTACCCGGCGGGCAGCGCGATGGCCAGCCCGGTGCGCACCAGCGCCCGCTCCCCCGGGCCCAGCTCGACGTCCTCGGCCGCGGCCAGGTCCGCGCCGGCATCCCCGGGGTGCGCGTACGACGGCAGCGGAACGCCCGGGTCAAGGCGCTTGATCAGCACGTCGGGTTCGGAATGCGGCAACGAAGACTCCTGGAATGGGCTCGGGGAGAAAGCTGGGCTGGCACGCAGGGTGAGGATAGCGCGACATCCGGGCACCGTCACCCATCGTATTCCTATCCCCGAGCCCACCCTACGTGTCGTCTGGGCCAAGGTCCTCGGGTTCGCTCCGCCGGAACTCGGGCAGCGCCCGCGTGATCACCGCCACGATGGGCACGGCGACCACGGCGCCGGGGATGCCGGCCAGGATACCGCCGGCCGCGAGGGACAGGATCACCGCCAGCGGGTGCAGCCGGATCATCTTGCCGACCACCTGAGGCTGCAGCAGGTGCGCCTCGAGCTGGTCCTCGATGATCAGGATCCCGAGCAAGACCACGGCGTCGACCCAGCCCTTGGTGGCCAGGGTGACCACGATGGCCAGCGCGCCGGCTACCAGCAGCCCCACCAGCGGGACGAAGGCGGCCACGAACACCAGCACGGCCAGCGGCACGGCCAGCGGGACCCCCATGATCCACAGGGCCAGACCCACGACCACGGCGTGGATGGCGGCCACGGCCACCGTGCCTCGCATGTAGTACACCAGGACCAGCCAGGAGGCGTGCCCGGCCCGGTCCATCCGGCGCGCGTTGGGGGTCCGCAGGGCGCCCAGCAGCCAGCTCCAGATCCGTTCCCCGTCCTTGATCAGGAAGAACGTGACGAAGAGCATGAGCACCAGGCCGCCGAAGAATTCGGAGGCGATCTTGCCCCCCGTCACCACGGTCCCCTCGACCAGCGATTTGTGCTTGCTGAGGTAGCTGGGAATATTGTTCAGGTACTTCTGGAGGTCGTTGCTCTTGAGGTGGAAGGGAGGCCCGGCCAGCCACGACTGGACCTGCGCGACGGTGTGCTTGGTCTCGGCCAGCAGCGTCGGGTAGTCGGCGCTGATCCGGTTGGCGACCAGCGTCCCCAGGCCGCCCAGGACGATGGCCGCGATGAGCAGGGTGACCCAGGTCGCGGCCATATTGGGCAGCCCGGCCCGGCGCAACCGGGATGTGAGTGGCTGCAGCAGGGCGGTGAGCAGCAGTGCCGCGATGCATGGCACGACCACGATGTAGAGGATGCCCACCACGCGCGCGATCAAGTAGATGGCGGTGGCGAGCAGCAGCAGCCGCCACGACCAGGCCGCCCCCGTGGCCAGCCAGCTCGGCACCCGGCTCTGCTCAGGCACGATCGAGCGGCGATCCGGGACGTCGGCACGCTGGCGGCCGGCATCGCTCACTTGGTTGAGCTCGTGCACGGCCGCGCCGCGGGCGATCTGCTCCTGCACCCCCGTGCCGTTAGCGATCCGCTCCTCCTGGGCCTCCTGGGCCGCCCCGTCGTTCCTCATGTCTGGATGACTACCGCCCTGGGCGCGAATTACTCCGGTATCGGCCGGACTCGTGCCTGCCCGCCAGGTCGCCGTGAGCCATCCCACGGCCTCCCGGCCGACCCGTCGTACTTCCCCCCGCCACGACACCATCCCGACCAACTACCCTCGACTGCATGCGCGATTACCGCGAACGGCTCCATGCCCCGCTCGCCTGGTGGCTGCTTGCCGTCCCAATCGTCCTCGTCCTCGGCGGCACACTGTACGCCGGCCTGCCGTGGCCCTGGCCGATCGTCATCTTCGTCGGCCTGGGCGCGGGCTGCGCGGCGCTGCTGATCGCCCTCGGCCGGGCCACGGTCGAGGTCGACGACGGAGCGCTGCGAGCCGGGGGTGCCGCACTGCCGTTGACCGCCATCAGCGAGGTAGTCGCCCTCGACGAGAGGCAGTCCGCACGACTGCGCGGTCCGCGCGCCGACCCCGCGGCACATCTTTACTCGCGACCCTACCTCAAGGAATCCGTGTACCTGGCCGTCGATCCGGCGGTTGAGGGGGACGGCCGGACGCCGTACTGGCTGATCGGCACCAGGCATCCCGCGGAGCTGGCCGCGGCCATCGAGCGGCGCCGGATTCGAGACGGACACGAGCCAGTGGCATGATTGCGCGAACGAGGGTAGCGAACGTGTTACGTGCGGGTTGAAGGGAGCAGCGGGATGGCTGACAGGAAAGTCGACCTCGGGACCAAGATCACCAGCGCGGTGGCGGCCATGGCGGCTGCCTTCGTGGCACGCAAGGTGATCACCCTGGTGTGGACCAAGGCCACGGGCAGGGAGCCGCCCACGCATCCCGAGGATCCGCAGGTGGCGCTGAGCGAGGCGCTTGGCTGGTCCATGTTGACCGGCGTCACCGTCGAGGCCGCGAGGCTGCTCGCGACCCGGGCTGCTGCACGTAGAACGCACAGCGGCCCGGAGGGCGAGCCCGCCAACGCCGCGGACGGCTAGGCCGCGCACTCCCGGCAGACAAGCTGGCCATTGCGATCTTCGGCAAGCTGGCTCCGGTGGTGCACAAGAAAGCACCGCGAACACGTGAACTCATCCGCCTGACGCGGTACCACACGGACCAAGAGTTCCTCGTTGGACAGGTCTGCCCCCGGCAGTTCCAGGGCCTCGGCAACGTCGTCGGGGTCAAGATCGATGGTGCTCGATGACTTGTCCATCCTGCGTGCCTGAAGCTCCTGAAGGCTGTCCTCCGTCAGGTCGTCGTCCGTCTTCCGCGGGCTGTCGTAATCGGTCGCCATCTGAGTACTCCATCCCCCTTCATCCGTAGTGCGCAAGTCGCTGCGCGGTTGTAACGCTTTCAAGGCCTTAGTTGTGCCCGATTCCGGCGGGGAATTCTTACACGTTCGCGCCCAGCGCACACGCGCCACGCCGAAACTCTTCACGCGTCCTGATACGACCTGGTCAGGCGAGTGGTTCACGACCCGCGCGGCGCGTCGCGTTCCGGATCCAGCCTGGTCAGAAAGATTTCCAGATACTGGAACAAATCAGAGCCTGCGGCCACGGTCATGGCGGGGCTCTCCGCGCGGCCGGACAGCCCGCCGACCAGCGCGCCAGCCTCCCGGGCGATCAGGCCGCCGGCCGCGTAGTCCCAGTAGTTCAGGCCGCGCTCGAAGAACGCGTCCAGTCGGCCGGCCGCCACCGAGCACAGGTCGACGGCGGCGGATCCGCCGCGCCGGATATCTCGCACGTGCGGCAGCAGGGCCGCCACGACCTCACCCTGGACGCGGCGTCGCCCCGCGTCGTAGCCGAAGCCGGTCCCGACCAGCGCCTGCCCGAGCGCCACGCCCGAGTTGCAGCGCAGCGCGATGGCAGCTTCGCGGTTCCCGTCCCGGTGCAGCCAGGCGCCCTGGCCGGCCACCGCGGTGAACGTCTCACCGAACCGGGGCACCTCCACCACCCCGGCCACTATGACGCCGTCGACTTCGGCGGCGATCGAGACGCACCAGTCCGGCAGGCCGTAGAGGTAGTTGACCGTCCCGTCGAGGGGATCCACTACCCAGCGCACCCGGGCCTGGTTCCCGTCGGCGTCCGCGGCGCCGGGACCGCCCGCGGTCTGGCCGCCCTCCTCACCCAGGACGGCGTCGCCAGGGCGGATGGCGCGGATCCACTCGGTGATCAGTGCCTCGGACCGGCGGTCCATCTCGGTCACCACGTCGGTCGGGCTCGACTTGGTGTCAACGACCTCGGGGCGCTCGTCGCCACGCCACGAGGCCAGCAGCCGGCCCGCCTCGCCCGCCGCATCCACCGCGATCCGCAGCAGCGCCTCATGGCCGGTCACTGCCGGCTGCCGCCGTGCCTCCTGGCCGGTCACCGCCGGCCGCCGCAGCAGTCCGCCGGGCAGGTCTGGCTCGGCACGCCCATGTCTCCCAGCGCCGGATTATCCGAAACCGTAGTATCCGGCATCGTGCTTTCCGGCCGTGTTGCTTCCGGCCGTGTTCCTTCCGGCAGCCTTCCTTCCGGCAGCGTTCCTTCCGGCAGGGCCATGCGTTCGCGGACCAGCTCGGTGATCATCGATGCGAAGCGCGGGCTGGTGGCGGGCGTGGCGGCCCGCGCGAACGCGAGGCCGAGGGCGTCGGCGGTCTCGGCCGCCTCGACGTCCAGGTCGTGCCGGACCTCCATGTGGTCGGACACGAAGCCGACCGGGACGACCACCACAGCCTGGGTCCCTGACTTGGCCAGCTCGGCCAGGTGGTCGCGCACGTCAGGTTCCAGCCAGGGCTGTGACGGCGGACCGCTCCGGCTCTGGTAGGCCAGCGACCAAGGGTGAGCCCCCGCATCGGTCCGTTCGGCCACGAGGCGGGCGGCCTCGGTCAGCTCGGCTACGTACCGGCCCCGGTTTCCCGGCGGTCCGCTGGTCTCGGCCATCGCCAGCGGGATGCTGTGAGCGGTGAACACCAGGTGGGCGTCGCCGCGTACCTCGGCGGGGAGGGTGGCCAGCGCCACGCGGGCGTTGCCGGCGAAGGGCTCGACGAAGCCCGGATGGTTGAAGAACCGCCTGATCTTGTCGATGCGGGGAGCGTCAGGACCGGCGGCCGCGCGGGCCCGCTCGATGTCGTCCAGGTACTGCCGGCAGCTCGAGTAGGAACTGTAGGCCGAGGTGACGAACGCGACCGCCCGCCGGACCCCGTCCTCGGCCATCTGCCGGACCGTATCGGCCAGGCAGGGCGCCCAGTTCCGGTTGCCCCAGTAGGCCGGCAGCGGCACACCGCCCGCCGCGAAGTCGGCGCGCACCGCGGCCAGCAGGTCCCGGCACTGCTGGTTGATCGGGCTCACCCCGCCGAACGCGTAGTAGTGCTCGGCCACCTGCGCGAGCCGTTCCGGCGGGACGTTCCGCCCGCGGGTGACATTGGCCAGGAACGGCATCACGTCGTCGGGGCCTTCCGGGCCGCCGAACGAGACGAGCAGGAACGCGTCGTAGGACGGCATGCCTCCATCCAACCAGGGCTGCCGGATTGCTATGGCCGCCGGGGCCGGCGCGGAATCGCCGTCCGGAAAACGGTTGGAACGGCCCGATATCGTAATGATCATGAGGCAAAGCGACCGATGACGGGGATTGACGACACCCCAGAGACCATCGGCCGCTCGCCCGCAAGCAGGGTGCCGCGCCCGCTGCGGCCCTACGCCGACATCTTCCGCATTCCCGGGGCCTGGCGCTTCTCGGTGGCGGGCCTCATCGGCCGGATGCCCATGTCGATGTTCGGGCTCGGTACCGTCTTGCTCATATCCGCGGCCACCGGGAAGTACGGCGTGGCCGGCACGGTGTCCGCGGTCGGCTCTCTCGGGTACGCGTTCTCCGCACCGCAGATCGCGCGGCTGGTCGATTCCCGGGGTCAGCGGCGTGTCCTGCTGCCGCTGCTCGCGGTGTTCGCCGTGGCTACCGCGGCCCTGATCGCGGCGGTCGAGCTGAAGCTGCCGACCTGGGCGTTTTTCGTGCCCGGGGCGATCGCGGGCTCGACCATGCCGGCGCTGGGCACGATGGTCCGGGCCCGGTGGAGCGTTCTGCTGGCGGGCAGCCCGCGGCTGCACGCGGCGTTCTCCTTCGAGTCGGTCGCCGACGAACTGTGTTTCATCGTCGGGCCCGCCGCGGTGACGCTGCTGGCCACCGAGGTGTTCCCGGCCGCCGGCGTCGGCGTCGCGGCGCTGCTGTGCCTCGGCGGGACGTTGTGGTTCGTGGCCGAACGCGCCACCGAGCCGGAGGCGACGCGGCACGCCGGGACCGTGCCGCGGAAACGACGCGGTCAGGGGGCGCCAGCGCCCGGCCTGGTCATATTGGCTCCGGTGTACATGCTGCTCGGCGCGATGTTCGTGTCGATCGACCTGAGCACGGTCTCGTTCGCCCAGCACTTCGGGCACAAGCCGCTGGCCGGGTTGATCCTCGGCACCTACGCGTTCGGCAGCGCGACGGGCGGGCTCTGGTACGGGTCCAGGCAATGGCGGACACCGCTCGAGACCAGGTTCGCGGTAACCCTCACGGTGACCGTGCTCGGCGTGGCCACGTTCTGGGCCCAGCCGAACCTGGTCACGCTGACCTGCAGTATCTACCTGTGCGGGCTCGCCATCGCGCCGACGCTGATCGCCGGGTTCAGCTTGCTCGAGGCGCAGGCCAAGCCGGGCCGGCGCACTGAGGCCATGTCCTGGCTCAGCAGCGGCATCGGCGTCGGGCTGGCCGTGGGCGCGTCCGTGGTGGGTTTCATCCTCGACGCGCACGGTCCGCGGGCGGGATACGTGTTCGCCGCCTCCTGCGGCGCGGCGAGCGCGGTGACCTGCCTGCTCGGCCTGGGCCGGCTGCGATCGCCGCGGGTCCCGGCGTTGCGCTTATCCCCCGGACCGCGCCCTACGAGTTGTTCTGGGCGTACTCGCTGGCCAGGGCGAGTACCTCGGCCACGTACCAGGTCGCGTGGTTGTAGGCGAAGATCGCCCCGGACAGCGTGGCGGTGTTCCCCCCGCCGGAGGCGCACAGCAAGCGCGCGGCCGAGGGCACGGCATCGAGCGGGTTCATGATGTCCGGCGTGCCGGCCGGGCCGAACCCGTCGACGCCCCAGATCGCCCAGGTGGACGGCAGGAACTGCATGGGCCCCTTGGCCCCCGCGCTCGACGGGCCGTCGTTGGCGCCGTCACCGCTCTCGATCTCGCCGATCGCGGCTAGCACGGTCCAGGACAGGCCCGGGCAGTACGTCGCCGCCGACGACTTGAACAGGTCGATCCAGTTGGTCGGCACGCCCGTCGGAGCATCCGCCTCGACCGGCAGCTTGGCCGCTGTGACCAGCGAGTAGGCCACCAGGTTCACCACCTGACCCCGGTGGCCGATGACCGACTGGACCTGCTTGCGCAGCGCGGCGAGGTTGGCCCGTGGCGCGTTGATCAGGACGGCGAAGTTCTTCGCCAGCCCGAGCTGCGCGGACCGGGTCAGGTTCACGATCGCGTCCGCGCCGGGCACGCTGAGAGCGGTCGCGCCGCCGAACGGCACCTGCTCGCGGACCGCGGCCGAGACCGGATACGACTTCCCGGCGGTCAGGTGAAGCCGGCCGGCCGCGGCGCCGGTACTGACGAGCTGGCCGCGGGTCAGGTCCGACCAGACCGTCACCGAGGACGCGGTGGCCAGCGCGGTCCAGGACCGGAAGGCCTGCGGCGAGACGCCGAGCACGTCGGCACTGTGCCCGTTGACCGTGACCTTCCCGCCGTCCACCGGCAGGACCGCCGCCACGCCACCCAGCTTGCTGATCTTGGTCAGCTGGGCGGGGGTGATCCCGCCCGGGACGGCGGCGATAAGGTCCGGCACGAGCTGGTGGCCCGAAGCGGCCCCGGCCGATCCGGGGGACGCAGCGGGCGCCCGGGCTCCGGTGCCGAGCGCGGGGTCAGGTACGGGGTCCGACGAGATGTGGGAGGACGGCGGGCCGCCGGCCTGGAAGGCCGTCGCCGCATCGGCGGCCCGGGCTGGCCATCCGGCTACGCTCAACGACACCGCGGTCACGGTGACGGCCACGAGGGCGGCGCGGCGCAGGGGAAATGACAGCACAATGTATATGACGATATAAGGCGCCTACGCCAACACAAACCCTCGGGACGACTTCTTAAAGAGATCTTCAGCTTCGCTGAAACTGACCGTCAGGATCGCCGGGGCGAGGGTGGGTTCGCGGGGAAAGGTGGAGAGAGGCTCATGCCGGACAGCCCGGAGCACGTGCCGGTCATCGCGGTCGCGAGCGGGAAGGGCGGTGTCGGGAAGACGACGGTCGCGGTGAACCTCGCCCTGGCCCTGACCGCGCAGGGATACCGGGCCGGCCTGGTCGACGCCGATCTGTACGGTCCCGACGTGCCGCGGATGATGGGCCTGCGGCGGCGGGCCGAGGCGAGCCACGTCACCCTGTTCGCCCGGCCGGGCGCGCCCGACGCCCGGCTGCAGACGGTCAGCCAGCACGGGGTCCAGCTCGCCTCGGCGGCGTTCCTGCTCGGCGAGAACCAGGGCCTGGGCATCACCGGCGGCATCGCCCAGCTGCTGGCCCGGCGGCTGCTGGCCGACACCGACTGGGACAGCCTGGACTACCTGGTGGTGGACCTTCCGCCGGGAACGGCGGACATTCAGCAGTTCGTGTTCGCCCTGTCCGGCCGCGCGCTGTACGTGCTGGTCGTGGTCACGCCGCAGGTCATCGCGCATCAGGATGCGCGCAGGCTGATCGCGCACCTCAAGCCGCGACGCGCCGCGGCCGCGGCCCGCACCGACGTGGCCGGGGTGGAGAACATGAGCGGCCAGATCTGCCCCGGCTGCGGCCAGACCACCCCGCTGTTCCCGCCGGCTCCCGACCAGGACAGTATCTGGGGCCTGATCCCCAAGCTGGCCAGCATCCCGTTCAGCTACCAGGCCGCGCGGGATGCCGACGAGGGCCGGCCGGTCATGGTCACCGGGGCCGTCCCCGAGCAGGTCGCCGCCTATCAGCTGGTCGCCGAGCAGGTCCGCAAGCGGCTTGCGGACCTGTGAACCCAGCCGGATCAGGCGATCGGCCCGAAACGGATGTCGTGAGCGACGCCGGGTGCGCAGAACGCCAGTAGCCGTTCGGCCTCCCGGGCCACCTGATCGCGGCCCCGGGCGGGCTCGAACAGCTCGACGGTGAGGGCGGCCGTGCCCCGCCCGCCTCCCCTCCCCCCTTCCTTGGCCACCCGCCACATCCCGGCCGCGAACCCGTCGATCAGGACCGCTCCGGGGAAGATGCCGTTAATGGTGTAGAACCGCTTGAGGTGGTCCGGGTGGACCACGCGGGACCGGTCGGCGTGCGCCAGCAGCAGGTTGTCGAACTCGGCGGCCAGCCGGACCGGCGCGGGTAGATCTTCGCCCGGGCGCGGCGCCGACGGCAGGTCGAACAGCTCGGCGCCCTGCTCATCGCGGAAGGTGACCAGTGCCGGGCGGAGCTGCTCCATGACCGCGCGCAGCCCGGTCAGCCCGGACCAGGCCGCGACGTCGCGGGCCGTAGCCGGGCCGAACGCGCCCAGGTACCGCCGCACCAGCCCGGTCAGCGTGTCCCGCTCGGGGTCCGCCGGATCCGGGCGAGCCGCCCGACCGAGCCAGTGCTCGGCCGATGTGTGCAGCGACTGTCCGGACCGGCCCCAGACGGCACGCGGGGGCACCTGCACGAGCGGCACGTGCGCCCGCACCGCCTGGGCCAGCGCGGACGGCGGGTGGTCCGGCCAGCGCCCGGCGAGCGCGTCGCCGAGCTGGCTGAACGTCATCGGCTCGGATTCCACCAGCGCTCGCCCGGCCGCGGCCACCGCCACCGGGTCCACTCCGGCCAGCTGCTTGCCGAACGCGCCGCGCAGGCCGCGTTCGAGCACCGGCTGGACCAGCCGGCGCAGCGGCAGGCAGTCCCGGGCCGACACCAGGTGGATGGTGCCGCGCATCAGCGCGATCCTGACCACGCTGCGGTCGGTGATCAGCTCGGCCAGGTCATCAGGCCGGAATCCGCCGAGCCGCGACCACAGGCCGTAGTAGGGCGGGAACGGCGCCTGGGCCTGAAGCCCGACCAGATGCTCGATGGTCCGGACCACCGTGTCCCGCCGCTGGCTGGCGTCGCCCGGCAGGTCGGGGCGGTCGATCAGCAGCTGCCTGCTGAGCAGGGCCCGGTTGAGCGCTCGCTGGCTCAGCACGCCCTGACTGCTCATCGCTGGAAGGGTAGCAGCGCCGTCATCTGGGCCGAATGTAGGGCAGTGCTGACGCGGGAGGCTACGCTCTAGCTATGAACCAGGAGGCAAGCCGCGGCCCTGCGAGCGCCGCGCCCCGCGGGACCGGGCGGCCGCCGAGAAAACAGCCTGCCAGACCTTCGCTGGGCGGCGGGGCCCCCGCCCAGGACCGCGAGCTGCGGGCCCAGGGCCGTGAGACCGTCCGCCGGCTGCTCGAAGCCGGCATGATCGAGTTCGAGAACCGCGGCTTCCACGGCGTGCGCGTCGACGACGTGGTACGACGGGCGGGCATCTCGCACGGCACGTTCTACCTGTACTTCTCCAACAAGGAAGACCTGTTCAAGGCCCTGCTCAAGGACGCCCTGCACGACATGGAGATCGTGGCGGGCGACTTTCCCGTGGTCACCAGCGACGAGACGGGGCTGTCCGTGCTGCGCCAGTGGGTCAGGAAGTTCTTCCGGGCCTACGCGGCGCACGCCACCGTGATCCGCATCCTCAGCCAGGCCGACCTGGTACCGGAGGAGGTATTCGGCGACGGGCTGCAGCTGTTCTTCAGCATCGCGGAGTCGATGACCACCGGCATGACCGCCGCCGCCCAGGCGGCCGGGCGGCACCAGGAGCGCGCCGAGCTGACCGCGGTAGCGTGCCTGATGATGCTGGAACGGGTGAACTACCTGATCAGCGCCGAGGTCCAGCTTCCCGAAGACGAGATGGCCGACCGTATCGCCGACATCATGTTCGCGGCGTTCGGGTTGAGTGCTTCATAGAGTGCACCGCCTCGAGGGCGGCGCGAGCGGCGGGGACGTTGTGGACGCGGAAGACGCGGGCGCCGAGCCACGCGCAGACGGCCAGGGTGGCAATCGTGCCCTCGGCGCGCTGATCGACCGGCAGGTTGAGCGCCTCGCCGATGAAGTCCTTGTCCGCCACGGCGACCAGCACCGGCCAGCCGGTACCGGTCAGCTCGCCCAGGCGCCGGGTGATCTCGAGGGACTGCCACGTGTTCTTGCCGAAGTCATGGGCGGGGTCCACGAGGATCGCGGACGGACTGACGCCTGATATCACGGCCCGTTCGGCATAATCGGTGACGTAGGCGGTCAGCTCGCGCACGACATCGCGGTATGCGGGCCGGTGCGGGCGGGTGCGGGGCGGCAGGCCGCCGGCGTGTGAGCAGACCAGCCCGACCTGGTGCCGGGCCGCCACCTCGGCCAGCCGGGGGTCGGCGCCGCCCCAGGCGTCGTTGAGCAGGTCCGCGCCGGCCTGGGCGACCACCTCGCCGACCTCGCCGCGCCAGGTGTCCACGCTGATCACGACGCCCGGATGGCGCTCGCGGACCGCCGCGACCAGGCCCGCGACCCGGTCGATCTCGGCGGCGGGGCTCACCTCGTCGCCCGGCCCGGCCTTCACCCCGCCGATGTCGACGATGTCGGCCCCGTCAGCCACCGCCTGGCTGGCCGCGTCCAGCGCGGCGCCGAACGCAGCGGTGGACCCGCGGTCGAAGAACGAGTCGGGCGTCCGGTTGATCACGGCCATGATCCCGAACGAGCCGTGGTGCCACTCCCGGGTACCCAGCCGGAGCGTCCCGGGGTCTGCCACGGTAGGAGGCTATAGCACTCGCCCGGTTCGGGAAGAATCTCTACGTGCGATTTCTCAACGGGACGGCTCCCGAGCATGACCTGACCTATAGCGACGTCTTCATGGTGCCGAGCCGGTCGGGCATCGGCTCGCGGCTGGAGGTGGACCTGGCCACCACGGACGGCAGCGGCGCGACCATCCCGGTCGTGACGGCCAACATGACCGCGGTCTCCGGGCGGCGGATGGCGGAGACCGTCGCGCGGCGCGGCGGCCTGGCCATCCTGCCTCAGGACATCCCCGCCGACGTAGTGGCCGACGTGATCGCCTGGGTGAAGTCCCGGGACCGGGTGGTGGAGACCGCGCTGACCCTCGCGCCGGCCGATACCGCGGGCGACGCGCTGAGCCTGCTGCCCAAGCGGGCGCACAACGCGGTGGTGGTGGTCGAGGACGGGCGGCCGGTGGGCGTGGTCACCGAGGCCGACTGCCTGGGCGTGGACCGGTTCACCCAGCTGAGCCACGTGATGTCGGCCGACCCGTTCACGCTCCCCGCCGGGACGCCGCCGGAGCAGGCGTTCTCGCTGCTGCACGAGGGACGGCACCGGCTGGCACCGGTGGTCGACGGCGCCGGGCGCTGCCTGGGCATCATGACCCGGACCGGGGCGCTGCGCGCGACGCTGTACTCTCCCGCGATCGACGCCGCCGGGCGGCTGCGGGTGGGCGCCGCCATCGGCGTGAACGGGGACGTAGCGGCCAAGGCCAAGCTGCTGCTCGACGCGGGGACCGACGTGCTGGTGGTGGACACCGCGCACGGGCACCAGGAGAAGATGATCTGCGCGCTGAAGGCGGTACGCGACCTGGCGCCGGCGGTCCCGGTGGCGGCGGGCAACGTGGTCACCGCGGCCGGGGTCGCCGACCTGGTGGCAGCGGGCGCGGACATCGTCAAGGTAGGCGTGGGACCCGGAGCCATGTGCACGACCCGGATGATGACCGGGGTGGGCCGACCGCAGTTCTCCGCGGTGCTGGAATGCGCCGATCAGGCCCGGCGGCTCGGCGCGTCGGTCTGGGCCGACGGCGGGGTCCGGCACCCGCGGGACGTGGCGCTGGCGCTGGCCGCGGGCGCCTCGAACGTGATGATCGGGTCCTGGTTCGCGGGCACCTACGAGTCCCCCGGTGACACGTTCCGTTCCCCGGACGGGCGGCTGTACAAGGAGAGCTTCGGGATGGCCTCGGCGCGGGCGGTACGGCTGCGTTCGGCCAGCGACTCGGCGTTCGAGCGGGCCCGCAAGGAGCTGTT
>Ga0335074_10010423_pt1 | contig 13009 bp, 9 predicted proteins | sample Lox_Sample_23_FD_206715 | JGI IMG/M metagenome (GOLD analysis project Ga0335074, IMG submission 206715) | Soil microbial communities from Loxahatchee National Wildlife Refuge, Florida, United States - Lox_Sample_2.3 | ecosystem: Environmental > Terrestrial > Soil > Wetlands | place: USA: Florida...
CCCCTTCCGCGAACTCCCAGGCCTCGGTGGTGTGCGCGACGAACACGGTCTCGAGCGAGCGGTACTCGCGCCGCAGGCCTTGCACCACCCAGAAGAAAAAGGTCTTCGCGAGCTTGCGATCGCGGTCGGACATGCTGCCGGACACGTCGAGCACGAAGAACACCACGGCATGGACGGCAGGCTGGCGACGCCGCGCCAGCTGACGAAAGCGCAGATCGTCGTCGGTGAAATTTGGCGTGCCCGGTTGGTTGCCGCGGCGCTTGACGAGCTCCTTGAAGGAGCGGCGCCGATCGAGACGCGAGCGCGCGCCGCGCCGATCCCAGCCCTCGCGGGTCCAGTCCGTCACCTGCGAGGGGCCGATGCGGGCTTTCAAATTCGGCAGCTGCATCTCTTCCCAGAGCCAGTCGACGATGTCGTCGATCTTGATCTCGAGCAGCAGCTGAATCTCGCCCTGATCCTGGCCCCCCGGCCCCTTCTCGCGCGAGCCCTGATCGGCGCTCGGGTCGGAGAGCACGTCTCCCGGCTTCGCGGCGCCCTGGCCCACGCCCTCGGATTCCGCGGTGCGGCGGAGCCGGAAGTGATAGTGCTCGAGCATCCGCACCGGCACGCGCACGGTCCGCGCATTCTCGTTGATGACGTCTCCGCCGGCGATGATCTGGGGGAGGTGCTCGCGGACGGAGTCGCGCACCTTCTCGTCGTGCCGCAACCAGTCCCGCGCTCCGCGCGAGAACAGGTCGTACCATTTCGCCAGGCCCAGTGCGCTCTTATCGCTCTCGCTCATGGCGCGGCCGTCCTGCGGGGGTTTCCGTGTGCGTTACTCCTGCGCGAGAAGGGTTGTGACATAGCTCAGCGCCTCCTTTGCACTGTGCTCGTCGTAGCCATACTCCTTGACCAGACGCTCCTGCACCACCGAAATCTTCTGGCGTGCGTCCTCGTCGGGGCGCGCGGTCGAGGTCACGAGGCGCAGCACATCCCGCCGCTCCTCGAACAGGTACTGCTCGATCGCCTCGCGCATGCGCGCATGGCTCACGAGCTTGAACTTCTCCCCCGCTTTGAACGCGACCATCGCCTTGCGGACGACTTCCTGGCGGAAGGAGAGCTTGCCGGAGTCCGACACCTTTATCTTCTCCTCCACCGATCTCAGGAATCGCTCATCGGCCGGCCGGGTCTCCCCCGTGATGGGGTCGGTGACCTGGCGGTGATCGAGAGACGCCTCGACCTCATCGAGGTACTTCTCGAGCAGCTGCTGCGCCTCATCTTCGAACGAGGCGAACATGGCGCGGTGCACGTCTTCCTTCACCCAGCGGTTGTAGAACTCCTTGCGGGCGGTGACAAGATGATCCACCCAGGCCTTCTTCTGCTTCGCGTCGATCCGCGCGTCGCTGTCGATTCCGTCCTTGAGCGCGAGCAGCAGCTCCATGCTGGTCAGGCTGCGCGTGTTTCCGCGGGTGATGGCATTCGAGATCGCATTGATGACGAAGCGGGGGCTCACGCCCGTGAGTCCTTCGTCGGGCGACTCCTGTTTCAAGCGCGTCACTTCGCTCTCGGGGACGCCCTCGACGGCCTCACCCGAATAGAGGCGCAATTTCTTCGGCAGGTCGAGGCCTTCGCGCTCCGGCTTCACGAGGCGCGTCAGGATCGCAAATACGGCTGCGAGATCGAGCACGTGCGGGTCGAGGTGCACTTCGCGGAAGGCCGGCGCGCCGGAGACGAGCTTCTGATAAATGCGCGCCTCGTCGCGATAGGAGAGCGCGTAGGGCACCTTGATGATGACCATCCGGTCGAGGAGCGCCTCGTTCTCCTTCTCCTGGAGGAATTTATGAAACTCCGCGAGATTGGTGTGCGCGAGAATGGTCTCATCCAGATAAATGAGCGGGAATCGCGAGACCTTGACGTTCTTCTCCTGGGTCATCGTCAGGAGCAGGTACAGGAACTCGCGCTTGACCTTCAGGATCTCGATCATCTCGAGAACGCCGCGGCTCGCGGCATACACCGCTCCCGACCAGGACCACGCGCGCGGATCGCCCTCATCGCCGATCTGTGCGACCTTGGCGAGATCGACCGAGCCCACGAGGTCCGCGATGTCGGCGGTCGTGGGGTCGTGGGGAGCGTATGTTCCTATGCCGGCGCGGGACGCTTCCGACAGAAAAATCCGCTCGACCGGAACGCGTACGAAGTCGCCCTCGAACTGCCGCTCGACCAGCTCCCGCGCCCACGGAGAGAGCTCTCCCTGGATGTCGACATTGTAACGCTCGCGGAAATCCGGCCTGAGGCTCGTGGGAATGAGGTTGAGCGGATTCTCCCGGAGCGGGGAACCCTTGATCGCATAGAGCGCGCCGTCGTCCGTGCGGCTGTACTCCTCCAGACCGCGCTTGAGAAGGATCGCGAGCGTCGACTTGCCTCCAGAAGGAGGACCGAGGAGCAGGAGCAGCCGCCGGCCCACGTCCGAGCCCGCAGCAGCGCCCTTGAAGTACTCGACGACGCGCGAAAGCGGCTCATCGATACCGAACAGCTCGCGCCTGAAGAGTTCGCGCGACTTGGCCGTCTCCGACGCCTCCGGGGTCTCGTTGTGCCCATGCCAGCGCAGCATGTCCCAGATGTACTGATGGCTCGTGCGTGCCAGGGCGGCGGGGCGCGTCGGCAGGATCGTTTTCAGGAAGTCTCCGAACGTCCCCTCCCAGCGCTGCGCCCGGTGCAGGCGGCTGAACGAGCTCAACGACTCGAGGAACTCTTCGGCTCGAAGCATCCGATCCCCCTCAGACGACTGCGATTTCATCGGCCTTCCCTCCGGTTCATCGCGCGAGCGACGGCCTTAACTTAAATCGAACCACATCGGCCGGAATGTGATGGCGCTCTACTACCGGATCATCCACTACGTTAAGACGATCACAACAACGAATTGTTCACTTTGTACAAAGCAAATTGCATTCCCATTTTTCCCCGCGGCGAGCAGCGCCTTGAGCTGGCAACGCCGCGCGCAACACGACGCGCCGCGCGCGTTGCCCGCAGTGTGTGCAGCGCGCGTGATTCGTGCGCATTGCCGGTGCATCGCTCGGCTCGTGCGCGGCGCACGACCGTCGCGCCTCCCATGCAGCGTTTCGCCTCGCTCACATCGTCCGCCGCGGCGACGATGCGATCAAGAGTGCTCGCGCGAATTTTTTTCGGTAGGCTAGTGCGATTCTCGCGGTGCTCGTGGGGATTTGATTCGCACGTTGTGCAGCTCGCGCGCAGCGGCCGTGAGCGGGATCACCTCCCCGTGCCCTCGTTCCCAGTACTCCGCTTCCTCGATCGTCACTTTAAGCAGCACCGCTTCGGGATCATCACGCCCGTCAGGGAGCCAGGGGCGCAGACCGGGAGTCCACAGCTCGCGCGCCTTCGCCTCGTCGCGCAGGATTTGAGTGACGCCCGACGCCCATACGAAGCGCTCACTCGCCGGATGCATGTAGCTCAAACTCACGCGGCGGTGCTCGTCGATCTCTCCGATCTTCGGCGAGGAGATCGTCGTCATGAACCAGAGCGCCCCTTCGGAGTCGATCTGCAGCGTGCGCAGCGGACGGCTCCGCAGAGCCCCGTCCGGCTCGGCGGTGACGAGCATGGCGATCTCGATCGCCGCGACGAGCTCGGCGAGCCGGCGCAACTCCGGCGTCGCCTGCGGCTTGATATCCATGGGGGGTGGCGTCGCAAGTGCGGTGCCGGAGCGCCCGAGAGCGCCGTGACCCAGACATAAGCCGCGGGCCGGGCTGCTGTTTCGCCCAAGCTAACAGGCCCGCAAAAGCGCGCAAACCCCCAGAATTTGCCCAACTCGTCTCTGCGCGACGACGCCGGCTCTCGTTATTGTGAACTGACGCAAGGCCTCCTCCGGCGCGGAAACTATCCTCGAGCGAGTCGGTTCCCAGGGGCGCCCTGCTTGCAGGGGTCGCGTCCGTTTTCCGCGAACGGAGAATCATCAGTGGCGAGTCCAGCTCCATCCACCGGATCCCGATCCCTCGAGGCCGATGCGGGCCCGAGCGGCCATGCCACCACCAAGCCGGCGGGCGAAGTCATCGCGATGACGGTACGCGACGACTTTCTGCTCGAGCTCGGAGAAGCGCTCGGCGGACAGGCCGCCGTGCATCCGGTCGACTCGTTTGCCGCGGCGACGGAGCGGCTCTCGGGGTCGCGCCGCGCGCAGCTGCTCGCCATCGACTCCCGGGATGCGACGGATCTCCGGGGCGATGCCGAGCGAGCCCACGCCCAAGTGCCGCACGTTCCGGTCGTCGTATTCGCCCCGGCCGAATCGGAGAAGACGGTCGCCGGAGCTCTGAAGAGCTCGAACGTGTTCGCCGTGCTGCCGATCCCGGTCGACCGGCGCAAGACCGCTGCTGTGTTCGAGGGTGCGCTCGCGGAGGCTCAGGCGAAGCGTGCCCCGGCCCGCGGCGCCGGAACGTCGGATGCCCGTGCAGAGACCCGTACGCGGGACACCGACCGCACCGGCGAGTTCCGCTTCGAGGCGCGTCCGCCGTTGAGTCCATTGCCGATGCCGACCGCGAGCGAGACCGCCTCCGCTCCCGCCGAACCGCCCGAGTCGCGCCCCACGGCTGCGCTCCTCGCTATCGCGGCGGTCGTGGTCGTCGCCGTCGCGGGCGGAGCTTACTGGTTCTTCGGGCAGAAGACCGGGCACCCGCATGCCACTCCCCCGGGCGGCGCCACCGCCGCCTCCGAGACAGCGGTCACGGCCCCCTCCCCTCCGACGCAGCAGACCGCGTCCGCTCCCGCGCAGCAGGCCGCCGCCCCGGCCGCCCAGGCTCCGGCGCCGACCGCCGAGCCGCAGGCCGCCGTTGCTCAAGGCACGCTCGACTCGCTCCTCGAGAAGGCGCGACTCGCGATGCGCGAGCGCCGTTACACCGAGCCTGCGACCAACTCGGCGCTCCTCTACTATCGCTCGGCGCTCGCGGTCGATGCGACGAACGGCGAGGCGCGCGACGGCATGGCGCGTCTGGCGACACTCCTCGTCTCGCGCTTCGGCGAGTCGCTCTCCGGTGGCAAGCTCGATGAGGCGGCGAGCAGCCTCGCGGACCTCAAGGTTGCCTCCCCGGGCGATTCACGCCTGCCGGGGCTCGAGACGCGCCTGCTGCAGGCGCAGATCGCGGCCGCCTTCAGCAGCGACAACGTCGATCGCGCCGCAGGGCTCATCCGCCAGGCGCAGCAGTCGAGTGCGTTCCCCGCGAGCGAGCTCGCGAAGTGGCGCGCGGAGCTCGCCAAACATCAGAGCGAGACTCGTGTCAACCATCTCACGGATCTGATCGCGGCACGCATTCGCGACGGCCACCTGGTCGAGCCGCCGAATGACAGCGCCAAGTATTACCTGCAGGAGCTCAAGCAGACCGACCCGAACGATCCCGAGGCCCAACGCATCTCGCACGATCTGGTCACTGCGCTGCTGCGCAAGGCGCGCGAGGCCGCGATCGGCGGCCAGTCCGCGCAGGCGAGCTCGTGGGTGAACGATGCGCGTGCAGCCGGCATGAGCTCGGTGGATTACGCCGCCTATCAGCGCGACGTCGCGGCGGCCAAGCAACGTGCGGCCGCCGCCGAGACGGATCATCTGTTCGATCTCGCGCGGGCGCGGCTGACCGACGGCCATCTGACCGATCCGGCAGAGGACAGCGCGGCCTTTTATCTGACGCAGCTGAAAAGCGAGCGACCCGGCGACGCGACGGTGGGTTCAATGAGCCGCGACCTCGCGACCGGGCTCCTCGAGCGGGCGACAAGCGCGGCCCGGGCTGGACACGCGGATCAGATGCGCGCCGATCTCGCGCTCGCGCGGCAATGGGGCGCGGACCCCGCCCTGGTGCAGGCCGTGACCGACGTACTCGCGGGGCGTACGGGCGCGGCGCCACAGGCGCCGCAGTCCGCGCCGGCGGCGATCCCACCGGGCTTCGTCCCCCAGCGCACTCACTATGTCGCGCCCGAATACCCCGACCAGGCGCTCGAGGGACGCGTCTCGGGCTCGGTGACGGTGGAATTCACGATCGATACGTTCGGCCGGCCGACCGACATCCGGGTGGTCGATTCACGGCCGGCAGAAGTGTTCGATCGGTCGGCGGTCGAGGCCGTGAGAGCCTGGCGCTACAAGCCCGCGGTGTTCAACGGTGTTCCGACGGAGATTCCGACCCGCATGGTCATCCGCTTCCGAGCGCCTAACTGATCGGGCCGGCACTGGAGCGCAACATCATGAACTCGTCGGGATCGGGCAGGCTCAACGGAGCCGATCGCGCGCGCGAGGCCGTAACCGTCGGCGTGGGCTTGCTGCTCACGGCCGTGATGGGCATCGTGCTCCTCGTCGGCTCGCGTCAGGCGACGCGTGTGACCGTCGACGTGGGGGCCCTGCAGACCGCGAGCGGACTCGAGACTTACCCCGCGATCCTCAACCAGCAGATTACGCAGCTGCGCGACCGGCTCGAGGAGCGCGCCTACTCCGGGCAGGCGCTCGCGGATCTGCGTGCGACGACCGACTCGATCAATCGCGATCTGCGGCGGCTCGAATCCTCGCGCATCGGCAACTCGAGCGAGCTCGGACAGGCGGCGCGGCTGTGGGGCGAATACGGGCCGGTTCTCGATCCGATCACCTCCTTCGAGGGGCAGCCTTACGTCGATACCGATCAGGGAAGCACGTTCTCGCCCCAGGGGCGCGCGCACTACGCGGACGTGAAGCGCGCGCAGCTCTTCGCCCACGAGACCTCTCCGCGGCTCACGCGGGCACTGGATGCGCTCTCTTCCCGACTGCAGGCCGAAGCGACCGCCGAGGCGAGCCGCCTGCGGCTGCTGCTCTCGGGTGGTGTGCTCGTTGCACTCGTTCTCGCCGGCGCGGCCGCCTATCTGCAGGTCACCGGAGGAAAGCTCGCGCGCGCCGCGCGCGATTCGGAGGAACAGACGCGCGACATCCTGCGCACAGTGCGCGAGGGCTTTTTCCTCCTCGATGCGGACTATCGGATCGGCGCCGTGTGGTCGGATGCGCTGACCCGGCTCTTCGGACGCAAGGACTTCGCGGGCCTGTCCTTCGAGGAGCTGCTCGAAGGACTCGTATCCCCGCAGACCCTCGCGACCGCCACGAAATACATCAAGCTGCTCTGGGGCGAGCGCGCCCATGAGAACCTGATGAAGAGCATCAACCCGCTCGGCCAGCTCGAGATCCACCTCGACAACGGCCACGGGGGACGGGACACGCGGTTTCTGCAGTTCGACTTCCACCGCGTGCTCGGACCGAAAGGCGGCGTGAAGCACGTGCTCGTCAGCGTGAGCGACATCACCTCGAGCGTGCTGCTCGCACGCGAGCTCGCCGAGTCACAGGAGAACGCGAACGCCCAGGTCGAAATGATGATGGGCGTCATGCACCTCGACCCCGTCCAGCTCGGCGCGTTCCTCGATGCGACGGAGACGGGCCTCACGCTCATCAATGCGATCCTGAAGGAACCCGCCCGCAGCGATGCGGACTTCCGCAAGAAGCTCGACGGCATGTTCCGCGAGCTGCACTCGATCAAGGGCGAGGCGTCCGCGATCAATTTGATGACCGTCGCCCAGCGCGTGCACGCGCTCGAGGACTCGGTCTCCGAGCTGAAGAAGGCACCGACACTCTCGGGCAACGAATTCCTGCCGCTCGTCGTGAAGCTCGACGAGCTCATGGCTCACCTCAAGATGATCCGCGAGCTCTCGGCGCGCTTCAGCACCCTGCGCGAGCCGACGGGTGCCGGCGAACACGGCGCCGAGGCGCTGCGGCGTCCGGACGAACTCTCGCAGACCCTGCAGCAGCTCGCCGGCCGCCTCGCGAGTGATCATCACAAGAAGCTTCGGCTCGACCTGAGCGGTCTTGCCGACGTGCCGGCCTCGTATCGCGGAACGCTGCGGGACGTGCTCATCCAGATGCTGCGCAACGCGGCGGTACACGGCATCGAGTCCGCCGACATCCGCCGGGCGCATACCAAGGACGCAACGGGAATCGTGCGCGTCGAGTTCAGCCGCAAGGCCGAAGGGTTCGAGCTCACCTTCGAGGACGACGGTGCGGGCATCTCGCCCGAGCAGCTGAAGGCCGCGGCAGTGCGCCACCAGCTCATCACCCAGCAGGAGGCGGACGGTATGGATACCCGTACGGCGATGTCACTCATATTCCGCCCGGGCTTCTCGACGCGCGATCAAGTTTCGATGGATGCAGGCCGCGGCGTCGGGATGGATGTGGTAGCGCGCAACATCTATGCGCTGGGAGGCAAGATCGGCGTCAGCACGAGCCCGGGCAAGTTCACCCGCTTCAAGATCTCTTTGCCGCTCTCGCCCGCGAAAGCGGATTCGGCGGTCGCCTGACGTGCCGCGGAATTCGAGGCAGAGTGCATGAGCGCGGCGAACGGCAACGGGCAAACCCTCGCGGGGCGGACGTTCCGCTTGCTGATCGTGGATGATTCGAACATCATGAGGCGCCGCATCGAGCGTTCGCAGCAGTTCGAGGAGCTCGAGGTGGTCGGCGCCGCCTCCAACGGCGTCGAGGCGATCGAGCTGTTTCGACGGACGGACCCCGATCTGGTCACGATGGATCTCACGATGCCGCAGATGGACGGCATCGAGTGCATCGAGCAGATCGTGCGCCTGAAGCCCGCCGTGCGCATCCTCGTCATCTCGGCGCTCGCGGACAAGGCGACCGCCGTCGATGCAATGGAAAAGGGAGCGAACGGCTTTCTCAACAAACCCTTCACCGATCGCCAGCTGAACGAGGCGATCGCGGAGCTCATCCGGGGCGCCTGAATGTTGCAGGAGCAGGAGCTGAAGACCTTCGTCGAGGGAACGACGAACTACTTCGAGGTGGCGGCGCAGCAGCCCGCCACCGTCGGCTCGCCCTATCTCGTCACGGACAGCCCGGGGATGCACGAGTACACGGGGATCATCAGTATCACCGGGCGCCGCGAGGGCGTGGTGTACTTCACCGCGCCGAAGGCGATGCTGACCGTGCTGCTCATGAAGATGCAGGAGAACGATTTCAGCCACGAGAACATGCGCGACCTCGTCGGCGAGGTGGCCAATACGATCTCGGGCAATGCGCGGCGGGATTTCGGGAACGAATTCGTGATCTCGGTGCCGAGCGTGCTCACCGGCGAGCGCAGCGAGCCGCCGGTGCTTCCTGGCGCGCGCTCGTTCGTCATTCCCATCAATTGGCGCAGTCACAGCGCGAAGCTCGTCGTCTCCCTCAAGTAGCGCCCGTACGCCGCGAAGGCGTCGATTCGCAGCCCGGCTCTATACTCGCCGGCATGCTCCGCTATGAGGCCGTCACGAAGCGCTTCGGTCCCGTCCTCGCGCTCGACGCCATCACGCTCGAGTGCGCGAGCGGGCGCACGACGGCACTCCTCGGTCCGAGCGGCTGCGGGAAATCGACGCTGCTGCGGCTCGCCGTCGGACTCGTGCGCCCGGATGCCGGACTCATCAAGGTGGACGGCGGCACGGTCGGGGCCGCGAGCCTCGAGGGACTGCGCCGCAGAATCGGCTACGTGATCCAGGAGGGCGGTCTCTTTCCGCACCTCGACGTCCACGGAAACGTCACGCTGCTGGCGCGTCATCTCGGCTGGGACCGCGCGCGGATCGGGGCCCGCTACGGCGAACTGCTCGAGCTCGTCAAACTGCCTGCGCTCGTGAGCCGGCGGCTGCCCGATGAGCTCTCGGGCGGTCAGCGGCAACGGGTGAGTCTCATGCGCGCGCTGATGCTCGATCCGGAGCTGCTGCTGCTCGACGAGCCGCTCGGAGCGCTCGACCCGATGATTCGCCACGAGCTGCAGCACGATCTGAAGGAGCTCTTTGCGCGGCTCCGTCGCACCGTCGTGCTCGTGACGCACGATATCGCCGAGGCCGGCGTGCTCGGCGATGAGCTCGTGCTGCTGCGCGCGGGCCGGATCGAGCAGCAGGGCTCGCTCGAGGAGCTGCTCGATCGCCCGACGAGCGCCTTTGCGCGCGAGTTCGTCGCCAGCCAACGGGGCGCTCGCGAGCTGCTCGATGCGCCCCTTCGCGCGCTCCCGCGCACGGGGGGCTGAGGTGCTTCCCCGTCGCGCCGGCGCCCTGATGTTCGTTGCCGGGCTCGCCGTCGTGCTCGCGGCCCTCGGCACGGCGTGCGCCTATCGTGCGGCTGCGGCGACATCGCCGGTCGTCGTCGGCTCCAAGGCTTTCACCGAATCCGTGATTCTCGGCGAGATCGTCACCCGGACACTCGAGCGGGAAGGCATCCCCGCGGTGCATCGGCGCGCGCTCGGTGGAAGCCGCGTGCTGTTCGATGCGCTGCGTGCAGGCGAGGTCGACGTGTACCCGGAATACACCGGAACGCTCGATGAAGAGCTGCTCGGCTCGCCGCCCGCGCAGGCAGCGAGCGATGCGGCGAGGCCGGGTGCGCGCAGCGGCGCCGGCGCGCGCACGGGTCCAGCGCGAGCCGCTGAGCTGCACAGGCTCGGTCTCACGATCGCCGCGCGGCTCGGTTTCGAGGATCGCTATGTGCTCGGAATGCTTCCGGGCACGGCCCGGCGGCTCGGAATCCGGCGCATCAGCGATCTCGCCCGAGTGCCGGGTCTTCGGTTCGGATTCTCGAACGAGTTCATCAATCGCGCCGACGGCTGGCCCGGTCTCGAGCGCGCCTACGGACTCCACGAGCAGAACGTGCAGGGTCTCGATCACGAGCTCGCCTACCGCGCGCTCGAGCAGGGCGACATTGAGGTGACGGACCTCTATTCGACCGATCCGGAGATCGTGCGTGACCGCCTCACCGTCCTCGAGGACGACAGGGGCTTCTTTCCCGATTATTCGGCCATCCTCCTGGTGCGCACGGACGCGCCCACCCAAGTGCATCAGGCCCTCGCTCGCCTCGCGGGACGCATCGACACGCGAACGATGGCCCGCATGAACGAGCGCGTATTGATCGGGCATCTGTCGGAGTCGCAGGTGGCCGCGCAGTTCGTCGAGCAGCTCTTCGGGGGGCCTCTGCAGCAGCCTTCGCCCCGCACCTGGCCGCACGAGCTCGGTGAGTACACCGTCGAGCAGCTCGCTCTCACGTGCGCTTCGCTCGCGGCGGCGATTCTGATCGGCCTCCCGCTCGGGATCGTTGCGGCGCGCCGGCCGGCTCTCGCCCGGCTGGTGCTCGGCGCGGCAGGCGTGGTACAGACGATCCCCTCGCTTGCGCTGCTCGTGTTCATGATCCCGCTGCTCGGCATCGGATTCGCACCGGCGGCCTTTGCTCTGTTCCTGTACAGCTTGTTGCCGATCATCCGCGGCACGAGCGCCGGACTGCTCGACATCCCTCGGCCGCTCGCGGAGTCCGCCGCCGCGCTCGGCCTCAGCGACTGGGCGCGGCTGCGGCTGGTCGAGCTGCCGCTCGCAGCGCGCTCCATCCTCGCCGGCATCAAGACGGCCGCCGTGATCAACATCGGAACGGCGACACTCGGAGCGCTGATCGGCGCAGGCGGCTACGGACAGCCCATCCTGACCGGCATTCGCCTGAACGATGTGAGCCTCATCCTGGAAGGAGCGGTCCCCGCCGCGCTTCTCGCCCTCGCCGTGCAGGCGTTGTTCGACGGCATCGAACGGCTCCTGCTGAACCCGTCAACCTTTTCGCGATCCAAACGTTGAGGACCCACGCCCGCCGAGCGGCGCCGTTTCGGGCGCCTCGGGTCCGGGTGCCAGGCCAGTGACGGCCACGTCGAGGTTGTCATGACGATCCCGAAGCTTCTCGTCCTCCGGAACGCAGTCGCGGCCGCTGCCATGCTCATGGTGCTCGCCGCCTGCGTCACGATGCCGGAGATCCGCACGCAGGCCGCCCCGGGACTCGACCTCAGCCGCTACACGACGTACAACTTCGTGCAGCACCCGGGCACCGATCGGGGTAACTATCGGAGCATCACGACCCGCTACCTCGAGGAAGCCGTCGATCGCCAGATGGCGGCCCGGGGCTTCACCAAGAGCGATCATCCCCAGCTGCTCATCGACTTCCATACCTCGACGCGCGATCGGCTTCGCGGGACGATGGGTCCGTATTGGGGCTACGGTTGGGGCTACGGTTGGGGTTACGGGTGGGGATACGGTTGGGGCCCCGGCTGGGGTCCGGGTTGGTGGGGCGGACCCGGCCCCTGGGGTCCCGGATGGAATGACATCGAAGCCTACACCGAGGGTACACTGACGGTGGATGTCATCGACGCGCAAAACCGGGATGCGATCTGGAGCGGCTCGGCGATCAGCCGGGTCTATCGCTCTGCGCTCGAGAACCCCCAGGCCTCGATCGACGAGACCGTCGCCAGCATATTCAGCAAGTTCCCCAAGCCCCCTGTTCGGGCGGTACAGAGCGCGCCCAATCGTTGAACGTGGCATGAAGGGGGAAGACGCAAAGAGGGGCGCAAGATCCGCCCTCGGATTGTGGCGGTACGCGGCGGCGCTCGCGGCAGCCGGCAGCCTTGCGGCCTGCGCCAGCATCGGCGGCGGTTCCGCTGACGCTCCCAAAAATGTCAATCTCGCGGGGACCTGGCAGCTCGATCCGCAACACAGCACCGATAGCCGCAAGGTCCTCGACAGCCTGATGACATCCGCGCGCAAGAGCGAGCAGCAGCAGCGCGCACGGGCCGGCGGTATCGGGGGCTTCGGAAGCGGAAGCGATGCGGCCTTGCTCGCGGCTCCGCGCATGGTGTTTGCCCCCGATGTCTCGCTGCAAAGAAACCTGCTTGCCGGCGGCGACTGGCTGCAGATCGAGCAGCGACCGGACGAGTTCGTGATCTCGAACGGTGCGACCTCGCGCAGCTACGTTCCCGGCGAGCACAGCGTGGTGTCGGTCCCGAGTGGGGTGGCAGACCAGCGCTCGGGATGGAAGCATAACGAATACTGGATCAGCATCACGCCGCAGGTGGGGCCCAGCGTTACGGAGACATTCAAGCTCTCGGCGGACGGCAAGCAGCTCATCGAGTTCATCGATATCGGCCGAGACGGCCGCATACCGCGCGTGAAGGTGACCCGGGTCTACGTCCCCACCCGG
>Ga0335074_10010424_pt1 | contig 13008 bp, 14 predicted proteins | sample Lox_Sample_23_FD_206715 | JGI IMG/M metagenome (GOLD analysis project Ga0335074, IMG submission 206715) | Soil microbial communities from Loxahatchee National Wildlife Refuge, Florida, United States - Lox_Sample_2.3 | ecosystem: Environmental > Terrestrial > Soil > Wetlands | place: USA...
AAGCGGCGCGTGCGCGCAGGACCATGGCACCGAACAGGACCTCAGCGCGGCTGCGTTCGCTGGTGATGATCGTGCAGGAACTTCGCCAGCTGTTCGCGCAGGCTTTCGTCACGCTCGCTTTGATGACCGAGCAGCACCGCACGCTCGAACAGCATCTGCTGCAATTCGGGCGGCAGGTCGCTCCACAGATCGGCGACGGCCGCGCCGAGCACCAGGAAATAACGGGCGCTGGCTTCGGCGGCGGCGCGCTGTTCGGAATCAATCGGCATGACGGGCCTCGTTCTTCGTCGCTCAAGCGTAGCCGCCGCCGTTGTTCCGGGCAACTGATCGACCCGGATCTGGAACTATCCCGGCGCCGCCTCGAGCTGGTCGAACCGGCCCAGCCGGTAGACCGCGATCGAAACCATCCAGCTGCCGAGAAAGACAGCGATGATCAGAGAGCCGAGGCTGCCGAAATTCTCGTTGAGCGCGTCGATCGCCTTCCAGAACGGTCCTTCCAGTTTCAGCTGGCCGGCCAGCAGGCCCAGCGCCTCGACGCCGCCGATCAACACCGCAACCAGCACGGAGACGAAGGTGATGGTCAGATTGTAATAGAGCTTGCGGATCGGCTTGGTGAACGCCCAGCCGTAGGCGCCGAGCATCAGAATGCCGTCAGCGGTATCGATCAGCGTCATGCCGGCCGTGAACAACGCCGGCAGCGCCATGATCGACCAGATCGGCAGCCCGCGGGAAGCCTCCGCGGCGGAAACGCCGAGCAGCCCGATTTCGGTCGCGGTGTCGAAACCCAGCCCGAACAGAAAGCCGAGCGGATACATGTGCGAGCTGCGCGTTACCAGCCGAAACATCGGCCGGAACAGGCGGCCGAGCACGCCGCGTTGCGACAACAGATGATTGAGATCGTCCTCGACGAACGCACCGCCGCGGCGCACGTGCCGGAAGGTCCGATACACCGACAGCAAAATAAGCACATTGGCGGCGGCAACGAGAAAAAGAAAGACAGCCGATACCAGCGTGCCGATCACGCCGCCAATCAGCTTGAATGAATTAAAACGGCTTTCCAGCACGCCGGCGGCGAGCGCAATGCCCGCGGAAGCGAGCACGACCACCGTCGAGTGGCCCAGCGAGAAGAACAGGCCGGCCGCTATCGGCCGCTTGTCCTCGGCCATGAGCTTGCGCGTGACGTTGTCGATGGCCGCGATATGATCGGCATCGACGGCGTGGCGCAGCCCGAACGTGTAGGCAAGGAACGCGGTGCCGACCAGCACCGGAGAATGACGAAATGCGATCAGCGCCCAAATCCAGGCCGCCAGGTTGGCGCCAATGAGCACGCCGGCGACGCCGGCGATCTTGCCGCGCAACTGCGTGCTCTGATCGTTGAACAGATTTATGATCGCAGCCCGCATCCGCACTCCGCCGCGCTCCGATAGCCGTTGCCTCGTTCGCGACGGTACCGATACGACGCTCCGCAAGGCTTGCGCAATAGGGAGTGAGACGAATATCTTCAATTGTCATACCGAAACGGGACGGCCGGGTGGCCATGCCATGCGGTGATCAGCGCGCTCCGCAATCAATGCGGTTTGATGCCGGCCTCGCGGATCACGTCGCCCCACTTTTTCGTCTCCTCCTTGAGGAAGGCGGCCATCTGGGCCGGCGTTCCGCCGGCCGGCCGCAGATTAAGCTGTTTGTAGCGCGCCAGCAGGTCCGGGTCCTTCATCGCCTTGTTGACTGCGTCATTGAGCTTGTCGGCGATTGCTGACGGCGTGTTGGGTGGGGCGGTAAGCGCTTGCCAGGTCACCGATATGCAACCCGGCACACCGACTTCCGCGAGCGTCGGAACATTGGGGATAGCCGGGATGCGCTGCTCGGCCGCGACGGCGAGGATCCTCGCCTTGCCCGCTTTGGCCAGCGGCAGCGAGGTTGCGATCTCGGTGAACATGAGATCGACATGACTGGCGATGATGTCGTTGAGCGCCGGCGCGGTACCCTTGTAGGGGACGTGAACCAGTTTGACGCCCGCCAGCTTTTCGAACAGGGCGGCGGTCAGATGCGAGGTGGTGCCGATGCCTTGCGAGGCATAGTTGAGCTTGCCCGGATTGGCCTTGGCGTAGGCGATCAGTTCCTGCGCGGTCTTGGCGGGAAAATCCGGCCGCACCAGGAGCACGTTGTCGACATAGGACAGGATCGCGATCGGCGTCAGTTTGGTTGGGTCGTAATTGAGCGAGGAATAGAGGAACTGATTGGTTGTGATCGGCGCCGGTTGCGAGGCGAGCAGGGTGTAGCCGTCGGGCGCCGAATGGTAGACCGCATCGGCTGCCAGGCTTCCTCCGGCGCCAGCCTTGTTCTCGACCGCGAGCGGCTGCCCGAGCAAAGGGCGCATCTTGGCGGTCACGAGCCGGGTGATGGCATCGACACCGCCGCCCGCCGGCACCGAGACAATGACTCGGATCGGATGATTGGGAAAGTTCGCTGCGCTGTCCTCGGCGCTCGCTGCGGCCGGCGCCAGCGCCAAACCGAGGGTGGTGAACAGGGCGGAACGTCTCGAAATTGCGCGATCCGACACGGCGCTAAGCTCCCCTGAAATCAGGCGTTGCCAACAGTTATGGCATAGCGCGATTTGGCGGTTAAGTCCCGCGACGCGCTGCCGCTGCATGCGGGGCGAGCGTGCCGCGGCGGTTCACAAAACACCGTCGCGCCCATAGGATCGTGCGCCGAAAGGGAGAAGCGCCGCGATGAATAAACTCGACTTCGTTATCGAAGAACTGGTGACCGCCAATCGCATTCTGGCCAACGAGGGGGTGGTGGATTCGTTCGGCCACGTCAGCGCCCGGCACCCCGACAATCCGCAGCACTATCTGCTGTCGCGCGCCCGCGCCCCCGAGCGCATCGAACGCGACGACATCGTCGAGTATCGGCTCGACGGCGCGCCGATCGACGAGCGCGGCCGCGCGCCCTATCTGGAGCGCTTCATCCACGGCGCGGTTTACGAGCAACGGCCGGACGTGCACGCCGTCGTGCACAATCATTCGCCGAGCGTGATTCCGTTCGGCGTCACCGGCAAGAAACTAAAACCGCTGTTGCATATGTGCGCGTCGATCGGTCACGAAGTGCCGATCTGGGACTCGCACGACACGTTCGGCGACACCACGCTGCTCGTCACCGACATGGACATGGGCCGCGACCTAGCTAAGACGCTCGGGCTGCGCCCGACCGCGCTGATGCGCGGCCACGGCGCCACCGTGGCCGGCCGCTCGGTGCGCCACGCCGTGTTCATCTCGGTCTATCTGGAAGTCGGCGCCAAGCTGCAGATGCAATCGATGGCGATGGGCGAGATCAAGTTCCTCACGCCCGGCGAGGTCGACAAGATCGTAGCGCGCGTGACCGATTACACGCTCAATCGCGCCTGGGAAAACTGGGCGCGGCGGGCCGGGCGCGAGATGCAGAAGGAGGCCGGTTAGCGCGGACGCCTTTGCGCCTCACTTGTTCTCGACGACATCGCTGAGGTATTTGGCGCCGACATCGGCGCCCTGCCGCCAGACGACCTTGTAGGTTCCGTCGCGCGCCGGCCCGCCGTTGCCGTGGAACAGCAGCACGAATTCGTCGAACGTCTCAAGTCCGTTGAGCTGCAGGCGAACGCCCTCGGCCGAGAAGTTGGTTACCAGGACGAGGCGCGGGGCAATGCCGACCCCAAGCTTGATGGTCGCGAGCCGGCCGAGGCGGTGGCGCGGGTTCTTTCGCCTCTCCTCGAAAGCCGTCTGCTGACTTTGCTCAAGATCAGGTGACTTCATGGCCGACGGCTCCGGTTTGGTCTGGGGCTCCATCGGGAGGGCAGAGCCCGTCAGTGAAAACACTTACCGGGCGGCCATTGAGCGCAGCCTAATCGGTCCATCCAAATTCTCGTTGCATTTTCTACAAATGGTGCGGCGTGTCTGATCCCCGGCTGCCGGAAAAAGCAAAAGGGTGGCCGATGGCGCCGCTCTTCGCATGCACAGCGCGTGAAGTTCTCTACTCCGCGGCGAGCCGCACCTCCGGCGCGGCGGCGCGCACGTCGGCGTCGACCTGCTTTTCGTATTTGGTGAAGTTCTCCTGGAACATGCGAACGAGCTTGCGCGCGGTGTCGTCGAACGCCGCTTTGTCCTTCCAGGTCTTCATCGGGTAGAGCAGATGCGGCTCGACTCCCGGCACCGAAGTCGGCACCGCAAAGCCGAAATACGGATCGGTGCGGTAGCTCGCGTTGCGCAGCGAACCGTCGAGCGCGCCGGTCACCAGCGCCCGCGTCGCCTTGATCGGCATGCGCCGGCCGACGCCGTAAATGCCGCCGGTCCAGCCGGAATTCACCAGCCAGCAGTCGACGTTGTGCTTCTTGATCAGCTGGCGCAGCAGATTGCCGTACTCGGCCGGCGGCCGCGGCAGGAACGGCGCGGCGAAGCAGGTCGAGAATTCCGGCTGCACGCCGACCAGACCCTTTTCGGTGCCGGCGACCTTGGCGGTATAGCCGGACAGGAAGTGATACATCGCCTGTGCCGGTGTCAGTTTGGCGATCGGCGGCATCACGCCGAAGGCATCGGCCGTGAGGAAGATGATGTTCTTCGGCTGGCCGGCGCGGCCGGTGCGCGACGCGAGCGGCATGAATTCGACCGGATAGGCCGAACGGGTATTCTCGGTCTTCTTGTCGCTGTCGTAATCCGGAACGCGCGTTTCCGGATCGAACACGACGTTCTCCAGCACGGCGCCAAAGCGATTGGTCGCCGCGTAGATTTCCGGCTCGGCCTCCGCCGACAGCTTGATGCACTTGGCGTAGCAGCCGCCCTCGAAATTGAAGACGCCGTCTTCGCTCCAGCCGTGCTCGTCGTCGCCGATCAGGGTGCGGTTCGGATCGGCCGACAGCGTCGTCTTGCCGGTGCCGGACAGGCCGAAGAACAACGCCACGTCGCCGTCCCTGCCGACGTTGGCGGAGCAATGCATCGGCATCACGCCCTGCGCCGGCAGATAGAAGTTGAGGGTGGTGAACACCGACTTCTTCATCTCGCCGGCATAAGAAGACCCGCAGATCAGGACAATCTTGCGGGTGAAATCGATCGCCACCATCGTGTCGGAGCCGTCGCGGCCGCCGTGACGCTTGGCGTCCGGCTTGAACGACGGCATGTCGACGATGGTCATGTCCGGCAGGTAGCTCGAAAGCTCGGCGCGCGCGGGACGGATCAGAAGCTGACGGATGAACAGCGAGTGCCAGGCAAGCTCGGTGAAAACGCGGGCCTTGATGCGGTATTTCGGATCGGCTCCGCCGTAGAGGTCCTGGGCGAACAGCGTCTTGCCATTGGCGTGGGCGATGAAGTCAGCCAAGAGATTATCGAAATGCTCCCGGCTCTGCTTGCGATTGCCGTCCCACCACACGACGTTTTCAGTGGTTGCGTCGACCACGGTGTGTTTGTCCTTGGGCGAACGGCCGGTGTGATGGCCGGTTTCGGCGCACAGGGCCCCGCCGGCGACGATGCTCGCCTCACCGTTGCGGACGGCATGTTCGTAGAGCGGCGCTTCGGACAGATTCCAGTGGATGGCAGCCAGGTCCTTAAAGCCGAACTTGTCGGCGCCGTGTGCGCCGTTCCTTAGACCCGTTTCCTTCACGCTTGCCTCCGCTGATTGGCCCACTCGTTCGCGCCGGGGCCTTGCACGGCCGCCACTGCCACGTTGGCTATATCCAGCATCCCGCCGTCTGCCAAGCCGGTTCCCCGTTGAAAGCCTAACCGGTTAAGCACGCAGGCGTTCCGCCGCTGCAGCGCAGCGAAATGGCATGCTGCACAGTTAGGCAGCGCGTGCCCTTGCCGCCAACTCTACCACCATTTTGCGCAAAGCCGCGGCATCCGTGACGCGTTCGGGAAACGGCAGGCGCAGAGTCGCGTCCCCGAGTGCCAGGTCGAGGCCCTCGGGGTCGAGGCCGGTCAGCCGCCAGTTGCCGTCTTCGGCACCAAGAAGCCGCGTCGCATAGAGTCGGACGGCTTCGGCATGATCTTCATTCATATGCGCGATGGCGCCATCTTCGGCTTCGATCAAGCGTTCGGCGCCATGGAGATCGGTGAGAACCTCGGACGCCTTCAGATCGGCCGCGCGGGCAAAGCCGCCGTTGAGGTGGGCGGATACGGCATCCAGCCGCCAGAACGAGAAATCGGCAAACCCGGCGTAAAGCTCCGATTTCGGATGGCGCGCAAGGAAGCGCCGGCGGATGCGGGGCTCGCGCGCATCATCACGCGGAATTGGCACGAAACCGCCAAGCAGTGTCAGCCGCGGATGCGCGAGCGGATCGCCTTTGCCGGTCGACGCGAGCAACAGCGACGCACGGCCATCGTTTTCGAGATTGGCGGTATGCGTCGACAGCCGCGACACCAGGATGAGCGGCGCGCCGCCGATATCGGTCGCGACGTTGACCAGGGAGGCGAACGGATGACCGGTATTGCGGTCGATGGTCGCAAGCGCGCCCGCCCGGGTCGCTCGCAGCAGTCGCTTGGCCACCGCTTTGGGGTCGAAATCCGGGACCGGCGCGTTCTCGGGCAGTCGATCGGGCATGAAGCCCGGCAGTGGAACCGCCGCGGCCGGAGACGCACCGGAGGCCGTTTTATCGGCTTCGGCCATTAGCCAAATTCCTTTCCTGGTCCTTACCTATGCCGTTCAAAGTCAAAGCAATTGCCCCGATTTTGCCTTGTCCTGTCACACTTCCGCCCCCACATGGGGCTTCAAAGGCATATGGGGCCGGGCTGGTGATGCTGCGGCCGACTCATGTTAGAAGGCCGCCATGCCGACAATCGCTCTCGTCGACGACGACCGCAACATCCTGACCTCGGTGTCAATCGCACTCGAGGCCGAAGGATACCGCATAAACACTTATACCGACGGGGCCTCGGCGCTCGACGGCTTCAAGACGGCACCGCCCGATCTCGCCATCCTCGACATCAAGATGCCGCGCATGGACGGGATGGAGACGCTGCGCCGCCTGCGGCAGAAATCCGACGTGCCGGTGATCTTCCTGACCTCGAAGGATGAGGAAATCGATGAGCTGTTCGGCCTCAAGATGGGGGCCGACGACTTCATCCGGAAGCCGTTCTCGCAGCGTCTATTGGTCGAGCGGGTCAAGGCCGTATTGCGCCGGTCCTCGCCGAAGGACGGCGCCGCGCCGAAGGAGGCCGACAGCAAGGTTCTGGAGCGCGGACTTCTGCGCATGGATCCGGAGCGCCATACCTGCACTTGGAAGAACGAGGCGGTGACGCTCACGGTCACCGAGTTTCTGATCTTGCAAGCGCTTGCCAGCCGGCCGGGCGTGGTGAAAAGCCGCAACGCCTTGATGGACGCCGCCTATGACGATCAGGTTTACGTCGATGATCGGACCATCGACAGCCACATCAAGCGCCTGCGCAAGAAGTTCAAGGCGAGCGACAACGAGTTCGATATGATCGAGACGCTGTACGGCGTCGGCTATCGTTTCAAGGAGTGACGTAGTCCCGTTGCCTTTCGGCCCCCGCTGCCGGCCACCCGATGCGCCCGGTACGATGACGGGGTTGAACAGTGCGGCGAATAGGATGACGATGGGACGGTAGCCAGCCTACAAGCAGTTGCCGATGCGTGCAGCAGGCGTGAGCGGCAGGCGTAGGGCCGAGGAAGCCGCCAAAAAGTGATCCAGAACGACAACGGCCCGCTGACTGGGATGGCTGACGTGCGGTAGTAATGCGTTTGGCCGCTTGCCCCTCCGCCGGAGGGGAAAAGGCCGATCGGGATCCCGGCAGACCACGTGCTCGATAAAACGGCAGATATCGGCGACAGCAGGGCCCCTCCTCTGGCTCCTGTCGAGGCTCAGACCGAGACTGAAGGGCTCGGTGAGGAGGAGGCGCGCGGCGCGCGGCGCGGTCTGGCCGGCATCGGCGACTGGCTGCGCGGCGCCTGGCAGTTCTTCGTCAATCAAAGCTCGTCGAGTCTGACGCGACGCATCGTCGTGCTCAACGTCGCCGGACTGCTGGCGCTGTCCATCGGCATCAACTATCTGTCGCCGTTCCGCGCGCGGCTGATCGACGCGCGCATCCAGAGCCTGCTGCAGCAGGGCCAGATCATCGCCCATGCCATCGCCGACCAGGCGACCGGCGAAACCGGCTCATCGATCACGCTTGATCCCGACAAGCTGCAAAAGCTGCAGCCCGGCGAAAGCTACGGCCCGTCCGAGGACGCGCTTTACGGGCTCGATTTCCCGATCAATCCCGAGCGTGTCGCGCCGGTGCTGCGCGACCTCGTGTCCCCGACCAGAACGCGGGCGCGCATCTACGACCGCGACGGCGTGCTCTTAGTCGACAGCCGCGATCTGTTCGGCCGCGGCGACGTGCTGCGTTTCGATCTGCCGTCGCCGAACGCCAAAAAGCCGGGCTGGTTCGATCGGCTCTACATCGCGATCCGAACTTGGCTCAATCGCGGCGACCTGCCGCGATATTACGAACTCGGTCCCGACCAGGGCAAAGGCTACCAGGAGGTCGCGCAGGCGCTCAACGGCCAGGACGCCAGCATGGTGCGGATCAACGACCGCGGCGACGTCATCGTTTCGGTCGCGGTGCCGGTGCAGCGCTTCCGTGCGGTGCGCGGCGTACTCCTGCTGTCGACCCAGGGCGCCGACATCGACAACATGGTGACCGCGGAACGGCTCGCCATTCTGAAAGTCTTTCTGATCGCCGCCGCGGTGATGATCATATTGTCGATCCTGCTGGCGGGAACGATCGCCGAGCCGGTGCGGCGGCTGGCCGACGCCGCCGAGAGCGTGCGCCGGCGCATCCAGTCGCGCGTCGAAATTCCCGATTTCACGCGCCGCCGCGACGAGATCGGACACCTGTCGGGAACGCTGCGCGACATGACCAACGCGCTCTACAGCCGCATCGAAGGCATCGAGCGTTTTGCCGCCGATGTGGCTCATGAATTGAAGAACCCGCTCACCTCGCTGCGCTCGGCGGTGGAGACGCTGCCGCTGGCCAAGTCGGAACAAAGCCGCGCCCGGCTGCTCGATGTGATTCAGCACGACGTCAAACGGCTCGACCGGCTGATCTCGGATATTTCCGACGCCAGCCGCCTCGATGCCGAATTGCAGCGTCAGGAGGGTGTAACAGTCGATCTTGCCAAGCTGCTGCATACCGTCGTTGCGGTCGCCAACGAGGTCAAGCGCGATGACGGCGTCAAGGTCACGCTGAAGTTCGAGGGCGGCGGGATGCGCGCGTTCGTCGTGCACGGCCACGATTCCCGTCTCGGACAGGTGGTCGATAATCTGATTGCCAATGCGCGATCCTTTTCGCCGCCGGGCGGCACGGTGCGCGTCACCTGCCGCCGCGCCCGAAACCACATCGAGATTTTCGTCGACGACGACGGCCCCGGCGTGCGGCCCGATGCGGTCGAAAAAATCTTCGAACGCTTCTATACCGACCGCCCGCACCAGGGCTTTGGCCAGAACTCCGGCCTTGGTCTATCGATCTCAAAACAGATCGTCGAAGCCCATGGCGGCGCCATCTGGGTGGAGAACCGGATCGCGGCGACCGCCGCGTCCGTGGCGGCGCCGGATGCAACGCCGAAGGTGACCGGCGCGCGCTTCATTGTGCGCCTGCCGGCAACGTGATCGAGGTCCCAACTGCGACCGTGCACGCCTCCGCGGTTCTGGTCGGCGCGCGCGCGGTGCTGATCCGGGGCCCGTCGGGCGCCGGAAAGTCCCGGCTGGCGCTCGAACTCATCGAAGCGGCACGCGCCGGCCGTTTGCTGTTTGCAAGACTCGTCGGCGACGACCGCGTGCATCTGCAGAGCGCCGGCCAACGGCTGCTGGTACGGCCCGCGGAGGCGCTTTGCGGATTCATCGAAGTGCGAGGCCTTGGCATCGCGCGCATGCCTTACGAGACCGGCGCCGTGGTTGGGCTGGTCGTCGATCTTGCCGCCGTTGCACAACGGTTGCCGGAACCGGAGGAGAGGCAGGTCGAAGTGGCAGGTATAAGGCTACCGCGGCTTGCGGTCGCAGCGGGCACTGCCGCCTTGCCGCTGCTGCTCATGATGCTCACGTTGCGGCCGGAAGGCATTCATGAGGCGGCAGGCAGCGCTTCCCAGGAATGAATTCCTGGTCTGACGATAGATAAGCGTTCCACCCCATTACGCAGGGTGGAATTGGTTAACCCTAACGCTTTTAAACTGCAGCGCGGCTTCCTTCGGGGTTGATCGGTTCGCCAAGCCGGCGTCGAAAATACGATTCGACTTTAGTATACCGCAATGCAACAAACCCCCAAGTTCGCCAATAGGCCTCTTGCGCTGTGATTTCGGATGGCCATGATGGAGGACGCTTCGTGCGGTGCAACCGGGACGCGCCCGCGGTGAGTTCCATGATCGGTCTTGTGCTCGTCACCCACGGCAGGCTCGCCATTGAGTTCCGTGCGGCGCTGGAACACGTGGTCGGACCGCAGGCGCAGATCGAGGCCATTACCATCGGCCCCGATGACGACGTCGAGGAACGCCGCAAAGACATCATCGCCGCGGTCAAGCGGGTTGATTCCGGCGACGGTGTCGCCATTCTGACCGACATGTTCGGCGGCACGCCGTCCAATCTCGCCATCTCGGTCATGGGCCAGCCAAAAGTCGAAGTGCTTGCCGGCATCAATCTTCCGATGCTGGTCAAGCTCGCCAAGGTGCGCGACGAATGTCCGCTGGCGGAGGCCGTCGCCGCCGCCCAGGAGGCCGGACGCAAATACGTGACCATCGCCAGCCGGGTGCTCAACGGCAAATGAGCGCGGCGGCGGAAGGCGGCGGCGCGCTGGAGCCCGAGCAGCCGCCCTCCCGCGATGGCGCCATCGTGCGCGTGTTCGCCATCTGCAACAAACGGGGACTGCACGCTCGCGCCTCGGCCAAATTCGTGCAGACGGTGGAGAAATTCGACGCCGACGTGCGGGTGACGCGGAGCGGCGAAACCGTCGGCGGCACCTCGATCATGGGGCTGATGATGCTGGCCGCCTCCCCGGGCACCTCGATTACGGTCGAGGCCACCGGCAACGAGGCGGCCGAGGTGATCGAAGCGTTGGGCGTGCTCATCGCCTCGCGGTTCGGCGAGGACGATTGAGCGGTGGCCCCCGGGGTGAGATCGGCTCAACCAGTTGTCAGTAGTCAGGTTCATCGAACGGAGAACTGCCATGCCTCCCGACCAACCGAAACCGCCAGCCGCGGCTGGTGCCGCCCAGCAGCGGCAAGCCGCAACTGCAACAATCCGCTACGTCGATCGGCCGGAGCTTGGCGAGATTTTCGCGGATTCGGTCATCGGCACAAGCTACGACGGCCAGACCCTGCGGCTTGAATTCGCCGTCACGCGGCTCGATGACATCAAGAGCGGCGAACCGATCACCGGCCGCCGCTATCCGGCGTGCCGTGTGGTGCTGTCGCCGGCCGGCGTATTGGATTTGATCAACAGGATACAGCAAATCGCCACGGCCTTGACCCAGGCCGGCACGCTCAAGACAACGCCGCGGCCGGGAGAACCGGCAAAAACCGCCTAATCGGCCGCTTGCGCTCCGGCAGGGGTCCTCTGACGCGAAACCGCGGCCGCCGCCGCTTTTAGATCGGCGACGAATTGCCGGTAAGCGGTGTGCTTGTCGGCCTCGTCCTCGATACGGAGCAGCGACGACGGGTGAACGGTGACGAAAAGCGCGGTGCCGTCCGCCATGCGCAGCGCATTGCCGCGGACCTTGCCGATCGTCATGGTCTTGCCGGTCAGACCGCGCGCCGCAGTCACGCCCAGCGCAATGATCGCCGCCGGCTTGACCAGCCTGCGTTCGTCGTCGAGCCAGATCTTGCAGCGCTCGATCTCGTCATTGTTGGGCCGCTTATGCAGCCGACGCTTGCCGCGCATTTCATGTTTGAAGTGCTTGACCGCATTGGTGACGAAAGTTTCCTCGCGGACAATGCCGGCGTCGCGGAGCGCGGCATCGAGCACGCGCCCCGCCGGGCCGACGAACGGCTTGCCGGCAAGGTCTTCCTTGTCGCCGGGCTGCTCGCCGACCAGCATGAAGGTGGCGCGGCTCGGACCCTCGCCGGGCACCGCTTGGGTGGTGTCACGATACAGCGGGCAGCGCGTGCAGGCTTGTTCGGCTGTCGCCAGCTGGCGCAGCGTTTTGATTGGCGGCGGCGTATCACTCACCATATCGGCACTAATGCAGTGTCGTTCCGAGGAGTTCACCTCAAGCGCATAAAGTTATCTTTATGTGTTTATTGCCGCCGAAACCAGGCCCTGCTATAGCCGCGCCTGCCCTGCAGCAAACCCAGATTCACTGAGCCACAGAGCCCCAAAGGACGATTATGAGCACGTCAGTCAAGCCAAAGAACACTGCCGCAGTCGATCATGTCGTCAAGGATCTCGGGCTCGCCGAATGGGGCCGCAAGGAGATCTCGATCGCCGAAACCGAAATGCCCGGGCTGATGGCGACGCGCGAGGAATACGGTCCGGAACAGCCCTTGCGCGGCGCGCGCATCGCCGGCTCGCTGCACATGACGATCCAGACCGCGGTGCTGATCGAGACGCTGAAAGCGCTCGGCGCCGACGTGCGCTGGGCCTCCTGCAACATCTACTCGACGCAGGACCATGCCGCGGCCGCCATCGCCGCTGGCGGCACCCCGGTGTTCGCCGTCAAGGGCGAGTCGCTGACGGAATATTGGGAGTACACCCACCGCATTTTCGAATGGGGCGACGGCGGCTCGCCCAACATGATCCTCGACGACGGCGGCGACGCCACCCTCCTCATGCATCTCGGCTCGAAGGCGGAAACCGATCCTTCGGCGCTCAATCATCCCAGCAACGAGGAAGAGGAAGTGCTGTTCGCCGCGATCAAAAAGCGGCTCAAGGACAAGCGGGGCTGGTATTCGCAGACGGCAAAGAATATCCGCGGCGTCACCGAAGAGACCACGACCGGCGTGCATCGGCTTTATCAGATGCAGAAAGACGGCCAGCTCTTGTTCCCCGCCATCAACGTCAACGAC
>Ga0335074_10010426_pt1 | contig 13007 bp, 12 predicted proteins | sample Lox_Sample_23_FD_206715 | JGI IMG/M metagenome (GOLD analysis project Ga0335074, IMG submission 206715) | Soil microbial communities from Loxahatchee National Wildlife Refuge, Florida, United States - Lox_Sample_2.3 | ecosystem: Environmental > Terrestrial > Soil > Wetlands | place: USA...
CCGGCGCTTGTCGCTGTAGTGCAGGCGGACATCGAAGGGAGCCAGGCGTCGCAGCACGGCCACGCCGATCCGGCCGGCCGCGAGGACGCCGACGTTCATGCCCTCAAGGTCGTAGGCCCGCTCCACGCTATCGGCGATGTTCCATCCGCCATTGACGATCCAGCCGTGGGAGGGCAGGAAGTCCCGGACCAGGGCCAGGATCTGCATGACCGCATGCTCGGCGACGCTGATGCTGTTGCAGAACGTCACCTCGGCAACGGTGATATCCCGCGCGATCGCCGCGTTCAGGTCCACATGGTCAGAGCCAATGCCGGCGGTGATCGCCAACTTCAGGTCAGGCGCCTTGGCGATCCGCTCCGCCGTCAGGTAAGCGGGCCAGAACGGCTGAGAGATGACGATGTCAGCATCGGGCAACTCCTGCTCGAAGACCGAGTCGGGACCCTCCTTGTCAGACGTGACAATCAGGGTGTGGCCGGCCGCTTCCAGGAAGCGGCGCAACCCCAGTTCGCCGGACACACACCCGAGCAGTTCGCCGGGCGTGAAGTCGATTGACTCGGGGGTCGGCAGCGTTTGGCCGTCGGGGTAACCGCTTAGCACCGGGATATCGGCGCGAGCGTACCTCGGCGGATATCCGTCGACCGGGTCCGGGTACAGCACGCAGAGAATCTTGGCCATGACAACGCTCCTTAGTTGGGATGTCTCTTTGAGTGCCACCATCCGCGCTGGAGCGGAAGATCACCGCGTCCCAGTTCGCTGTCGAGCCTCGCACCAACCCTCGCGCGCGTACATATGACGCCGCCCGAGACGGTGCCTCGGGGATCCCGAATAGCTGGGTAGGGGAAGCCCTACCGTGGCGTCGCCGGCGATCCGCGCGGACCGATCACCCAACGAACCGTCGTGACTACTCCGAACGTCCCCTACGCGACAGAGCACCGCGCCGGCTCGACGTCGGTGCCGAGCGTGCGCAGGGCCGCCGCCGTCTCGCGGCGGTTGAGCCATCCGGTGAAGCGTGCGACCTCCGTGCGGACGATCGAGTGGGCGGCTGGTAGCTCGGCGCTGCGCTGTGTGCGCGTTCGCTCAACGATGGGTCGGAGGTCATCAATGGTGTAGAGCTCAACCCCGGTCAATCCGGCGATAGCCGGCTCGATGTCGCGGGGCGTAGAGAGGTCGACCAGCACGAGCGGACGCGAGCTTGGACCACCACGGTGGGTGAGCGCGTGCTCCAGCTGGTCACGGTGCACGATCGTGTACGGCGCGCCGGTTGAGCTGATAACGACGTCGGAGCGGACCAGGGCTTCGCCAAGCTGATTCGGGGTCAAGGGCCGGCCCCGGTGGCGCTCGGCGAGCTGCGCGGCTCGCGCGCTGCCGCGACCGAGGACGAGTAGCTCACGCGGGCGGTGCTTGATCAGGTGCTTGGCCGCCAGCTCGCCGGTTGTTCCGGCGCCGATCAGCAGCACTGTGGATTCGCTCAGCGTCCCGAGGCGCTGGTGAACGAGCTCGATGCTCGCGTGCGAGACGCTCGCTACGCCACGAGCCAGCGCGGTGCGTGAGCGGACCTGGCGACCTGTGCAGATCGCCGATTCGAACAGACGCCGTAGCTCCGGCCCAGCGCTACCAGCAGCGATCGCGTGCTGCAGCGCGCGACGCACCTGGCCCTGGATCTGGGCTTCGCCGAGCACAAGCGAGTAGATCCCGGCCGACGTCGCCGCCAGGTGGTGTGCGACCTCGGCGTCGCGGCGGACATAAACCGAGCCTTCGAGCTCGCATGGGTCGAGCCCGCGGTAACCCGCCAAGAACGAAAGCAACTCCTCTCGCGAGCGCCGTGATCGCGCCACCCCGTACACCTCGACGCGATTGCATGTCGACAGAATTGCCGCCTGCTCAAACCGCCGACCAGTCGGATCGGTGAGCTGCGCGAGCGCCGCCGGGATCTCTGAGTCGGCGAACCCCAGGCGCTCGCGCAGATCGATCGCCGCGGTTCTGTGATCAAGCCCAACCACCACCAGCTGGGGAACGGGCAACAACGGTTGGGTCACCGGCACATCGATGCCTGCATCGTGGCTCTCATGACGCGGGGACCTTCAGCTTCCGTAGGGCTCCGCCGTCTTCGGACGCGGTTCGGACGGCGTTCGCGCGCTCGCTGAGGAGGGTCTCGAGGCGTAACAGGTTGTCGAGATGCTCGCTAGCCAAGAGGAGGGCGACGCCGGCGTTGGTCGCCTGGCCGTTGTCGTGCGCGGCGTCGCGCACGCAGGAGAGAAGTTGGCGGGCGCCTTCGGTGTCGTGGATCTGCGGTGGCGGCAGGTCGCCGCCATTCGTCAGTGCGAGTCCGAGTGCGCTGTACCAGGTCTCGACGGCTTGTAGCTCGCGGTCGAGGTTGTGGCCGCAACGATTGAGACGGGTGTCGCCGTCGGCCATGCGCGCGAGCGCGGTGATCGACTCCGCCGCGCGGCGCACGCGCGACGCGCCGCTGACTAGTGCGGCGATGTCCTCTGGGTTGACCCGTGTGGCGGAGCGTTCGCCGAGGTATTGACGAAACGCTTCGTCGAGGCGGCGGGCGGCGACGGCGGCGGCGCGTGCTGCGGGTACTGGGTCCTGCTCGGTCCGTCCTTCGATCAGTTGCCGCGCGGCGGCTACGAGGTAGTCCGCGGCCCGCGCGTATGCGGCGGCGAGGTCTCGTTGGACAAGCGTTGCGGCCCCGCGGGGCCAGAACAGCAGACCGACGCCGAGGCTGATGGCAAGGCCGATCGCGACGTCCTCGGCGCGGACCAGCCCCACTTTCCAGCCGACGGGCGCCAGGAGGTTGAAGAGGACGACGACGAACACGGTAAAGCCGGCTTGGCCCACGGCGAAGGAGATCGCTCGCGGTGCGTACGCGGCCAGGAACAGCGCGACCGGCAGCACCGCCCACAGCACTCCCACGTGGATGCCGATCGCGATCACGAGCCCCGCGCCGACGACGATCCCGATCGCGGTTCCGGCGATTGCGCTGAGGATCGAGCGGCCGGTCCCCAGGGCGTTTGATCGGAGCACCGAGAGCGTCCCGAGCACTACCCAGAAGCCGTGCTGGACCCCCGTTCGCTGGGCGATGTAGACCCCGATGGCGAGCCCGACCGCGCCGCGCAGACTGTTCTGGAACCAGACCGAGCCAACGCTTCCGTGCTCGCGGGCGCGCTGTTCGGTCGCTCGCAGCACCGCGCGCGCCGATCGCGGTCCGGGCTCTGGCCAATCGAGCTCGGGCGCGTCCGCCCCAGCCGCGCGCAAGGCGTAGCCGGCAGCTTGGCGGGCAGAGTAAGTCGCCGCCCGGATCCGGAACGGCGGCGCCAACGCCTCGGCCACCGAGCTGGCGGGCGCGTCGCTCGCCAGGTCCGGCAGGCGCTTCGCCAGCGCGGGCGCCACCGCATCAAGCGCAGCGTCCAGGCGCGCGAAATCTAGACGCAGCTCACGACCCTCGAGCCGCTCGGCGCCCGCGCGGAGCACGGCCGACGCTGCCGCCATCGCTTCTTCGCTCTCCGCCGCCCAAGCCCGCTCGGGCGCCCCGGGTTGGGCAGGCGGCAAGAGGAGGGAGAGAAGCCAATCCAGCTCACCGGGAAGCGACGCCAGCGCAGCCAACGGGGCAGTTGGACCTGTCGGGCGCAGCTGGGTGCCGCGCACGCGCCGCTGGAGACCCTCGACCGCGTCGCGGGCGACGCGCCCGCGCTGCGCCAGCTGCTCTGCGTCCGCGTCCAATACGTCGGCAACGCTGCAAACAGCGTCCGCGGCCTCGCGCTGAAGATCGGCAACCCGACGCGGCGGCCACAGGAGCATCACCGCCAAGATCGCCGCACCGCTCGCCAGTCCCCACCCGGCGAGGCGGGCTGGAATCTCCGAGTTCGCCGCCGGAACCGTCGCCGGCAGCACAAAAATGAGGAGGGCCGCGGGCGCGCCCGCCGACACATATCCACTGAACACACCCGAGAACAGCACCCCAAAGCCGACGACCACCATCGCCCCGGCGGCCAGCCACGGACTGCGGGAGCACAGCGTCCCGAGCGTGATGAACACGACGCCCGTGCACCCCAGTGCGAGATAGGCGAGCACGCGAGTCCGCCACGGGCCTGAGAACTGGGCCAACACGAGCAGCGCGAACGATCCAAAGGCAGCGAACAATGCCGTCGTCGGATTCCCGATCACCTCGTCCGCAATCGCGAACACCGCGGGTAACACAATCGCGGCACGCGCGGCGCGCCTCAGAGCCGTGCGGTCCACCACCAGCGATGACAGCTCGCTGCGCGAGACCTCAAGCAAGGTGTGACTCATTTCCAAACCCGACGGAGTGCCGATCGTTCTCGTGGTTATGGTTGGGTCGTGCGGTGGCTCGCTGTCGTGCGGCCACTGGAACGAAGAGCAGGTTCTCACCGGCCCTCGTGTCGGTACATGCGGACCCGCTAGAGAAGGCGGTCCGGTTTTCGGAGGGCCTATGTAGGGCGATCCCTACCCGGGTGTGCGGTTTCCGGTTTTCCCTACCTTCTGGCCGGAGCCAGCTGCCGATGATGGTGTGATGCGATCCGTTCTGGTGGTGGATGACGATCCGGAGTTCCGGAAGCTGGCCGGCCAGCTGCTGGCGGCTAGCGGGCTGGCTGTGGTCGGGGAGGCGGGCAGCGTCGCGGCAGCCCTCGCGGCGGCTGACCGGCTGAGGCCGTCGGCGGCCCTGGTCGATGTCGAGCTGCCAGATGGCGACGGGGTCACGCTCGCGCGTGAACTCGTGGCGCTTCCCTGGCGCCCACGGGTGGTGCTCACCTCGGTAGATGACGACAGCACCACCACCGAGGAAGCTCAGAAGGCCGGCGCCCACGCGTTCGTGGTCAAGGCCGAGCTCCCCGACGCGCCGCTCGCGCGACTTCTAGGCGGCGACTAGGCCTGGAAACCCAGTTCGGGCGATACCGTTGCCGCTATGTCGAGCCCGTTGCGGGTGGTGATCGGCGAGGACGATGTCCTGCTGCGCGAGGGCATCGCCCGGCTGCTCACCGAAGCCGGACTCGACGTGGTCGCCCAGGCTGGCGATGCCCCTGATCTCTTGCGCAAGGGTCTCGCGCACCGCCCGGCGGTCGTGATCGCCGATGTGAACATGCCGCCGGGCCACGGGGACGACGGTCTGCGGGCGGCGATCGAGTTGCGGCGCCAGCGGCCCGGGACCGGTGTGCTGGTGCTGTCTCAGTTCTACGAGGAGCGCTACGCGCTGGATCTGATCGGGGATCGCGCCGAGGGAGTCGGCTACCTGCTCAAAGAACGTGTCGGTGATATCGAGAGCTTCATCGACGCGGTCACCCGCGTCGCCGGAGGCGGCAGCGCGCTAGACCCCGAGATCGTGGGGCGTATGCTCGGACGCCGCCAGCGCGACCAGCCGCTTGACCGGCTCAGCCCGCGCGAGCGCGACGTGCTGGCCGCGATGGCAGAGGGCAAATCCAACCAGGGCATTGCTCAAGCGCTCCTGGTGAGCCAGGCGGCAGTCGAGAAGCACGTAACGAGCATCTTTCACAAGCTCGAGCTCGATCCAGCCCAGACCGAGCATCGGCGGGTGCTCGCGGTGCTCGCCTATCTGCGCGGCGGGCCCACCGGATCGCCGTGATCCGATATCGGCAGAAACGCGCACACGCGGGTGCCGCCACCCAGCGGACTAACGAGTTCAAAGCGCCCATCCAGTGCCGAGACGCGATCCTGGAGCCCCCCTAGCCCCGTGCCGTCCCCGTCCTGGGCCCCGCCGACACCGTCATCGCGAACCTCAACGCGCAACTCCCCGCGCTCAAATCGGGCCAGCACTCCGGCGCGATCAGCACGCGCGTGCCGGATCACGTTCGTCAACGCCTCGCTGATGACGAAATAGGCCGTCGCCTCGACGCCGGCCGGAAAGCGAGCCATTGGCACATCTACGCTCACGGGCAGCGAGACCCGCGACACCAACGACTCGACTCCCGCGCTCAACCCGCCACGAGTGAGCGCCGCGGGCAGAATGCCATGCGCCAGCTCGCGCAGCTCGAACTGAGCCTGCTCGGCATGAGACAGCGCCTCGCTCACCAGCTCGCCGGCGTTCGCGTAGCCGGTTGACAGCGCTTGCTGGGCGAGCTTCAGCAGGATCACCGCTTGCACGAGACGTTGCTGGGCCCCGTCGTGCAGATCGCGCTCGATCCGCCGCCGGCTCTCATCGCCAGCAGCGACGATCCGTGCGCGCGACGCGGCCAACGCAGCGCGACTCTCGGCGTTGGCGATCGCCGTCGCGACCAAATCCGTGAACGAGCCGAGCCGCGCCTCAGCGTCCTCCGGCAGTGGCTGCTCACCGCGCGAACCGGCTACGGCGACCCCCCACACACGCCCCTCGACGATGATCGGCGTCCCGACCGCCGAGCGGACGCCCCGCTCGCGAGCACCGACACCGAGTGCACCCGAAGCCTCCGCATAGTTGTCCATCCGGGCAGAACGACCGGTTTCAAGCACGATCGTCACGAGGTTCTGACCGCCAACGCCCTGTCGCCTTCCGAGCGGAACAGGCGTGCCGGCGCCGTTATCCCAGGCGCCCACGACGACAAGCGTGCCGTCGGGCTCATAGCGCCCAAGATGCGCACACTCGGCCGGCAGCAACCGTCCGACCTCCTCAGTTACCACCGCGAACAAATCGTCCTGCTGCATTCCGTGCGCCACCAGCGTGGCGACTCGCCGCAATGCCGCCTGCTCCTCGGCCAACCTCGCCAGGCCGGCACGGCTCTCCGCATTCGCGACCGCAGTCGCCAACAGCTCGGTGAAAGATGCCAGACGCGCCTCAGTATCCGCCGGCAGCTGTTGGTCGAGGCTCGAGCCGGCGGCGACCACTCCCCAGAGGCGGCCCTCGACTGTGATCGGCGTAGCGACCGACGAGCGTATGCCTACGTTGCGAACGTCGAGACCGAGCGGGCCGGAAGCGAGATCCGCGTAGCCGTCGGCCCGGGCGGAACGGCCCGTCTGGACCACGATCGTGCCGAGATTGTTTCCCCCGAGCTTCCGTCGACTTCCAACCGGAAGGTGATCGGGTGGTCCACCCGAGCGGGCGACACAGGTGAGCGTGCCGTCGGACTCATAGCGACCCATGATCGCCGAACCGGTCCCAAGCAGCTGCACGATCTCGTCGACAACTGCAGCGAACACCTCCTCAGGCGCCGTCCCGCGCGCCACCAGCGTCGCGACGCGGCGCAGCGCTGCCTGCTCGTCAGCCAAGCGGGTGAGCCTGGCGCGGCTCCCGGCGTCCGCGACGGCGGTCGCCATCTGGCTCGCTGAGCTTACGAGCGAGGTGGCCTTCCTGGTACTGCCGTTCGCGTGAGAAGGGGCCGGCACGTGGTCGCGACCGATCGAGCAATGGACCGGCGAATGCTGTAAGCGCGCCCCCCAGTAGTAACCATCCGGCACATTGGCCTGACTGATTGCGCCCTGCGCCGCTTGCACCCGATCCGTGAGAGCCGATTCCGGCACAGTCCTGTCGTCCTCGTCGGAGATGCTGATCGCCATCGGACTCCCGTTCGATATCGTGGCTTTCAGAGCCGTGAACCTGTTCCTCGGTGGCGGTTTGTCGCGGTGCGAGGAGGTCCGCACGGAGGATTGCGCTGCGCGTCTTGCCGGGCTAGGGCGGCGGACTCCACGGTCGTGATGGAGACGGCTCAAGGACCGCTGTAGGGCTACCTCCAAGACCAATCGCGCCGAGCGCGCTGTTCGTTACGACAGACCCAGAATTGTGGGGTTACCCACAGTGCGAGCGAACGCTGGCGTTGTCACGCTGCTCGGATGCACGGTGGCATCCTGGTCGTCGATGACAACCCCCACTTCCTCCGGACCGCCGAGAGGCTACTGGCGATGCGGGGCCTGGTGCCATTCGACCTGGTCGCCGGGGGTGATGAGGCGCTTGCCGCGCTCGACCGCGGCCGCCCCGATGGAGTCCTTCTGGACATCAATCTGGAGGGACAAGACGGCTTCCAGGTGGCGGCTGCACTCGCGGCGCGCTATGCGAAGCTTCCGATTGTCTTGATGTCGTCAGAAGCCGACGCGGTTGAGGGCTTGGAACTCCAACGCTGTGGCGCTACGGCGTTTGTGCCGAAGACGGCACTGGCGACGACGGACCTCGGTCGGCTCTTCGGCGGGACGCCACCGCCTCTCTGAGAGCCGTCGCGGCCGTCACTGCGGCTGGGCGCGTCAGGACTGAAGATATTTCAGTACGGCGACGACTCGGCGGTGTTGCTCGGGCGACTGCGCCAGCCCGAGCTTGTCAAAGATGCTCGTGATGTGCCGTTCCACGCCGGCGACGGTGACGACGATCTGTTCGGCGATTCGGGCGTTCGAGCACCCTTCGGCCATCAAAGACAGCACCTCGCGCTCGCGCCTGGTCAACCTGTCGATAGGGCTGTTCAGGCGCTTGCGGCCAACCAGGAGCCCGACCACATCCGGATCGAGCGCAGAACCGTCCGCAGCGACGCGACGCACAGCATCGGTGAACGCGGCCACATCGCCGACTTTGTCCTTGAGCAGGTAACCGACGCCCTCGGCTCGGTCTCCGACGAGATCGAGCGCGTAGCGGTCCTCCAAGAACTCCGAGAGCACGAGCACACCCACGTCCGGATTGCTGGCCCGGATCTCGAGCGCAGCACGTAACCCGTCATCCGTGCGGTCTGGTGGCATCTGAATGTCGACGATGACGACATCGGGGCGGTGGGCGCGGGTCTTCCTGACGACGTCCAGTGCGTCGCCGGAAGCTGCGACAACCTCAAACCCGGCGCCTTCGAGCACACGGATCAGACCCTCCCGAAAGATCGGATGGTCTTCACCCACGACCACCCGGGTGGCGGTCGCCTCGTCCACAGCCGACAACTATACGATCGGCGCAATGACGTCGGTCTGGCGACGCATTTCGGGGCCCGTGACGTCCGGAGCGACGCGCGAGCTCGCGGTCGCCCTGGCAGCCACAGCAGCTGCCGTCGCGATCTGCACGGCGCTCATCTACCCGCTCAAGCGGGTTGCCCCTGTGGACTCCCTAGCCGTCGTCTACATGATCGCGGTGCTCCTCATCTCGGCGACCTGGGGGCTCTGGCTCGGTGTGATCACGGCCCTCGCCAGTGTCCTCGCGTTCGACTACTTCCAGCTGCCTCCGGTCGGGAGCCTCACGCTCCGCCACGGCTCTGACTGGGTCGCTCTCGTCACCTTCGTGATCGTCGCCACCGTCGGGGGCTACGGCGCGCGGTTGGTGCACTCCCGCTCAGAGGTGATCGCCTCCCGGGCGCGAATCATCGCCGCCGCCGACGCTGCCCGCGAGCGCCTCGCCCGCGATCTCCACGACGGCACTCAGCAACGACTGGTCACGACCATCGTCAACCTGCAGTTGGCCGACCAGCAGTTCGAACGAGACGCGATGGCCGCCCGCGGGCTCCTCCAAGCGGCTCTCACCGAGGCGGGCGAAGCGCTCTCTGAGCTGCGGGAGCTGGCCCACGGAGTACACCCAAGCATCCTCACGAACCGGGGGCTCGGCGCAGCCGCGGCCGCCCTCGCCGCGCGGAGCCCGCTGCCCGTTGAGGTTACTGTTGGCGACGAGCGCTACCCGGCGCACGTCGAGGCTGCGGCCTACTTCTTCATCGCCGAGGCCCTCACCAACGTCGCCAAGCACGCCCAAGCCACCCGGGCCGAGCTGAAGGTGGCGCTCCGTGACGGTCACCTGACGATCGATGTGCGTGACGAAGGCGTCGGCGGCGCCGACAGCGCCGGCAGCGGCATACGCGGCCTACGCGATCGGATCGAAGCGCTCGGCGGCCGGATGCAACTGGCGAGTCCCTCCGGGCACGGCACCCACCTTCACGCCACAATCGAGCCCTCCGGCACATCGCACCTCGACCGCTGATTCCGACCCAGGCGGATCGGCGGGCTTGGGCTGGCTAGGCCGTCGGAGGCGGCGTCGCCGCGCCTGGTAGGGCTTCCCCTACCAGCTTCCTCCAGAACCCGTAGGCGTGTTCTCTGGCGGATCCGTATGTACGCAACCGAGGGTGAATAAGAACCTAGTTGGCGTGCGATCGCTCAGTAACCACGAGCCGCCCCCGAACTCCATGACCGGCGTCAAGGACCGCGGCGGGAAAGTCGAAGAGATCGGATCGGTCGCATGATCTCGACCGTTGATATCCACCGGCGGGCGCTGGATCGGCAGGCGCAGTGGGAGATCGACTTCACGGGTGCGGGGGATCACGAATCCGCGCTCGACGCCTGTCTGGACGCGCTGGCACTTGCCGCCGAGCTCGACATCACCAAAGGCCCGCGCGCGCGAGCGGCACTTCTACTCCAACAACCAACGCCAAAACCACAAGGAGCATGATCATGCTTACCCGCTACATCTCGTGGCTGGCCATCGGGCTCGCCGCGGCGTTCCTAGTTGTCGCCAGTGCCTCGTTCACCTCGCTGGGAGCGATCGCCTGGCTCGCGTTTGGCATTAGCGTCGGCACGCTGGCCGTCTCAGCGGCCGTCGCCTACCGTTACCGCAACCACCTCCCGACGCTCGTCACGGCCATCGTCATCGCCGTGGTCAGCGCCTGGACGATCGTCGCGAGCTTGGTCTTCTCGCAGGCGACCGTCCAGAACCTGGCCCTCGCGGGATCGCTGGCGATCGTAGGACTGGCGGTCGTTGGCCTCACCACACACGAGCTCTCGAGCGAGCGCGTCACGCACTCGCTCGAAGTCAGCGACAGTCGCGAGACGAACCTCGCCGCCGCTGCCTAAGACCGACGCCGACGTGCGGCAACGGGAAGTCCAGCCGTCGACTTCCCGTTGCCAGCGCCGGCGCCTCAGACGAGAGCGATCCTCAATCCGCAAACCCGCCGGCTCGGGGCGAGCCAAGCTTTTACATGAGTGGCTAATATAAGCGCCTCATGGAGTCACTTGGCCCTCGTGCGGCGCGGATCCGCAAAGTCGACGACATCGCCGAGGAGTTGCCGCAGCGTGCTGCGACGCTTGCGCGGCTGTTCCTGACCCGCACCAGCCTCGGTATATCCAGGACCGAAGCCGGTGTCCTGCGGGCGGTTTCAGCAGAACCGCAGCGGATCACAGACCTGGCGGCAGGCGAGGGGGTCACACAACCGGCAATCACTTTGCTTGTCAATCGGCTCGAGCAGCGTGGCTGGGTGACGCGGGCCACGGATCGCGCGGATCGGCGGGCTGTGCTGGTGACGCTGACGGCGCTCGGCCGCGACGTGTTCGACCGGATGCGGGCCGAGTACCGGGCTCTGCTGCATGAGGAGATGGCGACGCTCGGCGACGAGGACGTTGAGACGCTGGCGCGAGCGATCGACGTGCTCGACGAGTTGATCGCTCGCTTACAGGAGCGAGATGCGTGACGGAGTGGGGCGTTGAGCTTGCGTGACGTACTGGGAGTCCTGGGGAACGACGAGGGTCGCTCGTGGGTGACGTTCGACCGCGCGGTGCAGGTCGCCGAGGCGGAGCACGCGCGGTTGACGCTCGCCAAGACGACCGATCCTGGATGGCTCATGCGGTGGTTCGCGCCGGCGGCCATCCAGTCGATGGCCGTCACCGCGTTCGATCTCGAGTTGGAGACGAGCGCGCGCGACATGCTGGCGCGCGCAGCCGAGTTCGTGCCGGCCCAGATTCCGGTGACGACGATGCTGCTCGGCAGACCAACCGGCCCGGCGCTCCGTGAGCTGATCCGTAGCGGCAGCCATGACGCTTTGGTCTGCAGCGACACGCTGCTGGCGCACAATGCGCGGCTCAGGCGGGAGCTGACGCGGCGTTACGTTCGAACGATCACGGTCTCCCGCGATCCGAAGCCGACAGCGAACCAGCCGGCCGCGTTACCTGCGATCCACGAGGCCCCCGCATGACCCGAAGCGGCGTCCGCGACCAAACTCGGCTCGATCGGAGTTCGTCTTGAGCACAGCATTCGCGGCCGTCCAGCAACGTCTCGCGCATCACCGGGGTAACCCCGAGCACTACAAGTGGATCGCGCTATCGAACACCACGCTCGGGATCCTGATGGCGACGATCAACCAGTCGATTGTGATCATCGCCCTTCCGGCGATCTTCCGCGGAATCCGTCTCAACCCGCTGGTCCCGGCGAACACGAGCTACCTGCTGTGGATTCTGCTCGGCTTCATGGTCGTGATGGCGGTGCTTGTCGTCAGTCTCGGCCGGGTGGGCGACATGTTCGGACGGGTTCGCATGTACAACCTCGGCTTCGCGGTGTTCACAGTCGGATCGGTGCTGCTGTCGGTGACCTGGATGCATGGCAGCGCGGCCGCGATCTGGTTGATCGCCATGCGCGTGGTCCAAGGCGTCGGTGCGGCGTGCCTGTTCGCGAACTCTTCGGCGATCCTGACTGACGCCTTCCCGGCCCACGAGCGCGGCCTCGCGCTCGGGATCAACATGGTCGCAGCGATCGCGGGCTCGTTCATCGGCCTGGTGCTCGGCGGCGTGCTCGCGCCGATCGCGTGGCGGCTGGTGTTTCTGGTATCCGTCCCGTGCGGCCTGATCGGCACGGTCTGGGCCTACCACATGCTTCAGGAGCGCGGCATTCGCGTGCCCGCGAAGATCGACTGGCTCGGGAACCTGACGTTCGCGGTCGGGCTGATCGCGCTGCTGGTCGGAATCACCTACGGGATCCTCCCCTACGGCGGACACACGATGGGCTGGACCGCGCCAGGAGTGATTGGCGCGATCGCCGGCGGGTTGATCGTGTTGGGGCTATTCGTAGTGATCGAGTCCCGAGTCGGGTCGCCGATGTTCCGCCTGCCGCTGTTCCGCATCCGGGCGTTCTGGGCCGGCAGCGTCGCGACGTTCCTGTCGGCACTGGCCCGCGGCGGACTGATGTTCATGCTGATTCTGTGGCTACAGGGAGTGTGGCTGCCCGAGCACGGCTACAGCTTCTCCACCACGCCACTGTGGGCGGGGATCAGCATGCTGCCGCTGTCGGTCGGATTCCTATTTGCCGGCCCTATCTCGGGTCGTCTCGCGGACCGCTTCGGCGCGCG
>Ga0335074_10010428_pt1 | contig 13006 bp, 8 predicted proteins | sample Lox_Sample_23_FD_206715 | JGI IMG/M metagenome (GOLD analysis project Ga0335074, IMG submission 206715) | Soil microbial communities from Loxahatchee National Wildlife Refuge, Florida, United States - Lox_Sample_2.3 | ecosystem: Environmental > Terrestrial > Soil > Wetlands | place: USA: Florida...
AACCCTGCTGGAAAATCACGTCGACGTCCATCAGGCGATAACGCAGAATCGCATAGGCCCACGTCAGCGGGATCATCGGCAGCGACAGCACCGCCAGATTCATGGCGTGATTCGGCGCGACGCCCACAGCGTAAGGCACCACGTACAGAATCGTGAACGGCAAAATGCCGATCAGCGCGCCGTTGCGCAGCCAGGTTAATTGCCGGCGCACGATCGGATCGTCGGCGTGGCCCATCTGAAACGCCAGCACCGCGCCGCCGGCCACATACATCGTGCTCAGAAAAACCAGCCACACCCGATCGAGCAGCCAGCGCACCTCGATCAGCGGCGCCTGGGTGGTCAGCCAGCCGGTGGAAAATCCCAAATGCGCGGCCAGCAGCGCCAGGCCCGGCAGATACAGCAGCACCGCCGCGCCGCGATGCCTGATCCACTTCTGCGGCTCCGGAAATACGAAGCAGAAATGCAGGAACAGCATCGGCGCGAAATAGCCCGCGATCACGTTGCCCAGGTAAATGGTCTGGTCGAAGGCGTTCAGCTTGCCGGTGTAATGGAACGTGCTCATCACGAAGCTGGCCAGGCACAGCAGGAAAAAATGCAGCGCCCGCGGCGCGCCGCTTCGCCGGAAATAAACGAACAGGCCGATCGCCAGATATACCGCGCCGTCGGCGTACAGATAGAACAGCGTCGAATCGTGCTCCGTTTCTTCGGTGATGACATTGGCCGGAACCTGCACGCCGCCGTGCACAATCTGATACTCGGCTTTCTGCCACGCGCCCAGCCGCGTCAAAACTTCGGTCGCGTCGGAAGCGCGCTCGATTTTGACGCCTTCAATCGAAACCAGAACGTCGCCCTTGTGAATCCCCGCCTTTTCGCCCGGACTTCCCGCCGTGACGTGCACCGCAACCACCTGGTTGGTTTGGCCGTCCGAAGAAGTTCGATCCGCCCAGGTGACGCCGTCGTCGGTCAGGTGTACGCGGCTTTGCTGCTGGAAGTTCAAACCGGCGGCAATGACCGCCGCGACGGTGAGGATCACCGCCAGCGCGCTGACGAGTTGTTGCTTCAACTCCTTCATGGTCTTAAGCGCGAGACACGTACCCGTTTTCTTGAGAGCACGTCATCGACCAACCCCTTGTCGTTGATAATACAGCGGTTTGTCTCGTCTTGCAAGCCCGGCGTTACAGTTTTTGGGAGAATACCTACCGGGAAGCATAGGACGGCCTTCGGCATAATCCCAGAGTTAACACAAGAGCGGTAAGGCGTCGCCGCGAGCCGGTTCAGGATTGGCGGATTCGCGAGTATAATCAAGCAGTATGCGAACTGAATGGGTAGCGCGGCGCTCCGGCGACCGCATCCGCACGCAGATTCATTACGCCCGCCAGGGCCGGATCACCGAAGAGATGGAGTACGTCGCGCGGCGCGAACGGCTCGCGCCTGAAACCGTGCGCGATGAAGTGGCGCGCGGGCGCATGATCATTCCCGCCAACATCAATCACCTCAACCTGGAGCCGATGTGCATTGGCGTCAACTCGCTGTGCAAAGTCAACGCCAATATTGGGAATTCGGCAACCACTTCGAACATCGACGAGGAGCTAGAAAAGCTGCGCTACTCGGTTCGCTACGGCGCCGACACGGTGATGGACCTTTCCACCGGCGGCGACATCCCGCGCATCCGCCAGGCGATCATTCAGCATTCGCCGGTCCCGATCGGCACGGTGCCGATCTACGAAGCGCTCGCGCGGGTCCGCCGGGTCGAGGATTTGAGTATCGGCGTGATGCTCGAAGTGATCGAGGAGCAGGCCGAGCAGGGCGTCGATTACATGACCATCCACGCCGGCGTGCTGGTGCAGTATGTTCCGCTGACCACCGGACGCGTGACTGGAATTGTCAGCCGCGGCGGCGCGATTTTAGCGGAATGGATGGTTAAAAACCATCGCCAGAACTTTTTATACGAGAATTTTGAAGATATTTGCAGGATTTTCCAGAAACACGACGTGAGTTTTTCGTTGGGCGACGGATTAAGACCGGGGTCGCTCGCCGATGCCAGCGATCGGGCGCAGTTTGCGGAACTGGAAACTCTGGGCGAATTAACAAAAATCGCCTGGAATTACGACGTGCAGGTGATGATCGAAGGTCCCGGCCACATCCCCATGGATCAGATCAAAATGCAGGTCGATAAGGAAAATGAAATCTGCCAGGAAGCGCCCTTTTACACCTTAGGTCCGCTGGTGACCGATTTCGCGCCGGGCTACGATCATATTACTTCGGCGATCGGCGCGGCGATGATCGGCTGGCACGGCGCCTCCATGCTGTGTTATGTCACGCCCAAGGAGCACCTGGGATTGCCGAATCGCGAAGATGTGAAGCAGGGCCTGATCGCCTACAAAATCGCGGCGCACGCCGCCGACATCGCTCGCCATCGTCCTGGCGCGCGCGACCGCGACGACGAACTGTCTCGCGCGCGGTTCGCCTTTGACTGGAAAAAACAGTTTGAATTATCGCTCGACCCGGAGACCGCGCAGGCGTATCACGACGAAACCCTGCCGGAAGAAGGCTTCAAGGACGCCGCGTTCTGTTCGATGTGCGGACCGAAGTTCTGTTCGATGAATCATTCGGTGAAAACCCAGGAATTTACCGCGGCGGACGCCGATGCCGTGCTCGCGCAGATCGCCAACGCACGATAGATCTGCGTTGATCCCGAAGCATGACTGACGAGGCTATAACGAGTACTACAGCCCCGCCAGTGATGGCGGGGGCTCTCCATGGCGGGGGGCGCATCAGGCGCTACCCGGGACCATCCCGGCCACCAGATCAGTTACCCTGAATCTAGAAACGCGAATGCAGGAATTCAGCGTGGTGCGCAACAGCCGCCTGCCGCTGGGCATCGGCTTCGGCAGCCTTCTGGTCATTATGACCCTGGCCGGAATCGACGCGCTCCGGGTGCTGCACAGCTTCTACTCGAACGACGATCGCATCCGCCAGGAATTTCTTTTTCAAAATCGCGTGCTCAACCAGATCCGTTCCGACGTCTACGTCTCCGGCACCTACGTCCGCGATTATCTGCTGGAGCCGGAAAGCTCGCGCGCCGAAGATTATCGCGCCAGCCTGGAGCAGGTCCGCAAAGAAATGGTTTCCGCGCTCCAATCCTACGGCCAGCACCTGGCGCCCGCCGAAACCCGCCATTACACCACCCTCCGCGCCGAACTCGCCGATTATTGGGACACTCTCGCGCCGGTCTTCCGCTGGAATGCGGAGGAGCGCCAGCGCCTCGGTTATCTGTTCCTGCGCGACGAAGTTTTTCCCCGCCGCCAGAACATGCTGGCCATGGCCGACCGCATCGCCGCCATCAACGAACAGCAGTTGAACGCCGGAAACGAGCAGGTGGTCGGACTGCTGCGAAAATTCCAGATGCGCCTGATGATCACGCTGTTTGCCGCGCTGGCCTTCGGCCTCGGCATGGCCGTCTTCAGCATCCGCCGCATCCTCAACCTCGAAACGCAGGCCCACGCGCGCTATCAGGACGCGGTGCAGGCGCGCAGCGAGCTCAAGGAGCTTTCCGCCCGTCTGGTTCAAGCCCAGGAAACCGAGCGCCGCGCGCTCTCCCGCGAGTTGCACGATGAAGTGGGCCAATCCCTTTCCGCCGTGCTCATCGAGCTGCGAAATTTATCCACGGGCCTGGGAATCCGCTCGGTCGACCACACCCGCAGCCAGGCCGAATCGATCAAAGGTCTCGTCGAGAACACCATTCGCGTGGTGCGCAACATGGCCCTGTTGCTGCGGCCCTCCATGCTCGACGATCTCGGCTTGATTCCCGCGCTCAAATGGCAGGCGCGCGAAATTTCCAAGCGTACTTCGATGGATGTCAGCGTCGCCGCCGAATTGCAGGGCGACGATCTGCCCGACGAATATAAAACCTGCATCTATCGCGTGGTGCAGGAGGCGCTGCACAACTGCGCCGCGCACGCCCGTGCTTCGAGCGTCCGCATCCGGGTGCAGCAGGAGCGCGACCGCCTGCTTCTTTCCATTCAGGACGACGGCCAGGGATTCGACGCGCGCCAGGTTCGGGGCCTGGGCTTGCTCGGAATGCAGGAGCGCGTCGCCCGGCTCGGCGGCGTCTGCCACGTGCATTCGGCCCCCGGCGCGGGAACCGTTCTTTCGGTCGAGCTTCCCGCTCCGCCGTCCACTCCCGAGCCCGCTTCTGAACGACGTGAGGACCTGCGTGAAACACATTCGCATTCTGTTGGCGGATGATCATAACGTGATGCGCCGCGGATTGCGCCTGTTGCTTGAAAGCCAGCCGGAGTTCGCCGTGGTCGCCGAAGCCGCCGACGGCCGCCAGGCGCTCGAACAGGTGGAGGCGACCAATCCTGACGTGGTCATCCTCGACATCGCCATGCCCAATCTGAGCGGAATCGAGGCCGCGCAGCAGATGATCGCCGTGCGCCCCGCCATCGCGGTCATCATCCTGAGCATGCACTCCGATGAAGGCTACGTGCTGCGCGCCCTGAAAGCCGGCGCCAAGGGTTATCTCTTGAAAGATTCCGCCGAGGGCGATCTGATCGAAGCCATCAAATCGGTCAGCCAGGGAAAAACATTTTTCAGCGCGGAGATCAGCCGCATGCTGGTGGAAGATTATGTCCGCGAAATCCGCACCCGCGGCGTCGAAGACAGTTATGAGCTGCTGACCGCCCGCGAGCGGGAAATCCTGCAGCTGATTGCCGAGGGCAAATCGAACAAAGACGTCGCCTCGCGCCTGAATTTAAGCCTGTACACCGTCGAAACCCATCGCCGCAATCTTCAGGACAAGCTGAACCTGCACAGCCTGGCCGAGTTGATCTTGTACGCCGTCCGCAAGCGCGTAATTTCCTAGGCCAGCCATAAGCCGCCAGGCCTGTGCTGTTCGAAGTGGCATAAGCCGCCAGGCTTGTGCTGTTCCCACCGTGCCACAAGCCGCCAGGCTTGCTGTGCCACAAGCCGCCAGGCTTGTGCAAGTGGCATAAGCCGCCAGGCTTGTGCAAGTGGCATAAGCCGCCAGGCTTGTGCTGTTCCCACCGTGCCACAAGCCGCCAGGCTTGCTGTGCCATAAGCCGCCAGGCTTGTGCTGCTCCTACCGTGCCATAAGCCGCCACGCTTGTGCCGTTCGCAGCCACAGAATCGACCCGCGCGGAACGCAAGCCTGGCGGCTTACGCCACTTCCCACAGCGCAGCCGAAAAAGGCGACAGACCCCGCCGACCGTGGCCGCGGACGGAGCGGTCTTCCGCACCCCGCCAGGGAAATCTCGAAATGGTCCATCTGGCGCAGCCGATCGCTTTCGCCCGCCCGCCAGAGCGTATATTGGATCAAGGAGCGCACCACGTCTCTCCAAGGGGGGTGCGTGAACAACAACAGCAATGGCACTTCGCAAAAACCACGACCCCCGCCCGCAGATCCTCGAGGTTTCGCCCGTCGCCGCGATTCCCGGAGGCGAGTTTCAGATCCGCGGCAAAGGTCTCGCGCCCTCGGCCAATTCGCGCGCGCGCTTCGGCGACGTCGCCGCTCCCATCGTCATCGGCTCCGATAATCTTTTGATCGTCCGCGTCCCCGATAATGCCCAGGCCAGCGAGCTCATCGTCGGCAACGGTGAACACGCCAGCGTCCCCTGGATCTGCGGCATCGGCATCCAGGTCGCCGACAGCATGCACCCGGTCGCCAATCCGGTCATCGATCGTTACGGCAACATCTATACCACCTTCAGCGGCTCGCCCGGGCAAAAAACTCCCGTTTCCATCTACAAAATCGACACCAGCTATCGCCCCAAGCCGCTGGTCACCGATCTGATGAACGCCACCGGCCTGGCCCTCGATCCCGCCGGCGTGCTGTACGCCTCCAGCCGTCACGACGGAATCGTCTATCAAATTTCGCCCGCCGGAAATATGGCCGTTTATGTCGAAGGAATGGGCGTCGCCACCGGACTGGTCTTCGATCCGGAAGAAAATCTCTACGTCGGCGACCGTAGCGGTACGGTTTTCAAAATCAGCCGCTCCCGCCAGATCTACGTATTCGCCACGCTCGAACCCTCCATCGCCGCCTATCATCTGGCCTTCGGGCCCGACGACTATCTTTACGTCACCGGCCCGACCACTTCGAGCTACGACGCCGTTCATCGCATCTCCCGCGACGGCCACGTCGAGACGTTTTATCGCGGCCTCGGGCGTCCCCAGGGCATGGCCTTCGATGACAAGGGAAATCTCTACGTCGCCGCCTCGCTCAGCGGCCGGCGCGGCGTGGTTCGTCTCAAGCCCGATGCTCAAGCCGAATTATTCCTGTCCGGCCCCGCCATTGTCGGCTTGGCCTTTTCGCCCTCGAAATCGCTGTTCCTGGCCACCAACAATTCCCTGTTTCGAGTTGACGTAGGAATTGAAGGCCGCCGAATCCCATGAAAGAATCGGGAAGTGCGCAGCGGGAAGCGGCCAGCGCATCCGGGACCACGGAAGCACCCGCCTTCCCGAGTGACGCGGAAATCATCGCCGTCGGCAGCGAACTTCTCACCCACGACCGCATCGACACCAATTCTCTCTTCCTCACCGAGCAGCTCAACGCGATCGGCATCGAAGTCCGGCGCAAGCTGATCGTCGGCGACGACCGTCCACGTCTGGAATCGGCCATCCGCCACGCGCTCGCTCACGTGCGTGTCCTCATCCTCACCGGCGGACTGGGCCCCACCGAAGACGATCTCACCCGCGAAGCCGTCGCCGCCGCGCTCGACCGCCGTCTCGTCTTCAGCGACCAGATCTTCGGCTGGATCGAGGAGCGTTTCCGCCGCATCCGTCGTCCCATGGCCGACAACAATCGCCGTCAGGCCTACCTGATCGAAGGCGCGGAGCCTTTGCCCAATCCACGCGGCACCGCGCCCGGCCAATGGATCCTCCACGGCGACTGCGCCATCATGCTTCTTCCCGGCCCTCCCGGCGAATTGAAGCCTCTGTTCACTTCCGAAGGCCTCCCGCGGCTCGCCAGGCGCCTGCCGCCGCAAGTCATTCGCACCCGCTATTACCGCGTCGCCGGAATGGGCGAATCCGAGCTCGATCATCTCATTGCGCCCATCTACACCCAGGTCCAAAACCCTGCGACCACCATCCTTTCGGGCGCCGGCGACATTCAGGTTCACCTCCGCGCCCGCGCCAATACGGCCGAACAAGCCGAATCGCTGCTCGCCGCCATCGCCCCGCAAATCGAAACCCTCCTCGGCGATCGAATTTATTCCCGGAATGGCGATCTTTTGGAAGCCGTGGTCGGCCAGAAGCTCCGCGCCGCTCACGCCACGCTCGCCGTCGCCGAAAGCATCACCGGCGGACTCATGGCCCAGCGCATCACCACCATCCCCGGCGCGTCCGATTATTTTCTCGGCGGTTTTCTGGTGTACACGAATCAAATGAAAACCGCTCTTCTCGGCGTCGACCCCGCGCTCATCGAAAAACACACCGCGGTCAGTGCCGAAGTCGCCTGCGCCATGGCCGAAGGCGCCCGCGCCCGCACCGGCGCGACCTACGCCCTCTCGATCACCGGCGAAGCCGGCCCGGAAAGCTCCAGCGGAGCCGCGCCCGGAACCGTTTTCATCGGTTTCTGCGGACCCGGTCACGTCGAAGCCCGCGAAGTCCAGTTCGGCGGCGACCGCAACCGCATCCGCGCCTTAGCCGCGCAAACCGCCCTCGATTTCCTGCGCCGCAGACTGAACTGACCCCATTCCCCCGGCAACCGGCAACAGAATCCCAAACCATTTCAACCGTTTCTCGTTTCACCCAACCCACCCCCCGCGAAACCACCCCTAATCTCATAGCCGAAGAGATCGTACGCTCTGCCATGGGAGGGTTGATTCGACAAGAGCCGGCATACTAGTCAAAGCCGTGCAGCCGTCTGCGTGTCATGGTTGCTGCCTGGACATTCTGGGTCCCAAGCCGTTGCGGGTTACCAAGCGGCCGCTTACGCCGGAAGCGTAAAATCCGGATCGGGGAGCTCTCTTAAAACATCAAATGCTGCATAGAACGGTAAACTGGAGGGAACGCCGCGCCCGTTAACGCGCCGGCCAAAGGGGACCACAAACCAGCTTGAGCACCGTCATCTCGCCGAAAGCCGCGGAATCGACCGCCTTCCGCATCCTCGCCTCGCTCAGCGTGTGCCATCTTTTAAACGATCTGCTGCAAAGTCTCCTGCCCGCGGTTTATCCGATTCTTAAAAACTCCTATCATCTCGATTTCGTGCAGGTTGGCCTCATCACCGCCACGTCTCAGCTCACCGCGTCGCTGCTACAGCCGCTGGTCGGCCTGTACACCGATCGCCGCCCGATGCCCTACTCGCTCGCCACCGGCATGGGATTCACGCTCGCCGGCCTGCTGGCGCTCTCGCGCGCGCCCAATTTTCAAATGATCCTGGTCGCCGTGGCGCTGGTCGGCATGGGCTCGTCGGTGTTTCACCCCGAATCCTCGCGCGTCGCGCGCATGGCCTCGGGAGGCCAGCACGGCCTGGCGCAGTCGCTGTTTCAAGTCGGCGGAAACGCCGGAACCGCCCTCGGACCGCTGCTCGCCGCGTTCATCGTCGTGCCCTACGGCCAGCGCAGCATCGCCTGGTTCTCCATCGTCGCCTTCACCGCGATGTTCCTGCTGACGCACATCGGCCATTGGTACAAAGCGCATCGCATCATTCTGCAAACCGCCCACGAAGCCCACGCCGCCATTATTGGTTCCAACCGGAAAATCGCGAGGGCCGTCGCCGTTCTCATCGCGCTGGTCTTTTCCAAATTTTTCTACCTGGTCAGCCTCACCAGCTACTACACCTTTTTCCTGATGACCAAATTCGGCGTCTCCGTGCGCAGCTCGCAGATCCATCTGTTTATTTTTCTCGGCGCGGTCGCCGCCGGAACCATCATCGGCGGCCCGGTCGGCGATCGCATCGGACGCAAACACGTCATCTGGTGGTCCATCCTGGGACCGCTGCCGTTCACCCTCACCATGCCCTACGCGAATCTTTTCTGGACCACTCTGCTGACCATCCCCATCGGCCTGCTGCTCGCCTCCGCGTTTCCCGCCATCATCGTTTACGCGCAGGAATTGGTTCCCGGAAGAGTCGGCGCGATATCCGGTCTGTTCTTCGGACTGGCCTTCGGCATGGGCGGCATCGGCGCGGCGCTGTTGGGCGAGCTGGCCGACTTCACCAGCATCGAATTCGTCTATCGTGTCTGCGCCTTTCTTCCGGCCATCGGCTTGTTGACCGCGTTTCTGCCCAACACTTCGCGGCCGAAAGTGGCCTGACCCGGTGAGCCGGCTTATTCTGACTTCGGACTCCTGAATTCGGACTCCTTCCGCCGTCCCATCTCGAACACCAGCATCCCAACCACGTTGCCCGCGACCACCACTCCGCCGATCTTCGCCCCAAACGACCACCAGCTCGGCACGTCGATAATCGGAAAAATCGACAGCACGATGTACAGCAGCGTCATCAGGAATCCGGACGTCGCGGCGATTCTCACCCACGGGCCCGCGCGGCCGGCCAGCGGCAGCGCGAACATCACCAGGTATGGCAGCGCGTAGTAGATCCCCGCGGCATTTTCGAAAAGCTGCCACGCCTCCTGGCTGGCCACGCCCAAAATTCCCGCGATCCCCAGCGCCACGGTCAGCGCGCCCACGAAATAAATCGAGTGCGCGGGCGTCCGGAATCGCGGATGCAAGCGCGTGAACCAGGCCGGCAGCAGACGATCCCACGCCGCCACCATGGGCAGTCGCGCCGTCCCGGCGAAATGCACGCTCATCTGCGCGATGCGCATTCCCAGCACCAGCAGAATCACCGCGCTGGCAATCTCCGCGCCCACCCCCAGCGGCCGCGTGGCGATCGACAGCACCTGCGAAACCGGCGAAATCAAATCGATATTCCGGTCGCCCACGAACCACAGCACCGATCCGGTGCCCAGAATGAACAGCGCCGCGATCACCGGCGCGGCGATGATCACGCTGCGGCCGATCAGTTTCGCCGGATCCTTGCATTCACCCGCGAAAATCGCCACATATTCAAACCCTCCCAGCGCGCCGAATCCGAGCTTGCCCAGAATATTCAGATTCAGCAGCGTCAGCGCCGGCAGGGTGAAGGAAAACGGCGTCGTCTGCGGATGCCCGCCGCGCAGTTGATTGATGCCCGGAAGAATCACCATCGCCGCCAGCACCACCACCATGGCCAATCCCCCGCCGCCGTGCAGCCATTTTCCCGCGGCCAGGCCGACGGTGGAGAGCGCCGCCAGTCCGCCGAGAATGCCCACGCTCGCCGCGGCGATGAACCATTTGTTTTCCACCATCCACACCGCGCGCGGGCCGATCGCGTAGGCCAGGTTCACCGCCGCCTGCACGCCGATCGACGACATCAGAATCATCGCGTAGATCCACAGATTCCACGCGGTGAGAAATCCGGTGCGCTCGCCGAATCCGATTTTGGCCCACTGATACAGTCCGCCTTCCAGCGGAAATCGCCGGCTGAGATGCACCACCACCATCGCCGACGGCACATAAAACAGCACCGCCGCCAGCAGCCAGAACATCACGTGCGACGGCCCCAGTTTCGCCGCCGTACCCACCCAGCTCAGCCCCATCACGTACAGAATCTGCGTGAAGACCAGGTTCCACAGGCCCAGTTCCTTTTTGAGCTCGCGGCTGTGCGATCGAACAGCGGTGCGGGTTGACTCCATTTCGTCTCGCGCTTCACGAACGCCGCGTGATCCGTCAGTTTACAATAAAAGTTCAGGGTCTCGACTGGAGGAGGAATGTCAGCCAATCAGCGCCGCCGTTCGGCGGCCGTGCGCATCGGATCGGTAACCGTCGGCGGCCATCACCCGATTGTCGTGCAATCCATGACCAACACCGATACCGCCGACGTCCTGTCGACGGTGAATCAGGTGATGGCGCTCGCCAATGCCGGCTCGGAGCTGGTGCGCGTCACCGTGAACACGGAAGACGCCGCGCGCGCGGTGCCGAAGATCGTTGAAACGCTGGATAAATTCGGCGTGCGCGTTCCGGTCATCGGCGATTTTCACTACAACGGACATATTCTGCTCAAAAAATATCCGGAAATGGCGCGCGCGCTGGCCAAGTACCGCATCAATCCGGGAAATGTCAATATCGGCAAAAAACATGACGATAATTTCCGCACCATGATCGAAGCGGCCATTGAATATGACCGTCCGGTGCGCATCGGCGTGAATTGGGGCTCGCTCGATCAGGCGCTGCTCACGCGCATGATGGATGAAAATAATCGATCGCCCGAACCGGCCGACGCGAAAACCGTCACGCTGCGCGCCATCGTGGTGAGCGCGGTCGAATCGGCCGCGGCGGCGGAGCGGTACGGCCTGGCGCACGACAAAATTATTCTGAGCGCGAAAGTCAGCGGCGTGCAGGATCTGATCGCGGTGTATCGCATGCTCGCCCAGGAAGGCGACTGGGCTCTGCATCTGGGATTGACCGAAGCCGGCCTGGGGTCGAAAGGAATCGTGGCCTCCACGGCCGCCATCGGCGTGCTGCTTCAGGAAGGCATCGGCGATACCATTCGCGCTTCGCTCACGCCGCTGCCCAACGGCGACCGCACCGACGAAGTGATCGTCTGCCAGCAGATTTTGCAGGCGCTGGAGCTGAGAAGCTTCACTCCCCAGGTTACCGCCTGCCCCGGATGCGGGCGCACCACCAGCACTTTTTTTCAGGACATGGCCGATCAGATCCAGACCTACCTTCGGCAGCAGATGCCGGTCTGGAAATCGCGCTACTCGGGCGTCGAGGAAATGAAAGTCGCGGTGATGGGCTGCGTGGTGAATGGTCCGGGAGAATCGAAACATTCGCAGATCGGCATTTCCCTGCCCGGAACGTTTGAAGAGCCGGTGGCTCCGGTTTATGTCGATGGCAAACTCAAATGCACGCTGCGCGGTGATTCGATTGTCGCGGAATTTATCGCTATTCTGGACGATTATGTCCAGCGGCGCTATGCCGCCCGGACACTCGAAGCAGTCGACGCGTGAGAACCCCTGCTTTCCAGCAGAGAACATTCGGCGAATTTTTGTCTAAATCAGGTGCGTCGTAAACATTTCGAGTTTGCGCGCATCTATAAGGTGAAGTTCGGGTTAAATATATCTGGCGCCGTAGTCTGGTCGCCTTCAGAGGCTACAAATTCCAAAGGAGCGATGGACGGACCCCTATGAGGATCTGCGTACTGGGTGGTGACGGTTACTGTGGCTGGGCGACGGCGCTGTTTTTATCGAGGCGCGGACATCGCGTGGCGATTGTCGATAATTTCTCGCGGCGCCAATGGGATTTCGAGCTTGGCGTGCAGACGCTGACCCCGATTACGCCGCTGGCCGAACGGCTGCGGGTGTGGCAGGAATTGACCGGTGAAGTGATCGAGCTGTTCACCGGCGACGTCTGCGATTACGATTTTCTGGCCGCGGCAATCGAGTCCTTCCGGCCCGACGCGGTGGTGCATTTCGCCGAGCAGCGCGCCGCGCCCTATTCCATGATCGACCGCAAACACGCCGTGTTCACGCAGGTGAACAACGTGGTCGGCACCTTGAATTTATTGTTCGCGATTCAGGAAATCGCGCCCGATTGCCACCTGGTGAAGCTGGGCACCATGGGCGAATACGGCACGCCGAATATCGATATCGAAGAAGGCTATATCAAGATCGAGCACAACGGCCGCAGCGACGTTCTGCCGTTTCCCAAGCAGCCCGGCTCGTTTTATCATCTGTCGAAGGTTCACGACAGCCACAACATCATGTTCGCGTGCAAAATCTGGAAGCTGCGCGCGACCGATCTGAATCAGGGCGTGGTGTACGGAACGGTCACCGATGAAACCGCGCTCGATGAGGCGCTGATCAATCGCTTCGATTACGACGACGTGTTCGGCACGGTGCTGAACCGTTTCTGCGTGCAGGCGGCGACGGAGCATCCGTTGACGGTGTACGGCCGCGGCGGGCAGACGCGCGGATTCCTGGATATTCGCGATACC
>Ga0335074_10010429_pt1 | contig 13006 bp, 10 predicted proteins | sample Lox_Sample_23_FD_206715 | JGI IMG/M metagenome (GOLD analysis project Ga0335074, IMG submission 206715) | Soil microbial communities from Loxahatchee National Wildlife Refuge, Florida, United States - Lox_Sample_2.3 | ecosystem: Environmental > Terrestrial > Soil > Wetlands | place: USA...
TCAACGCGCAGGACGGGGAATGGTTGTGCCGGATCGATGACGCCGGCCGCAACCGGACTTTGCTGATGATCGAACGACGCGTCCGCCTGCCCGGGCCGGAGAGCGATCTGTGGCTGTTGTTTGCACCGATCAAACGCGCCCGGCTCGACTGGCTGGTCGAAAAGGCAACCGAGCTCGGGGTGACGGCGTTGCTGCCGGTGTGGACCCGCTACACCCAGGCGGAACGGCTCAATCTCGACCGGTTGCAGGCGCATGCGGTCGCCGCCACCGAGCAGAGCGGGCGGCTCTCGGTGCCGCCGGTGCACCCGCCTCGCGCGCTCGGTGATGTGCTCGGATCGTGGCCTACGGAACGGCGGCTAATCGTCTGCGACGAAACCGGTGCGGGTCAGCCGATCGCGGAGGCGTTGGTGCTGCCCGGCCCCACACCATCGGCGTTGCTGACCGGGCCCGAAGGCGGCTTTGCCGACAACGAACTTGATTCTCTGAACCAACTCCCGTTTGTTACCCGCGTCGGGCTCGGGCCAAGGGTGTTGCGCGCCGATACCGCGGCGCTCGCGGCTCTGTCGGTCTTCCAGGCTATTGCCGGCGACTGGCGCCGCACCTGGTCTCATTGACTGGGCCCGACGCCCCGCCACCTAATCGGGGCTGCCGTCCGTTCCGGATTGCCTTTTCTCTGGAGTTCCGCCGAGCATGACGACGACGCCGAGCACGCCCGGAGAACCGATTGTCGACCAGCGCCAGCTTGTCGAGCACCTCGAAGCCGGGTCAAAGCCGCCAGCGCAATGGCGCATCGGAACCGAGCACGAGAAATTCGTCTTCCGCCGCACCGATCTGCGTCGCGTCCCCTATGACGGGCCGGACGGCATCCGGGCGCTACTGCACGGGATGACGCGGTTCGGATGGAAGCCGATCACCGAAGATGGCAACACCATCGCGCTGTCGAATGACTCGCGATGTTCGATCACGCTCGAACCCGGCGGCCAGTTCGAGTTGAGCGGAGCGCCGCTCGAAACCGTGCACCAGACCTGCGACGAGGTCCACGAGCATTTGCGGCAGGTGCGGGAGGTCTGCGACGAGCTTGGGCTCGGCATGATCGGGCTCGGCTTTGACCCGAAATGGCGGCGCGAGGACATCCCGTGGATGCCGAAAGCGCGCTACCGCATTATGCGCGACTATATGCCGAAAAAGGGTAGCCTGGGTCTCGACATGATGCTGCGCACCTGCACCGTGCAGACCAATCTCGACTACCGCTCCGAAGCGGACATGGTCAAAAAGTTCCGCGTCAGTCTCGCATTGCAACCGGTCGCGGTGGCGTTGTTTGCCAATTCGCCGTTTGTCGAGGGCAAGCCCTCCGGCTATCTGAGCGGGCGCAGCCATGTGTGGACCGATACCGACCCGGACCGCTGCGGCACCCTGCCATTTGTCTTCGAACCCGGTTTCGGATTCGAGCGATATGTCGACTACATGCTCGATGTACCGATGTACTTCGTCTATCGCGACGGCCGCTACATCGATGCGAGCGGGTTGTCGTTTCGCGATTTCCTGGCCGGCAGGCTGCCGGTATTGCCGGGCGAGATCCCGCGGCTCGGTGACTGGATCGACCATCTGACGACGGCGTTCCCCGAGGTCCGGCTCAAGAGCTTTCTCGAAATGCGCGGTGCCGATGGCGGCCCCTGGCGCCGCCTGTGCGCCTTGCCGGCATTGTGGGTCGGGATCTTATACGATTCGACGGCGCTCGATGCGGCCTGGGACCTCGTCGCCGATTGGAGTGCCGAAGAGCGCGAGGCGATGCGCCGCGACGTGCCGCGGCTCGCCCTGGCAACTCCGCTGCGGACCCGCACCTTGCGCGACGTCGCGCTCGAAATGCTCGACATCGCCCGCGAAGGTCTGCATCGCCGCGCCCGGCGCAGCGCCGACGGCGAGGACGAGACCCATTTTCTCGACTCGCTGTTTACGATCGCCGGTTCCGGCCGCACCCCGGCCGAAGAACTGCTCGACGACTATCGCACCCGCTGGCGCGGCAACATCGATCCGGTGTTTGTCGATTACGCGTATTGATGCAGCGACCGGCACGCACCGGCGCGAAATGGTCAAAGCCGCGATCACAGCTGGGGTGAGGTTGTAATGGTCTCGCACCATCTCTTTTGCCGCGCATCACCCCTCCCTTTACTTGCGCATCACGTGGATGCCGATCCGGGCAGCCCAGCGGAATTTTCGCGTGCCGCAACGGCTCCGATCCTGCAGGATGCGGCATCGATCTCAGCACTCGCGGGAAATGATCCGATGCCTGAAAGACAAGTCGTCACCGAACTCGCCCCGACCGGTGTCTTGCGCGCCGCGGTCAATATGGGCAACTTTCTTCTGGTTACCGGCAGGACACCCTCGGGCGATCCGACCGGTGTGTCGCCCGACATGGCGGCGGCTATCGCCGCACGGCTCGGCGTGCCGCTCAAGTACCTCCCCTACGCACGGCCGGGCGAGATCGCCGACGATGCCGAGAAGGGTTTGTGGGATATCGGACTGATCGGCGCCGAGCCGCAGCGCGCTGCTGTGATCAATTTTACCGCGGCTTATGCCGAGATCGAGGCGACGTATCTAGTGCCGGCCGGCTCGCCGATCCGGTCGGTCGCCGAGGTCGATCAGCCCGGCCGGCGGATCGCCGTGACCGCACGCAGCGCCTACGGCCTGTGGCTTGAGAACAATTACAAAAAAGGCCAGCTCTTGCAATTCGACAATGCCCAGGCAGCGCTCAATGCGTTCGACAGCGAAAAGCTCGACGCCTATGCCGGATTGCGGCCTGGCCTGATCGAAGTGCAGCAGGCGCGACCCGGCTCGCGCATCCTCGACGGCCAGTTTACCGCGGTGCAGCAGGCGGTCGGCACGCCAAAGAAGAACACCGCCGGGTTCGCGTTCCTGAAAGAATTTGTCGAGGAAGCAAAGCGGTCCGGGATGGTGGCGAGCTTTATCGAGCGCCACGGCACCGTCGGCCGATTGTCGGTGGCGCCAGCCGCCTGAGCCCGCCTCGCACGCCCGCCTCGCACGCTGTCCCGCAGCCCGTGGCTAGAAGGCTGACCCATGCCATGCCGGATGACCTGACATCGCCGTCGACCGAACTCGGCTTAATGACGATCGCCGAGGCGGCAAGGCGGATCGCACACAAGGAGCTGTCGCCGGTCGAACTGACGACGGCGATGATCCGTCGGGCCGAGGCGTTCGACCCGCAGATCAACGCGTTCTTGTTGCCAACCACGGATCTGGCGCTGGACCGGGCCCGCACCGCCGAGCGGGACATCGTTGCCGGCCGCTATCGCGGGCCAATGCACGGCATCCCGTTCGGGCTCAAAGACATCTATGCCACTGCCGGGATCCGCACCACCGGCCATTCGCGGACCTGCATCGACACGGTCCCGGATTTTGACGCAACGACAGTGACCAGGCTCTACGAATCAGGTGCGATCCTGATGGGCAAGCTCGCAACCCATGAATTCGCCCATGGCGGGCCGTCCTTCGATTTGCCCTGGCCACCGGCGCGCAACCCGTGGAACCGCGAGCATTTTACCGGCGGCTCGTCGAGCGGTTCGGGGGCGGCGGTGGCGGCCGGGTTGGTGCCGGCGGCACTCGGCTCGGACACCGGCGGGTCGATCCGCGGGCCGGCGGCGTTGTGCGGCATTGTCGGGCTGAAGCCGACTTATGGCCTCGTCAGCCGGTACGGCGTCTACACCAATTCGTTCAGCTTTGACCATGCCGGCCCGATGACCTGGACGGTCGAGGATTGCGCCATCCTGTTGCAGGCGATCGCCGGGCACGACCCGAAGGATCCGGCGAGTGCCGCCGAGCCGGTGCCGGATTACCGCGCGGCGCTGACCGGCGACATCAGGGGCCTGCGCATCGGCGTCATCCGCCATCTGCACGAAGACGATTGTCCGGTATCGGCCGAGGTCGCGGCGGCGCTGGACGCGGCCTTCGGGGTGTTGCGCTCGCTCGGCGCCAGCCTCGGCGAGGTGCGGTTGCGGCCGGCGCAGGATTATTACGACGTCAAGGTGACGATCGCCGAAAGCGAGCTTCTCGCCGTGCACGAGCCGGCCCTGCGCACCCGGCCGGGCGATTTTGGCGAGGATTTTCTCGGCCGCGTCTTGCCGGCGGTGTTGATCGGCGCACGCGATTACGTCCAGGCACAGCGCGAGCGCCGGCGCATTCTGGCGGAGATGGCGCCGGTCTGGGCCGATTACGACGTGCTCGTCACGGCCACCGCGGGCGGCCCGGCGCCGCGGCTCGATGCCTGGCGGACGATCGAATTCTGGCGTCGGCCGTCGCTGACGACCCCGTTCAATGTGACCGGCGGCCCGGCGCTGGCGCAATGCATCGGCTTTAGCGCCGCCGGCCTGCCATTGTCGATGCAGCTGGTCGGCCCGGCCTTTGCCGAGGCGACGGTATTGCGGGTCGCCCATGCCTATGAGCAGGCGACGGACTGGCGCGCGCGGCGGCCGGCGCTGGACCCCGCGGCGCATTTCTCGACCCGGCTGACGCCGGTCCCCGAGCCGGAAATCGGCGATGTCGATGCTGCAGCCCGCGATCGTGCCGCACATGCGGCGCGGGCTGCCGGGCTCACGCTATCCGATCGGCAATTCGCGATGCTGTGCGCCGCCGCCCCCTATGTCGAGGCGATGACCGGCCGGCTCTACCGCGAGCGCCACTGGGCGGAAGAGCCGGCCAATACATTCCAGTTCGGTCACTAGGGGTTGGATCTCCCCTCTCCGGGATCGCGTCGCCGGGTTCATCCTCCGGCAACGCAGTGCGCCGCCCGAACGACGGGCTCCCCGGCGCGACAACCGCTACGCCGGTGACAGCAACGCAACCATCCATCCGGTTCTGACCACCGCGAAACCATCCTCGAGTGCGGGCTAGGCGGTGCGGCGGATCAATCCGGCCCAGCGATCGAGGATCGGCAGGATCTGGTCGGCGGGCTCCGACAGCAGCATTACCACGACGCGGGCGATGCCCATATCGCGATAGCGGGCGAGCTGATCGGCATTTTCATCGGGGTTGAATAACGTGACCGGCAGCGATTGCGGATTGCGCCCGGCGTCGCGCGCCATCCGCCGGAATTCTTCCAGCACGTCGAGCGGGCTCGATCCCGGACGGCCGCCGATCGGGCACCAGCCGTCGCCATAGCGGATGGCGCGCCGTGCGGCTTGTGGCCACGCACCACCGACCAGGATCGGCGGATGCGGCTTTTGCACCGGTTTTGGCCAGGCCATGATCGGGTCGAAATTGACCATGTCGCCGTGATATTCGGCTTTCGACTTGGTCCAGATCTCCTTCATCGCCTCGATCCGCTCGCGCATCAGCTTGAAGCGGGTTTTGGGGTCGGTGCCGTGATTCTCCATCTCGTCGGCATTCCAGCCGCCGCCGACGCCAAACAGAAAACGGCCGTTTGACAGCTGGTCGATCGAGGCGACGAGTTTGGCGGTTTGGATCGGGTCGCGCTGCTGCACCAGACAGACACCGGTGCCGAGCTTGAGCCGCTTGGTCGCGATCGCGGCGGCGGTCAGCGCCACAAACGGGTCGAGTGCGTCGTAGTACCGCTTTGGCAATTCGCCGCCGCCCGGAAACGGCGTCTTGCGCGAGACCGGAATGTGCGAGTGCTCGGGCGCCCAGACCGATTCAAAGCCGCGCTCCTCGAGCGCCTTGCCGAGGTCGACCGCCGAGATCGCATAGTCGGTGAAGAACATCAAAGCGCCGAAATCCATCGGTCATCCTCCAGCGGGTTCCATAGCTTGGGTTGCGAGGTTAAGCACGTTCGAGCGCCGGCGGCTAGTGTTCGGCACCAGAGGGATCGCGCCGCTATCGCTCGCACCGTGCGGCGCTACGGCCAGTTCCATGGACCCGGCACCTGTTTTGAGAACGACCCGCCGCCGAACCCGCGGATCCGCGTCGATGACATTGCACGGCGCACCGTACCGTTCCGCGCAGGACCGCGTGCGATCTTTGCCTAACATCGACGGCGATCCCGCCTCATGGCTGGACAAGCGAAATCGGCCGGGCATGACGTCCCCGGCAATGCCCCGAAGCGGTGACAGCAGGCGCGGCGCGGCTGCACCGGTCAATGTTCATTGGTACAGCCCACTGAGATCCATCTTATGACGGTGGCTGAGCTGGACGGCCGCCCCCCTGCCTGACGATGACTCTGCCGCCGGTTGCCGCGCGTCGGATCCGGGTCCATTCTCAGCGACGGTATCAGGGAGAGGCGATGCTGGCGAGCGGCGGCAAAAGGGTCGGTGTAATCGGCGCCGGAATGGTCGGGGTCTGCGTTGCGAGCTATTTGCAGCGCGACGGCCATCAGGTGTTTATCGTCGAGGCCGGCGAGCCGGGGCACGGCGCTTCGTTTGGCAATGCCGGCGCTTTCAATGCGTCCTCGGTGACGCCGGTGTCGATGCCGGGGGTGATGTGGAAATTGCCCCATTGGCTGTTCGACCCGCTCGGGCCGTTATCGCTGCGCTGGTACTATCTGCCGACGATCGCCCCCTGGCTGGTCCGTTTTATCCGCGCCGGGACTGCGGACAAGGTGCATGCTCAGGCCCGCGCGCTGCGCCCGCTGGTCGGGGCCACCTTGGACGTGCTGCGACCCTTGGTGCGAGATGCCGCCGCCGAGGATCTCGTTCACCGACTTGGCCATCTCTATGTTTATCGCTCGCCCGACGGGCCGCAAAAGGAGCGTCTCGCCTGGGAATTGCGGCGTGAGAACGGGGTCGAGATCGACGAGTTCGACGCCAATGAACTGCGCCAGCTCGAACCGACGCTGTCGCGCGAGTACGTCCGCGGGATCCTGGTACGCGAAAACGGACATACCTCGAACCCGCTCGGGCTGGTGCAGCGCCTGCTCGATCATTTCTTGCGCTCGGGTGGCGAGTTGATCCGTGCGCGCGCTCACGGCTTTGAGCTCGATGGCCGCGCCGTCAGGGCGATCCGCACCGATCGTGGCGATTTTGCCGCTGACGCTGCGGTGGTTTGCGCCGGCGCGTGGTCGCGGCCGCTCGCCGCAGCCCTCGGCGACCGGGTCCCGCTCGAAACCGAACGCGGCTACCACCTGATGATCCGCGACCCCGAAATCAGGCCGCGCATCCCCACCGCCGATGCCGAAGGCAAATTCGTTGCGACCCCGATGGCGGCCGGACTGCGCTTTGCTGGTACGGTCGAACTCGCCGGCCTCAAGGCCCCACCCAATTGGCGCCGAGCGCAGATCCTGCTTGAACAAGGGCGTCGGATGCTGCCGGGCCTGGCGGCGGATCATGCGCCGGACCGCCTCTCGCTGTGGATGGGACATCGCCCGAGCCTGCCCGACTCGCTGCCGGCGCTAGGTCGCTCGCGCGCCACGCCTAACGTGATCTATGCCTTTGGTCACGGCCATGTCGGCATGACCGCGGCGCCGATGACCGGGAAGGTGGTGGCTGATCTGATCACTGGCCGACCGCCTTCGATCGACATCGCACCGTTTGCGCCGTCCCGGTTTGCTTGAGCTTGTAAAGCCCATCGCGCCGCGTCTTCCCGCGCGGCCGAGTGATCGCTTTGACGCCCCAGGAATTGGAGAGATTTTCCCCGCCGCGATCTCTGGACCTTGGGGAACTTGCGGAATTGGCCGCCGTTCTCCCGACGTTTGTTCGCTCAGGCTGAGGACCAGCGTCGAAATTATCGGAGTATCGGAAATCATGGTGGATCGCGATCGATCCCGTTCTTCGAACCGCGGCTTTGCGTCGATGGACCAGAAAAAGCAGCGGGAGATCGCCAGCAAAGGCGGCCGGGCGAGCGGCGGCAATTTCAAGAACGACCCCGAGCGCGCCTCCGAAGCGGGCCGCAAAGGCGGCCAGAGCGTCGCGGCTTCCGAGCGCAGCTTTTCGCGCAACCATCAGCTGGCGGCCGAAGCCGGGCGCAAAGGCGGCGAACACAGCCACAGCGGCGCTGCCATGAGCACGCAACGCAGCGGTCGCACCGCCGGCCCCGAGCGGGCAATCAGTCGTCAAAGCACGCACGCCGACCGCCCGGCCGACCGCGGCTTTGCCAATGGCACTGCCAAGGCCGAATTGCTCGAACAAGGCGAGTCTGAGCGCGGCCACGATCAGGATAAAGACCTGGAGTAGCTGTTCGGTCGGCGCAGCAGCCGGGAACGCGACTGAGAAAGCGGCTAGCGCGAGTCTCTCGTCCCGAACGCGTTATCTGCCGCGGCCGCATCTCACCCCTGATCAGGCTGATCCTGCCTCGCCCTTTATCGGGTTAGTGCCTCGCCCTTTATCGGGTTAGTAGGGTGTGCCGTCGCGGTGCACGAAATGCCGGCTGCCGTCCGGCGCCAGCGCGCGGCCGATATCGTCGTCTGGATAGATCACGGTGTCGCCCGGATTGCGGTCGCCAATTTCGAGATAGACGACATCGTGCATCGTCCGGTTCAACAGGTGGTGCGCATTGCCGTCGCCGGCTTTGAACCCGGCGCACATGCCCGGGCGCATCGCGGTCTCGCCGGCATTGGTCACCAGCACCGCCTCGCCTTCGAGAATGTAAATGAATTCATCCTCTCGTGTATGAGTGTGGCGCAATGCCGACAGCCCACCCGGCGGCAGTCGCGTCAGATTGACCCCGAAACTGGCGAGGCCGAAGATGTCGCCGAGCGGGCGGCGCACTCGCCCCGCAACCCGGCTCGCAAATGGCTCGGGATAGCCACGGCCCGGACGTGCCGGCGGCGCCGCCATCGCTTCGATCGCCTGGGCTCTTGCCGCCTCTGCCATGCTCCCCTCCCCTCCTCTCTGCCAAGCCGGCGTTATCCTAGTGTCCTGAACCTGAAGTTCGCAACATGACCTGCCGCGCTGTCCTGACCAAGGTCCGTTTTGGCTGTGGGACACCAGCCCGGAGTTTATCCTCGGGCTGGCCGATCGCTGGACCTGGGAGGCGACCGGGACGGCGGCGAGCCTGCCATTGGCCTGAGCATGGTAGCGCTGATGTGAGCCTGTGATGATGTGAGCCCGTGATGGCGGGGATCGGCACGGTCCGGCATCGGGCCAACAATCCGTTGACCGGGTTGATGCCCCGAGCCGCGGCCGCTCGGCGTCGATCGTCTTCTCTGGTCTCGCACCGAGGTGCGCGGCGCATCGACGCAGTGGCAGCTTGCGTCCGGTTCAGCCTCGCCGCACAATGGTCGTGATCCAGGGGCCGTGTGTCAGGCGGTGGTGGGCCATGCAAGTCTCGTATTTCGAAACCGCGCGGTATCGGGTTCCCCCCGCCATCCCGGCCGAGTGGCCGGTTCCGCCCGGGGCTTACGACCCGGAGACCGGGGCCGAGGCCTATCAGGGCATGGTCGACCGGGTCCAATTTGTCGAGGAACTGGGTTTTGACTGGGTCAGCCTCTCCGAGCACCATTATTCGCCGAGGATCCTGACGCCGAATATTGCGGTCTCAGGGTCGTACATCGCCGCACGCTCGAAAAGGATCAAGATCGCGGTCCTCGGGCCGATTGTCTCGCAGAGCAATCCGGTGCAGGTCGCTGAAGAGATGGCGATGCTCGACACGCTGTCGAATGGCCGGCTCGTTTTCGGAATGCTGCGCGGAACCACCAACGAGTACCTGACCTTTGACCTCAACCCGGCCGAGGCCCGCGAACGTACGACCGAAGGCATGGAGCTGATCCTGAAGGCCTGGACCGAACCACAGCCGTTTGGCTGGCAGGGCCGCCACTATCAGTTCCGCACGGTTTCGGTCTGGCCGCGGCCATTGCAGCAGCCCTTGCCGCCGACCTATTCGCTCGGCACCAGCCGCGAATCCTGCGAGTTTGCAGCGCGGCACCATATTGGCCTCGGCGTCTCGTTCGCGCCGTTCGAGATCGTCGCCAAATCGACCCGATACTATCGCGAGCAATGCCGGCATTACGGCTGGGAACCGGCCGCCGAACAGATGATCTATCGGGCCAACATTCTGCTCGCCGACACCGACGAGGAAGCACACGAACTTCTGGAGCAGCAGCGCCGGGGGGCCGCACCGTTCCCGATGCGCGCCGGGGTGCGCGAGGCCCTGCTCAAGCTCGATCAGCGCAATGTCGCAGGCGAAGCGCGCTCGCCCAATGTCGGCGGCGTGCTCCCAACCTCGTTCTATGGGGGCCCCGACACCGTCGTCGCACAGATCAGGCGCTGTCGCGACGAAGTCGGTGTCGGCGTGCTCGATCTCGCCTTTCAAAATCCGGGCGCGCCGGACACCGGAAGGCTGATGCGTTCGCTTGAACTCTTCGCCGAAAAGGTCCTGCCGCGCATCCGCGAAGTCTGACGCTGATCACCCTGAGCAACACTGCCCTTCGGGCGCGAAGAAGGATCGCAATCTTCGTTACGCCTGTGTGTCCATTTGTCCACGGCGAGGCCAGATGAAAGTCTCGTATTTCGAAACCGCGCGCTACCGGGCGCCGCGGCAGTTGCCGGCGCAATGGCCGGTGCCGCCCGCCGCGTATGACCGCGATGCCGGGACGCAATCCTATCACGGCATGGTCGAGCGGATGCAGTTCGTCGAAAAGCTCGGTTTCGACTGGATCAGCGTCTCGGAGCACCACTATTCGCCGCAACGGCTCACCCCCAACCCGGTAGTATCGGCAGCGTATCTCGCGGGATACGCGCAGAACATCAAGATCGCCGTGCTCGGGCCGATCGTATCGCAGAGCAATCCGGTGCAAGTCGCCGAAGAGTTGGCGATGCTCGACAATATGCTGCCGGGGCGGCTCGTGGTCGGGATGCTGCGCGGCATCACCGGCGAATACCTGACCTACGGCCTCAATCCGGCGGAGGCGCGCGAGCGCACCAGCGAGGCGATGGAGTTGGTGCTGAAAGCCTGGACCGAACCCCAGCCGTTTGGCTGGCAGGGTCGCCATTTCCGGTTTCGCACCGTTGCCGTCTGGCCGCGCCCACGCCAGCAGCCCCACCCGCCCACCTATGCGCTCGGCACCAGCCGCGAATCGTGCGAGTTCGCCGCGCGCCATCATCTCGGGCTCGGCGTCTCCTATGCCCCGTTCGGCGTCATCGCCAAGGCAACCCGTTTTTATCGCGACGCCTGCGCCCAATGCGGCTGGCAGCCCGCACCCGAACACGTCATCTATCGCGCCAACATCCTGATCAGCGAGACCGATACGGAAGCCGAGGCTCTGCTCGACGAGCAGCGCCGCGCACGGCAAGCCTTTCCGTTGCGTGCCCAAGTGCGCGACGCCCTGCTGGAGCTTGATATCCGCAATGTCGCCGGCGAGGCGCGCACGCCCAATGTCGGCAGCGTTTTGCCGACCAATTTTGTCGGATCGCCGGATACGATCGTCGAACAGATCAAATGCTGCCGCGAGCAGAGCGGGGTCGGCGTCATCGATCTGATGTTTCAGATCCCCGGTTCGGCTGACCTGGGCTTTCTGATGCGCTCGCTCGAGCTTTTTGGGACAAAGGTGCTGCCGCGCATCCGCGATGTCTGAATGCGGGTCTTGCAAAAGGGGTTGATCGTGACACAGGCGGGAGACGCGTTTCGCGAAGGCCATGTCGACGCCGACGGCTTTCGCATCCGCTACATGGAGGCGGGACAGGGACCGCCATTTGTTCATCTGCACGGCGCCGGCGGGTTGCGGCTGACCCGCGGCCACGATCTGTTGAGCCGTCAGTTCCGGGTCATTGCCTTTGAGATGCCCGGCTTTGGCGCCTCGCCTGAAAACGATCGTTCGCGCGACATGCCCGAATTGGCAGCGACGATGGCAACGGCCACCGATGCGCTGGGCCTCGACCAGTTCAACCTGATGGGAACCTCGTTCGGCGGCAAGACGGCGCTGTGGCTCGCCCTTCTGCAGCCCGATCGGGTGCAGGCATTGGTGCTCGAAGCGCCGGCCGCGATCCGGCCGCATGGCAGCAGGCCGCCCGCGGGGTCGCCCGAAGAGATGGCGCGTCGGCTCTTTGCTCACCCCGAGCGGCTGGCGCCGATGCCGTTGCCCGATCCGGCGGTGCAGGCTAGGCAGGCGCGCCTCACGGCGCGACTGCGCGGGCCCGACCGCGATGCCGATCTCGAAGGACGTCTTCCCGGTCTGGTGGTCCCGACCCTGGTCCTGTTCGGCACGGTCGACCGCGTGATCCCGCCCGAAATGGGACATTTCTACAAAGAATTGATGCCGAACTGTCACCTGGTGTTTGTTTACGATGCCGGGCACGCGATCAGCACCGACCGGCCGGAGGCGTTTGTCGAGGTCGTTGCCGATTTTATCGAGCGTCGCGAGGCGTTTGTGATCAGCCGCACCGACACCGTCATCCACCCCTGACAAATAAGGCGGACACGCACGGGCAGCCCGGGCGCTCGCCAATTAGGGCGAATATTCACCCTCTGTTGTTGTCATCGCGGTATAACAGCCGCGCGGGTTGGCGGTTTGTCCGGTCGCGACTACGCCTGCTTCTGCATCGCGATGCGCCGGCAGGCAGGAGGCCATCCGGCGAACATTGTCGGTGATTGCGCCTCGCGGTCTTGACCCTGAGTTTTGGGCCCGATTTCTTGGGATAGATCATGCGACCTTGGATCATCGTGTTGTCGAGCACAGTCTTGGCACTCGTTGCCGCGGCAGCGCTGATCCGGCCCGAAGTGACGGGGCTGCCGCATGCGGCGATCCTGCCGCAGCTGCTGGTGTCGCTGCCGACATTGGCGGTGACCGCACTCGCCGTATACGCGCTGTGCGCGATCCTGTTGACATCGGGCGATTTGATCGCCGATGGCTTGCGGGTTCGTTATCATCTGCTGCGCGACCCGGTCCATCCTGATCCGATACGGGCGGATTGGACCGCCGCGTTTGAGCGGAGCGGGTTTCGCCGGCTGGTGCCGCCGCCGGCTGCATCACAACCGAGGCCAGCGCCGGCAGAGGGCGTCGTGGTGCTTCAAGGACCTTTGCGCCAGCATGATGCGAGGCGCGAGGTCGCACGGCTCTATTACATTGGCGCGGCGCGGGCGCAATTTTTCAGCGCGCTGATCGTGCTCG
>Ga0335074_10010430_pt1 | contig 13006 bp, 10 predicted proteins | sample Lox_Sample_23_FD_206715 | JGI IMG/M metagenome (GOLD analysis project Ga0335074, IMG submission 206715) | Soil microbial communities from Loxahatchee National Wildlife Refuge, Florida, United States - Lox_Sample_2.3 | ecosystem: Environmental > Terrestrial > Soil > Wetlands | place: USA...
TCATGGTCATTCGCACCTTGTGGCCGGGTGCGACCGCCCGTCAGGTGCAGGAGGAGCTCACGGATCGCATCGCGCGCACGCTGCAGGCGACGCCGCGCGTGGACTTCCTCAACAGTTACTCACGGCCGGGCGAGTCGACGCTCTTCTTCACGATCGAGGATTCGGCGCCCGCGTCGCAGGTGCCGCAGACCTGGTACCAGGTGCGCAAGCGCGTGGGCGATATCGCCTACACGCTGCCCGCCGGCGTGCAAGGGCCGTACTTCAACGACGAATTCGGCGACGTCTACACCAACATCTATGCCCTCGAGGGCGATGGCTTCACGCCCGCGCAGCTGCACGACTGGGGTGAGTGGCTGCGCGCGCAGCTGCTGCGCGTCGCGCAGGTCAACAAGGTTGATCTCTTTGCCGATCAGGAGCAGCGCATCTACGTCGAGATCACGAACGCCGAGCTCGCGAAGCTTGCGTTGACCCCGCAGGCGATCGCGACCGCGCTCGAGAGTCAAAATGCGGTCGCCGCGTCGGGCGTGTTCACGACCGCCGACGATCGGGTATTCGTGCGACCGAGCGGGCAGTTCAGCGATGTGGATCAGATCGCGAACACCCTGCTGCGCGTGCATGGCCACGATGTGCGGCTCGGCGACATCGCGCGCGTCAGGCGCGGCTACGCCGACCCGCCCACCGAGTACATGCGCTTCGATCATGCGAACGTGCTCGGCATCGGGGTCACGATGGCACCGGACGGTGATGTGATCGAGCTCGGCAAGGCGCTCGATGCCAAGGTGCGCGAGCTCGGGCGCGCACTGCCTGCCGGACTGAAGCTCACGCAGGTCGCCAGCATGCCGCAAGCGGTCTCCCGCTCGGTGGACGACTTCGTGGAGGCCGTCGCCGAGGCGATCGCCATCGTGCTGCTCGTGAGTCTCGTCACTCTCGGCTTGCGCACCGGCATGGTGGTGGTGATCTCGATCCCGCTGGTGCTCGCCGGCACCGCGCTGCTCATGAAGCTGGGTCACATTGGTTTGCACAAGGTGTCCCTCGGCACCCTGATCCTCGCGCTCGGTCTGCTGGTGGACGATGCCATCATCGCGGTGGAATCCATGGCCGTGAAGCTCGAGCAGGGCTTCGATCGCATGAGGGCCGCGGCCTTCGCCTACGCTCACACGGCCTTTCCGATGCTGAGCGGCACCCTCGTCACGGTCGCGGGATTCCTGCCGATCGCGCTCGCGCGCTCCTCGACCGGCGAGTACACGCGCTCGATCTTCCAGGTGTCGGCGATCGCGCTACTGCTCTCCTGGCTCGCCGCCGTGATCGTGATTCCGCTGCTCGGCTACCGGCTGCTGCCCGAGCGCCGGCAGGATCCCCTGGCCACGCGGCCGGGAGCCCTCGAGCACGATGTCTACGGCGGGCCCTTCTACCAGCGCTTCCGAGGTTGGGTCACCTGGTGCGTGGCGCATCGCTGGACCGTGATCGCCGGCACGGTGACGGCCTTCGTGTTTGCGCTCGGCGCCTTCACCTTCGTGCCGCGGCAGTTCTTCCCGAGCTCGGATCGGCCGGAGCTGCTCGTGGACCTGAGACTCCCGGAGAATGCCTCATTCGCCGCGACGCTGCGCGCGGCCAAGCGCTTCGAGCGGGACCTCGATGGGCGCCGCGAGATCGATCACTACGTCGATTTCGTCGGGGCGGGGGCCCCGCGTTTCTTCCTGCCCCTCGATGAGCAGCTCCCAGCGCCGAATCTCGCTCAGTTCGTCGTCACCTCGACAGGTGTGCGCGAGCGGGAGGCGTTGGCCGCCTCGCTCGACCAGCTGCTGCGCACCCGCTACTCGAGTCTGCGCACGCGCATCAGCCGGCTCGAGAACGGGCCGCCCGTCGGCTTTCCGGTGCAGTTCCGCGTCTCCGGGCCGCAGATCGCCACGGTCCGGCAGATCGCTGACGATCTCGCGGGACGCATCCGCAACGATCCGGACACGAGCAACGTGCAGCTCGATTGGGACGAGCCCGCCGAGCGCGCGGTGCACTTCGAGGTCGAGCAGGCGCAGGCGCGCCGGCTCGGGGTGACCTCGCAGGACCTGCAGAGCTTTCTGGAAACCACGCTCTCGGGCTACACGCTCGCCTATCTGCGCAAGCGCGATCTCCTGATTCCGGTCGAGCTGCGGTCCCCGCCGTCCGATCGCGCCGACCCCGCATCGCTCGAGCGCTACGCCTTGCCCTCCGTGAGCGGCGCGGCCATCCCGCTCGCGACGCTTGGGCGGGTGCGCTACGACCTCGAGTACGGGGTGATCTGGGAGCGTGACCGCGAGCCGACGATCACCGTGCAGTCGGATGTGCGTCCGCCCGCGCAGGGGCTCGATGTGACGCAGCGCATCGATGCGCGTCTCTCCGCGTTGCGCGCACAGCTGCCGACGGGCTATCACATCGAGATCGGCGGCGCCGTCGAGCAGAACGCCAAGGCGCAGCACTCGATCATCGAGCAGCTGCCGCTGCTCGGGGTCGCCGTCCTCGTGATTCTGATGATTCAGCTGCAGAGCTTCAGCCGCGTGTTCATGGTGGTGCTGACGGCGCCGCTCGGGCTGATCGGCGTGGTGCTGGCGCTGCTCGTGTTTCACGAGCCTTTCGGCTTCGTTGCGATGCTAGGCACGATCGCCATGTTCGGCATCATCATGCGCAACTCCGTCATCCTCGTGGACCAGATCGAGCAGGACGTGCGCAGCGGCCACACGGAGCTGCAGGCGATCGTCGGGGCGACGGTGCGGCGCTTCCGGCCGATCAGCGTCACGGCAGCGGCAGCCGTGCTCGCGCTGATTCCGCTCCTGCGCAGTAATTTCTTCGGCCCGATGGCCACCGCGCTCATGGGCGGCATCACGATCGCAACCGTGCTCACGCTGTTCTTCTTGCCCGCGCTCTATGCGGCCTGGTTCCGTGTCCGCCAGGACGAGCCGGCTCGCGAGCCCACCCTGGGGGGGCAGCCCGCCCTGGAGAGTCCGCCATGAAGAAGAGACAACGCCTCGCGGCCCGCGCAGCCGCACTGGTCGCGGCGTCGATGCTGACCGCGTGCGCGGCTTTCGGACCACCCCGCACGCCTCCGAGCGTGGCTTTGCCCGCCCACTACGGGAGCGTGCCCTCGAATCCGTCGTTGACCGCCGCTCACGCTGCGCCCCAGCAACTGGTGATCGGTGCCACGCCCGTTCCGCAGTGGTGGCGCGCCTTCGGCAGCGCGCCGCTCGATGCGCTCGTCAGCGAGGCGCTGGAGAAAAACCCATCGCTCGCCGCGGCACAGGCAAACCTGCGGTCCGCCCATGAGCAGGTGCGCGGGCAGGTCGGCGATAATCTCTATCCGCATCTCGATGCCGGCGTCGCCCCGAGCCGCCAGCGCGCCCTCGGCTATCCGGTCATCGGGCAGCAGACCTTCCTCTACGACGTGTTCGCGGCCGAAGTCGAGGGGAGCTGGACGCTCGATTTCTTCGGCGCATCGGCGCTCGCCGACCGCGCCCTGCTCGGTCAGGTGCGCGCGCAGGCGTACGAGCTCGAGGCGGCACGCCGTTCGATCGCCTTCAACGTCGTGCTCGCCGCCATCAATGCGGCATCTCTGCAAGCGCAGCTCGATGCACTCGGCCAGTACGCCGATGCGGCCGAGCATCGTGCCCGGCAGCTGCACGAGCGTTTCGAGCTCGGCAGCGCCTCGCGTCTGGAGATGCTCACCGCGGAGGAGGAGGCGGCCGAAGCGCAGCGTACGGTGCCGCCTCTGCATCGTCAGCTGCTCGCCGTGCAGCACGCCGAGGCGGTGCTCCTCGGCCGCACGCCCGATGCCGCCCCACCGCCGCTCGCGCTCGATGCGCTGCGCCTGCCCGACCGTTTGCCGGTCTCGGTGCCCTCCGAGCTGCTGCATCAGCGTCCGGACATCCTGGCCGCCGAGGCGACGGTACGCGCGAGCGCCGATGCGGCCGGCGCCGCGAGCGCAGCGCTGTACCCGTCGCTCACGCTCTCGGCCGCCTACGGTCGCGGTGGTTTCGACTGGGCGACGTTCGCCTCGCCGGCCGGAGCCATCTGGAGCGCCGGCGCCTCGCTCACGCAGCCGCTCTTTCACGGCGGCGCGCTGCGGGCGCGCGAGCGGCAGTATCAGGCCGCCTACGAGGCCGCCCTCGCGCAGTACCGGCAGACCGTGCTCACCGCCTTTCAGTCCGTGGCCGACACGCTGGTATCGCTCGAGGATGATGCGCAGGAGCTCGAGCAGACGCGGCGCTCGGAGGAGGCGCTGCAGCAGGTGCAGGAGGAACTGGAGGGGCGCTATGCCTCGGGTGCCGCTCCGCTCTACGCCGTGCTCGGCGCCCGCTCGCAGTACCAGAACGCCTACGTGACGTACGTCGCGTCGCGCGCGGCGCGGCTCGCCGACAGCGCGGCGCTCCTCGATGCGATGGGGAACCCGCCGCTCAACCGTGTCCGAGTGCGGCCGGAGCGCTGAGCTTCTCCGGGTTCAAGACCGTGTAGACGTCCAGTATTCGCGCACCGTCGGTGCGCACGGTGATGATCGAGAAGAGCTGGTCCGCGGCTCGGACGGCGAGTGCGGGCTCGCCGTTCGCCGAAGTCGGCTCGAACGCGAACCTGGCCACATGACGCCCCAACACACCGAGCACGAAGCGCACCACGCGCTCACGGCCGCGAATCACCTTCAGCGCAGCGCGCGCCTTCCCGCCGCCGTCCGAGGTCCAGCTCGCTCCCTCGGCGAGTAGATCCAGGAGCGCGGCCTTGTCCTGCATCTGAACGGCGCACGCGAAGCGCTCGAGGAGCGAGCGGCGCGCCGCTTCGCTCACTTGCGCACGGGGCCGCTGCGCGCGCACCCGCTTGCGGGCGCGGCTGACGATCTGGCGGCAAGCCGCCTCGCTCTTGCCGAGGATCTGGGCGATCTCGCCATACTCGGTGTCGAACACCTCGTGCAGCAGGAACGCCGCGCGCTCATCCGGGGTGAGCTGCTCGAGCAGCACGAGAAATGCGATGGAGAGGCTGGAGGAGAGCTCGGCCTGTGCGTCCGCGGCCGCCGCCGTCTCGCCGATCAGGGGCTCGGGGAGCCAGGGCCCCACATAGTGCTCTCGCTCGGCGCGCGCGGCGCGCAGCCGATCGATGCACAGCCGTGTCACGGTCGTCACGAGCCACGCCTCGGGCGATCGCAGCTCGTCCGATGCCCCTCGATGCCAGCGCAAATAGGCGTCCTGCAGCACATCCTCGGCATCGGCACGGGCGCTCAGCATGCGGTAAGCGATGCCGAACAGCCGCGGGCGGTGCCGCTCGAACTCGCCCGAACGATCCTGCGACGGGTTCACGATCTGAAATCCTCGAATGCGACGTCCTCGAGCATAGACGGGCATGGGTGCCCGGGCGTGACACACTCCCGCGAGTGGTTGGTCCGCCGCGGCGTTTGCGGAATAATGCCACCATGCCGCTTCACGCCTACATGCTCTATTGCGCCGTCTATGCGGTCGCCATCGCGCTTCCCGGACCGGGCGTCATTGCGATCGTGGCCCGCGCCCTGGGCTCGGGCTTCCGTGCCACCATCCCGGCGGCGCTCGCAACGGCCCTGGGCGACTGGGCGCTCATGACGCTTTCGGCCTTTGGGTTGGCACTGGTGGCCAAGCGCATGGGATCGCTATTTCTGATCGTGAAGCTCGCAGGCGCGGTGTACCTCGTTTATCTGGGGTACCGCTACTGGACGGCAAAGGTGGCCGAGCTCGAGGACATCATCGCCGTTGGGGCGCGCCAAAGCTTCCTATCGCAGCTGTCGCTCACGCTTGGGAACCCGAAGGCGATCGGGTTCTTCGTGGCGCTGCTCCCGACGGTCGTCGATCTCCACGCGCTGAATGCGCTCGGGTACTTACAGCTTTCGGCCGCAAGTTTCGTGCTGATCCCGCTGATCGTGCTCGCCTATGCCGCGCTCGCCTCGCGCGTGCGGGAGCTGCTGGGGAGCCACGGGGCGCGCAAGACCCTCAATAAGACGGCCGGTGCGGTCCTCGTCGGCGCCGCGCTGGGTGTCACGTTGAGCTGATCGCAGGCGCAGCGCAGGCGGCCTGCGAATCTGCCGTACGAGCTCAGCGGACGCGCAAGAGGAAATATCGGACTTGAATTTTATCGCCAAAATCCGGATGCCGAGGCAGATAGGGGAGGCCGCTCGATTGAAGCAATGATGACCACAGGCCGGCGGCTTCGAGCCTGCGCAGCAGATCGCCGAAGGACCGCGCCGCGATCAGATCCGTCCGGTGCGAGAGCAATATGACTCCGCCCGTGCGCGTCACTCGACACAGTTCGCGGAATAACTCCTCGCCGCTGATGTAGGAGAGAACACCGACGCAAATGGCGGCATCGAAGCGGTCGCTCGAGAAGGGGAGCGGTTTGACCAGGTCGGCGCGTACCAGCGATCGGTACACGCCCTTGCGCGCGGCGATCTGCAAGGACGGCGCCGAAATGTCTGCACCGTGCACGCAATCGAATCCGACCCGATGAAGCTCGCGACCCGTGAGGCCGGTGCCGCACCCGGCATCCAAGACGATCGATCCCAACGTGGTGTGACGCGCGAGGAGCTCCGCGGCCGTGGCCGGGGCCTCGTATCCCCATTGGCTGAGCAGCGTCTCGTCGTAGGTCGGCGCAAACTCATCGTACTGCCGCATGACCTCCGCCGGGTTGGTACTCGGTTTGCCGGCCCAATCGTACTTGTCCCGTACGGAGTCCTCGGGAATGTCGCCGCTCGTGTTTGCCATGGAATCTGATCCCGCGTTAGTCGCCCCGAAGCAAATCCGATGGACCCGAACGGCCGCGCGCCGTGCGGAGCGGCTGTATCGGCGCTCGCTCCGCGCGATCGAAGGCAGTGAGCAGCCAGAGCGCGAGCTGATTCATCTTGCCGATCGCCGGACGCGTTGGGGCGAGCCCGCTGCGAAAGCCCTCGCGCTGCAGTGCCTCCAGGATACCCTGCCGTTTGCTGATGATGTGCACCGGGACATCCCACGGGGCGCCCTCGCCACTCACGGTGGCAGCCGGCTGATGATCGCCGAGCACGATCAAGACGAAATCATCGTTCGCCCGTTCGCGCAGGTAGCTCGCGAGCACGTCGAAGAAGTATTCCACGGAGCTCACATAGCTGCGGCCCATATCGGTCCAGTCGGTACGCTCGGCGAACGCGTGCTGCAGCGGCGCCGCGTCGTACGGCTGTGGCGACAACATGCGTCGCCAGTCCGGCTGCATCGGCGGAATGGGCCGAAACGGAATGTGTGTGCTCACGGTGGGGAAAAACACGAACAACGGTTTACGCGGCTTGCGCTGCAGCTCGCGCGCGTCGAGCGCTGCGAGCGTGTACTGGTCCGGTATACGCCACCAGCCGAACGCCGGACCCCCGTAATGAAGCTTGGCCGAGTCGTAGATGGCATCGAAGCCGTAGAACGCGCCCTCGGGCCAGGCCTGCTGCATCCCCGGCATCACGGCGACGGCGCGATAGCCGCCCGCCTTGAACGCCGAAACCAGTGTCGGACGCTTCTGCGTCATGAGCAGCGCGTAGCGTGTGGAATCGCGCACCTCGATTCCCGAGAGCAGGCTGAGATGTGCGAGCACGGACTGGCCGCCGAACGTCGGTGAGACGACGAATGCGGATACGACGCTGCGGCCGGTGTCCTGGAGGGCGGCCGCCAACCGCGCCCGTGCGGGCGCGAGCGCCCGCTCGTATTCGGGGCGATCGTAGGTGACGCTCCCGTACGATTCCAGGAACACGAGCAATACGTCGCTGCCCGCGAGCGCCTCGAGATTGGAGTGCAACGGTGGGGAAGGCGGCAGAATGCGCGCGGCTCGGCTGCTCGAGAGGGCATCCACGATGCGCGCGATCTGATTCCCGTAGGTGCGGCTCACCGGGATGGAGAAGCGCGGTATTCGCGGCACCTCGACGCTCAGCTGCTGGGCGAGGAACGACGCCACGAGCAGTGCGCCGCCGATGCCGAGCCCAACTCGCGCAGCGGCGTGGCGGCGCAGGACCGCATCGAGCTGGCGCAGCGACCAGTGTGCAAGCCCGTAGAGCAGCAGCAGGACGAGCAGCGCGCCGCCACACACGGCCACCACCTGCCAGGTGGACGCTGCGCGTGCGAGCATCTGCACGACGGAGACGAGACGCGGCCCATCCCAGTAGAGATTCACGTCGCGGCCGTAGAGCGCCGGGGCGGTCACCTCGCCGTAGCGCCCGAGCGCGAACAGCACGACGAGCGCGGACAGGAGTGCGATCACCCAGGGCGCCGTGCGCCCGAGCCACGCGTTCGATAGCGCGAGCAGCAGCAGCACCGCCGCGAGCTCGACCGACACCTCTCCGGGCCAGTGCACGCCGAGCGTCGGCCATACATTGTGGAAGGTCACGGAGCCATTGAGGAGGACGAGCGCGACGAGCGCGCCGACCCACTGCCATACGCGCTCGCGACGCGCCGTTGCGCTGGCGCGAGTCAACACGGCCGCAGCAGCCACGCCACATCGAGCGAGAAGGACAGCACGAGCGCGAGCAGCCCGGCCGCCGCGACCCAGACCGAGGCCGCCGGAGGGCAGCCGGGAGCGAGCGCCACGATGAGCGCGGTCATCTGCACCACGGCAATGCTCTTGCCTCGTGTTGTTGAAGGAACCGGCCGTTGCAGGCGTGGGACGATGGCGACGACGGCGGCGAACAGGTAACGCATCAGCCCCGAGAGCAGCACCCAGGGGCCGGCTTTGCCGAATTGCCAAACGAGCAAGGCGAGCACCGCGACGAACACGGCGTCGGTTTCCATATCGAAGCGGGCGCCGAACCCACTCGCCATGCCGGAGCGGCGCGCGAACGAGCCATCGACGCCATCGAGCAGCATCGCGACCGCGGCGATGACCACCGCGACCGTCGCAACGGGACGACTGCCACGCTCACCCAGCAGGCCCGCGAGCAGCGCGACCAAGGCCCCGCGGACGATCGTCACCTGATTGGCCGGGCCCATGCGCGCGAACGGATGAGAGCCGGGAAGGGCGAGCAGCATCAGTGCGGCGCCTGCCGCGAACAGCAGCAGTACCTTCGGCACATACGCGGGGCTCAAGCGCAGCAGATTTGTCCCGAGCACGCCGAGCGAGACGATCGATAGGGCAACGGCTAAGATGCCGATGAGCGCGCCCCGCAGCAGCTCCCGGTGCTCAGGCCGGGCAATCGCAGTCGTCAACGTCAACTTTTAGCGGCTCCTATGCATCGCGACGCTACGCTCGCCTTTTGGGTCGTCGCCCCGGGTCATGGCGAGCTACGCCACGAGGTGGTGCCGGCGCGGCATGAGCGAGAGGCGAGTGTACGGGCACTATACAGCGGCGTCAGCCGAGGTACCGAAGCACTGGTCTTCAACGGGTGTGTGCCCGAGAGCGAGTACCCGCGGATGCGCGCACCCTTCCAGGCGGGCGATTTCCCGGGTCCCGTCAAGTACGGCTATGCCAGCGTCGGCGAAGTGGTGGACGGACCCGGCGCCCTGTGCGGCAGGACGGTCTTTTGCCTCTACCCGCACCAGCAACGCTACGTCGTCCCGATCGATGCGCTTCATCTGCTGCCGGAGACCGTGCCGGCAGCGCGTGCCGTACTCGCCGCCAATCTCGAGACCGCCCTCAATGCCGTTTGGGACTCAGGCGCCGCCCCCGGCGATCGTGTCGCGGTGGTCGGCGGCGGATGCGTCGGATGTCTCGCGGCCTGGGTGCTCGGACGCACGCCCGGATGCGCGGTCGAGCTGATCGATACGAATCCGCAGCGCCGCGCGATCGCCGACGCGTTCGGCATTGCGTTTGCGCACCCCGATACGGCCACGCCCGATGCCGATGTCGTCCTGCACCTGAGCGGCTCGCCCGCAGGGTTGACGCTCGCGCTGCGGCTCGCCGCGTTCGAAGCGACGGTCTGCGAGTGCAGCTGGTACGGCACGCGCACCGTGACACTCCCGCTCGGGGAGGCGTTTCACTCACGCCGTCTGATCCTGAAATCCTCGCAAGTCGGGAGCGTCGCGGCGTCGCATCGGTCGCGCTGGACGGCGGGGCGGCGCATGGCGCTCGCGCTGGCGCTGCTCACCGAACCGGCGCTCGATCTGCTGATCAACAGTGAAGGTCCGCTCGAGGAGTTGCCGCAAGCCATGCAACGGCTGGCGCACGCCCCAGGTGATACGATCATGCATCGGGTGAGCTACGGCGCCGGCGGTTGAGCCAGGGGAGCGATGGTGTACAGCGTCTGCGTACGCGATCACATCATGATTGCTCATCGCTTCGTCGGCGCGACGTTCGGGCCGGGCCAGCAATTGCACGGCGCCACCTACGTCGTCGATGTCGAGTTTCGCCGCCGGCAACTCGACGACGATGGATTGGTCGTCGATATCGGCCTCGCGAGCCAGGCGCTGCGCGACGTGCTCGCGCCCCTCAACTATCGCAATCTCGATCTGCTGCCGGAGTTTGCCGGTCGCAACACGACGACCGAGTTTCTCGCCCAGGTGGTGTTCGACCGCATCGCGTTGGCCATCCGCGACGGGCGCCTCGGTGCCGCGGGCGTGGGGTTGGCGAGCCTGCGCGTCACCTTGCGCGAATCGCACCTCGCCTGGGCCTCATTCGAGGCGGAGCTCGCGCTGGAGCGCGCGGCGAGATGAGCGCGCATGCCCTGGAATTCATCATCCCGGGGGATCTTGAGCGCGCGAGTGGCGGCTACGTGTACGACCGGTCGATGGTCGCGGGACTGCGCACCCTCGGCTGGCGCGTGGGCGTACACGGATTGGACGCGAGCTTTCCGTCTCCGACCGCCGATGCGCTCGCGCAAGCGGCGCGCGTCTTTGCCGAGCTTCCGGATCGGTCGTGCGTCCTCGTCGACGGACTCGCGCTGGGGGCGATGCCGCAACTGATTGAGTCGCACTCGCGACGCTTGCGCGTGGTCGCATTGATCCATATGCCGCTCGCCTGGGAGTTCGGCATCTCGCCCGCCGTCGCCGAGCGCCTGCAGCGACAGGAGTGCCGTGCGCTGCGGCTCGTCCGCCACGTGATCGTGACCGGCCGGAGCACGGCACGCGCTCTGGCGGACGGGGGCGTCGATCCAGCGCGTCTGTCGGTGGTCGAGCCTGGCGTCCCGATGACGCCGCGCCCCCGTGAGCGCCCCGCCAATGGCCTCGTCAAGATGCTCTGTGTCGCGACCGTCCACGAGGGCAAGGGCCACGAGCTGCTGGTCGATGCGCTCGCGCCGCTGACCCACCTCCCGTGGCACTTGCGGTGCGTCGGCAGCCTGACGCGCAGCCCCGCGGCCGTGCGACGCCTCACCCAGCGGCTGCGCGGCCTCGGGCTGGTCGAACGCGTCGAGCTGGTTGGCGAGTTGCCCCACGAGGCGCTGAGGGAGCTCTACCTCGCAGCAGATCTGTTCGTGCTGCCGACGCTGCGCGAGAGCTATGGTTTGGCCGTCGCCGAGTCGTTGGCGCACGGCCTGCCGGTGGTGAGCTCGCGCACTGGTGCGATCCCGGAGCTCATCGGAGCCGACGCAGGACTGCTGATAGAGCCCGGCGATCGCGACGCGTTGCACGCCGCGCTCTTGCGGACGCTGAAAGACGGCACCCTGAGGTCGTCGCTGCGGGCGGGCGCGCGCGCGGCGCGGGCGCGTCTGACGCCTTGGCCCCGGGCCTGCGAGCGCATGGGGCGAGTCCTCGAGCGTGTCTGCGAGCTATAGGATGCGTTGAATCGTGGCGGCAGCCGGCAACCCCTCGCCGTTCGCGGATCCCGCCGCGGTGCGCAGATCGCAATCGAACAAGATGTCGCGGCCGGCACGATAGACGCGGTGGTGCACCCGCAGACAATCGCGCAGCTGCACGCGCGGTGACATGCGCACGGCCGGACGCCCCTCACCGATGAGCAGCGGCGCGACGGTGATGTGGAGGCGGTCGAGCAATCCCGCTTCCAGAAACGACGATACGGTCACCCCGCCGCCTTCGACCAGGATGCGGCAATGTCCACGCAGGCGTAATTGGTGCAGCAGTTCGGGCAGGTCCAGGGTGTTGCCGGGCGCGCGCACCTCGAGAACGTCCTCGCCGCGCGCCCGCGCGGCGGCTGCCGAGGCGCTCCCGGCCACGATGGTTCTGACGGTTGGAGCCTCGCGATCGCTAAACACCGCGTGCGCGGCCGGCAGCCGGCACGCCGGGTCGATGATCACGCGCAGGGGATTGCTGCCCGCGACGAGGCGGGTCGTGAGGCGCGGGTTGTCCGCTTCGATGGTGCCCGCCCCGACGATGACGGCGTCACACAACGCCCGCAGACGGTGCATGTGGAGAATGTTCTCCGGACCGGTTACCCAGCAGGAATCTCCGGATGAGGTTGCGATGAAGCCGTCGAGGCTCTGGCCGAGATGGCCGACGGTGATCGGCCGAGTCGCGGTCGCGCTGCAGATCGGCAAATACAAGTCGACCAGGTCGCGCTGCGGATCGTCGGATGGCAGCAGCGACTCCCATCCCCGCTCGGGATCCCAGGCGAGCACCGCGGACGGATCGTCGCCCGCCACCGTGCGCAGCTCGCCGGTCGCGCCGAGCGCATAGCGCGCGGGCCTCAGCACATCCACCCGAGGGAGCGCCCTCTTCGCGGCGTGCGCGATGCTCCAGGCATGCTGTTCGGCGGGCTCGGGATGCTGCACGGTCATATTGTACCGGCAGCCGTTGCAGGATGAGCGGCGCCTCGACACGAGCGTACGATCTGTATTAGTGTATCAGTGTATTATGATCAAGATACACATGGGCACGACATAGGTGTTCGTCCTCAACCCCCATTCGGGCGTTCCCGTCTACCGGCAGCTGCGCGAGCAGGTGCGCCGGATGGTGCTGAGCGGCCAGCTGCGCACCGGCGCCGAGTTGCCGTCCGTGCGCGAGCTGGCGGCCGTCCACGCGCTGAATCCGATGACGATCTCCAAGGCCTATAGCCTGCTCGAGGCGGAAGGGCTGCTCGAGCGCCACCGCGGCAAGCCCATGACGGTCGCGGAGCGAGGACGCGCTGCCCTCAGACCGTC
>Ga0335074_10010432_pt1 | contig 13005 bp, 7 predicted proteins | sample Lox_Sample_23_FD_206715 | JGI IMG/M metagenome (GOLD analysis project Ga0335074, IMG submission 206715) | Soil microbial communities from Loxahatchee National Wildlife Refuge, Florida, United States - Lox_Sample_2.3 | ecosystem: Environmental > Terrestrial > Soil > Wetlands | place: USA: Florida...
GGTGATCGACCGACCGTCACGATGACCGCGCAGCGTCAGCGTGTAGCTGCCACGCCGAAGCGGGTATCGGTCGGAGAGCACCAGTTCCGAGCCACCGCCCGCAGTCGCCACGCTGGCGCCTGTCGCGTACGTAACGCCTGCGCGCGAGATGACGGCGTGGACTGCGACACCTGTAACGGTGAACTTCACGGTGCCTGAGACGAGCTTGCCCGTGCACTTCTGCACACGACGGCGATGACCCCTGACCTGCTTGGTGACGGTCTTGCAGGTGACCAGCTCGATCTGACCAGCGGGTCCCTGCGGCCCGGGCATGCCCGTCGCACCTGTCGCCCCGGTCGCACCTGTTGCACCGGTCGCTCCTTGCGGCAGCGAACCGCCCGCTCCCGACAAGGCCACGGCGGACGGGGCTGTCGGCGCGTTCGTGAGCACTGTCAAGCTGGCGGAAGTCGCTCCCTGAGCCTGGGGCGCGAACCGTACCCCGACTTGGCAGCTAGCGCTTGGCGGCACCGGCTGCTGGCAGCGATCATCCACCAGAAAGTCGCCGGGCTTCGAGCCCCCCAGCAGCACGCCAGAGACGATCAGCGGCGCCGAGCCGTTGTTGGTGACCGTCAGTATCTGCTCGGCGCTGGCGACACCCAGCGGTTCGATACCCGCGAATGCGATCGTGCCGGTGCTCTCAGCTGCGGTAGGAACGTCGTAGGTGATCGACACGCTTGCCGGAGCGCTTGTCGGCGTCGCCGTCAACGTTCCCGTCGCGACGAAGCTCGACCCGCCGCCACCACCACCGGGACCGAAATCGGCGCCGCCACCGCCACCGCCGCCGTAATAGCCGCCACCGCCACCGCCACCGCCTTCGCCGCCGACCCCACCGACGCCACCGAGGCCAAACGTTCCCGCGGCCCCAGACGAACCACCACTACCCGCGCCGCCGGCACTGCCGCCCGCGGTGGCCGTGCCACCACCACCGCCACCACCGTCGCCCCCACTGCCACCCGGGCTGCCGGACGCGCCCGCGTCACCGCCGTTGGCACCGTTGCCGGCCGAACCGCCGCCGCCGCCGCCGGCAACGATCAAGAGCGGGCCAAAGCCCGGCGAAACCGATGGCAAACCAATCAGCGACGCGCCACCGCCGCCAGCACCGCCGAAGCCAGAGTTGTTGGTGACGCCGCCCGCTGCGCCGCCGCCGGCGCCGCCGACGCCGGCGCCTTCGCAGTCCTCCCCGTTTGAGCCGACGGCGGTGATCAACTGCTCCCCTGGCGAGACTGTCAGCATCGCCGTCACCGACGCGCCCTCACCGCCGGTATCGGGAATGACCTCACAAGGGCCACCAGCCGCGCCGACCGCGGTGACCGAGATGCTCGACACGCCCGCCGGCACCGTGAACACAGACTCGCCTGGCGAGGTGAACGAGACTGTCGTCGTCACGTCCGCCGATGCGGCGGATACACCCGCGCCCAAAGCAACCGCGGCGCCCGCAAGCACCGAGGCGATCGCTCGCCACCGTAAAGACACCATCACAGATCTCCTCTCGGCGTTATCGCCAGACGCGCCCGATGCTCCCCGCAGCGACGAAAGGATGCGACCGCGCACGGTCCAGGTGGAAGAGTGATGCGTCGCCCGCCGCTAGACCAGCTAGCCATGTCAACACCTTTCGTCGGCCTGATCACTCACAACGATGCTCAACAACCAAATCCGTAGGCCGATTCGCCGTTTAGCCAGCTCGTTGCGCCGAACCGACCAAAACCGACCTCGGTAAACCCCCTCAGGTCCGACTCTATAACCCCATGTGCCCTCGGATCAACGTGGCGGCTCGTGGTCGCGGAACCGCAGTTCGCTGCCCAACCGGCTCGCTCCGCAGGCGCGATCGCCTGCGGGGAAGCCGGACCTCGGCGGCACGTACCTCCTCGCAGATGAACCGAGGGCCGTCGCAGCAGGTCAGGAGCCTGCCGACGCCCGATACTTGGCTTGGAGAATCTGGCAACGGGGTCCGGTGCCACGCGGCTCGCGGGCCGCTCCGCCACCGCATGCGACACGCGGTCGACGCGTCCGAGTAGCTGAGCCAGTTCATGGCGGCAAGCGCCCGTGCTCCCCCATCCCCCAGACAGCGGCCGTCTGCCGCGTCGTCCGCTGGTGTCCGCTGCCACCCAAAACAGGCAGCGGGCGGAGCGCGTCCCAGGTTGCCCCGGGACGGGACCTCAGCAAGCCGCGCGCCCGCGAAGCGGAAGCGCCAACAATCGAACGCGGCGCCGCGCCTTCGGCCCAACGGAAGCCATGCCGACGCCGGTCACGCGATGATCGCGCCGACGCAATAGCGGGTGTCCGACCCACCACTCGTCGTCTTCCCCCAGTTTCCCCAAAACCGCGCACGCCGCTCGTCGCGAACGGATCGAGCCGAAAGGGGGTCTGATCTCCCCGCCCATACAGAGCTGGCCGGCCCACCAGGCACAGCTGTCTCGCCTGCGCCTGGGGCACAGGCAGCCTGATCGGCCCCACGACTCGCACCTCGAGCTGCAAGCTGCCTGTCGGAGCGGTCCGCGCTGCGCTGAAAGCCACTGGCTCGGTCGCACTCGCGAGCCGCAGGGCGAGGCGATCGCGCGCCGAGTCGTGCGGAGGCGGCGTGTGTCGTGTGACGTGCGTGGTCTGCACGGTCGTGCGGTGCTGGCGAGTGGGATGGGCGCGTGGGCGGTGGAACTGGCAAGCTTTGGATCATGGCCCGGTTATCGGTAGAGCGGCTCGCGGAGGGCTTGCGTGCCGGGTCGGCTTCTTTGGTTGGCGGAGAGGGGGTGACGCGATGAGGCTTCGCTGAGCGACCGTCGTCGCGGTCGCCCCGTTGGGGCGGCGAGTCCCCTAGTTCTCTTTCGAGAAGGAGCAGGTAAATGCCACAAGTTGCTGTTGGCGGCCCCGATGGCGTGCCGGCGGAGGTTCGCGATCTGGCGCAGGCGCAGATCGCGGCGGATGCGGCTGCGGTCGATCGTGAGTCGCGGTTTCCCGATGCTCAGCTGAGCGCGCTCGGGCAGGTCGGTGCGCTGGGGCTGTTGGTGCCGCGTGAGCAGGGTGGTGCCGGCGCCGGTTTGGTGGCGCTCGCGGATGTGTGTGAGTCGGTCGGCGGGGCGTGCGCGTCGACCGGGATGGTGTTCCTGATGCATAGCGTGACCGCGGCGACCGTGGCTGGTGGCGGTGGTGAGTCCGCGTCGCGGCTGTTGGAGGGCATGGTGAGCGGCGACGTGCTCGGTACGTTGGCGTTCAGCGAGCGCGGTACCGGCGCGCATTTCTATGCCCCGGAGCTCCGGGCCGAGCGGCGTGATGGGTCGGTACGCGTGAGCGGTCGCAAGTCGTTTGTCACCGCGGGCGGCCACGCCGATGTGATGTTGGTGCTGCTACAGAGCGAAGGCGACGGCCTCGACTGCTACGCGGTTGCAAAGGACGCTCCCGGAGTGCGCTTCGAGGGGAGCTGGGACGGGCTGGGGATGCGGGGGAACTCGAGCATCGCGGTCGAGTTCGCGGATGTCGCGCTGGGCGCCGACGCGCTGATCGGCGGGGCGGGCGAGGCCGCCGGGCTGGTGTTCGGCGTCGTCGCACCCACGTTCCTGGTCGGGTTGGCGGCGGTAAACGTCGGCATCGCGCAGGCCGCGTTGTCGGCCGCGCTCGAGCACGCGAAGTCCCGTCGGTATCCGGATGGCAGTGCGCTGGTGGAGGTCGCGACGGTTCAGCACATGCTGGCGGACATGGACATCCATGTCCGCGCCGCCCGGACGCTTCTGCAAGAGGCAGCGCGGCTGGGCGACAGCGGTGATGAGGCGGCGCTGGTAGCGCTGATGGAATCGAAGGTGTTGTGCACGGATACTGCGGCGCGGGTGACACAGGCGGCGTTGGAGGTATGCGGCGGGCAGGGGTACACGCCCGCGCTCCCGATCGAGCGCCACCTGCGAGACGCCGAAGCAGGGGCGGTGATGGCACCGACAAACGGGGTGCTGCGCACCTGGTCGGCGAAGGCGATCGCGGGGATTCCGGTTCCATGAGCGCCGCGGAGCTGAGACTGGGCGCGGTCGCCTACCACCCGCGGATCGTGACGATCTGGGAGCGGTTTCGCATCTATTTCGCCGATGCCAACGTGGGGACCGACTACATCCTGTTCTCCAACTACGAGCGACTCGTCGATGCCGTGCTGGACGGGACGGTCGACATCGGCTGGAACACCAACACCGCCTACGTAGCCCTCGATCACCGCGCCGGCGGCGAGACGCGGATCCTCGGAATGCGTGATGTGGACCGGGACTGGGCGACCGTGCTGGTGATGCGCAAGGGACAGCAGGTCGCAAGCGTGAACGAGTTGACCGGGCGCGTCCTGGCCTTGGGGAGCCGCGACTCTGGCCACGCAGCGATCCTGCCGCTTTACTACCTGGCCACGGAGGGCCTGGACGTCGAGAGCTGCCAGCTCTTACGGTTCGACACCGATCTCGGCAAGCACGGCGACACCGGCGATTCCGAGCTGCACGTCGTGCGTGCGGTCGCTGAAGGCGAGGCCGACGCCGGCGCGCTGTCGGCCGCGTACTTCAGCGCGTTTCGGGCCGAGTCGGTGCCCGCAGTCGCCGATCTCGAGGTCGTGTGGCGCAGCCCCGACTACTACCACTGCAACTTCACGGTCCTTGACTCGCTGGACCGCGAGGTCTCCGAGCAGTGGTCAAAGGCGCTGCTGGCCATGGACTACGACGACCCCGGCCTTCGTCCGGCGATGGACCTCGAGGGAGTCAGACGCTGGTATCCCGGCGATCGCGACGGATACGCGTCGCTGCAAGCGGCCATGCAAGAGCAGGCGCTGCTGTCGTGACAGGCGACCCCGAGCAGGTAGCCCATCGGGTTGATGCCGAGCACCTCGATCTCGGCGGCGGCCTGGAGATCCTGCTCACGGCGGCGTTCGAGCGTGTCGCGCCCGGGGGCGTTCTGGAGATCAGAACGCCGTCGCGCGCGGTCGCGCTGGAACTCCCCGGCTGGGCACGCCTGGCCGGCCACGAACCGATCGATCAGATCAACCGGCCCGACGGACACGTGGTCACGATCCGCCGCGGTTCCTCGACGAGAATCCTGGCCGGACCCCTCCCGGCACGGGAGGCCGGCCTACCGCTTCGTAACGGAGAGCTGCACACCGCCGACTGGCGTGACCGCGCGCTTGCGCCCGAGCCCGATCCTCGGGCCGGATTCGCGCCTCTGGGAGCCGCGCCCGAGGCTCGAGCGCCCACACACCACTGGCAGCTCAGCCGGCGCGACAAGGTCTGGGCGGACGACGTCGGCGAACTCGTAGACCAGGCCTCCGGCCAGCAATGGGATGCTTCCCGCGACATCCCCTGGGAGGCCGCGCGCGACCTCGACGACACCACTGAGCGCGCCGTCGCTCAGGTCATGACGTTCCTGGCCCAGAACGAGTACGCCGCCCTCTACGTGCCCGCCGGATTCCTGCCCCAGGTCAACCCGCAACTCGTCGAACTGGTCCTTTGGCTCAGCAGCCACGTCCACGACGAAGCGCGCCACATCGAGGTCTTCACCAAGCGATCGCTCGCCGGTGGACACCACGGCTATGCCCTCGCTTCGACCGAACTGTCCCTGAGCACACTGCTTGACGAACACGACTTCACCGCCTCCTCACTCCTTCTGAACGTGCTCGGCGAAGGCACCTTCCTCGACCTTCTGCGCTTCATCGAGACTCATGCACCCGACGCCGCCACCGCCGCCGCGGCCAGGCTCGCGCACCGCGACGAGCGCCGACACGTCCACTTCGGCATCTCGAACATCAAACGCACCGTCTCGATCGACCCGGACACGATCGCGCCGCTGGTCACGGCGGCCGAAACCCGCGCCGCCAAGCTAGTCAGCCTGTCCGGACTCTCACCCGTGCTCGTCGAGGCCCTCGCGATCATGGCGGCACGCTCCCTCCAGCCCGCCGACCTGTCCGACGCCGCCGCGGACGTCCGCGCGCTGATGCAAACCATGGAGCGCAACCGCCTCCGCCGCCTCCAAGCCTGCGGCTTCGACGCCACCACCGCACGCCACCTCTCCGATCTCCACACCCCCAACCTCATGTGATCCCTGTGGTCGCATCCGCTTCGCCTCTGCGAGCGGGACCTACTCCGGCGCTCACGTCGTGCGGGCTTTGGACGAGGCGCAGAAGAGAGACACCTCGCCGTCGCAAAATCCGAATGCGGAAGCAGCTGACTCTGGACACCCGAAGGAAGCCGTGACCACCTCGGCCTCCGTAAGCCGCTAGGGACGTCGCCGGACCGGGGCTGGCCGACGGGCGGGTTCGTTGACGAGAGTTCGGTCAGGCCACGTCACCGTGGTGGCCGACGTGGCCAGGCTTGACCGCTGGGGGCCGCGCCCCGACGGCCTGCGCGAGGCGCGACCGCCGCGCCATCACGAATGATCCGCGGGCTCAGCGGAGAGGGAGGGATTCGAACCTGGAGAAGCGACTCGCGGAAGGACCCGTGATCACCGTGCCAACCATCACCCTCGAGGGCGATGCCAACGGCGCGCCCCACCCCGGACCAAGCGACTATGCCGCGAAGTTCTCAGGGCCGTATTCGCACCGAACGATCGACGGCGGCATCGGACACAACCTTCCCCAAGAGGCTCCAGAGGCTTTCGCCGATGCATCCGCGAGCTCGGACGAGCGGGTCATGGTCAGCGAGCATCATGAGTCGTTAGTTCGTAGGTCGCTGGGCGCGCGTAAATGCCCGGCATCTAGATCTTCGGCGGCTGCTTTCCTGGGAGGTTGTCGCGCAGAGCCCGACACCGGAAATGAATTGTGAGCCGGTAACAACTGCCTTCGGGCGGAGGCCGCGGAGCCTGGCCAACTTTGGCGCTCAGCCTGCACATATGTCAGTTGAATCGCCAAAGTTCGGCCTCGACCGTTCGAGTAACTGTGTGCTGCCCACAATGACGCTCGTTTGTGCAACACCCTCCTGGCGACGGGGCAGTGATCGGTGCGCCAGACGGGACCAAGCGCGTCACTGCTGTCGGACACGAGCAGCACTGGCCCCCGTGGTTCCGGATGGCCCTTATCCGCGGCGTCGCGATCGCGCCCCGGTGGTCTTGGGCGCGAGCCCTCTTGATCGATCCGACTTCGGCGGTTCGTGCGCCTGGAGGCTCAAAGGTGACATGCGCGGCCGGGGTGTGGCGTTGCCCTGACCTGGCGCGAGGTGGCCGGTCTTCCGCGTCGACGAGGGCTAGCCGATCCGGTGCTCTGGTAGCAGGGATTGGCGCTGGTTGCGGGATCCGGCCGCGCGCCGCCGCGTCGCGCGGTCTACCGTGTGAAGCTTGAGTGGCGGCAGACGACGACGCGGTTCCGGCGGCCATCCCGCTCGAGTGGCGCAGCGCCACGAGCGCGAGCAGGCGCGACACGGGCCGGTCTCCGAGGAGGTCCGTGTCGCGCGGCTGATCGCGCAGTCGGCGGCAGAGGTTGACTCGGCGCTCGACGCCGAGGCGTGGGCGTCGCACCTGCTCGGCACCTTTCGCGAGCAGCGGCATGGACTGCCGTTCCCGGATGCGGTCGAGGTCGATCCCGCGCTGCTGTTCGGTGGGCCGCTCGTCACCCGGCTGGCGACGTTCGACGATCCGGCCGCCACGGTTGCGCTGGCGTCGATCGCGGAGCTCGACGACGGCAGGTTGGGCGCGCTGGCGGGGGAGCTGCTCGCCGGCTCGACGGCGGCGGCCGGTGCCCCGCGGTGGATCGAGCAGATCGGCGAGTCGGAGATCGTCGGCGCCGCGGTGATCGGCGAGGCGGTGTTCGACGATGCCCGCACGGTCTTGCTCGAGAGCCGCCATCCCAATGGCGAGACGATGGCGGTCGGCGTCTTGATCGACCGAAACCTCGGCGGGCTGGCCAAGGACGTCCTGCTGGCCGAGTCGATCTCGCAGGTCGCGGGCGCAATGGGCCGCGACTCGACGGGCGAGGAGGCAGAGCTGGAGCTCGAGCAGATCGACCCCGGCATCGCTGCCGGGCTGATCCGGGCGGCGATCGCCCGGACGGACATGACCTGGGATCCGCCGGTCGACGACGACTTCTGGCCCGGGCGAGCGCTGGCGCTCCTGCGCGCCGACGAGGCGCCGGGCGCGGTCGAGCCGCCAGAGCCCACCGAGCTGTCAAGCGAGGAGCGCGACAGGCTGCGCAACGAGTTCCTCGCCTCGCCCGAAGGGCGGGAGTTCGCGCCTGACGGCGACGAAGCCTGGGTGGCGTCGCTGGCGATCGACTTCTGTGCCGGCTACACCGACGGCGACCCGCTGCGCTGGAGCCCGGTGGTCGTCGAGCTGTTCATGACCGACTGGATCCCGCGCAAGGTCCTGGCGACGCCCGAGCTGCTCGACCGCCTCCCTGCCGCGCTCGACGCCTGGGTGCGCTTCGCCGCCCGTCGGCGCGGGATCCCGGACTGGGCCGCCAACGAGACCCGAGGATCGATCGTGAGATGGGTGGATCAGATGGTTGAGGCCGCGCTCGACCCGGCGGTCGGCGGGCCCTCCAAGCAGTTCCTCCTGGCGGCGCAGGCGGCTGGCGTCGACCTCGAGGACGAGCAGGCGCTGGGCACCTTCATCAAGGGCTGGAACGCGCGCAGCGAGCTGGACCTTGCCGACCTTGAGGTGCCGCAGGCGATCGAGCCCGGCGAGATCCTCCAGCTGAAGATCGCGCTCAAGGGGATCAGCAAGCCGCCAGTCTGGCGCCGCGTCCAGCTCCCCGCCGACACCACCTTCGCGATGCTTCACCAAATCATCCAGGCGGCGTTTGGCTGGACCGACACGCACCTGCACAGCTTCGAGTACGCGGGTGAGCAGATCGGCGTGCCGGACCCTGATTGGGACAACGACTGCGCCGACGAGGCCGAGACGACGCTCGACGAGGTACTGCTCGGCCCGAAGGATCGCGTCCGCTATACCTACGACTTCGGCGACAACTGGGAGCACGACATCGTGCTCGAGAAGGTGATGGAGCCGGACGCCGGCGAGGGGCGACCAGTGCTTCTCGCCGGAAAGGGCGCCCGCCCGCCCGAGGACTGTGGCGGCCCCCGGGGCTACGCCGAGCTGAAGGACGCTGACGGCTTCGAGCCGGCGCCATTCGACCTGGAGGCGGCCCAGCGGAGTGTCCAGACAGCCGGCCGCTGAACGCTGGTGCGCCGGTCTTGGAGACTGGTTCCTTGTACGTGACGAGTCAGTACCTCGCGCACACGGAGGAGCTGGGGGTCGCTGTGGGGAAGTGAGCCCCCAAACACGCTCGCCGCGTCAGCGCAGCCGACCGTGCGCATGTGCGTTCTCCCGTAGTGGCGGGAGTATCTCGTCGTTGTCGCGATCGGAGGAGGACGCGATGCCGGTCTTAAGACCGGCGCACTGATCGCGGCCATGGGGCGGATCGACCGGGCATGGATAAGGGGCAGCCATCGGGAAGTGGTGGGGGAATCCGAGCCCGAAACGCCCGTGCCGGTCGGCGATCCTCGGGTAGATCTCAGGGAAGAAAGGCCCGCAACGACCGCTAGCGGAGAGGGAGGGATTCGAACCCTCGTCGGACCGAAAGACCCGAACCGGTTTTCGAGACCGGCGCATTCAACCGCTCTGCCACCTCTCCGGTGGGGCAGCGGTAACGGTAGTGGAAGCATCGCCGGCAAGGAGCGGAGGCAGGTCCGGGGAAGACGGCTCGAGAAAACCTCCTGTGCGTGCGCTTTCTCGAGCCGGCTCGCATTTCGAAACGGCAGCGCTACCGCCGGCGGGGCGCGAAGAACGCCCGCAGCAGATCGGCGCACTCTTCGGCCAGCAGGCCGCTCTCGACCTGGGGCTGGTGGTTGAGCCGGGGCTCGCCGAGCACGTCCAGGACGCTCCCGGCGGCGCCGGCCTTGGGGTCGGTCGTCCCGAACACCAGGCGGGGCAGGCGCGCCAGCACGATCGCGCCGGCGCACATCGCGCACGGCTCGAGCGTCACGTACATCACGGAGTCGAGCACGCGCCAGCTGCCCAGGACACGCGCGGCCTCGCGCAGGGCAATCATCTCGGCGTGCGCGGTCGGGTCGGCACGTAGCTCGCGCTCGTTGTGACCGGCGCCGATCACCTCACCCCCGCGCACGACGACGGCCCCGATTGGTACGTCGTCGTGCTCGGGCGCGCGTGTCGCCTCGCGCAGGGCGAGACGCATGAAGTACTCCTCGCGGGGGAAAAAGTGAGAACTCACGCCGAGCGACGGTACCGTTCGCGAGGGCAACTTTGGCCCCCGCGAAGTTGTCTTTACTCCACGGGCCAGGTTTCTGTGCCCCGGGGGCCAACTTCACGTCCAGCACCTTGTCCGCGGCCACACTCACTCGTCGTCTTGCGCTTGCCATGCTTGTGGCTGCGGCGACTCTCCTTGCGGGGGCCGCCACCCGGACCGCGCCCGCGAGCGCGGTAGCGCGGCGCCCTGACCACGCCCAAGCTCCCGACTATGTGCCGGGCGAGGTGGTGGTCGGCTACGCGAGCGCCCCGGCGGCGGCGCAGATCGCCCACGCCGCCGGTGCGGTGGGCGCCGAGTCCGTGGCCAGCGCCGGGATGGCGCTCGCCGGCGGCGAAGGTATTCAGGTCCTCAAGGTCCCGCACGGCCGCAGCATCTGGCAGGCCATAGCGCAGATTCGCCGCCGGCGCGGCGTCGTCTACGCCGTACCCGACTACATCGCTCACCAGGCCGGGGGCTGGATCCCCAACGACCGTGGCGACACGCACCACGCCAAGGGCTGGGAGTCGCTGCAATGGAACTTCCTGCCCGGCGCCGGCATCGACGCCCCCGACGCCTGGGCGCACATGTTCGGCGATCACCGGCCGGGCGGCCGCGGCGTCATCATCGCCGTGCTCGACACCGGCGTCGCCTATCGAAACTGGGGTCAGTTCCGCGAGTCGCCCGACTTCGCGGGCACCCACTTCGTCGATCCGTACGACTTCGTCGCCAACAATCCCTATCCGCTCGACCGCGAGGGGCATGGCACGTTCGTGGCGGGCATGATCGCCGAGGCGACCAACAACAAGATCGGCCTGACCGGGCTGGCCTACGGGGCGAAGATCATGCCGGTACGGGTCCTGGACGCCGACGGCAACGGCGACTCGGCCACCATCGCCCGCGGCATTCGCTATGCGGTCACGCACGGCGCCCGGGTCATCAACCTGAGCCTCGAGTTCGACATCAGCGTCACCGCCTCGGAGATCCCGGACATCATCGGCGCGATCCGCTTCGCGCACCAGCACGGGGTGGTCGTGGTGGCGGCCGCCGGCAACGACAGCGCGCTGCACCTCGCCTATCCCGCCGCCGCCCCGGCGGTCATCTCGGTCGGGGCGACCACGCTCGACCGCTGCGTTGCCGCCTACTCCAACAGCGGTGACCGGCTCGATCTGGTGGCGCCCGGTGGCGGCGACGACGCGAGCCTGATGAGCGATCCCGACTGCCATCCGCTCCGCAACCTGCCGGCGGTGCACCAGATGACATTCCGCGACTTTGACTCGATCAGCCCAGGCGCGAACCCCGACCAGTTCAGCCTTCCCGGGAGCTACGGGACGTCGATGGCCGCGCCCGAGGTATCCGCCACCGCGGCGCTGGTGATCGCCAGCCGCGTGCTCGGCCCGCATCCCTCGCCGGACGCGATCCTCGCTCGGCTAGAGCAGACGGCGACGCCGCTGGGCGGCAGCCAGCCCAACCCGGATTACGGCTACGGGCTCCTCAACGCGGGCGCGGCGACGGCGCGCTAAGGCGCTGCCGTCAGGCGCGGCCGACCAATGATCCGACCGGTCTTCACGTCGTTCGGACGATCAGCACCGAGCACGGCGCGTGGTGGGAGACCTTGTTCGGCACCGACCCGAGCAAGAAGCGCTTGGCGCCGGTCATCCCCTTGTTGCCGACCACGATCAGGCCGCAGCGCTGCTCCTCGGCGACATCGATGATCGCGTCGGCCGCGTCGCCCTGACGCGCGAACGTCTCGATCTCGGCCACGCCACCCGCCGTGGCCTCGGCCCGCGCCTCCTCGAGCAGCGCCAGCACCTCGTCGTGCGGGCCGATCGCCCACTGCACGTCCTTGGGGGCGATCGCCTGTTTCCCCCGCGTCCGGGGGTCGGATACCGGCTCGAACGCGCTCACGATCCCGAGCCGGGCGTGCAGGCCGGCGGCGAGCTCGATCGCCCGCGCCAGCGCGGTGTGGGCGGTCTCCGAGCCGTCGGTGCCGACCAGGATCGAGGTGAACATCAGGCCAGCTTGGTGATTGCGATCACCATGCCCGCCAGGACGAACACGACGATCAACACCTGCATCCAGAACCAGTGTCGGGGCACGGACTTGAAAGCTAGCGGTCTACCGTGATCGAGCGGTCTATCGTGACCGCCGGTGCCCCAGCGGCTTAATCCGACACTAAAGGCGGTCAGCGATGCCGTCCTCGGGGTGGCCGCCAACCTGTCCGTGGACGAGGTGCTGCAGAAGCTCGTGGACGCCGCGCCCGAGCTGGTCGGCGCCCGTTACGCGGCGCTCGGCATCCCCGACGGAGGGGGCGGATTCAGGCGCTTCCTGGTCTCCGGCATGACCGATGAGCTGATCGCCTCGATGGGGCCGCTCCCGCGGACCCACGGGATGCTCGGTGCGATGCTCGAGCAGCGCGCCTCCTACCGGACGGACGACATCCACGAGGACCCGCGCTTCCGGGGCTGGTGGCCACGACAACACCCCGACATGCGCTCGTTCCTCGGTGTCCCGATCATCTCGCCCGATGCAACGATTATCGGCGCCTTCTACCTCACCGAGAAGATCGACGCCGGGGCCTTCGACGCGGAGGACCAGGAGCTGATCGAGCTGCTGGCCGCGCACGCGTCGATCGCGATCACCAACGCGAGCCTGTACGAGCGCAGCCGCGAGCTGTCGATCCTCTCGGAGCGAAACCGGCTGGCGCTCGAGCTCCACGACGTGGTCAGCCAGAAGCTGTTCAGCGTGACGCTAACCGCCGAGGCCGCCGCCACCCAGATGGATCGCGATCTCGT
>Ga0335074_10010433_pt1 | contig 13005 bp, 10 predicted proteins | sample Lox_Sample_23_FD_206715 | JGI IMG/M metagenome (GOLD analysis project Ga0335074, IMG submission 206715) | Soil microbial communities from Loxahatchee National Wildlife Refuge, Florida, United States - Lox_Sample_2.3 | ecosystem: Environmental > Terrestrial > Soil > Wetlands | place: USA...
GGTTCGGATCCACCGGCGATCCCTTCACGTGGTAAATCTCCCAGCCCCCGAAATGCGGCCCGCTCACGTCCCACCGCTCGCGCTTCCCATCCGCCGTCAGCACGAACGCTCCCTTGCGCGTGCCCACCAAGACTCGTACTTCGCTCATCCCCGCTCCTTTCCTTTCGGCCGCAGCCGCGGCATGCGATCAGATTAGCGCGAATGAAGTTCCGCCGAATCCACCAGTCGGCGACGGTTCAGCGCCATCCAAATCAGGACGCTGGCCGCCGCTCCGATCTCGGCGATTCGATCCTGGAGCGTCACCGTAAAGACCGCCATGCTGAGAAAAAGCCCCCACTTGCTCGCCGCGCGGCGAAAAGCCTCGCCCCAGTCCGGCTTGGCCCCCGACGTCCAGGTCGTCGCTTCCTCCCGATAGCGGACGGCCAGCCGAATAACCAGCAGCGATTCTCCAACCAGCAGCACGAGCGTTCCAACAAGTGGCACGAGCAGCCCTAACCCAAGCGCAAAGGTCAGCCGCGAGAGAAGCAGCGGCTTCCGAAGCCCGCCCAGCGCTTCCGCCCGGGTCTGGAGCACTGCGCAGCTCAGGATTTCGAGCGTGCCGACGGCGAAGGCCAGCCGTTCCAGGAACGCGGCGTTCGAATGATGCCGCACCGCGGCCCACACAACATCATCGCGGCTGACAAGATAACTGCCGACCGCGAGCCCCACCACGAGCAAGTGAAGCAGCTTCTGCCTGCGAACCTCAAACTGCGTGGCCTTCATCGCGCCGCGTCCCCGTCGAGCTTCACAACCCTCCGCATCTCGTTGGTCGCCTCGAACCCCATCGATTCATACAGCGGACGCCCGGCCGCGCTCGCGTGCAGAATCACCGTGCGCACCTGGTTCGCGCGGCACCACGCCAGCGCCTCGCCCATCAGCCGCCGCGCCAAGCCCTGCCGGCGGTACTCGGGCCGCGTATACACGTTGAGAATGTTGGCGCGCCACGGCCCCGCGTCGTACATGTGCGGCGGCCAGGCCATCAGCCAGACTCCCGCCCCCGCCGCGATCGCGCCGTCTTCGTTCACCGCGAACCACGCCAGATACTCGGCCGCCGGCATCTTTCGCGCAAGCCACGGCCGGAACGCGTCACTCATGGAACGCACCGCGTCTTCGGGATAACCCATGTCGCGAAACATCGCCCCGCGATGCGCCACTACGGTTTCTAAATCATCCAACGTGCCTGGCCGGATCAGGAAATCGGCTGCCACGCTCAGTTGTCGGCGTTCTTCATCGCGTAGTAGCCCTTGCGAGCCTGCACTTTCCAGTCCTTATTGCCGGTCTTGATCTCGACCTTGCGGAAAGTGCCATCCTTCTCGGGATTGGTCGGCGTGTAGCCGATCGCGTACTGGCTGCGCATCTCCTCCTGCAGCTCGTCGAAAGCCTGCTGCAGCGTCATTCTCCGGTCGACGTGGAACACATGCCCGCCGGTGTCTTCCGACATCTGGCGCAGCGCGGAATCGCTGCTTCCACCGAACACCATGCCGCGCGAAACATAGAATCCGCGATCCACGTACCAGAAGCCGTAAATGATGGCATCGGCCTTCTGCGCCGCTTCAATGGCCTGCTGGATCTTGTACCGGCTGCCTTCGTCCTCGCCGTCGGTGATCAGCACTAGCACCTTGCGCCCCACTTGCCCCTTCAGCTGATCGGCCGACGCCAGATAAACCGCGTCATACAAAACCGTGCCGCGCGGCTGTCCCACCGTGGGCACCGGCCCCGGCCCGATGCCGCCCACGCCCGAACTCACCTGCAGCCCGTTCAGTCCCGCCCGCAGCAGCCTCGGCGAATTGGTGTAATCCTGCAGCAGCTCCGCATCCTCGCCGAAACTGATCAGGAACGCCAGGTCCTGCTTGCGCAAAACCGTGCCGAAAAATTGATACGCCGCGTTCCTTTCGATGTCGATCAGGTTCATCTGGCTCGCGCTCACGTCGATCAGCAATCCGATCGTCAACGGCAGATCTGTCTCGCGATTGAAGTATTTGACCGTCTGCTCCTTGCCGTCTTCGTAGACTTTAAAGTCGTCTTTATTGAGATTGCCCACCAGCCCGCCCTTTTTGTCGCGGACATTGAACAGAATATTGACCAGATTTACTTCCACCTTGAGCGTGGCCGCTGCGTCGTCGCTCTTGGATGCGTTGTCGCTCTTGGCGGCATCTTGCGCCAGGAGCAACGCGGCGAGAGCGGGCAGCGCGACGGCTGCGGCGGTTATCCATAGGATTGGGCGCATACGAATTATAGTGGTAGATGCGCCGTTTCTAAATCGCGTTCCAACGCGCCGAGCCGCCATGCGTAAAGCCATTATCCACCTCAAGAAATCCGATCCCGTGCTGCGCGCCATCATCGAGCGTGTGGGCGCTTATAAAATCGTACATCGCGAGCCGAGCTTTGAAACGCTCGTAAGATCTATTGTCTACCAACAGCTCAGCGGCAAGGTAGCCTCGGTGATTTTCGGCCGTCTCACCGCCCTGCTGCCCGAAAACGCGGTAACGCCCGCCGCCATCCTGAAGCTCACCCCCGCCCGCATGCGCAAGGCCGGTCTTTCCAAACAAAAGACGGCTTACATTCGCGACCTGGCGCGCAAAACGAACAAGGGCCACGTCAGGTTCGAGGCCCTCCCCGATCTTCCCGATCAGGAAGTCATCGAACATCTCACGCAGGTGAAAGGCATCGGCGTCTGGACCGCGCACATGTTCATGATCTTCGCCCTGCGGCGTCTCGACGTCTTGGCCACCGGCGACCTCGGCGTCCGCACCGCCATCCGCAAAGCCTACCAACTCGAGGCCCTTCCCGCGCCCTCGCAAATGGAGGATCTCGCCGCGGCCTGGCGCCCTTATTCTTCGGTCGCGATGTGGTACCTCTGGCGCAGCCTCGACACCGCCGCCCAAATCTGATTCCAGTCGCCCGCCCTGGCGCATGCACGATTCTCCTGCACGACAACAACCTTCGGCGTAAAATCATATCGTGGAACTGGTCCTCAACCAGAAGCACTACCGCATCGTCCTCGACCCCAACCGCATGCTCCTCTGGGTCCTCCGCGACGAGTTCTCCCTTACCGGCGCCAAATACGGCTGCGGCGAGGGTCAGTGCGGCGCCTGCACCGTTCTGATCGATGGCGCGCCCGTCCGCTCCTGCATCACTCGCGTCTCCTCAGTCGCCGGCAAGCAGATCACCACCATCGAGGGCCTCGAACAAAACGGCCGGCTTCATCCCGTTCAGCAAGCGTTCCTCGACGCCGACGCGCTGCAGTGCGGATACTGCACGCCCGGCATGATCCTCGCGAGCGTCGGCCTCCTCCAGAAAACTTCGCAACCCGGCGAGCCCGAAATTCGGCGCGCGCTCCAAGGCAACGTCTGCCGCTGCGGAACCTACCCGCGAATCATCGCCGCTGTTCAGCTCGCCGCACAACAAATGGCCGCCGGGGCGCCGCATGCTTGACATCGAGCTCGAGCGTTACGAACTTTTCGAGCAGCCCTTCTACCAATTCGGGACGGACCGGCGCGATTTCCTCAAGCTCCTCGGCGGCGGCCTGGTTCTGCTGCTTGCTGTCGATGGTTCGGCGCGCGCTCAGGAATCCGGCCGAGCTCCCGCCATGCGCGGCGACGCACGCCCGCCCGAGCTGGCGGCCTGGCTGCACATCGCTGAGGACGGCGCCGTCACCGTCTACACCGGCAAGACCGAGGTAGGCCAGAACATTCGCACCTCGCTCGCACAGGCCGTCGCCGAAGAGCTTCGTTCTCCGATCGAAACCGTGCGGCTCGTCATGGCCGACACCGGCCTGACGCCTTACGACATGGGCACTTTCGGCAGCCGCACCACACCCACCATGGCGCCGCAGATGAAAAAGGTCGGCGCCGCGGCGCGCGAAGCGCTGATCGATCTCGCGGCCGAAAAATGGAAAGTCGATCGCGCTTCTGTAAGCCTCTCGGACGGCCGGGTGAAGAACGCCGCAACCGGCGCGTCGCTCGGCTTCGGTGATCTCACGCGGGGGCTAGAGCTGATCAAAACAGTCGACGCCGCAACCGTCACTCCTCCCAAGGACTGGACTCTCGAAGGCACCTCCGCGCCCAAGGTCAACGCGCGCTCGCTGGTCACCGGCGCGCATCGTTTTACTTCCGATCTGGATCGCCCCGGCATGCTCCACGGCCGCGTCCTGCGCCCGCCCGCCTTCGGCGCCAAACTTGTGTGGGTGGATTCCAAGGTTCCCGAGCCGCCGGAAATCCCCGACACGATGATCATCCGGGATGGCGATTTCGTCGGAGCTGTCGCGCCCGATGAGATCTCGCTCGGCAAAGCCATCCGCTCGTTGCAGGCCCGCTGGACCGCGAAGGAGCAGCAGCCCTCGAACGCCGATCTGTTCGCTGTACTCAAACGCGGCGACGCGCCGCCGTCGAATCCTGAAATCGAGCAGGCTCTGCAATCCGCCGATCACAAGCTCGACGCCGCCTACACCGTCGCCTACATCGCGCATGTCCCCCTCGAGCCCCGCGCCGCCGTCGCCGAATGGAACGCCGACAAGCTCACCGTCTGGACCGGAACCCAGCGCCCCTTCGGCGTCCGCAGTGAGCTCGCCGAAGCGTTCAACATTCCCGAAGCAAGCATCCGTGTCATCGTCCCCGATACCGGCTCCGCCTATGGCGGCAAACACACCGGCGAAGCCGCCATGGAAGCCGCGCGTCTCGCTAAGGCTGCCAATAAGCCCGTCAAACTGATCTGGTCGCGCGAAGAAGAATTTACCTGGGCTTATTTCCGCCCCGCCGGCGTCATCGATATTCGCAGCGGCATCACGCGCGACGGCCTCATCACCGCCTGGGAGTTTCACAATTACAACTCCGGCCCTTCGGCCATCGAAACACCGTACGACGTTGCCCGGCATAGCGCGCAATTTCATCCTTCGGACTCACCCTTACGCCAGGGCTCCTACCGGGGCCTCGCCGCGACCGCGAATCACTTCGCGCGCGAATCCCACATGGACGATCTGGCCGCGCTCGCAGCCCTCGATCCGCTCGAATTTCGCCTCAAGAACCTAAAAAATGACCGCCTCCGGGCCGTGCTCCAGGCAGCTGCGGAGAAATTCGGCTGGGGCAAATCTAAAAACGAACCCAACCGCGGCTCGGGGCTGGCCTGCGGCGTCGAAAAAGGCGGTTACGTCGCTACCTGCGCTGAAATCGCCATCGTTCCAAGCGACTTCGTGGGCCCCGAAGTTGCGCCCGCTCCGCCCCAGGTTAAAATTGAGCGCGTCGTTACGGCCTTCGAATGCGGCGCGGTGGTCAACCCCGAGCATTTGAAAAATCAGATTGAGGGCTCGGTAATGATGGCCATCGGAGGCGCGCTTTTTGAGTCCGTCGAGTTCGCAAATGGCCGCATCTTGAACCCGCGTTTGTCGAAATATCGCGTGCCGCGCTTCAGCGATCTGCCGGTCATCGAAACAGTTCTCGTGGATCGCAAGGATCTGCCTTCGGCCGGCGCGGGCGAAACGCCCATTGTCGGTCTGGCCCCGGCCGTCGGCAATGCGATTTTTCAGGCCACCGGAATGCGTCTGCGCTCTCTCCCCATGGCGCCGCGAGGATTCGTCAAGCGCTCGTGACGGACTCGCAGATTCTGCAGCATATCGAGCGGCTTCCGCATGCCCGCGGCACCTCTAAGCAGTTGGTGCGCGAGCTCGGATCGAAAATGGCTTCGCGCGCCGAGCTCGAAACCGCGCTGGATCGCCTGATCGAGCGCGGCCAGTTGGTCGAGCTCCGTTCGGGGCATTTCGTGGCCACCCGGCTCAGCCGCGAATACGCCGTCGGGCGCTTGAACATGCATCGCGACGGCTATGGTTTTTTGATCTCCGACCATCCCATCGAGGGCCTGCGCGGCGATGTTTACATCCCGCGCGAATCGGCCCAGGCCGCCATGCACGGCGATCGCGTGGTGATTCGCATCGCCCGCATCGAACGCGACGGCCGCGCCGACGGCGAAATCATCAAGGTGCTGCGCCGCGCACATCAGGAAGTGGTCGGCGAGTTTCACCTCCGCAAGCGCGGCAATTTCGTCGCGCCGCACGACGAAAGAATCCGCCAATGGATTCGCATTCCCAAAGGCCAGGAGCTGCCCTCGGCTCCCGCTTCGCGCGACCGCGTCGGCGTAACGCCTGTTGATGTGAAATCGGCCGAGGATCTCGAGGGAATGATTGTCAACGTCGAGATCCTCGAATTTCCCGAGAACGGAGCAGAGGCCGTCGGCCGCGTCATCGAAATCTTGGGGCGCCCGGACGACTTCGGCGTCGACGTCGAAATCATGATCCGGAAGCATCACATCCCGCATCATTTTCCGCCCGAAGTTTTGGAACAAGCCCAAAACTATTCGAATGTCATCCGCGAAGATGAGCTCGTCGGGCGCCGCGATTATCGCTCGCTCGATATCGTGACCATCGACGGCGAAACCGCGCGCGACTTCGACGACGCCGTCTGGGTGGATCGGCTCCCCAATGGCCACTTCGCGCTCCACGTTCATATCGCGGATGTGAGCCATTACGTGAAACCTGCCAGCCCCATCGACGGAGAAGCTTCCCTGCGCGGCACCAGCGTCTACTTCCCGGACCGCGCGGTGCCGATGCTGCCGCTCGAGCTTTCGACTGAAATCTGCTCGCTCAAACCCAATGTCGATCGCCTGGTTCTATCGGTCGAGCTCGAAATCGACCGGCGCGGCGACATCCTCGCCCAGCGCTTCGGCCGCGGCGTCATTCGCAGCGCCGAGCGCATGACCTACACCAACGTGCATGCGCTGCTCGAAGGCGATGCCGCCCTTCGCGAACGTTACCGGCCCTTGATCGAGCGCTTCGAGTTGATGCGCGAGCTGGCTCTGATCTTGAACCAGAAACGCATCCGGCGCGGCGCGATCGATTTCGACATGCCGGAACCCCTGATCGAATTCGACGAATTCGGCGAGATGGCCGGGGTCTCGCGCAGCCCGCGCAACATCGCGCACCGCCTGATCGAAGAGTTCATGCTCTCGGCCAACGAAGCCGTGGCATCGCATCTCGAACAGTCCGGCATCGCCTCCATCTTCCGCATTCACGAGAAGCCCGATCCCAAGCGCGTGCTCGAATTCGAAGAGATCGCCACGCACTTCGGTTATTCGCTCGGAATCGGCGCGCTGCCGGTCAAGCGTTTTCGAACTTCGCCCATGCGCGGCCGCGACGGCAAAATGGTCCGCCGCGAAATCGAGATCGCCGACGCCGGCGTTTCCATTTCATCGCGCAATTATCAGAAGTTGATCGCGCAAATCGAAGGCAAACCCGAGGAGCGCATCCTGAGCTACCTGATGCTCCGTTCGCTGAAGCAGGCGCGCTACAGCGCCGAGAACCAGGGACACTTCGCGCTGGCCGCTCCGAGCTACACGCACTTCACTTCGCCCATACGGCGCTATCCGGATCTAATCGTGCATCGGATACTCGCCGCCTCGCTCGATGGAAAGCGCGACCTCATCGCGCCCGATCGCCTGGAGCTGATCGCCCACGACTGCTCGGAAACCGAGCGCCGGGCCGCCGACGCCGAACGCGAGCTGGTGGAGTGGAAGAAAGCCCGCTTCATGGAATCGCGCGTGGGCGAGGAGTTTCGCGGTCTGATCACCAGCACCACCCGGTTCGGATTTTTCGTGGAACTGGAAGACCTGTTCATCGAGGGTCTGGTCCCGATCGATACACTTCCGGGCGACCGCTTCGCCTTTCAGGAGAACACGCGCAAGATTGTCGGCCAGCGCACCCGGCGCGAGTTTCGCATCGGAGATACCGTCGGCGTTTTGCTGGAACGCGTGGACCCGGTGGAGCACAAGATGCAATTCACCTTGGTTGAACCCGAGCGCGCCACCAAAAAGAAAAAGCGCTAATGCGATGCGGCGGCAGCCGAAGCCCGCAGCGGGAACTGCTGCGAAGCCAGCGACTCGAGCAACTGCTCGTGAATTCCCTGCTCGAGAAGATAATATCGCCGGCCGTCCTCCTCGGTGACCACCGCCAGTTTCTTCGCGGCCAGAAGCAGGCACAACTGCTGTTCGCCCGGCGAAAGCGCGGATGCTTCGACGCGCGCCATTCCGCGCGGGCCGGGAGTGAGCTTGCGCAGGAAATCGCGCGTGAAGATCTGATGGTCGAGGCCTTCGAGGGCGGCGCCCGCCGAGACCCAGCGCTGCTCCATCGACCCGAAAAAATAAGGCCCGGTGGCGAACGCCAGCAGGAAAACCACGATGTCGATAAATGCCGCAAGCAGCAGCGCGAAGACGTGCCGCGGAGTGGGCGCGGTAAACAGCTCCTCAAAGGCCACCAGGAGATCCTCCTGCCCGGAAACGGTGCGGTCCACGAAATCGCTGTAAGCGGGCAGCGGCGGCTTGGCGATTTGGCCGGAATGCAAGGTCTGCTCGACATCAGTCCAAGGTACCCGGTCATACACCTGCCGATAAGCCTGCAACTGCTTTTCGGTAGGATCGAGCGGCTTGGCGTTTGAAACAAAAGCAGCCAGCTCTGTTTGTGAGCGCTCGATGCCGGCGAGCGACTGTTCGGCGATTTTCTCATACCTATCAAAAGCGGAATAACGAACGCCGGCGCCGGATCCTTCCTTGTAATCGGGTGCATAGGTCCGCGCTTCGCGCGCGACCGCGGTGCGATGTTCGCCAGATAGGGATCAGCGTCCTCGGCGCGGGAAATCAGGCCATGAGTTTTTTCGGCTTCCGTCATTTCCTGAAGCGCCAGCACATGCTTCCGCTGTTCGGCGATGGCAGCGGTGAGCAGCTTGCTGGTCTCGCCGGCCGAATCGTTCAACGCATCATAGAGCCGGCGCTCGATGGTGGCGGGGCGTTCGCGCGCGCTGAACCAAGTATAGAGGCTGGTGTAGGAGAAGGCGATGGAGACGATGGCCGTGACGATGTAAACACTGATCAATAGAGCGCGCCGGGAAAGGTGACGCGTAGCGCCGGAACTGAACCCGATGAGCCAGGCCACCAGCACCAGAGCGGTCTGCAGGCCTATGGAGGCCAGAAGCGAGAACCAGACCGAGAGATACAGCCGCATCCCCTCGAACGTGGTGTACCAGGAGACGATGGAAAGCAGACAGCTCGCGACGAACAGCGCCTGGACCATGGGGCGGCTGACACCGGTGAGATCGCCCTCGAAATTCGATGACCGGTTGAGATGCGGCGTCATTGCGCAATTCTCCTTGAAGAAAAGTACGCGAAAGAGTGAGCCGCGGTTCCAGAAAGTTATTCGGAGCGAAGGGCCGACACCGGATCGCCACGAACGGCGCGGCGCGCGGGGATATAGCTGGCGAGTAACGCGACCAAAGCAAGAACCAGAGCAGCGAATGCGAGCGGCCATCCGCCGGCTGAATGGGCGCCATAAAGAAAACTCGCGATGGCGCGCGACAGCGCCAGCATGCCCAATGCTCCGAGCGCGATTCCAATCACAATTAAGATCAAGGCGTGCTTGAGAACCCAGCCAACGATATCGCGCGGCGTGGCGCCCAGCGCCATCCGGACGCCGATTTCCTGAGCCCGCTGCATGGTGGAATACGAGACCACGCCGTAAATTCCCACGCCCGCGAGCAGCAGCGCGATAGCGGCGAACAAAACCGCGAGCAGCGAATTCAGGCGCGGTTTATCGTTCAAAACGGAGATGCGCTCCTGCATGGTCATCAGCTCGGCGGTGGACTGACGGCCGAAGGCCGGCTCGCGAAGCAAGGCATGCAAGCTGGGAACGACGGCCGCCGGGTCGCCCGTGGTGCGGGCCATGACGTAAATGTTGGGCCAAGTGATCTGCGCATAAGGCAGATAGATTTCGAGCGATTCGATAGCCGGGCGGGTCAGGTAGTGGATATCGCCGGCGACGCCGACGATTTCGTCCGCCACGTCCGGGTTCCCGGGAGCCGGAATGGCCACCGTAAGCCTTCGGCCGACGGGATTCTGGCCGGGGAAATAGAGGCGCGCGAGCGTGCTGCTGATGATGACCACCGGAGGAGAGCCGCGACGATCGCGCTCATCAAATTCGCGGCCCTCGACCAGGGGAATTCCGAGAGCGCGAAGAAAACCGGGACTGACGAGATTGCATTCGGCGATGGGCCGGTCAGAACCCGCGGCGGGCGGCGCGCCCGGGGGTTGAAAGAACACCCCGACCAGCATGAAGCTGTCCAAGGGAAGGTTGGTGTTGGCGCCGACGGCGCGAACGCCGGGCAGCTGCTTGAGGCGGCCGAGCAGCGATTCGTAATAGGCCTCCATGGAAACCGAGGTGGCAAACTCGCTGGACGGAAACGTGGCACGGAAACTGAGCAGATGGTCGGAAACAAATCCGCGATTTTCTGTTTGAAGCCAGAGCAGGCTGCGCGCCATCATGGCGGCTCCGGCCAGAAGCACGAGCGAGAGGGCGATCTCGGAAATCACGAAGAGATTGCGCGAGCCACGCCCCCGCCGAGGACTGACGGCGCCGCGGCCGGACTCGCGAAGCGTGCGGCTCAGATCGCCGCCCAAAAGGTGGCGCGCAGGCAGTAGACCGAAGAGCAGCCCCGTGAACACGGCGGCAGCGGCGGTGAAAGCCAGCACGCGGCCGTTTAATCCGGCATTTTCGAGGCCGGGCAGCTTCACCGCGTTGAGCGCGATGATGGTCTTGAGACCGGCGTAAGCGAGGGCCACCCCGGCCACACTTCCCAGGATCGCCAGGATGGTTGTCTCGGTGAGCAACTGGCCGAGCAGGCGTCCGCGGCTTGCGCCCAGCGCGGCGCGAACGGCTGATTCCTTGGCGCGCGCATCCGAACGGGCCAGCAAAAGGTTCGCCACGTTCACGCAGGCGATCAGCAACACCATCCCTACCCCGGTGAGCAGCGCGGCCACGGTGGGCCCTAATTTCTCGGTTTCGTAATTCTCGAGGGGCGTGACGCTGGCCGACCAGCCCCGGTTGAGATCGGGATATTGATCAGCGAGGCGCGCGGCGATGACCTTCATTTCGCGATTCGCGGCCTCGAGCGACACAGAGGGCTGGAGGCGGCCGATCACGGCCATGTTGTTCCTTCGCAAGTCGACGCCCGGGCCGAGCGCCAAGGGGCACCAGATCTCGACGCCGCGCATGACCAGCGATTCGTCGAAATTGGGCGGCGCGACGCCGACCACGGTGTAGGACTCGCCGTTCAAAGTGAACGTTCGGCCGAGAGCGCGCGGATCGGCGGCGAATTCGCTTTGCCACAGCTTGTGACTCAGGATGGCGACATGCTCATGGCCCAAGTCGTGTTCGGCGGGAAGAAATTCGCGGCCAATTCTGGGCAGGACGCCGAGCTCGGAGAAAAATCCGCGGGAAACCCTGGCGCCCAGAAGCTGCCGGGATTCGCCGCCGTTGCGGAAAGCCATGAAGCGAGTGCTCATGGCGAGGAGCGTGGAGAAGGAGTGCGCCTGCCTGGTCCATGCGACGTAGTTGAGCGTGAGAACGGGGTTCTGCGGACGGGTGGGGAGGGTTTGCCAGACCAGCACCAGGTGCTTGGAATCGCGATAGGGCAGCGGGTGCAAGACCACCGCGTCGAAGACGCTGAACATGGCGGTATTGGCGCCGATGCCCAGGGCGAGAGTTAAAATGGCCGAAATGGAGAAGACAGGTTGTTTTCGAAGAGTGCGCAGCGCGTAGCGAAAGTCGGGCACTTATAAGAAAATGCTAGCGCATTTGGAAATATTTTAACAAGGCAAGGCTATTCTTCTTCCTCTTCCTCGCCGGTCTTGGCGGCCTTGGCGGCGGCGATGATCTTGTCGGCCTGGAGCTGCGGGACGTAATCGTAGTGATCGAACTCCATGGCGTAGGACGCGCGGCCCTGGGTCATGGAGATGAGATCGTTCTGATAGGTCAGCATTTCGGACATGGGGACCTGGGCGCGGATGATCTGCATGCCGCCTTTGGTGTCCATGCCCTGGATGCGGCCGCGGCGGCCGTTGAGATCGCCCATGAGGTCGCCGGCGTATTCAACCGGGCCTTGCACGGTGACATTCATGACGGGCTCGAGCAGTGAAGGCTTGGCCTGCTGCATGGCGGCCTTGAAGGCTTTGCGGGCGGCGAGCTTGAAGGCCATTTCCGAAGAATCGACATCGTGATACGAGCCGTCGTAGACGGTGACTTTGAAATCGACCATGGGATAACCGGCGAGAAATCCGTTGGCGGCGGCCTCGACGATGCCCTTCTCCACGGCAGGGATGAAATTGCGCGGAATCGATCCGCCAAAAACCTCATTGGCGAATTCGAATTTGGCGCCGCGCGGAAGCGGTTCCATGCGAATCCAGCAATCGCCGAACTGGCCGTGGCCGCCGGTCTGCTTTTTGTGGCGGCCCTGAACGTCGGCTTTGCCGCGGATGGTTTCGCGGTATGGAATTTTCGGTGCGTGCAGCTCGACGTCGACGCCGTAGCGTTTCTTGAGACGGCTCACGATCACTTCGACGTGCTGTTGTCCGGAGCCTGCGAGCAGGAATTCCTTGGTCTGAGGGTCGCGGTAGAAGCGCAGCGACTGATCTTCTTCGAGAATGCGCTGGACGGCGTTGCTGAGACGGTCTTCGTCCTGGCGGCTCTTGGCGGAAATGGCGAAAGCGATGGAAGGCTCAGGGAGCTGGACGGCCGGGTAACTAATGATGGAAGGCTTGTCGCAGAGCGTGTCGCCGGTGACGGTTTCCTTGAGCTTGGCGACGGCGCCGATATCGCCGGCCTTAAGCTCGGTGACGGGCTCGATGGTTTTGCCTTCGATGGAGCCGACGTGCGCGAGGCGTTCGGTAGCGCCGCTGCGGGAGTTGACCAGGTTCGCATCATTCTTAATGACGCCGGAAATGACCTTGAAATAAGTGACGCGGCCGGCGAACGGATCGGCGACGGTTTTAAACACGAAGGCCGATGTAGGCGCGTCGTTCTTAACTGCACGCTCGGCGTCGCTGCCTCCATTGACCGTTCCGTGGATGGGCGCGTGCTCGGTGGGCGCGGGGAAATTC
>Ga0335074_10010434_pt1 | contig 13004 bp, 15 predicted proteins | sample Lox_Sample_23_FD_206715 | JGI IMG/M metagenome (GOLD analysis project Ga0335074, IMG submission 206715) | Soil microbial communities from Loxahatchee National Wildlife Refuge, Florida, United States - Lox_Sample_2.3 | ecosystem: Environmental > Terrestrial > Soil > Wetlands | place: USA...
AGCAGTGGTACCTGGGCATTCGGAGAGGGGACGGTATCTGTCAGCGCAACGCTGTTTGTCGGAAACGAATTCATTGTGAACGGCTTGGCCGGCAAGCCCGTCGTCATCGACGCGGTCCCGGTAGCCGGCTTCGCTAACCAGTCCGCCACGGTGAACTAGTGCCGTAGCCGGGAAGGCTGGCCTTGCTCGTCGTACCTCTGGTGAGGGAGCCTCCGGTTTATGGGTGGTGCCCGCCTTACAGGAAGTCCGAGAACACTCCTGGCCCGAAGCAGATGTCATCAACGCGGCCACGATGCTCATCCGGCTGCGGAAGCCGGGTCAGGCCCGGTCAGGCCCCACGGACGGTTCGCCCTAACCGGCCGGGTCACCAGAGCCGCCTGGCACATCAGGCGCGTCAGGCTTGCCGTAACCGGACGGCGCGGCATAGCCAGCGGGCGGCGCCGGAATGGCTGCCGCCTGCCGCCGCGCACGAAACGCGGAGCCATCACGCAAGAACCGGATGATCATGATCACCGGAAGTATGAAGGCGTAGAAGAAGAGCAGATAATGCCCGCCCCGGAAGATGAGCAGCAGGTAGAGGCCGTAAATCGTGAAGCCTGCCCCGAAAATGGCATTCAGCACTCTCTGCGTCGTGGGTTGGCCATTCTTGATGCGGGCCATGACGAGCATGGCGATGCCGCTGAATATCAGGAACAGGACGTAGATAGGAAACATGTTGCACTCCAATGCCAGCGTGCACTGGCTTCATACTCCCGGCCTGGTCAGGAACACCACGGCCGCGAGCCCGGCTCAACGTCGTGAGGCCTTCTTCAAAGCCGACCCGAGCCCACTGGCAGGCTCAGGCTGCTGGCCCCGAAGCTAGCTCGCACGCCGTTGTGCCGGGCCGTCCGGGAATCAGTATCCAAGAATCGCGTGTAAGTCCTGTACAACTTCCGTGGCACCAGGCCCGGCCCGGCACCATCGCCTGGCACCGCAGTAACGCTGCGATCCCGCGTACAGCTGCTCCGTCGGGTGCTGGGCCGACGCCCTCAGCACGCACTGCAATAATCGCTCCGCTGCTGCGCACCATCATTGGCCCGAGCAGACAGAATTCTATTTCTGTCAATTACAGATACCACGGTCTGTTCGCTAGCCACTGGCGGGAACGCGATCGGCAACTATTGCCGTTGCGGGCGGCGCCCAGGCAGCGTTGAGCGGGATTCCCCTGGGCGGGGCCCCACCTGCAGAGTCCGGAGCAGTCCTGGCGCGAGCCGGACGGAGTATGCGTCGCTCACGCGCCGGCGTCGTCCTGGCGCTGGCGTTCTTCGAGCGCGGCCCGCAGGTCGTCCAGCATGTGGTAACTGCCCGCCGATATCTCCTGGTCAGCGGCGAGGATATCCTGCACCGCACCTGGCTCGGCCAGCAGTTCGCGAGTCATCTGCAAGGACTCGAAGTCGTCAACGGCGATGACCATGACATGCGGCCTGCCGTTCCGTGTGACGATCACCCGGTCGTGAGTGGCCGCGACCTCGTCAGCGATGGCCGAGAAGCGCGTCTTGATCGGGTGATACGGGCCAGCGGCCCAGCAGCCATCCTCCAGGACCGGCCCGGGCTCCTAAGCTCGCGGACGGGCTCAGCGGCCCGGGATGGGATTCCGGTTACCGTGAGATCCTCGCCCGCGATTGTCTCGGGCGAGGGGAACAGGTGCGTCAGGCCGTGCGTGAGGCCGGGCACCGGCGGGCCGGACGCCCGGGCCAGCGCCCCCAGCCGCGCGCTGGCCTCGGGCAGGCCGCAGTCCTGGGCGACGAGAGCGTGCACGGCGACTTCGGGGGCTCCCCAGGCTCCCGGCACGCGGATTCCCGGGCGGGCGGACACGAGCGGGCCGATCGCGGGGTCGGCGGCAAGGTGAGCGGCGCCCTGATGAGCGTCAGCGTCGGTTCCCACCATCCGGCTCACGCGCTCCACGACATGGATCAGGCCTTCCCAGTACGGCAGGTGGGCGCGCAGGATCAGGTGATCATCGCCGCCAGGGGGTGGACCCTCCAGCACGCCCCGGGCACCGTCAAGGCTGATGGTGCGGCGGTACACACCGCCTAGCACCGACTCCACCCCGGGGACCGCGCGGGCGGCTAGGAACTCGGCCATGCCCGCGCGAAGCAGACCACCCATTCGCCCGACGGGAGCCTGATCACGTCCGGAGCCCAGATCCCCTCGCTCTGATCGGCCCAGCCGGGGATACTCGACCAGTCGAGGACGTCGACTGGCGCCGTCCACGGTCCCGACGCGGTTGGCGCCGTCGATTCCCACAGCCCGAAGCCGCCGGTGGTAAACGCGTAGAAGGTGCCGTCGTACAGATAGACCCCCGGGTCGGGCATCGACCGGGTGTCGACCGGCTGCTGGGTAGTCGCTCCGGCGCCGCCGGTCATCGCGATGAGCGTTCCCGCGACGACCCCCAGCACCATCAGTGCGCGCAGTCCCCGTCGCATCTCGTCGGCCTCCGTAGTCCGGATTTCAGCGGAGCCCAGCCTCCGCACACGCAGCTCAAGCCTGCGCCTGCGACCTTGAACAAATGTGGAAGAGACCTTGTATCCTGGCATGCCGCCAGCGCCATGATGCACGCCAAGATTTCTGCCACATTCGTTCAAGATGCGCGACGCAGGGTGAGATCGGCTGCCGCTGACCTTCTCCATGACTGTGGCCGGGGAGTGTGCGATGCATCGTTCCATGAGGTTGCTGTTGCCGGCCGCCGCGGTCACCGCGGTCGCGGCGCTCAGTATCCCGCCGGCGGCGGCCGCGCCGGCCGGCCACGCGAGTGCGTCGTCACCGGCCGCCGATCCGCTGCGGGCCGAAGGCCCGTCCGCGCCGTTGCCGAAGACGCCGGCCCAGCCGGGAAACCTGGCCACCATGGGCGCGGGTACCGGAACCGCGCTGAGCGCCGCGGACGCCGCGGCGGTGGCCGCCGCGGCCGGGCAGGCGCACACCTCGGGCGAGCCGGTGCTGGTGAATGCGCTGACCACCGGGACCACGACCGTGACCGCGGGGCCTGATGGCGGTCTCGACCTCACCGATTACGTCTTCCCGGTCCGGGTGCCTCGTGGCGACGGCTGGGTCCCGGTATCCACGACGCTGGAACGCAATGCCGACGGCTCGCTGAGCCCGGCCGCGGTCCCCGGCGACGCGGTGACGTTCTCCGGCGGCGGGTCCGGGCCGCTCGCCACGATCAGCGCGGCCGGGACCTCCCTGTCGCTGTCCTGGCCAGACCCGCTGCCGCCGCCCGACGTGGAAGGGGACACGGCCACCTTCCATGACGTGCTGCCAGGGGTCGACCTGGTGCTGACCGCGACCTCGGTCCAGGCCGGCGGGTTCTCCGAGGTACTGGTGGTGCACAACGCGGCGGCGGCGGCCAATCCGGCCCTCGCGCAGCTGCAGCTGGCTGTCACGGCGCATGGCGTACGGCTGGCCGCAGCCTGTGATACACCGCACCGGGCTGTGCCCGCGCGGGGACGAAGACGACGCGGTGCGGTGGATCGCGATCCGGCACGGACCGGACCACATCCACCTGGTGGCGATGCTGGCCCGCCAGGACCGGACCCGCCCCCGCGTCTGGAACGAGCGGTACCGGGTCCGCGATGCCTGCCTGGCCGCCGAGGAGCGCTACGGTTTGCGGTCCACGGCCCCGGCCGACCGCACCGCAGCCCGCCAACCGTCCCGCGCCGAGACCGGCAAAGCCGAACGCCACGGGCGGGACGAGCCGACCCGGCTCACCCTGCGCCGCCACGTCTCAACCGCCGCAGCGTCGGCGGGCAGCATTACCGAGTTCTTCGCCAAGCTGGAGCAGGCCGAGGTGCTGGTCCGCAAGCGGTACAGCGTGACGAACCCCGGCCAGGTCACCGGGTACGCCGTCGCCCTGCCCGGCGACACCACCAAGACGGGGGAACCGGTCTGGTACGGAGGCGGCAAGCTCGCCGCCGACCTGTCCTGGCCCAGGCTCGCCCAGCGGTGGACCCGCCCGGCCCGGCCCGGCTCGCCGCTGAATGCCGCCGAGGCCGACGCGATGTGGGAGTACGCCGCCCGCACCGCCGCCGACGCCACCGACCGGATCAGGTACTACACCGCGACCGGGAACCCGGCCGCTGCCGCCGACGCCGCGTGCGCCGCCGCCGATGCGCTGCACGTGGCCGCCGCCGCGCTCGGCAGCCGCGACCTGCGCCAGGCCGCCGACGAACTTGACCGTGGCGCCCGCCAGCCCTGGGGACGGATACCCGCGCCGACCCCGGCCGGGAACCAGCTCCGCCACGCCGCCCGGATCATCGCCGCCTACGCCTACCTCACCGGAGACCGCACCCTCACCCCCATCGTGCTACTCGTCAAGCTGGCCGCCCTCGCCGAGCTGCGCGAATCCCAGCAGCGCGCCGCCCAGGCCGCCGCCGCGCTCCGCGCCGCCCGCCACCTGCACACCGCCACCAGACCCGCCCCGGCTGGCCGGCCACCAGGCAGGCCAGCCACCGCCACCACACCGCCGTAACCGAAACCGGCCCGGACCCGCCCGGCCAACGCCGCCGAACTGGCCCAGCTCAGCTTCCCCGCCCCGCCCCGGCCCCGCCGCCCCGCACCAGGCCAGCCCGGCCCCGGCCTGTACCAGCCGCCCGCGTCACCACCGTCACGCCGACCACCGCCACCACGGCCACCCCGACCCACCCGCTAAAAGGGCGAGGCAAGATCCCGAAGCGGAAGCCGGAGCCGTCAGCAACAAGCAATCCTGGCACTCGCCCGGCACGATGGCCGTGCGGGCCGGTCCTGGCCGGGTAGGCCAGGCCGGTACTGTCGGTGCGTGACCGATCCGCATAAGTGGGTGGTCCACGGCGAGCGGGTCGTGGACGACACCTCGCACGTCCGCATCAGCCTGGCCGACATCGAGCTGCCAGGCGGAGTGCGCTTCACCCAGTACGTCTTCAAGCTCCGGCGCGCGGCCATGACGGTTGTCCTCGACGATCCTGGCGAGCGGGTGCTGCTGATGCGGCGGCACCGGTTCATCGTGGACCGCTGGGTGTGGGAACTGCCGGGCGGCTACGTGGACGACGGGGAAGATCCGGCAGCGGCGGCGGCACGCGAGGTAGAGGAGGAGACCGGCTGGCGTCCGCGGCGCATGGAGTATGTGCTTTCTTGCCAGCCGATGATCGGGAACGCGGACTATCCGCAGGACCTGTACCTGGCGCACGGCGCGGAGCTGGCCGGGGAACCCGAGGTGGACGAGACCGCCGAGGTCCGGTGGGTGCCGCTGGACCAGACGCCCGCGATGATCGCCCATGGCGGCATTCTGGGCGCGATCACCGTCATTGGGGTCCAGCATGCCCTGCTGCGGCGGGCAGGCGTTCCCGCACCTCCGTCGTGAAGTCCCGCACGGCCGCGACATCTGCTCGTGGCCGGAGCCGCTGGACCAGGTCGCGGAGGTAGCGGACGCTGCGCGCCGACGTGAGACGGACCGTCAGGTCCAGGGCCTGCCGTCCGGCCGCACATGCCTGCTCGGGTTCACCCTGGGCGGCGTGCGCGGTGGCAAGCAGGGACAAGTTGAATGCCCGGCCGCGCACGTACCGGCCGTCCATGTCCAGCGAACGCCGCGCGTACCGGGCGGCGTGGCCGGCTTCGCCCAGGTCGCGGAAGCACTGCGCCATGCGGGCCGCCAGGTACGCCTCATCGAAATACGACAGCCATACCGGGTCATCCTCGCGTGTGGCCCGGTCGAATGTCCTCTCGGCTTTTGCGAGTGCCATGCCGCAGGCGTGAGCGTCGTTGCGGGCGGCGTGCCCGTGCGCCTCCATCACCAGGCATTCGGTGAGCAGGGTCGCTGACCCGTGGCGGACAGCGGCGGCCTGGGCGGCTCGGGCCAGGTCGATCGCCTCGTCTGGCCGGGACAGGTAAAGCGCCTGGTGGGCCTGGGCCGCGAGGATCTCCGCCGCCAGGGCCGGATCGCCGCCATGCCGTGCGTAGGCGAGCGCTTGGGTGAGATACCGCTGCGCGAGACCGTGCTCATCGCTGTCGTAGGCAGCCCAGCCCGCTAGCTGCGACAGCTCGCCGCATGCGGCGGCGAGCTGCCGGCCGGTGTCTTCGCCGTAGCTGCCGCTGGTGAGGAGGCGCGAGACGTGATCATCCAGGTAGGACACGATCGCGCCGCGCAGCTTGCCGCCGCCCAGCCGGTTGTCCATTTCCCGGTAGGAGTGCGTCAGGTCCCGGATCGCGTCGATGTCGGCGCGGCCGACCCGGCGCAGCCCGGAGCCGGCCGGCGGGCCGGCGGGCGGGCTGGTGAGCCAGCGCAGCGCGGAGGCTGGCAGCGCGGCCGAGGTGAAGACCGCGTTGATCAGGAACCGCCGTCGCTGCACGTCAGCCCTCCACAGGGCAGTCGAGATGGCTACCGTCTCCGTCCACGCAACAGGAAGATGCAGGCCAAGGTCAGCGGGCAGATCGCTGGGTGTCATGCCCAGCTCGGTTTCCGCCACCCGCCGGCCGAGCGCATCGCCGAGGACAACGGCGACCAGCTCGGGAACCGGCGGGCGCGGCTGCTCACCCGCCAGCCAGCGCAGCACTGACGTGTGGTCGCACCGCACGTTCGCTACGCCCTGGCTGCGGGCCAGGTCAACGACCCTGCGCGCCAGGCCCTTGTTGGACATGCCCGCCTCGTCCAGCAAGGCCCGCAGCCGCAGGTTCTCCTCCTTCGGCCGTCGCGGCACTTGCCTGCCCTCCTGCCAGCCGTGAACACGATCAGTTTGACACTGCCACGGGCTTCGCACGTGGTCCAGGCTGATTCACACCCCCGGTGCGCACATCCGCCCCCGCTGCGAACGCTCCCCGTACGGACCCGGCTGGGTTTCGCTGTAGGTCATGAACAGCGCAGGGCAAGCCGCCCGTACGGCGGCGCAGCTACGCCAAGCCGCTCAAGAGGTGGCCCGCCTCGCTGCCCGCCGCGGCGGGGAGAACGAGGAGCAGATAACCGCCCTGGCCGCATCCCAGCGGCTGGAGCTGGCCATCACCAGGGCAGAGGCTCTGCTCTCCCAGGATGCCGCCGAGCATCGAGGCCGCGATAGCCGCGATCTGCTCAAGCGGGCATGTGCGGAGATCGTGGGAGCTGCCCGTGATTACCTGCGCGCCGCCCAGCCGATCGAGCGCGAGCCGGCTGCCGACGATCCAGGCGGCGTACTTACCTGGGAGGCGCACCCGGAAAGCGTGCCCGGCCAGTCCGGTCAAGCAGCATCGAGCGTCGGCAAGCAGCCCGGAGGAACACCGTGACCGGGGGGCAGACTTCGGTCCTGGCCGCGAGATCGGCGGCAAACGTATCGGTCACGACCCGCCGTAAGGGGTTCAAGGCCGAACTGGACGGGCTGCGGGAGCGGATGCGCAGCCTGGGGTTCCCTTACGACGAGATCGCCGCCGAGATCGGAAGACGCTACCGGGCGCGCCCGCGCGAGGCGTACCGCCTGGCCTGGGGCTGGACGCTGGAGCAGGCAGCAGCGCGGTTCAGCGACCATGCCACCCGGCAGGATGAGGACCCTGATGCCCGTGCCGGCATCACCGGCTCCCGGCTCAGCGAGTACGAACACTGGCCGCGCAGCACGCGCAAGCCATCGGTCTACGTGCTGTTCATGCTGGCGGAGATCTATGAAACCGACGTGATGTGCCTGCTCGACCTGGCCGACCATGAGAGCCTGCCGCAGCAGGACCGGCTCGTGCTGCTGCGCCGCCCGCGCGCCGCGACGCCGTTCGGGGAGAAGGTCGTCGCCCTGATGGATGCGCGCGGCCTGTCGGTGCGGGAGACGGCGCGGCGCATCGCGTGCAGCGCGGGTTACCTGTCCAGCGTGATCCACGGCCGCAGGCGGCCCTCCGCGCAGGTGACGGCCCGGCTCGATGACCTGCTGGAAGCGGGCGGGGAACTGGCTGCGCTCGCGCACACTGCCCAGGTCGTGCGCGAGGACGACGAGCCGACCGCACCGGGGCAGCCGGGCGGCCCGGCCCGCGAGGTCCACGAGGTCCGCGCGGAACCGGGCGGAGGCTTCTCGCTGTCGCTGCCGTATGTCCCGGCCCGCCTGCTCATCGAGGTGTCCGGCCCGGCCGGGGACACCGGCCAGCCTGCCGGTGATGACGGGCACGCGCTGGCCGGCCGGCTGACGCTGCTCCCCGGCACCGCGAGCCAGGACGGGGCCGGGGAGGCGGCCGGCGCATGACTATCCCGGCCGTCACTGGCGAGGTGCCGCTCAACGTGTGGCTGCGCCGTCAGCGGGAGACCCGGAACTGGTCCAGGCGGGACACCGCGCGCCGCCTGGTCCAGGCCGGCAAGAACGCCGGCGACACCGCCGTACCCGGCGTGGATGACATGTGCCGGTATGTCTGCCGGTGGGAACGCGGGCAGAACGACCCCACCGAGCGGTACCGCCTGTATTACTGCACGGCGTTCGGGATACCCGCAGCCGCGTTCGGCTCCGGCGACGACGCACCCGCCCCGGTCACGGAGGCCAGCGCGCACGGGCTGTCGGTCTCGGTCCGGTACGCGCCGGGCCGGCTGGTGATCGAGATCTCCGGCCTGGGCACCGAGGAAACCGAAGCAGAGCCAGAACGCGTGCTGTCGCTGGTCACGCCGCAGGACCCGCCCAGGAGTTACGGCGGGCGGGCATGACCGGGACCGGGGCTGATCACCCGCTGCGCCGGGCACGCCGCCGCCGGGGCCTGTCCACGACGGCGCTGGCTGACCTGGCCGGGCTGTCGCCGTCGTTCATCTCGATGGTGGAGACCGGGCAGCGGCCACTGTGCCGGCGCGACCACGTGAACGCGCTGGCAGCCGTGCTGCGGGTACCCCCGGCCGAGATCGCGCCGAGCATCAGCCCGGGAATCGACGAATGGGAGCCAGCGCCGCCCGCCCCAGCCTCCGCGTTCCCGCCGCACGGCGATGACATCACCGTTGCCCGGCACCAGGAACTAGCCGCGCAGCTCATCAGCCAGGTACGCCGGGGCGACACGTACGCGGCCGGTGCCTGGCTGCGCCGCCTGGCCCGCGACCCGGACGTGAACCCGTGGCTGCTGCTGGACCAGCTCACCGCGCCGACTGCCGCCGCGTCCGGTTTGGGTTCGCGTCCACCCAGGGGGAGCGGGACGCGCCTGCTACCGGCCAGCAGCACCGGACGGGGGCGGGCTGGATGACCGCACGGTAAAGGAGAACACGATGTGCGGCACAATCCACACCACCAGGCAGGCGGGCGGGCACGCTCACCACGCCGCGACAGCCGGCCGGGCAGCACCAGCCATCGACGGCACCGGCCGCCAGCCCGCCAGCGCAGGGCGGATACCGCCGCTCGCCGACCCGCAGGGCAACGACGTGACCGGCCTCTGGCCGCTGCGCAGCTTCCTGGCGCTGGGCGCGCTGCCCAGCGCCGTGCCGTGCGCACGGCTGCATACCCGGCACCTGCTCTGGGAATGGGGCCTGACCGCGCTCAGCGAGGACACCGAAATGCTGGTCTCGGAGATCGTAACCAACGCGGTCCAGATCACGCAGGCCGACGCGCGGCCGGCCCCGGTGCGGATGTGGCTGCTGGCCGACCGGGCACGGCTGCTGATGCTCGTCTGGGATGACAGCCCGCTGCCCCCCGTGCCCGTCAGTCCTGACAACGACACCGAGAACGGCCGGGGCCTGCTTCTGGTAGATGCCATCAGCACGCGATGGGGCCACTTCCCCCACCACGGCGGCGGGAAGGTGGTCTGGGCGCTGCTGGAGCCCTTATTGCCAACCGATGCAACGCGGGAGGTACCCGGGCTGCCGGGGGGGCCTACGGAATGCCGTCCGGTCCGAAAGCTTATTGACTGAGCCCATGATTGCAATGACGCTGCGGCCCACTGCAACCTGGCCTGATGCGAGAGGTTCCTGGTCGATGGAATTCCGGAAACTGCCGCTTTGCCTAGACGAATACCCGGTCCAGATTATCAGTGTCGTGGCTGATGTCATTAACAATTGCAATCATGCCTGCACTTACTGTCATCCCATGGAGAACGGGAACTGGGGAGGGGAGATGCTCTCTGCCGCCCAGGTAGGCGATATTCTTCGCGCAAGCGACCAGGCGGGAGTCCTTGAGGTGCTCCTCACGGGCGGAGAGATCACCATGCACCCGCAGTTTGACAGCATCATGGATCAGACCCGCGATCTTGAACGCACAGCAGTGGCCATGGTCACTAACGCAACGCTCATCAGCCCGGATCTGGTGAACGCCATATATGGCTCCGGCATCACGCGGATCTGCGTGAGCCTGGACGGGCCTGACGCGGCAATGCATGATTCCAGAAGGGGGCGCGGTAAGTTCGCGAAAGCCCTGGCTGGCCTTTATGCTCTTGGGGAAACCGGGAAGCCCGTTACCGTGATATCTGTCCTGGACCGGCGTACTTATCCGAGGATACTGGAACTGAGCTGGATGCTCGCCAGCCAGGGTCTTGCCGATCAGCATCACATGTGCGCGCCTTCCTATTCCGGCTCGGCACGCCGCAGCTATGAACAGTACGCGCTGGCACTGCCCGATTATCATGAGGTTCAGGCGCTAATCGATGGCTCATACCGCGGCCTTCTGGATGCGGGACTCTATGTCACGTTCAACTCGTTCTGGCCGGCTACCGGTGAGCACGGGGCATCGGAGCGGCCCCGGACGCTGACGCTCGGCCAGGCCCGCGAGCGTACCAAGGATCTTTACGCGATCGTGCGTCCCAACGGCGACGTGCGCACGGCCGCAGCCGCCTGGGGCCGGGAAACGGTAGGCGACGCCGTGGTCGGCAGCCTGGCAGGGGAACCTGCCGCTGCCCTGCTGGGCCGCGCTGATGCCGCTTACCGGGCCGGGAATATCCGCCAGTTCCCCCGGGAGGTGGAGGCGGGCAGCAAGTTCCAGGTCGGGCGCTACGCCGGAACAGCGGCTGCTGATGCCCTGGTGTCCATGCGGAGTGGTCCGTTCGAGGGACTCGACCTGCCGGTGCCCACGCAGCAGGTCCGCCCGCTGAGTGAGCTTGACCTGCTCGCTAACCCGTTCGGCGCCATCGACACAGCGGACCTGGCAGGCCAGATCGCGGCGTCCCCCGGGCAGTGGCGGCTAGTCAGCCACGCCAGCGCCATCGACGTGGCTTTCAACCGCACGACCTCCCACGTCACCTTGCTGAAGCCCGGAGAGACAGACGCGCTGCTCCGTGAATATGCCGCGCAAAGGTGCAGCACGGTGGCCTGCACCAGCGCTTCGTTACGCCTTGGCCGTTGACGGAGCAGACCGGGATTCTCGCGAGGAGTTCACTTGAAGATCAAGCCAGGAACCGTGATCTCTACCGGAACAGGCACCGCCCGCCGGCAAGGCGACGTCCTCGCAGTCATGAATGACGGCAGCCTGCATGTCCGCTGGGAAGACGGACACGAGACACGCATCGACCCGGACGCCACGGACGGCTTCCGCGTAAGACGCCATTTCCTGCCCCCACGGCCGGGACGCCACGATTGCAGGAACTTCCTCCTCCGCGACCTTCCCCGGGGAAGCGCCGGCGCGGAAGTAGGCGTATGGAAGGGCGACTTCTCCGAGCAGATGATCCGCCTTGTCAAACCGGGGCGGCTCTACCTGGCAGATCCATGGCAGTTCATGCCCGATGCCGGGCATGGGCACACACGGTACGGCGGCGGAGTAGCCAAGTCACAAGAAGACATGGATGCCCTCTACGAACACGTACAACACCGTTTCGCGAGACACATCAGCGAGAACACCGTCTGCCTGCACCGCGGAACCATCGAAACGCTCAGCAAGCCAGCAGGACGCGATGAGCCGTTCCTCGACTGGATATACATCGACGGAGACCACAACTACGACTCAGTGCGCTCGGACCTGCAACATGCCGCTGAATACGTCCGGCCGGGCGGCCTCATAATGGGCGACGACTACACATACGACGGCTGGTGGCACGATTCCGTCATACGCGCCGTACACGAACTGGCCGCAAACGGCGACGCAAAGATCAAGCTCATTTACCGCATGCAGTACGTCCTGGTACGGGAATGAACAATCAGCTCAGACCCGAGACCCCGCCGCACGGCAACACGGCGCGATCAATGTCAGGCACCCAAGGCTCCTCGCCCGTCAGATCCTTCCCCTTAAAGGCCCGGCAGAGCGGAAAGCAGCTACCATGCGTTAACACCCCCGTCAGGAGGAGTACACCATGTCGTCGCCGCGCATCGGGATCGTCATCGTAACGATGGGCACCCGGCCGGCAGAGCTGAACGCCCTGCTGGACTCAGTAACGCGGCAGAGCGCACCGGCTGCCCGGGTGGTGGTCGTCGGCAACGGCACACCATTGACCGGGGCGCCGGAATGGGTGACCACGGTGCCGCTGGAAGAGAACCTGGGATGCCCCGGCGGGCGCAACGTCGGCCTGAGAGTGCTGCTGGAGGCCGGCGACGTCGATGTGGTCATCGAGCTGGACGATGACGGGCTGCTGATCGCGGACGACGTGTTCGCCCGGGTGCAGAAGCTCTACGCGGATGACCCTGCTCTGGGGATCGTCTCCTTCCGGGTAGCCGACGAGCAGGGGCGGACTCTGCGGCGGCACGTTCCCCGCCTGCGGGCCGGTGATCCGCTGAGGCGCGGGCCGGTGACAGCGTTCCTGGGCGGCGGGCACGCCCTGTCGGTGCCGATGCTGCGGCAGGTCGGTGACTGGCCGGGCCACTTCTTCTTCGAGCATGAAGAGACAGACCTGGCGTGGCGGGCGCTGGATGCCGGGTGGGATATCTGGTACGAGCCTGACCTGGTGCTCCAGCATCCCAGGACACCGCCTGACCGGCACACGGTGCACTACCGGCTGACCGCCCGGAACCGGGTGTGGCTGGCCCGGCGCCGGCTGCCAGCCGTACTGGTGCCGGCCTACCTGGGAGTGTGGATCGCGATCACGCTGGCCCGGACGCACTCCGCCGCCGCCTTGCGGGCATGGGCCGCAGGGTTCTGGGAAGGCATCCGCACACCATGCGGGCCGCGCCAGGC